>Ga0247819_10000970_pt1 | contig 15934 bp, 22 predicted proteins | sample 13C_Xylose_Day6_FD_193428 | JGI IMG/M metagenome (GOLD analysis project Ga0247819, IMG submission 193428) | Soil microbial communities from agricultural site in Penn Yan, New York, United States - 13C_Xylose_Day6 | ecosystem: Environmental > Terrestrial > Soil > Agricultural land | place: USA...
CGGTTCGTTGCAGAAACATTGCCGCCCCCAGGGTCGCAACCGTGGGCATATCCTACAATGCGGGGCGGAACCGGGACATTAGCCTTATCTGAGTATCGACCCCGTTTGCTGACTAAGCCTGCGGAGTAACGCAAGGGCAAGGGCCGTATCTCCGACGCTTTGCGAGGTAAAGCGCATCACCGGGAATGCCACGCGGACGGGAACTTTTTGCCGGGATTCGACTTTCCGTAGCGACAACCAAACAGGAGTATTTGCGATGCTCAAGTGGGCGCTGATCTTCTTCGTCGTTTCATTGATCGCCGGCTTTCTCGGCTTCTCCGGCGTTTCGTCGGCAACGGCGGGCATCGCCAAGATCCTGTTCTATCTTGCTTTGATCGTCTTCCTGATCTTCCTGGTGCTGGCGTTCATGGCCGGTAGCGTTGTCGTTTGAGGTGACGAGGGCTGCGGCGCCGACACTGGCGGACATATCGAATTTTCTGTCGCCGCCGTCAGCGAGATGATACGGACCCGCGCATGAACCAGACCTTCCTTGCCGATCGCGCCTGCGGCACCTGCACGCTCTGTTGCCGGCTGCCGGATATCGATGCGCTGGCAAAGCCGGCCAACGAATGGTGTGAGAATTGCGTCGAGGGCAAGGGCTGCCGGATCTATCAGCGGCGGCCGCAGCTTTGCCGCGATTTTCTCTGTCTATGGATGACGGATGAGCGGCTCGGGCCCGAATGGGATCCTGCGAATTCGCACATGATGATCTATCGGCAGGGGCCGCAGATCACCGTGCTTGTCGATCCGGACTTCCCCGATATCTGGAGACGCGAGCCCTATTGGCGGCAGCTTTCGGACTGGGCAAGCGAGCCGACGACGGAGGGGCAATATGTCATCGTCTTCGCCGGCGATGCCGTCTTCAAGGTCGATTGAAATGTTTCCGTCATCGACGGACGAAAACCGCTTCGCATTTTTCCTGGAAGGGCTCGGTCTCTTTGTTTTTCGCATTTCCTAACGGAAAACCGCTTCGCACTTTTCCTGGAAAGGTTCTGCGCCCGGTAAGAAAAAGCCCCGCGCGATGGCGGGGCAAGCAAGCACCCAAAATGGCTCAGGGTGCGGGGAAGCGCAGTTCATAAAGGAACGTACTGCGCGGTACGGTAAATACTATGCCGACCTTGGGCTGGGGAAGGTCCGATTCGGCGATTCCGGTACGCCTGATGAAATAAATACGACGGGCGAGCTGTAGCGGCGCGGTTGCGCGGGCCGGCAGTACGGCTCAGGGCCGCCGGGGCGAGACAGGTGGCGGGCCTATTCCGGCGTCGTCAATTCCTCGTCCCAGGCCTCGAGGCTGCCCAGGATCTCCCTCAGCGTCTCTCTTCCCTGAACCCAGAGGCCTTCGTCCGGGATCGGCTGCACATCACCGCCCGCCGCCGCGATCGCGCTTCTGACCTCTTCCGGGCTTTCGCGGACATATTGGCGCTTGCCGCCGATATCCAGCGCTGACCCTAGGCCAGGCACGCGGTGGTTGGGCGCAAGCGGCATTGGCCCCTTGGCCGCGTGCACATTGACCCAGACCGGCGCGCCGATGCGATGGGTGAAACGATAGAGGGATGGCAGCTCGGCCTTGACGGCAGCGGCGACGGCCGCTGCCTCCTCCTGGACGAAAAAGGTCTGGCCGGCATTGATCAGCGTGTTGCCGAGACCGTCATCGAGGCGCGGATCCGTCTTGCGGATGCGCAGCACCTGGCTTGCCTCTAGCTCCAAAGGGGTGCCACTCCTTCGCATAAGCCTGATCATGAAATCCTCTCGAACGACAGGTTTAAGAGTGCTCCAAGTTTCGGAAGGTGTCGAGTGGGCGGTGCCGGCACGAAACTGGTTTAGTCCTTGTTTTTGTTGTCGGACACGTTGATTTTACCAGCGGGCGCGTCATCTCGTCAGGCGAGGCAAATCAAGACGGAGATGAGGATGTCCAGGGCCACCATCGCGCTGGTGTGTCCGGTGCTGCTTTCGCTGACGGCCTGCGGGAACACGGTGCGCGGATTCCAGAAGGACGGCACCGAGACCGGCCTTGCTCTCGACAATGCGACGTATCGGGTGCTGAAGGCGAGCGCTCAGTAAAGAGCGCCCGGCCTTGCCACCGGGAGACGGCCGCGCGTCTTTGCGAGCCAGCGCGGTTCCGGTAAAGACGGAAACGCGCTAGCTCCTTGTTTTTTACGAAAACCGCTTCGCACTTTTCCTGGAAATGCGCTGGAGCGTTTCCCGTTTAGACTGAGCCGCAGAACGCTATGGCTCTTTGTTTTTACGCATTTCCTGACGGAAAACCGCTTCGCACTTTTCCTTGAAATGCTTTAGCGCGACGGCACCGCGGTCGGCCGCGTCACCGTCTCGCTGCTGCCAAAGATGATGGCCGCAAACAGGAGCACGCCGATGAAGGTGATGACCGACGCGATGGCGACCACCGGCTCCAGTTGCGGGCTGCCGGTCAGCATCAGGTACAGCGACGGCACCAGCAGCGCGACGCCGGCGGTGTAGACGCAGTACTGGATCATCGCCAGACGCTTCTGCGCCTTGGCCGGGTTCAGCGCGTGGTAACCACCGAAGATCGCCATCGTCACCCATCCCAAAAGGTTTGCATGGGCGTGGGCGCCGATCGCGCTGTGATCCTGGCCGATGGCCATGTGCAGGCCCATCGATATGCCGATGATCAGAAAGATGATCGCTGTCTTGAAATACAATTGTGCTAGGCGTGGCATAAAGTAATTCCCCTCTGTTCCTGCCCCACCTGATTATTAGCATTTTCGCAGATGATTGCTGCCTGCCTTTATTGGGTAGTTCTTTGGGCTGGGTGCGAGATCAGAAGCTGACGGCGATACCGCGATTGGCGAAGAAACGGTCGAAGGTGGAAAGCGGCACGACGACATCGGCTTGATTGGCCCGGTCATGGCCGGAAGGATTGTGAAACCGGACGCTCTCGCGCGAGGCGGCCGTTACCAGCACGAGGTGTCCGCCTTTTGAAGGCGGCTCGCGCTGCGGCCACCGTATGGCGCTGCTGACCGAAGCGATGAAGAAGCGGCCTTCGGAAAGCACCTCCGGAATGTCCGTCGTCGGGATGTTGGTCAGCGTTTCGGCGGCAAGCCCGAAGCGCTCGCCGACGAAAGACACGAAGGGAGCGTAGATCAGTCCCTTGATCGAGGCATCGGCCTCGTTGACGACATAGCCGCCATAGTCGGTGCAGCCGCGCGCAAGCGACAGGATCGGGTGCAACTCGCCGCGTGCGGCCAGGATCATCTTCAGGCAGGCCATGCCGCAGACATTCACCGCCCAGCGCGCATATTCCTCAATCGTCTCAGCGCCCGAGTTGCGCCAGAGCGGATCGCGGTGAAGGGCCGCCGCACCCTCCGACAGAACCGCCAATGTCATCTCCGGGCTTTCCCATTGGCTGAAATAGGGGACCTTGTGTTCTACTGTTTCCATACCGCTTACTCCGTCGGGCGCGACGCAACTTTTGTCATTGGCGCAAGCCCCTATCAAGCCGGTAGAGCAGCGCGTGGAACTGGCCCTTGCTTGGTGCGCGCGCCGGCATTCGCTGCACGATGTGCCGGACTTCGGGTGGTGCCTGCGCGATCGCCCAGCGGACTTCCGCTTCGATGATGCCGGCCGGATCGACGGCGGCGAGCGCTGCGGCTTGCGCGCCGTAGGCTGCCGGGCCAAGGATGTGGTTGACCTGGTGAGGGGTGGCGATCGGATGGGCGTAGGCGGATCCGGCGGCAGCCATTGCGGCGCGGGCGGCGGCGGAGGCTGCGGGATCGCCGGCCTCGCGTGCAGCGGAATTGGCCGCCCAGGCTAGCTTGCGCAGCGCTGCAGTCCGCGCACCGCCTTGCGCAAAGGCGCGGATGGCCGAGAGAGCTGCGCGCGGGCGGGTATCATCAGGGGCCTCCGTCTCGAAAATGGGGAGGGCGCGTTCGGCGCAAACGGCAGCCCAGAGCGCAATATTGCGCAGGTCTTCTTCGTTCAGCAGTGGCGGATTCGTTTCGATGGGCATCATCTGCGGTCCCGGCGCGATGGGCGTGTCGATGTCTGTTTCGATGAAGCGGGGGATTTCGGCAATATCAGGGCGTGGCGTGGAGCGTCCCCCAAAGGCTGTCACGTTCAACGCCTCTCTACGGCCGGCCAAGGGTGTTTCTAGTCTCAGAACCGCTGCAGCGCTTTGTTTTCACGCATTTCCTGACGGAAAACCGCTTCGCACATTTCCTGGAAATGCTCTATGCGGCGCGGAAACAGAACACGATTTCGGGGTCGTTTTCATCGAGGTTGTCGATGTACCCGCTTGTGTGAAAACCGGCGCCGCTCAGGAGCTGCTGCATTTGCCTGTTGGACTGGTTCGTCGATGTGAAGATCTTCGGCGTTGCGCATATGCTCTTGAAATGTTCGACGAGCGCCATTCCGAGGCCCTGGCGACGAAACTGCGCGCCGACCATGACCATTTCAATGAAGCCGTTGCCGAAGAAATGGTAGGCCAGGACACCATAGGCTCCGACGGATTTGTCCGTCTCGGCCACGTAGCAGCAGCCTGTCTCTATCCACGCCCTGATATGATCACGGCGCTCGGGGTCGCCAGCCGCAATCGTATCGAGGGCGACCAGGCTGTCGTAGTCGGCGATGGTGGCGCTTCTGATTTTCATCAACGAATCCGGATGTGGTCGAGTCAGGGCGTAAAGAATCCGCCGAGCGAGATGCGGGCACGACGCCTAGCTTTAGGCGGCCAGCGCATCTTTTTCCATGGCGGATTTTCAGAAGCGTACAGCGGGACGAATGTCTGAGACGGGAATGAAGAGCGATCGCACGGGCAGCCAAGATCGGTATTTGAGCTGGCATTTTGGGTGATGAGGGCGGGTCGTTGCTCGACCCTCAAGTGGTGGAACAGATGCGAACGAGTGATCAGCGCCGCGCCGCATCAGGCTGGCGAGCAGTGGCGGCGGCAAGGGTGGCGCGCTTGCGGGTGGCCATCTCGTTGAATGGGGCAAGGCCCATGCGCTCGATATAGGCTGTTACGGCTGCCTCGACGCCCTTGTCGTTGCCGTCTTCCGTTTGCCAGAAGGCTTCCATGGCGGCGAAGAGGGCCGATTTGTCGAGTGCGATATCCATCAGGGCTGGGGTCCGAACTGCTGGCGGTGATTGAGCGTGCCGTGGCCCGGCTGGCAGAAGGGAGCGGCCTGGCGGAGGCCACCACCCGGCGCCTCGAAATCCGCGCACCAGCGTTCCCACGCCTCAGACGTGCGCACGAAGGCGGGCAGGAGGTGTTCATCGTCAGGGGTGCGATCGAAATCGTCGAGCCAGGCGTCGGCGACGGTCTCGGAGATGTCTTCGCCGGAGAGCGCTTCGAGATCGAAGCGGATGAGCTTGGTGGCGTGCTCGCCGTCATGGGCCCTCAGCCAATCGGCGGCAGTCGCAAAGATGGTGCCGATGCAATCGCTTTCCTCGATGAAATGGCCGCGCCCGAGCATGGTGACCGCGAGGATGATCTCGCGGCTCTGGGTGAAGGGGCTGACAAGCTTACCTTCTCGTACTGATGTCACTGTCATGCCTTCTCCCTGGCGAAACAGCAGGAAGGGCCGGCACGAGCCTTGAGGCGCGCTGCCGGATCCGGCTTTCCTCGTTTTCAATTGATGGTCACATAATAGGGAAAATCCTATTTATCCACCAATAGGAAAAATATATTCGGCAGGATTTTTCTGACTGTCCTGTCGATATCCTTCTGTTTGTTCTTGTTTTGTTCGGAAGATTGAGTCAGCTTAGGGCTGCCATTGCAGGTGGCAGAGAGGAGCATGACATGGTCACAAACTTCGTCGTTCAGAGCTTTACGCGGGGAAATCGGGGTGCCTTGCTCGCCGACACTCCGGTGCAGGCGACAGGGGCCGATCACGCGCTCCGGCTGGCCGAAAGGCTGGCATCGACCAAGGTGGGCGTTGTCGCATTCAGCCGGGCAGGGGATCTGTCGACCGGCGAATTCGAAGACGCGACCATCCTTTTTATCGGCGGCGACCTGCCGTCCGAGATGCAGGAGATCATGGCCGCATAGACGGATCGGCAATTGCGTGAGACGGGCCTGTCCGTCGGTCTCGCGTTCTTTTCCGGTGTCCCAGGCGGCGGGGTGCGTTGTGTGGGCGGGCGCTTGGGCGCCGGTGGGCCGCTTAAGGCTTCCCAACTGTCATGCGAGCCGGCGCCGGGCGGCCACGTTGCACGCGCCGGTTCCCGGGATTTTTACTGCGTGCCGGCTTCCTCTCGGCGGCGTGCCATTTCGGCTGCGTGCTCCGCTGCTGACAGTGCACTCCAGCGCCGCGCGTCTTATTAGACGCGCAAAGGTCGCTGTAGCGCTTTGAATTGCTGCATGTTTTTATCCTTATCGCCGGCTGCTCTCGCGCATGACGTAGCGTCAAGCAGGCGCCATTTTCGAAAAGCTATTACTTTTGAAGCTGTTGCGGAGCGGTGTTCCGGGCGGCGGCTGGCGGGCGATGCCTGCGCAGCGTCAGCGGGCGCTGTATTTGCCCACGACCCGGTGGCAGAAGGACCATTCCACCCGGCTCTCGGTGAATTCCAGATAGGGATTGTACTGCTTCAGCGTCCATTCCCGGTCGTTGAACGACACCAGGCGCTTGATGATCGCCTCGGCGTCGTTGGCGGGTGGCACGTGGTAGAGCACGACATCCTTGTCGCGCGCCGGCGGCAGGTGCGGATGCACCAGCGCCATGTCGCCGGGCTCATAGGCCGGAATCATCGAGGTGCCGGTGAGGTAGATGCCATAGGCGCCCTTGACGCCTTCGAGCGCCGAGGGGCGCTTGACGTATTCGACCGCATCGAAGGTGACGATCACATGGCCGTCGCCGCCCTGGGCGGCAACGAAAATCGGCAGGTCGCGATGGCCGACGAGCTGCTCGCCGGGCACGATCTGCGGATTGAAACCGGTGGCGTTGCGGGGTTGGCCGGTTTCGCCCGCGTCCGGCGTCGCGCTGATCAGGTCGGTGATGGTGCGCACGTCACGTTCGCGCAGTTCGCGCGGGCTCTCGCGCTCGACGAACTGCTGGATATAGGCGTGGTTCTTCCCGATCGCGATGGACAGATCCTTGTAGGTCGTCCTCTTCGCGTCGACTGCTTCCCGGATAAGGCGCCGCAATTGATCCATGGCAATGGCATCCCAGATTCCGCTTCCTACGTCCAATAGGATTTTTCCTCTTGATAAAACGATACGATCCTATTATTGATAGGATATGAACGGAAACGAACAGTCAATCGAACTTTACGAGGCCGACATTTTCGGTCGCGGCTCCAGCCTGGAGCGGGCCGGCTGGCACTTTGCCGGGCATGCCAGGCGCGACGCCTCGTGCTTCGCGGGCGGGTGTGACCGACGAGGTAACGCGGCGGGCCGCATCGACGATGACTGCCTGCTTGCTGGAGTGAGCCGATGACTGCCACCAGAATCGCATCAAGGACAACCAGGCGCGCCACGCGCCAGCCGCTCGGCCTGACGCTGCGGCAGAACGAGCTGCTCAGATTCATTCGCTGCTACAGCGCCGACAAGGGCGGGGTCTCGCCGACGTTCGACGAGATGAAGGACCATCTGGGTCTGTCATCGAAATCCGGCATCTCGCGGATGGTGGCGGCGATGGAGGAGCGCGGCGTTATCCGCCGGCTGAAAAACCGGGCAAGGGCAATCGTCGTGGTGGAGGTGGCACATGCTTGAGCACGTGACGGACACGCTTCTCGGCAATCCTGTTTTCGCCGGGCTTGCAGCCTTTTCCGCCACCTCGGTGACGCTCGCCGCCTTCAGCTGGGCTGCCAGCCCGGCGCTTGGCTGCGGCAGGCAGCGCACGGGCAGGAGGAGGGCGGTCGGTGAGGCCGGGCTGGCCGGCCGGCTTAGGCGGTGGGGCATGGCGCTTCTCGCGGGCCGGATGAAGCTGGCGCCGGGGCTCGAGCTGATCGGCAAGGGGGACGCACCGGGCAAGAGGGACCTGCCGGGCAAGGAGGACCTGCCGGGTCTCGACTTCGAGGCATTGCAACGCGAGCTCGACGAGGCGTTCGCGCCGGTCTGGCGAGACAGGAGGAAATCGTGATGTCCGGTCCGACAGTCGTCATCGCCTTTGTCGGTGGCTCTGTCGCCGGCTGAAGGCGAGGTGGGGAATGGCTCCCTCCCTCAGGTGAACGGGAAGAGGCCAGGGAATTGTAGGCCATTGGTTCGTCGGCAACGACGGGTGAGGCCCTACTGCATGTTCCTTAAATCGTATTCGATTAGGGACGAAAACATGCAGCAATTCAAAGGGATACAGCGACATTTGCGCGTCTAACAAGACGCGCGGCGCTGTGGAAGAGACTGATCGTCGTCCTGCTGCTGCCCCCGATCTTTTCGGTGCCATGCGGCGCGGCTGCAGCGTCCCTTGCGTGCCGATCCGGCGCGCGGGCGCAGCCGCAGCGGCGATCACAGCGAGGGGCTGCTGCCCACCTCCTCCCCGGTGGCCCCTCGCTTCCATTTCGGCGCCGGCAAACCGTTTCTGACGCATGCCCCCGACGATCGGATGCGATCTCGGTGCGTGATCATGCGCGGGTTCGAAAGGCTGGAGCGGTTTGTGCGTCATGGGGGGTGCCAGGGCATCGTGGATGCCGGGGCATACCGGACGCGCAGCGCTCCAGCGCCACGGTCACGTGGCCGAACCCAGTCCCGCCCAGCAGGCTGCAGGCGGGGTTTCAGACGGCTTGCCGGCGAGGGCGCGGAGGAAAGTCAGACCAGGTGCAGGGCACGAAGAGCGATCGTCGGTTTGGGCGACGCGAACCTGTGCCGACAATCATGAGGAGCGACGTGATGCGAGAAGTGAGTTTGCAGAGATTTCTTTGTGCGTCGGTCCTGTCGGCGGAGAAATGGCCGCGGAGATGGGTGGCGGGTGCGAGCGTTTGGTCGAGCCGGCGCGTGCACGACCGTAGCGCCATGGCGGACCGGTCGTTGCGGCGAGGCGGCGTGCCTGCCGTTGTCGTGCCGGTGGATGGTCGTGTCCTTTCGTCTGCGAGCGGGATCTTGGCGACGCTTGCCCAGCCTGTTCGACCGCGCGCCATCGCCGGCCGGATCAACAGGTTTGTGCAGCGGCTTTTGCCGCAGCGGCATCGCGGTGTTTTCGTCCGCGTGGCGCTAGAGCGTTTCCGATTTAAACGGAACCGAACAAACGCTCTATCTCTTTGTTTTTACGCATTTCCTGACGGAAAACCGCTTCGTACTTTTCCTGGAAATTCTCTAGCCCTTGCGAGCGAGGACTAGGCGATGCGCATCACATCGATCGTCGAGGCTCTGGTCCAGTGCGGCGCGACGCCGGAGATGATCCTGTGTGCGGTGCGTGCGGCGGAGGCCGGCCAGCAATCGGGCATCGACAAACGCCGGGCCAGCGATCGCGAACGGCAACAGCGCCGCCGCGCTCACGTGACGTCACAGGTCGTCACGGCGACGGACGGCGTCCCCCTCTCTGATAAAGAAAGATCCCCCGCACCCCCTAAAGAAATTAACTCTCCCGACAACACCCAAACCCTTGCGCCGCGGCGTCCTGTGCCAGGTGGCAGGCGCGCCACGCGCCTTCCCGAGCAATTCGAGCCGGACCGGGATTTTGCCGCCCGGCTGGGCTTCGGCGCGGCCGAGGTGGAGCTGGAGCTTGAAAAATTCCGCGATTACTGGACGGCGAAATCCGGTCGGGACGCGGCCAAGCTCGACTGGCTCGCCACCTGGCGCAACTGGATGCGCAATGCCGCAAGGCCGCGCAAGGATCACAGGCCACAGGCGCCGCCGCGCGAAAGCGCCTTTGCCCGCCACCAGCGGGAATGCCGACAAGCGATAGAGCGAGAACTCAATGGAAACCTTGGAAATGACGACCTTATCAACAAACCGATATTCGACCTTGAGCCGGGAGATTACCGCGCTCACTGAACGGCTGGCGCCGGCAAGCGACGATGCGATCCTGCGCAGCCTCAACGTGATGCAGACGGCCGGCATGACCATGCCGCAGGGCATCGATCCCCGAAAACTTCTGCCTGTCTACCAATATGCGCTGGCGGGGGTGCCCGCTTGCGGGCTTTCGGTAGCGACGCAGAAGCTGATCCGCGGCGACTATGCCGCCAACGCCAACGTGCTTCTGGGCACGATTCCGAAGCCGCCAGTGCTGGCGGCGCTGGCCAAGAGCGAGGCAGCAGCGACGCGCGCCGAACTGGCGCGCAGACGCGACCTCGCCGTGGCGCTGAACCCGACAGGGCCAGTGCCTGAGCGCTCGCCCGAGATCCGCGAGCGGGTGAGGGTGCGGCTTCGCCAGTTTCGTGCCGAGCAGGCGGCGGTCAAGGCGGCCAAGGCCATGCCAAGCGAGGCGCCAGCGGTCTCGCGGGCCGGGGTGCTGGCTGAGATGATCGGGCTTCCCGATGCAGCCACCATTACGACCGAACAGCGCGCCTATCGAGTGAGGCTGGAACGCGAGATGGCCCATCCCGCAGGGCGTGGGGCGGCGATGGATTTGACCATGGAGGTGGCGAGCGATGCAGCCTGAAACGAGATATTCGACGATGCCGACGGGCGAGCAGCTCGCCCAGAAGGGGTCCGGCAGCGTCGGCACCGCGCGCGGCAGGAGGGGCGGGCCGGATGCCGAGCCGCATTCTTTGGAAACGCGGACGGCGGACTGCACGACCAGCGGAAATGCCGGCGAAAGCGAGCCGCCGCAGGCGCCAACGCCCGACGCGTTGCTCGGCGCGCTCAGCGCCCATGTGAAGGCGCAGCGGCTGCGGGTGCTGGAGCTGGAGCTTGCGCTTGCCGACGCTGAAGCGCGGATCCTGTCGCAAGCGCAGCTGCTCTGCGGCACGAATGCCGACGGCGAGGGCGGCCTCTTCAGCCGCCGACCGGTGCGCGAGATCGTCGAGGAGGTGCTCATTGCCTATCCCGGCATCGGCTGGGCCGATGTGATCGGGGTTCGCCGGGAGCGCCGGCTGGTGGAGCCGCGGATCGTGGCCCGGTCCACGGGCGATCGCGATCGGCGGCGACGGGACGGGGTGGCTTGGGCGGCGGACTATCGCCAGCTTCGGCTGGTGGGTCGCCGGCTATCGCCGGTGGCGGGCTGCAGTCTCTGCTCGCCGTCGCCATCGGGCGGGTGTGGCGGTGCCAGGCCCGGTGCACGATGGACGCACTGACGAACACGTATTTTCGAGGCGAGCACCCGCATTGCCGCGGCCAAGCGGGCAGGCAAGGCGGGCCGGCCGCGCAAGGCCGATGTGGCGCGCTATCCCGGCGGGCAGATCAAGCATGGCGAAACCGAAAGAGAGGTGCGCTCGGTCGCCATCGCCGCACGGCAAAGTCACCACTTTTCAGGAGCGAAGGGCGTCGATGTCGGCAGTCCCTTTGCCGGCTACACACTCGGCCGGATGTTTCTCGACGGCAAGCTGACCGCACACGAACGCGCGGCTGGCGACGAGTATGCCCGGCAGATGGCGCGCTATTACAGCCTGACCGGCATTCCCTTCCCAAGCGTGCGGGCGCAGTCGCTGTTCAGCGTCAAGGGTTTCGAAGGCGAGACGACCGCCGAGCGCACCCGGGCCGCAATGGCTGCGACCAACCGGATGATGGAGCTCGAGGGCGTGCTTCTGAAGCTGCCGGAAGGGCCGCGGGTGAAGACCACGGTCTTCAACGTCTGCGTCATGGACTACGAGGTGCTGCGCACCATGCCGGAACCGCAACTGGCCTGGCTGAAGCGCGGCCTGACCGAACTGCACTGGCATCTCGGGCTTTCCAGGGAGAGGGAGGCGGTTTGAGTGGCGCGCGCCTGTTGCCGAGGGAGCGGTCTCAGGCAGGCCCCCTAGGCTCCGGGCAATTGCTGATAATGCCTGGGAGTGACCCCGTTGACCTTATCCTCGTCCCTGTGGCCGGGATCCAGCGACCTTTGCGCGTCTGATAAGGCGCGCTGGGCTGTAGGGTGAGGCGGAATCGCGCCGCGATGGCCTTGGTGCAACCATGATCCATGGCGACGCTTCGGCTTGCGTCATCAACGTCTGCTTGTACCTAAAAGCAGACGTTGATATTGTTTGGTGCCGAATGGCGATCGGCCTGACTGCGAACATGGCCTTGCAAGTGCATGGACGAGCGGTGGCTCGCGCCTCGGCCCATCGCAATGGATGCTGCAACTTTCTCTCGTGTGCCACGACCCATCCCTTCCTCAAGGTTGGAGAATCGCCGTGTGTATCAATTCTTTCGAATCGCAGGAGTTGATGAAAGCCACGTTTGTGACGCGTGCCTTGTCCCACGCCGTAGCCGTGTACGCTTGTGTCCGCACAGCTTTCATGGTGCTGCTGTCCCGCAGGCGGTGGATTGCGGCAGTTCTCGTGCTCGGAGCCTGCCCGGCTGCGTGGGCGGATGATGTGCTTTTCGAGAACGTCCGCATTTTCGATGGAAAAGGAGCGACCTCGCTTTCGGCTCCGTCGAATGTACTGGTCAAAGGCAATGTGATCACTCGGATCTCGACAAGCCCTGTCGAAGCGGAGGGTGCCCAGCGCATTGCCGGGAACGGCCGAACGCTGATGCCGGGTCTTATCGATGCGCATTGGCACGCAATGCTGGCCCGGTCCACTCCTGCAGAATCGTTCGGCGACGTCGGCTTCAACAATCTTGTGGCCGGCGACGAGGCGACGGACACACTGATGCGTGGCTTCACCACCGTCCGCGATGTTGGAGGGCCGGTGTTCGGTCTGAAGCGCGCGATAGACGCCGGTATTGTCGAGGGCCCGCGCATCTACCCCTCCGGCGCCATGATCACCGTGACCAGCGGGCATGGAGACTTCCGCCAGATGACCGACCTGCCGCGGGTGATCGGCGGCCCGCTCACCCGCATGGAGCAGATCGGCGGGAGCATCGTCGTCGACAGCCCCGACGAGGTGCGCATGCGGGTCCGTGAGCAACTGATGCAGGGCGCGGCGCTGGTCAAGATGACGGCAGGTGGCGGCGTGTCGTCACCCCACAGCCCGCTGGATGTAACTACCTTTACCGAGGCTGAGCTGCGGGCCGCGGTCGAAATAGCCGACAATTGGGGCACCTACGTTGCGGCACACGCCTTCACGTCGCATGCGATCAAGACAGCGATTGCCGCCGGCGTGAAGTGCATCGAACACGGCTTCCTCATGGATGAGGAAACCGCCAAGCTGATTGCCGACAAGGGCATCTGGCTAAGCCTGCAACCGCTTCCCGAGTTGTTGCGGCAAGGCTTTCCTGAGGGATCGGTCGAGCGGGCCAAGGCAGATGAGGTGTGGCCCGGCATCGGCAGAACCTACGAGCTGGCGAAGAAGTACAAGATCAAGACGGCGTGGGGCACCGATGTCTTGTTCTCCCGCGCATTGGCGCAGCAGCAGGGGGCGATCCTCGCCTCCCTCGTTCGCTGGTACACGCCTGCCGAAGCGCTCTCCATGGCGACTGGGACTAATGCGGAGTTGCTGGCGCTATCCGGCCCGCGCAATCCCTATCCGGGAAAGCTCGGCGTGATCGAGGAGGGCGCGCTTGCCGATCTCCTGCTCGTCGACGGCGACCCGTTGGGCAACATCGACCTGGTGGCCGATCCCGCCAACAACTTCAAGATCATCATGAAGGACGGCATCATCTACAAGAACACGTTGGTGAAATAAGGAACAACTAAAACGGCTTGTTGCCTGGCACACGATTGTGAGAAACGGTACAGCAGGCTGACGGCGCAGGCCCGAGCGGCGGCGGATTTGCCGTCAGATGATAGCCAGGCACAGGCGGCAAAGACGTACCCGGGAAGATGGCGTGCTCAATGCTGGTGTCGACAGCCGGGATTCGTTAGAACCCCAGCTCTCCGCAATGCATTGCCGGTCTAAGACGCTCTCAATTGCCGCCGATGCGTTCGCGCAGGCGGTCGTCGCGCTCGGCGATCTCCGGGGTGATCAGGTCGCCGAAATCGGCGGCCTCGAAGACTGGGCGGATTTCGATTTCGCTCGGGCCCGGCATCGGGTTGGGGCAGCGCTTCACCCAGGCGATCGCCTCGTCCATGTCCTTGACCTGCCAGATCCAGAAGCCGGCGACCAGCTCCTTGGTCTCGGTGAAGGGGCCGTCGATGACGAGGCGGCTTGCGCCGTCGAAGGCGACGCGCTTGCCCCTGGACGAGGGATGCAGGCCTTCGCCCGCCTGCATGATGCCGGCGTTGACCAGTTCTTCGTTGAACTTGCCCATGGCATCGAGCAACTCGGTCGAAGGCATCTTGCCCGCTTCGCTATCCTCGGTCGCCTTCACCATAACTATCACGCGCATGGTCTTTTCTCCTTTGATCGACGAAGCCACAACGACCTCTCTGCCTGAATGACGATCGGCCGACGACGGGGCCGACATTTCGCCGAAACTTTTTTCCGCACACCGTCGCGGCACTGCGTGAACCCCACGCAGAGAGGGAGCGCAGCGTTTCCGCAACGCCTGGCCGAGTGCTCAGGTGGTGTCGTCGACCAGCGCAGGGAAGACATCTTCGTAAAGATATGGCGATTGCCGCGGATGGCGAGATGCGCTGGCGACGAGATCGGCTGCGCTGTCGCGCTGGTTTCCGAGTGTGATGACCTGTCGTTCATATCTCTATGTTTTTAAATGATAATATGACGAAGGACGCATTCACCATGGGTTCACGTCAGGGGGACATAGCTTGCGCCTGTTCGAAACGGATAGGTATCGAGATGAAGAAGATAGGCATTGTGATCCTTGCGGCGGTGACGGCTCTGACGAGCTACACGCCTGCGAATGCCATGCCGGTTGCAGCCGTTCAGCTGACGCAGCAGAGTGACATGGACAGGGTACAGAATCGCGAATGGGGCGGCGACAGACATCGTCCGCGGCCGGGTTGGAACCATGGCGGATATCGGCCGCGCCCAGGTTGGCACGGCGGCTACCGTCCGCGTCCGCACTGGGATGGCGGCTACCGCCCGCGGCCGGGCTGGCATGGCGGCGGATACCGCTATGGCTGGTACAATGGTCACCGCGGCTACCGCGGCTATCGCGACGGCTATCGTCGCCACAATGACGGCTGGTGGTATCCGCTGGCAGCCTTCGGCGCCGGCGCCATCATCGGCGGTGCGATCGCTGCTCCGCCACGCCGCGTCGAGTCCGGTGTGAACCAGCGTCATGCCAGCTGGTGCTATGACCGCTACCGCTCCTACCGCGCCTGGGACAACTCGTTCCAGCCCTATGGCGGACCGCGGCAGCAGTGCTACTCGCCGTATTATTGAGCTGAAAGAGAACCCGCCGATCGGCTGCGATCGGCGGGTTTCCTCGGGACCTGCCAGACGCTTCGTTCGGTCGCGGCGCGCGCTTTTACTTGAGCTGCCAGGCCGAACCGAGCCCCACAGACGATGGACGCGCCTCCTCGCTGGATTGCCGGTGACCTACTGCATGTTTCCTTAAATCCTATTCGATTTAAGGATAAAAACATGCAGTAACTCAAAGTGTTACAGCGACCTTTGCGCGTCTGATAATACGCGCGGCGCTGTAGAGTGCATGGTGTCCCCGATGACCCCTGATGGAAGCGCGTGAGACATGGCCGATTTTGCCGTTCATATTGACGAGATCCGGGCACTCGAGGAGGCGCTTCATCGTCCGGAGCTGCGTCGCTCAAGAGCGGCCGTCGAGGTGCTGCTGGCCGAGGGCTTTGTCGAGTTCGGAGCGTCCGGGACGAAATATCACCGCGCGGAAATGATCGACCTTCTCTCAGAGGAAGACGACGACCCAGCGGGTGATGAGCTTCGAGCGACGGACTTTTCGCTGACGCGCATTTCCGCCCGGGGCGACGACACGATGTCGACCGAAGCAGGTGCTGATGCTCGCGCACAATGCTGCCTGGTTGATGGCCGCGGCTAATTCATCCGGGCGGGCGCGGCTTTTGCGTCATGTGGACCGACGTTGCGGTCA
>Ga0247819_10000972_pt1 | contig 15929 bp, 13 predicted proteins | sample 13C_Xylose_Day6_FD_193428 | JGI IMG/M metagenome (GOLD analysis project Ga0247819, IMG submission 193428) | Soil microbial communities from agricultural site in Penn Yan, New York, United States - 13C_Xylose_Day6 | ecosystem: Environmental > Terrestrial > Soil > Agricultural land | place: USA...
AGCCTATGGTGCCAACGGCCACCGTGTAGAAAGCGCCGAAGGCTTCCTGCCGCTGCTCGAGCACTGCATCAAGACCCCAGGCGTGCACGTGATCGACTGCCCGGTCGACTACTCGGAGAACGACCGCATCCTGAACATGGACCTGCGTGAGCGCAGTGCTGCGATCTGAGCAAACACACCCTGCATTTGAGTGATCCACAACGGCTCCGCCAGCAAGCTTTCATAGGACTACCTCGAGATCAAGTACCTGTGCCTGAATATCTGAGCGCATTTAAGCGCCTTAGCGGTGAGGCAAAAGAGGCACTTCAAACATCCTGCACTTGCCCAAACTAGGGTAACGGACGGTACTGATCCGTCCGTTTTTTTATTGATTTCCCGAACGTGGGCGTGAAGGCTCTAAACTGACCCTACCCGCACGATGTTTTGTTTCTGAAGGCTGCAGCGCACCTGGCGGCCAGGCGATCACCCCGACCCATCAACGTTAACGCTCGAGTAGATGCTGTGAAAAACCCAGACGCCATTAACAAACACAGGGGATACCGTCGAATAATTCCCTCGATGACAGCGCTTCTTCAATTTGAGTCTGTCGCCCGCTTGAAAAGCTTCACCCAGGCGGCCAAGGAGCTGGGTGTCACCCAAGCAGCGGTGAGCAAGCAGATAAAGGTCCTCGAGGAAAACATCGGTTCATCTCTATTTAATCGCTTGCCCCGCGGCATCGAGCTTACCCATGAGGGTCAAGCGTTGTTTGCCGTCATCTCTAAATCGTTGCAGAAAATCGCCACGATCTTCGACGAGATCAATCATGAAAGCAGTCACAAGGAAATTACATTGGGGGCCACCGCCTCGTTCTCCCAGTTTCAGATAATGCCGCGGCTGGCTGCATTGCGTGATGCAATGCCCGAACTCAAACTGCGCTTAACGACCCAGATGTTTACCGGGGATTTGCGTACGCAAGAAACCGATATCGTTGTACGTTATGGTGATGGACAGTGGGTGGACGGAGAGTCGATTTTTTTATTCAATGAAGAAATCTTTCCGGTCTGCTCCCCGGGTTGGCTTGCACACAACCCTGCACCTACTTCACTTGAGGAATTAGCGAGTGCCTGTCTATTGGAGGCCGACTCTACCTCCGAGGGCTGGATGAACTGGCAAGGTTGGTTTAAAGCGTTAGGCCTGAGCACACATAAACTCAATTACACCTTGCGCTGCAATCTCCACGCTAACGCTGTCCATGCCGCGTTGCATGGTCATGGTATCGGCCTGGGCTGGGGGCGCGTGGTGGAGCACCTACTAACAACTGGTGAGCTGGTTCGCCTAGAGCCTTTCGTCGTCCGGCCTACGGATGCCTATTACGTCATCATTCCAGATGGACGAAGCGCTACTCCCGAAGCCTGGGCAGTGATTCGATGGCTGCAGCAACGGGCTCCGCTCTCTGCAACCATCGAAAGCACGGTCATAACTTGAAGTAATGCGGACAGTAAAAATAAGCGCATTGACGCTCCCGATGGTCACTCAGATAATCGCCTAAAAGTATCATCGATACTTAAAATAAGAGTGACCGAGGAATAGTCATGAGTATTTCAAGTCTAAAAACTCACCGTGAAGTTCTGAACTCGCGACAGCCCGGATTTGGCATGCCGGGTGAAATCTTTAGTCGCCAAGATATTTTTGAAACAGACGTTGATATCTTCTTCACCAAGCACTGGATTGTCGTTGCAGTAACTGCCGACGTCGAAGAGCCGGGCGATGTCTTCACCACTGATATCGGCAAGTCTTCCATCATTGTATTGCGCGATGATGACGAACAGATTCGTGCCTTCCGTAATGTTTGCCGCCACCGTGGTGCCCGCTTGAAAGCGCCGGGCAAGTCCACCGTCGGCATGTTGGTATGCCCGTACCACCAATGGACCTACGACCTCGACGGTAGCCTCAAGCACGCGACGCACATGGGTAAAGGCTTCGATCCCAATTGCCGTAGCCTGATTCCAGTGCACTGCAAAGTGATCGGCACCCACGTTTTCGTCTGCCTCAGCGACGATCCGCCAGAAGATATCGCCATTCAGGAAGACGTCATGGGCGCGCGTTTTGCCCCCTATGATTTGACCAACACCAAGATTGCCTACGAACTCGACTATGTCGAAAACGGCAACTGGAAACTGGTGATGGAAAACAACCGAGAGTGTTATCACTGCCACGGCACCCACCCGGAACTCCTGGTCTCCTACCAATCCGAAGACTTGGGGGTCAGCCTTGAAGAGATGAGCGACGACCAGCGCGCCTCGTACGACGCCTATCAGATTCGCAAGGCCGGTATTGAAGCAAACTGGGCCAGCGAGGGACACCTGTATGAAACGTACGAGCACCTCGATGACAATGCCGCCACTCACTTCCGCACCCAGCGCATGATCATCGCCGGCAGTGGTGAGTCGCAGACCCTGGACACCAAGGTCGCCTGTACCAAGCTGCTCGGCAACCTCACCCGCAAGGATCTGGGCGATACCCACCTGTGGGGCAACAATGCCTGGACCCACGTAATGAGCGACCACGCCATGATCAGTTGGATCATCCCGTTGGCGCCAGACCGGACCCTGGTGCGCACCAAGTGGCTGGTACGCAAGGACGCCGTAGAAGGTGTCGATTACGATCTGCAACGTCTGACCGAAGTCTGGGTCGCAACCACCAAGCAAGATGCCGACTTAGTTGCCATCACCCATAGCGGCACCCAGGATCCAGGCTACATTCCTGGCCCCTACTCCGAGTTCACCGAGCCCTACGTTGACCAGTTCCTGCGCTGGTACAGCGCTCGTCTCGAAGCCCACGGAGTCTGAAGGTGATGACCATGTACGAGAATATCGCCAGCCTGCGCGCTGACCAGCGCTTTGCCGATACCGACCATTGGGCCGCCCATGGCGCCCAATGGGCCAGCGGCGAGAGCAAACGAATCGAATGTCTGAGTGTGGTAGCCGAAACCCACGACGTGAAGACCTTTACCTTCCACTGTCCGGATTACCACGCGCTGGCCTACGAGCCTGGGCAGTTTCTGACTGTTTCGCCGCAGATCAACGGCCAGAACGTGTCGCGATGCTACACCCTATCCTCGACCCCGACTCGACCTTTCACCTTCTCGATTACCGTCAAGCGGGTACCGGGTGGTGTAGTGTCCAACTGGCTGCATGACAACCTCAAGGCCGGCGATGCCATGACGGCCTCAGGGCCAGCGGGGATCTTCACCCCTGTAGCGGGCCCGGCTAGCAAGCTGCTGTACCTTTCTGCCGGTTCCGGGATCACTCCGCTGATGGCGATGACCCGCGCCGCTGCCGACCTGCACGCTAATCTGGACATCGTTTTCGTGCACAGCGCGCGCACGCCAAAAGACATCATCTTCCGCGAGGAGCTGGCGCGCCTTGAGCGCTCCATGCCCCATCTGCGCACCCTGTTCTTCTGTGAAGGCCTGGGTGACGAGCCGGACTGGACGGGGCCGACTGGGCGCCTGTCACTAGAGCAACTGCAGCAGCGCATCCCTGACTTCATGGAGCGTTCAGTTTTCACGTGTGGCCCCAAAGGCTACATGGATGCCGCCAAGGCGCTGTTGGGTAACGCAGGTTTCGACCTGACGCGCTACCACCAGGAGAGCTTCGACATTGCAGCCGAAGCCGAGGTCGAGCCGGCACCGAGCGCGGCTCCCGGTCAGGCACAGGACACGTACACCGTGCGCATGGCGCGTTCGGGCAAAACCTTCACCATGACTGCCGAGCAGACAGTGCTCAGCGCGGCCAAAAAAGCCGGTGCGGTGGTCCCCTCATCTTGCAGCCAGGGTGTCTGTGGCACCTGCAAGACTGCACTGCTCGAAGGCAGTGTGGAAATGAACCATAACGGCGGTATTCGCCAGCGTGAAATCGACAAGGGTCTGCGCTTGCTGTGCTGCAGTCGCCCGACCTCTGATCTGGTGATTGATCTCTGACTAGGCGCCCTCGGGCGCCTTTTCCGATTTTCACCCTGCGGCCTTGTATAAAATAAAAAGGAAATAGCCGATGCGTGCAAAAACTGGCCTGTTCGAAGGCCTGAGCCCCGTTGTGACTATCGGGTCACTACTCATAGTCATTGCGTTCGTAGTGCTGTGTGCCTCGCAAGGCGATCAGGCAGCCGGGGTTTTCAAAAGCGCCTCCGACGCCATTCTTAACAACCTGAAATGGTTCTATATCGCACTGGTAAGCGTGGTACTGACGGTACTGCTGGTGATCGCGTTCAGTCGCCACGGGACGCTCAAGCTCGGGCGTCCGGATGAAAAGCCCGAGTTCAGCTTTGCAGCATGGATCTCGATGTTATTCAGTGCCGGAATGGGCGTTGGCCTGATTTTCTGGTCAGTCGCAGAGCCAGTCCTGCACTACGCCAGCAACCCATTCACCCCTGGGCTGAGCAATGAGGCCGCATCGGTAGCGATGCGCATCACCTTGTTTCACTGGGGCCTGCATCCGTGGGCAATCTTCACCATCATCGGACTCGGCCTGGCGTACTTCGCTTACCGCGAAGGTCTACCGCTGGCCTTGCGCTCGGTGCTCTACCCGCTGATCGGCAAGCGCATCTACGGTCCAATCGGGCACGCCGTCGATATCATCGGTGCTGCCGTCACTGCATTTGGCGTTTCGCAATCGCTGGGCATGGGCGTCGAACAGATCAACACTGGCCTGAACCAAGTCTTCGGTGTGCCGGTGAGCCTGTCGTTCAAACTGGGGATTATTGCCGTGGTGACGGTGATTGCATCGATTTCGCTCATCGCCGGGGTTTCGCGGGGGATGAAAAGACTGTCGACCCTGAACATGTTCATCTCGCTCGGGTTGATGCTGGTAGTGCTAGTGCTCGGCCCGACCAACTACATCATGAATTTATTGTTTGAATCGACCGGCGATTACTTGCAGAACATCATCGGTCTCAGCCTTTGGACCGACGCCCAGAACGAGAGCGGTTGGCAGAACAGTTGGACGGCCTTCTACCTGCCGTGGTGGATGACCTGGGGACCTTTCGTAGGGTTGTTCATCGCGCGTATTTCGCGCGGTCGGACTATCCGCGAATTGATCGTCGGTGCGTTGCTGGTGCCGACCTTGGTGACCATTTTGTGGATGGCTGTGTTTGGTGGTACGGCACTCAAAGATGAGCAGAACACCCGCCAAGCCTATAACAACTTGCCACTCGCCGAGCAGTCTGCAGCCGGGCCATTCACTGGCGGGCCAGTGCTCGACGCCACTCGCAAAGAAACCACCACGGCGATGTTTACACTGCTCGAGCGCCTGGACGGGAAAACCTTGGGCGGTATTTTGAGCATCATTGTCTGCCTGCTGCTGGCGGTGCACTTCGTGACTGCTGCCGATGCCGGTACTCAGGTACTGTGCATGCTCAACGCAGTGGGCAGCATCAATCCACCAAACTGGCTGAAGGTGGCATGGTGCATTCTGGAGGGAGCGATTGCGGCAAGCCTGATCATCGCGGGTGGCTTGCTGGCGATTCAGATGGCAAGCATTGTGATCGGCCTGCCAATTGCGATTTACATGGCGCTGACGAGTTACAGCCTAATCCGCAGTCTGCGGGCGAACGCTGAATTGACGCCATTGGCAGTCTCACCTCAGGGCCAACCGCAAATCGTCGAACCGACCTGAAACCCGATACGCATGGCGCCCCGGTGAAATCTGCAGGTTAGGGTTCACCGGCGTGCCGTCATCGCGCAGTATTTACTTTGCTTCACCCAGCAAGGCACTCCCCTACGTGCTGGCATTCAGTCAGGCCCAGTGGCGCGACACCAGCATGCGTGTACAGCATGATCTCTTGATATCCAGGTTTCAGAGAACGGATTCGCGCTCTACTAGCGGAGCCAGCGCATCGCGCAGTCGTGCGACTTTGTCATCGGCAAGACGCGCCAGCGGACGCCGTGGATTTCCGGCGACATACCCCATGATTTCAGCACCCGCATAGACGGACTGAACATAGTCACCCTGCCAGATCAATGACATGACCGGCGCCAGCGCAGTCCAAATCTGACGAACCTCTTCCCACTTTCCTTCAGCGGCGGCATTGGCGAGCTGCACGCAAGTCTTCGGTGCCATGTTTGCGCCCCCCCAGAGCAGGCCGGCGGCACCCGCGAACAATGCGTAAGGTACTAACGGATCGGCTCCGTTCAGGGTGGGCAGCCCTGTGCGGGCCAGCGATGCTTGGGCAGCCAAGTCGCCGCTGCTGTCCTTGACCGATACAAAGTTAGGAATCTCGCTGAGCTGTTTGAACAACGATGGGGTGACCTCTACCCCCACCGCTTGCGGTACGTTGTAGCCGATGATAGGCAAGCCCGCTTCGGAGACAGTCGCGTAGAAGTCATAGATACTCTGGTGTTCGGTCGGTCCTTCGAAAAAGGGTGGCAGCACCATTACGCCTTCGGCGCCGCACGCTTTCGCATGGCGGGTACGCTCGATTACCTCTTCCACCAGCAGAGCTGAAGTCTGGGCAATGACCCGGGCGCGACCATTGATGACCTTGGCACCGAAAGCCACCAGCTCCTTTGACTCATCCTTGCTCAGATAGACATGCATCCCGGTTCCGGAACTGAGCACGAAGCCATGCACACCCGCAGCGATGTAGCGTTCAATTAAACTTTCGAAGCGCGCATAGTCGATCTTGCCATGCGCATCGAACGGCGTAGTGATCGCTAAATTCACGCCTGTGAACGGGAATGCTGACATAGGTTAACTCCTTGTTTGTCTGTCACCTGGTCGAGCCCGCCAAAGCATCGGGCGGTGCACTTATGCAAAGGGCTACGGAGGGTTTGCGCGACTGTTTCCAAGGGATATGCGCTGTGACTTTGCGTATAAATCCACATCGCTCGGAACCTGGCGGCGAATGATCACCCCCCGGGATAGGTCATAACCGCCCCAAAGCTGATCAAATTGCGCGCTGTTCAGGGTGAGTAAGCACAACCCCCGACCTCTGGCGAGTGAGGGTTGCGCTTGTCTGCTGCTTACATAGACAGTTGCGTACTATCAACGCTTACCGAAGGCTGCGCGGATGAGGGTTTCAGGAGAATGTCTTGTGTGGATCGATCACAAATTTCTTCGGTACGCCCGCATCGAACTCTCCGTACCCTTGTGGCGCTTGATCCAAGCTGATCACCTGCACACCCACTACTTCGGCGATATTGATCCGGTCCCACATGATCGCCTGCATCAGGGCGCGGTTGTACTTCATCACTGGAGTCTGGCCAGTGTGGAAACTGTGCGACTTGGCCCAGCCCAGGCCGAAGCGAATGCTCAGCGCGCCGATCTTGGCGGCGGCATCCGAGGCGCCCGGGTCCTCGGTCACATACAGGCCCGGGATGCCGATCTTGCCGGCAACGCGAGTGACTTGCATCAGCGAGTTGAGCACTGTCGCTGGCGCTTCGTGCTTGGCGCCTTCATGGCCATGACCGCGGGCCTCGAAGCCCACCGCATCAACCGCGCAATCCACCTCCGGCTCACCCAGCAGGTTGGCAATCTGCTCATGCAACGGCGTGTCCAGCGACAAGTCGGCAATCTCGAAGCCCTGGGCCTTGGCGTGGGCCAGGCGAGCCGGATTGAGGTCGCCAACGATAACTACGGCAGCGCCCAGCAGGCGCGCCGAAGCGGCTGCGGCCAGCCCGACCGGACCTGCGCCAGCAACGTAGACAGTACTGCCAGGCCCGACACCCGCCGTGACGGCGCCGTGATAGCCGGTTGGCAAAATGTCCGAGAGACAGGTCAGGTCACGGATCTTCTCCATAGCCTTGTCGCGATCCGGCAGCTTCAGCAAGTTGAAGTCGGCATACGGCACCAACACGTATTCAGCCTGGCCACCGGTCCAGTCGCCCATGTCGACATAGCCGTAGGCACCTCCAGCACGAGCCGGGTTGACCGTCAGGCAGACCCCGGTGTGCATTTCCTTGCAGGAACGGCAACGGCCGCATGCGACGTTGAACGGTACAGAGACCAAATCGCCAATCTGCAGGTGCTCGACATCCTTGCCCTTCTCGATCACTTCACCGGTGATCTCGTGCCCCAGCACCAGTCCGACCTGAGCAGTGGTGCGACCACGGACCATATGTTGGTCGGAGCCGCAGATGTTGGTGGAGACTACCTTGAGGATCACCCCATGCTCGATCTTCTTGCCCCGAGGATCCTGCATCTTCGGATAGTCGATATTCTGCACCTCTACCTTGCCTGCGCCGCGGTAGACCACACCTCTGTTGTACGCACTCATGCTTTACTTCTCCTTTTACAAAAACGTGTTCAATCACGTAGAAAGCTGTCTTCGAACGGATAGCGCGTCAGCACCTCGCAGCCGTTTTCGGTGACCAGCAACTGGTTCTCCAGCTTGATCCCATCACGCCCGCCGACTTCGCCGATATACGCCTCGACGCACAACGCCATGCCGGGTTCGAGCACGCCTTCATAGCCGTAACTATCGACGTCTTCGGGGTAGCGGATACAGGGGTATTCATCACACAAGCCGACGCCGTGAAACATCACGCCATAGCGCTGTTCCCGGCATGATTCAGGCAGGCGGTGCCCCTTACGGGTCAACTCGGTGAAACCCACCCCAGGGCGGACAAGTTCTGTGTTGAAACTGATATGTTGGTGAGCAATGCGATACAGGCGTTTCTGCTCAGCGGTGGGCTCTCGTGCGCCGCAGATCCAACTACGCGACATGTCCACGCAGATGCCGTAGACACCGATCAGGTCGGTATCGAAGGACAACAGGTCGCCATCGCTCAATACCCGTGGGCCGGACTCCTGGTACCAGGGGTTGGTACGCGGGCCGGAACTGAGAATACGGGTTTCGATCCATTCACCTCCGCGCCGGATATTGCCAGTGTGCAGCGCCGCCCAGATGTCGTTCTCGGTCGCGCCGGCGCGCATGGCCTGACGCATCTCACTGATCGACGCTTCACAGGAGGCAACGGCGCAGCGCATGGCCTTGATCTCATCCGGGCCTTTGATTACCCGAGCCAATTCAGTGACCTGCTGGCCACTGCAAATCTTTACCCCTAGTGCATCGAGGGCACGCAAGCCGGCGACCTCGATTCGATCTACGGCCAACCGACGATTGCTGCCAGCGTGGATTCGCAGCAGCTCATCGATCTGGGCGGCGAAGCGCTGGGCGTGTTGGTCGGTACGCTCACCGGTTTCAAAGTAGAAAAACGACGCGCCGCTGCGCAATTCGCTGACCAGTGGCAAGTGGGCGCTGAGGTGGTCGCAGCCATGGAAGTCCCACAGCACCACATGGCCATTGGCGGCGACGAAGCAGGCACGGGCCGGGTTGTGAGTGGTCCACAACTGCATGTTGGTGGTGTCAGTGGCGTAGCGAATGTTCAGCGGGTCGAACAGGAGAATGCCAGCGAGGTCGCGTGCTACCAACTGGTCCTTGAGTCTTTGCAGGCGGTACTCGCGCATGGTCGGTAAATGCGGTGCATCCAGCCCTAATCCCGCCCATTCTGCAAAAGCTAAGGGAGTCGGGCCAATTTCAGTGCGGTCGTTATCATTCAACGAACCGTCGGCACGGTAGCGGGTGGGGTCGATGCGGCGGTTACTATTCGGGATGGAGAATGGCGAAGTCGTCATGGCTAGGCGGTCATCCTGATTTCTTATTTTGTACCAGCGCGGAATGGGCTAAGCGGCCACCGCGCTGGGATTTGCAACGTGCGAATCAGTTACTGGCCTGGGTAGCCGCGGCACGAGCAGCCGCAACCCAGCTATCGAACTGCTGCTGGTGCGCCGCAATCCATTCCTTGGTATGGCGCTGGATATCCGCGAGGGTCTTCTCACCCTGCTGCATCTTGAGGTTCTGCGCGCTTTCGTCCGCTGCGGGGATTTGCATCAGCGACAAGAACTTCACCGCCGCCGGATTCTTCTCGGCGAAATCGCGGTTGACTAGCGCCTCTACCCGATCGATGGCGAAGCCCAGGTTCTTGCCCTCATAGGTGGTGTTCACCGTGTTGTCACCGCCTGGCAGCTCGGTCCTGGGAACCTGCAGCCACACCACGTCACGCCCCTCCACCAGCACGCCTGCCACCCACTGCGGAACCCAGGTGTAGTAGAGCACCGGCTTGCCTTCCTTGAACCGCGTGATGGTGTCGGCCATCAACGCAAAGTACGAACCTTGGTTGACATGGATCGACTTCTCTAGATCGTAAGCCTTCATCTGGTGTTCGATTACCAGCTCGCAACCCCAGCCCGGGTTGCAACCAGTCATGTCAGCCTTGCCATCACCATCAGTGTCAAACAGCTTGGCTATCTCGGGCTTCTTCAGATCAGTGATGTACTTTATGTTGTATTGATCAGCTGTTTTCTTGTCGATCAGATAGCCCTGCAGCACGCCCGGCAGGACGTTACCCGTCTTGACCATGTTTTCATCGCCACCCGCCTTCTCGTAGAAGGCCGCGTGCAACTTGTCCCATGCGTTGACAGTAAAGTCGGCATCGCCAAACCCCACTGCCAGCACCATGGTTGCGTACTCGGTTTCCTTCGGCGTCTGCACTTTGTAGCCCAGCTCGCGCAGGCCGGCCAAGGCAACTTCCCCACGGAATCGCTCTTCATCGACGGAGGGGAATGCTGGAGTGATCTTCACCCCCTCCCCCGGCGTATCGGCCGAAGCGCTAGCGCCCAAGCAAAACACACTGAACGCCACAGCCGAGGCGCCTTGCAACAAACGACGGGTGAATTTGAACTCGCACATCTTCGCGTACCTTTTGTATTTTTTCGGGATTGCGGCAGATAGAACGGTAAAGCGTTGAAGAGGTGGTGCTGATCAGACGGTCTCGCGCCGCCCTGCTGACTGACCGGCACCGAACAGGCGCAGCAACACGCCTACGGGGCCGGTGTGATACCAGCGCTTGCTTGGGTCGGCGCTGGTCCGTGCGCCCATGGCCTGGGTCAGGCGGTCGAGGAAGATCGCCAGCAGCACCAGCCCCACACCTCCAACCGTGGCCAGGCCCATGTCCAATCGGCCGATGCCGCGCAGCACCATCTGCCCCAAACCGCCGACGGAAATCATCGAAGCGATCACCACCATCGACAGCGATAGCATCAGGGTTTGGTTGAGGCCGGCCATGATGGTTGAGGTGGCCAGCGGCAGCTGGACGCGGGTGAGCATCTGGCGGGGCGTGCAGCCAAAGGCGCGAGCAGCTTCAATCTTGTCTTCCGGTACCTGGCGAATGCCCAGGTTGGTCAGGCGCACCAAAGGCGGCAGGGCAAACACGATGGTCACCAACACCCCGGGCACATTGCCGATGCCGAACAGCATTACCACCGGCACCAGGTAAACGAAGGCGGGTAGCGTTTGCATCGCATCGAGCACGGGGCGAATGATGCTTTCCAAACGGTTGTTGCGGGCGCTGAGGATGCCCAACGGAATGCCGATCACCGCGCAGAAGAACACCGAGGTCAATACCAGGGCCAAGGTGGTCATCGACTCCGACCACACGCCGATCAACCCCAACAAGGTCAGGGTGACGAAGCACAGCAGTGCCATACGCTTGCCAGCCAGCTGCCACCCGAGCAGCGACGACAGCAAAATGCCTATGGTCGGTGGAATGCTCTGTAGGGTGAACTCGATGCCGTTGAGCACTTGGTCAATCGGCCAACGAATGGCTCGGAAAACCTCGCGGAAGTTGTGAACGAGGAAGTTAAGCGTAGCGGTGACCCAGTCACCCAAGGGAATGGTCGCCGCCTGAAACGGGTCTAGAAGACTAAATTCGGACATCAGAGCTTACCTCTTTTGTGGTCGGCAGCTGCTTTCAGTGGCGACTCAGGGTCTGCAGCAACTCGTTCTTCGACAGCGTGCCCTTGAAGGCGCCTTGACGATCGAGCACCGGCACTGGATACGGCAAGTCGGCGGCAATCCCCAGCACTTCGTGCAATGGCGTGTCGGTATACACCGGCTGGTGCTCGTGCAGGCTGTAGCGATCACTGGCGGTGGCCCCGCTGGCGTCGGTGTCGACAACCCCCAACAACTGGCCACGCTCGTCGACTAGGTAGCCGAACGGCACACCGGCCTGGAAGCTTGGGGCCTTACCATTGACCTTGCACACCACGGCGGGGTCGAACTTGGCCACATCGCCGGCCTTGAGTACACGCGAGCTGTCGAAGCTCTTGAAGAACGTGCGCACGTAGTCATTGGCCGGCTGGTTGATCAGCTCCTGCGGGGTGCCGATCTGCACCACCCGGCCGCCCTCCATGATCGCTATGCGGTGGCCGATGCGGATGGCTTCCTCGATGTCGTGAGAAATGAAGATGATGGTGCGCTGTTGCTCAGCCTGCAGGCGCATGAGCTCGCCTTGCATCTCGCTACGGATCAGTGGGTCGAGCGCCGAGAACGCTTCATCCATCAGCAAGATGGTCGGGTCGTTGGCCAGCGCACGGGCCAGGCCCACACGCTGCTGCATACCGCCTGAGAGCTGGTGCGGATAGCTGTGCTCGTGGCCTGCCAGGCCGACTTGGCTCAGCGCCTCCCGCGCACGGCTGTAGCGCTCAGCTTCAGGAACCCCGGCGATCTCCAGGCCAAACGCGGTGTTCTGCAGCACGCTCATGTGCGGCATCAACGCGAAAGACTGGAACACCATGCCCATTTCCTTACGGCGCACGTCGAGCAGATCTTTATCGCTGAGGCCGGTAATCTCGCGGCCGTTGAGGTGAATGCTGCCGGAGGTGGGTTCGATCAAACGGTTGAACAGCCGCACCATGGTCGACTTACCTGAGCCGGACAACCCCATGATGACGAAGATCTCGCCTCGCTTGACGGAAAAGCTTGCATCGAACACGCCGACCACGTGGCCGGTCTTACTGAAGATTTCGTTCTTATCGGCGCCCTTGCGCAGCATCTCCATGGCCATGTTCGGGTTGGGGCCGAACACCTTGAAGATATTGTTTACCGAAAGAATCTCATCGGATTGTCCCATACGACCCTCATTATTATGCTTATAACCAAAGATACCTGTGCTAGCAAATGCTAATACCATTGGCAGTTCGCCCAAATACGAGCGTGAGTCGGTTTTCTGATCATTCCGTGTTGAGTTCGGCTGAATACAGCAGCGCGCCCAAACGTGAAGTGACGATTTCACTTTAGACCTGCGCGCTCGCCGATGAATTGTATATTTGAGTCAATTTTTGTTATAGGACGGCAGCCTGTTCAACCTACCCATGCTGCTCTGATTACGCGCCTACGTTAAAAAGCAACCTGGTGCTCAGGCATGACATCAGGTTATGGAGGGTAATCAACAAGACGCAGTCCCTGCGCCTTCGCTGAGCGGAATTTAAACAAGGCAGGGCAGCACTATAAGATTCGATTTACTCCATGATTGAAGAATACATTTCAATTCCACTTATGCAACTCAGGCTCAACCTGAGTTAATCAATATCGGCCATTCGACAACTTCGGGAAAGACCTCTCAACCGCTCATGACGGATTAGAGCGCCCACAAGGGCGCTCAGGCAACGCGAGTCGTTTACCGAACCGGGGCAAGGCCGATTGTTTCAAGCCAACAGCCCACAGAGTCGCCGCTGCTCATCGCCGGCACGATCAAGCCATCGACCATGAATGTAGGAGAGACGTGAACACCATTTTGACGGGCATATTTGCACTGCCATTTGATTGCGTGCTCAAGCTCAACATTGGCGAAGGCCTTCATCAGAGCAAGGCCGCTGTACTGCTCGATCCTACGGATAATGTCATTGGGTGTAGCATCACGATTGGGCCCAGTAGCATGATGCTCGAACTCAAACAGCTCGCGATGCTGCGCAACCGCGTTCAACACCGCTTTTGCACTTGCCTTGCCGTCCGGCAATGTCGCAGCCGCCAGGATGCACCGCACAATCACGCCCGAAAACAGGTGCCAGGGTTGCGACTGCAGACGAATTTTTAGTGTTAGATTATCCTCACCCGCCTCGCTCAAAAGTTGATCGAACTTATTAAATGCCTTGACCGAAAAAGGGCACGTTGGTTCGAGAAAAACCTCAAGAATACGAGACCCACGGCCCCATGAAAGCATGTCTGGATACATTGAATATCACCCAACAAAGCTGCATTAAAAGTTAATACTGGACACTGCGAGTCAGACCACCATCGACCCGTAAAGTAGTGCCCGTAATGAAACTGGCTACCGGACTTGCCAGAAAGACCGTCGCCGCAGCGACTTCTTCTGGCGTGGCCATTCTTCCGAGCGGGTTGGCAGCCAGGCACTCGGCAAAGCCAGCAGGGTCATTGCGCTCGATGTCACCCCACACACCTTCGGCAAAATACACATTGCCCGGCGCCACGGTATTGACCCTGATGCCATCTTTGGCATGGCGTACGGACAACGTCTTACCGTAATGCGTCAGTGCTGCTTTCAGCACCCCATAAGGCTCAGCGAAGCGGTCGATCTCACGTCCGGAAACGCTGGAAACCAGCACCACCGATGCCGCTTCTGAGCGTAGCAAGTAGGGCAGGCTAGCACTCACCAGGTTAACCGAACCCAGGATGTCAACCTCAAAAGCCTTACGCCAAGTTTGAATATCCGAGCCGCCGGCCAATGCGCTGACATTGGGTACGACGATGTCGATTCCACCCATCAGCTGCGCACTGGCAGAAACCCATTCGGCGACTTGAGTGGGGTTCTGGACATCCACGACAAAGCCTCGCGCCTTACCCGCAAGCGCTTGTTCTGCCCCCCGCACACCGGCCTCTGCTCGTGCGCAGAAACTCACCTGAGCACCCTCGGCCAAGAACATTTCAACCACCGCTCGTCCGATTCCACGTGTCCCACCACTTACCAGGACGGATTTACCTTTCAATCGAAGATCCATACCTTTCCTCCTGCTGTTAGTCAGCAACACTGTACGGATCGAAATAGCGATCTGAACGGCCGCAGGGCAAATGCGCGGGAGATTCGACATTGTCGAACGTCAAGACTTGTTACAGACTCTAAGCGAAGAATCAGATGAGGTTTTCAGGTGTCCACGCGTAGCCGGCATATTCAATCGGTAGAGAGAGCCATGGCCCTGCTTGAGCAGTTGAACGCCCGCCCCCATGGCACTGCGCTAGTAGACCTTTGCAAATCTACCGGACTGAGCAAAAGTACCGCACATGGCTTACTGAACACCCTGGTCGACCTTGGATACGCTGTGAACGCTGGCAGTGAATATCGTCCCGGCGCACGTGTTCGCACGCTGTCTCCAGCCGAGGTCGATAGCGCTGAGGTGATCAGACACCTATTCGCACCCGCATTGCAGGCCTTTAACGAAATTTGCAGGCGGGACAGCTATCTGGCGATACCAAGCGGCACCCGCTCCTACCTGACGTTAGATGGTCTCGACAGCCAAGGCATGCCTGTTACCGCTGGCACCGATCCTCGACGAGATGCCATAAGGACGTCTGCCATCGGCAAGATTTTTCTCGCCAACGATCAAACATTCATCCGCCGCGTGCGGCGCAATGCTCCTCTGGATCAATCTCTTGAGACGGAGTTGCAGCACGTCAATCACTCAGGCTTTGCCCTCGACCAAGGCGCATCACGCCAGGGGCTTTACTGCCTGGCGATTCCCCTTCGCCACAAGGGGAGGCTGGTCGGTGCCCTGGGTGCTAGTGGCTTTGCCATAGATATGGATTGCGCGTGGATGCAGATGCACGCCAAGCGAGCCTTGCGCGAGATAGGCGCACTGGTTTCGCTTTGACTCCAGATTGAGCAGCGAAAATCCATTGTCTAAATGCATACGTGCATTGGGCGTGAAACAGACACAAAAAAGCCCTGAATAATCAGGGCTTTAATGAGAATTAGTGGCGGAAGCGTAGAGATTCGAACTCTAGGATAGTTGCCCATCGACGGTTTTCAAGACCGTTGCCTTAAACCACTCGGCCACGCTTCCGGAACAGATTTGCGGCGCCATAATACCGTAATGTAACAA
>Ga0247819_10000973_pt1 | contig 15910 bp, 14 predicted proteins | sample 13C_Xylose_Day6_FD_193428 | JGI IMG/M metagenome (GOLD analysis project Ga0247819, IMG submission 193428) | Soil microbial communities from agricultural site in Penn Yan, New York, United States - 13C_Xylose_Day6 | ecosystem: Environmental > Terrestrial > Soil > Agricultural land | place: USA...
GTATGGCGCGAGCCCCTTGCCGCAACCCGGCACGGCGCTGTCGCCCGTCATGCGCCTGGAAAGCGAGGTTTTCGCGGTGCGCGACATTGCGCCCGGTGATTGCGTCGGCTATGGCGGCAGCTTCACCGCGGATCGCCCCATGCGCATAGGCCTGGTCGCCATGGGCTATGCGGACGGCTATCCCCGGGCGGCCGGCAACGGCACCGCCGTCGCCATCGCCGGTGCACGCTCGACCATCGTCGGCCGGGTCTCCATGGACATGCTCGCGGTCGATCTCACGGACTTGCCCGGCTGCGGCGTCGCCAGCCCGGTCGAACTCTGGGGCGAGAACATCGACATCAACGCAGTCGCCACCCGTGCGCAGACCATTGCCTACGAACTGCTGTGCAACGTCAAGCGCGTGCGCAAGGTCTACACGGGAGCGCGTGCGGCGCAGTGATCTGTCCTAGGCCCCCGCGGCCGACCCGCCCTCGCCGCGCGGTATGCGCAGCTCCGTGCGAAACGGCCGCTGCGCCGCCACATTCGGCGGCGTGGTGGAGATCAGGCGCGCCGTCTCCAGCATCAGCGGCACGAATTTGGCGATCGCGCGCTTGGCGGTCCATTCCGTCGACGACACGGACAGGTTGAGCCCGGCAATGATGTTGCCCGCCCCATCGCGCACCGGTACCGCCAGGGCCAGATCGCCGCGGTAGAACTCCTCGTCGCAGTAGGCAAAGCCGTCTTCGCGCGCGCGCTGCACGATAGCCATCAACGCATCGACATTGGTTTCGGTTTTCGGCGTGTAGCGCACCCGGTCGCTGCGCGACAGGATGGCGTGCGCCGCATCGTCGGACAGGCCGGACAAATAGGTGCGGCCCGTCGAGGCACAGAACATGGGAATGCGCTGCCCTATGGGCATGTGCATGATCAGGCGCACCAGACTGGAGAAGCGCCCGATGTAGACCATGTTGTCGCCCGCGGGCTCGGCCAGATTCACCGTCTCGCCGGAGCGCTGGTTCAGGTCCAGCAGATAGGGATTGGCGCGATCGAGCAAGGGGTGGGACTGCAGGTACTGGTAGCCCGCGTCCAGGTTCAGCGACGACAGCGAATAGCGCTTCGAGTGCGGGTCCTTGTTCAGCAGTCCCAGCGCTTCCAGCGTGAACGCAAAGCGCTGCGCCGCACTCTTGGAGATGCCGACCGCCGCGGCGATCTCCGGCAGGCTCATGGAAGAGCGCTCGGTATTGAACGCTTTCAACACCGACACGCCAGTGGCCAGCGACTGCACATACAGGGTCGACGATTCCGGGTTCACAGTGCTCATGATGGTATCGCTAAAAGATATACGTCTACTGTATAGAAATACGCTGCAACATTGCGCTGATGGGCTGCGGAATCGCGCCAAAACCCATGAATCCAAGGGAAATCACTTATTTTTTCCCGGAAAAATGCCAAATGCGGCCAGGCATTCTTGACTACCATTGCAGCAATGAATCGCTAAGCAATTCATTCGTATTGAATAGCAATACGACAACCGCCGACCGATGTGTTCCGCAAACATCCAACCACTGAAAGCCTCTCATGTTGAAAATTGCTCCGAAATCGCTGTTGGCTGCGGCCTGCGTGGCCTTCGCCTTTGCCTCGGCCCACGCCCAGCCGGCAGTCATCAAGGTCGGCGCGACGCCGACCGCCGTGCCCTTCAACTTCCTCAACCCCAAGACCAATCAACTCGAAGGCGTGATGGTGGAAGTGGCCCAGGCGGTGGGCAAGGAACTGGGCCTCACGCCGGAGATCTCGGGCATCCCCTTCGCCACGCTGATCCCGTCGCTGCAGACCAAGAAGATCGACATGATCTCATCGGCCTTCGCCAAGACCCCCGCGCGCGCCGAAGTGGTGGACTTCTCCGACATCGTGCTGACCTACAAGGAAGCCCTGCTGGTGCCCATGAATGACACCAAGGCCTACCGCAACTACGACGACCTCAAGGGCAAGGTCGTGGGCGTGCAAATGGGCACCTCCTATGTCGAGCCGCTCAAGGCCGTCCAGGGATTCAAGGAACTGAAAATGTACGACACCATGTCCGACATGGTGCGCGACATCGCCCTGGGCCGCCTGGACGCCGGCTTTGGCGACGGCCCGGTCGTGGCCTACCAGGTGCGCATGTCCGCCGCCAAGCAGGTGCGCCTGGTCGATAGCTACCAGAGCCTGCTGGCCACCGACATCGCCCTGGCCGTGCGCAAGGGCGACACCCAGACGCTGGCCAAGCTCAACACCGCCGTGGCCAAGATCAAGCAGAACGGCGTGCTGGCCGCCATCCTGAAGAAGTGGGGCGTGCCGCAGTAACGCGCTCCCCCGCCTGCGCGTGCCCCGCCCTGCCGGGTGCAAAGGCCGCGCGGACCCTGTTCCTTTTTGCCAAGGCAACTGAATGTTCGACACTTTTTTCAGCGATGCGGTGGAGTACCTGCCCGTCCTCATGCAAGGGGTCTTGACGACCATCGCCATCACCATTGCGGCCTTGCTCATCGCCACGCTTTTAGGCCTTTTCTGGGCCTTGCTGCGCGTTTCCGGCGTAGCCCCCCTGGCCCATGCCAGCCGCATTCTCACCAATCTGATCCGCGGCGTGCCCATCGTCGTCGTGCTGTTCTACATGTACTTCGTGCTGCCCGACTTCGGCATCAGCCTGAGCGCATTCCAGGCCGGCGCGCTGGGTCTGGGCATTGCCTACTCCTCGTACATGGCCGAAGTGTTTCGCGCGGGCATAGACGCCGTCGATGTGGGCCAGTACGAGGCCGCGCAATCGCTGGGCATGTCGCGCGCCAAGGTGCTGCGCCGCGTGATCTTTCCGCAGGCCTTCAAGATCGCCCTGCCGCCCTACGGCAACAACCTGGTGATGATGCTCAAGGATTCTTCCCAGACCGCCGTCATCACCGTCGTTGAACTGTCGATGCAGAGCAAGCTGATCTCCGCCGCCACGTTCAAGAGCGCCACCATCTTCACGCTGGTGGCCCTGCTTTATCTCGCCATGAGCCTGCCCATGATGTATGGCGTGGGCAAGCTGGAGCGCCGTCTGGGAAATCGCAAATGATCAAGATCGAGCAACTGAGCAAGTCCTACGGCAGCCACCAGGTGCTGACGAACATCGACGCCGAGATCCAGCGCGGCGAAGTGGTCTGTCTGATCGGCCCGTCGGGCTCGGGCAAGTCGACCATGCTGCGCTGCATCAACGGCCTCGAACAGTACCAGGGCGGCAGCATCACCATCGACGGCGTGCGCGTGGACGCGAACGCGACCAGCATCCGCCAGATCCGCCAGCGCGTGGCCATGGTGTTCCAGCGCTTCAACCTGTTCCCGCACCGCACCGCGCTGGAAAACGTCATGGAAGGGCCGGTCCACGTCAAGAACGAAAGCCTGGCCGAGGCCGGCGAGCGTGCGCGCGACATCCTGGCCTCCGTGGGCCTGGCGGAAAAGATGGCCCATTACCCCAACCAGCTCTCGGGTGGGCAACAGCAGCGCGTGGCGATTGCGCGCGCGCTGGCCATGCAGCCCGACGCCATCCTGTTTGACGAACCCACCTCGGCGCTGGACCCGGAACTGGTCGGCGAAGTGCTGGGAGTGATGCGCAAGCTGGCGGAAAAAGGCATGACCATGGTCGTCGTGACCCATGAGATGAAGTTCGCCCGCGAAGTCTCCGACCGCGTGCTGTTCCTCGACGGCGGCCGCATCGCCGAACAAGGCCCCTCGGCACAGGTGCTGACCCAGCCACGCAATGAACGCATGCAGGACTTCCTGCGCCGCGTGACGCATGCCGAGTAAGACCATGCGCACCGATCTTTTCGCGCCCAGCGCGTCGCTCTGGGCCGCCACGGCGTCGGCGCGCGCCGCGGGCATGGCGCTGCAAGCGCCCCTGCAAGTCGACGTGGCCGTCATCGGCGGCGGCTTCACCGGGCTGTCCGCCGCCCTGCACCTGGCCCAGGCCGGCGTGCAGGTCGCGCTGTTCGAGGCCCTTGAAATCGGCCACCGCGCCTCGGGCCGCAATGGCGGCCAGGTCGTGCCCGGCTTCAAGCCGCTGCCCTCGGCGCTGATCCAGCGCTTCGGCGCACCTGCGGCCCGCCGCATGATGGCCTTTGGCTACGGCTGCGCCGACGCCTTGTTCGCGCTCGTCGAGCGCCACCAGATCGACTGCCAGCCCACGCGCAACGGCTGGTTGCAGGGCGCGTATTCGCCCGCCTCCAGCGACTACCTGGCCCATCGCTCACGCGAGATCAACGCCCACGGCGGCAGCACGCGCTACCTCGACGCTGACGCGGTGCGCGCCGCCACCGGCTCCGACTACTGGCCCAGCGGCTTGCTCGAGCAAAGTGCGGGCGCTGTGCAGCCGCTGGCGTATGCGCGCGGCCTGGCCCGTGCGGCGGCCGATCTGGGCGCCACGCTCTACGAGCATTCGCCGGTGCAGACCATCCGCAGCGCCCCCAGCGGATTCCAGCTGCAGGTCAACGGCCATGCGGTGCGCGCCCGCCAGGTCATCGTCGCGACCGACGCCTACACCGACCAGTTGCTGCCCCAGGTAGCGCAGTCCTATGTGAACGTGGCCAGCGCGCAAATCGCCACCGATCCGCTGCCCGCGGCCCTGCAGCACCGCCTGCTGCCGCTGCGCGCGGGGGTTTCCGAAACCCGCAAGATCACCTACTACTGCCGCCTCGATCCCGAGGGCCGCTTCGTCATCGGCGGGCGGGGCCGCCACAGCGACCAGCTGGATGCCCGCACCCGCGCGCAATTGCGCCAGGCGGCGTGCGAGCGCTTCCCGCAGCTGAGCGGGCTGGCCTTCCCCCACGGCTGGGCCTGCCGCGTGGGCATGACCATAGACGACCTGCCCCACCTGCACCAGCTGGACGACGGGCTGTGGACCGCCTACGGCTACTGCGGTCGCGGCGTGGCCATGGGCACGGCCCTCGGGCGGGTGCTGAGCGAAGCCGTGCGCGGCACGCCCGCCGCGGCGCTGGAGTTTCCCGTCACGCCCGTCAGGCGCTTGCCCCTGTACCCCGTGCGCCAGTTCAGCGCACTGGCCGCGCTGCAGTGGTACCGGCTGCGCGACGCGCTGGGCTATCCCGGCTGAGTCGGCCTCCCCTTGTCTCATTCTTTTCCCGCACCATGTCTTCCCCACTTCCACAGCAAGTCGACGTCGCCATCATCGGCGGCGGCATCATCGGTATCAGCACGGCCTGGGCACTGAGCAAGGCCGGCCTGCGCGTCGCCGTCTTTGAAAAAGGCGTGCTCGCGGGCGAGCAATCCTCGCGCAACTGGGGCTGGATCCGCAGCATAGGCCGCGACCCCGCGGAACTGCCGCTGGCCCACCGCGCCAACAGCCTGTGGCGCGAGATCCAGCAACAGGTCGACGTGGGCTACCGCCAGACCGGCCTGGCCTACCTGGGCGAAAACGCGGCCGACCAGGCCGAGCACGAAGCCTGGCTGGCCTCGGCCGGACAACATCCCACGGACGCGCGACTGCTCACCGGCGAGGCCGTGCAGCAGCAGCTGGCCGAAGCTTCCAGGCGCCCATGGAGCAGTGCGCTGCACAGCGCCGCGGACGGTCTGGCCGAACCCCAGCTCGCCACCGCCGGCATCGCGCAACTGGCGCGGGCCGCGGGCTGCCAGATCTTTGAACAGTGCGCGGTGCGCGGTCTGGACATCGTCGCCGGCCGGCTCGCCGGCGTGGTCACCGAGCACGGCCGCGTGGCAGCGACGCGCGTCGTGCTGGCCGGCGGCGCCTGGAGCCGCCTGATGTGCGGCAACACCGGCGTCTTCCTGCCGCAGCTCAAGGTGCATGGCTCGGCGCTGCGCACGCAGGCCTGCGCCACCCACTTGGACCTGCCCATCAACGGCAAGGACTTCACCTGCCGCCCCCGCGCGGACGGGGGCTACACGGTGTCCAAGCTCTCCGCCTCGGTGGCCGACGTGACGCCCGACAGCTTTCGCCTGCTGCCAATGTTCTTTGGCGCCTGGATGGCGCAAAAGCAGTTCCTCAAGATCCGTTTCGGACGGCGCTTTTTCCACGAGCTGTTCACGCCCACGCGCTTTGCGCTCGATCAGCCCACGCCGTTCGAAAAAACCCGCACACTCGACCCCGGCCCCAACACGGGCTCCGTGCACGCCGCGATGCGGCAACTGCAACAGGCCTTCCCGGTGTTTGCCGGCGTGCAGGTGGCCCAGGCCTGGGGCGGCATGATGGACGTCACGCCCGACGCCCTGCCCGTGATCTCGGCCGTTGACAGCATCCCCGGCTTCTTCATCGGCACCGGTTTCAGCGGTCACGGGTTTGGCATAGGCCCTGCGGCCGGCGAACTGCTGGCCCAACTGGTACAAGGCATTGCGCCCAGCGTAGCGCCCCACGCCTTTCGCCTGTCGCGGTTTCGCGCCTGAGGGCGCGGCCACCCGCACACTTCATTCCCTCCCCTTCCCATGAGTACCGATTCCATGACAAGCCCTCAAGCCAAGCTGGTGCGCTGGCAGACCGCCGAACTGATCAACCCCGTCGCGGGCGCCCCCAGGCGCCCGCTGTCCGGCGACACCCGGACCCTGACCATGAACACCTTTGAAGGCCATGGCGGCAAGGCCACGGCCGGTGTCTGGCAGGCCACGGCCGGCAGCTTCCGCTCGGACACCACCGGCTACATCGAGTTCTGCCACATCGTCGAAGGCAGCTGCCGCGTCGTCGACCCGGACGGCACGGTGCATGCCCTGAAGGCGGGCGATCCCTTCGTCATGCCCGAAGGCTACAAGGGCCACTGGGAAGTGGACGAGTTCGTCAAGAAGGTGTATTTCGTGGTCGTCACCAACTGAGCCACCGCGGGGCCCTAGGTCAGGGCCGACAGGGCCTCGTTGGTGCTGCGCCTCACCGCCACGGCCAGCGCCACGATGGCCAGCAGCAGCGGTGCGATCGACACCCACAGCACCATGTTCCAGCCATAGGCGGACAGCAGTCCGCCCGACAGGAACGAGCCGATCACCATCAGGCCGAAGACGATGAAGTCGTTGAGCGACTGCACGCGCGTGCGCTCCTCGGGCCGGTGGCAGTCCAGCACCAGCGCGGATGCGCCCAGGAAACCGAAATTCCAGCCCACTCCCAGCAGGACCAGGAAGGCCCAGAAGTGCGCGACATCCACGCCGCCCAGCCCCACCGCGACTGAAATCCCGGTCAACAGCAAGCCCAGGCTCGCGATGCGCACCGCGCCAAAGCGTGCGATCAAGCTACCCGTGACGAAGCTGGGCGCGTACATGGCGATGACATGCCACTGCAAGCCCAGGTTGGCCGATACCTGCGAATGCCCGCCCATGTGCATGGCCAGCGGCGCGGCGGTCATCAGGAAGTTCATCAGCAGATAGGACACCGCACCGGCGATGACCGCCGCGATGAAACGCGGCTGGCGTGCGATCTCGGCCAAGGGCCGGCCGGCCGTGATCTCCGCGGCCGTGGGCATGGGCAGGCGCACGCCCAGCAGGATGAAGGCCGAGACCACCGCCACCACGGCCTGCACCAGAAAGGTCGCGGCGAACATGTGCGGCGGCCAGAGATCCATGGTCCAGGTCACCAACTGCGGCCCCACCACTCCGGCGGCCACCCCGCCGGCCATGACCAGCGACAGCGCGCGTGCGCGCCGCTGGGGCTCCACCCCATCGGCGGCCGCAAAGCGGAACGACAGCACCACGGCCGCGTAGCTGCCGCCAAAGAAAGTCGCCAGACAGAACAGCCAGAACCAGCCCATGGTGACGGCCAGCATGGCCAGCAGACCGGTCAGCACGCCCGCGCCCGTCCCCACCAGAAAGCCCGCGCGCCGGCCGTGGCGCCGCGTCAGCGCGCCCAGCGGCAGAATGCAGGCCGCCATCCCGACCACGAAGATGGAGATCGGCAAGGTGGCCAGCATGGGCGTGGGCGCGAGCATGTCGCCGACGATGCCGCCCGTGGCATAGACCACCACCGAGTTCGCGCCCGCCAGCGCCTGGGCGATGGACAGGCGCCAGATATTGCCGCGCTGGATCTTTTCAGGCAAAACCTCGGCGAGGGGGCTGGCGGGCGCGGTACTGGTGTTTGTCATTTTTTGTCGTGGTGATGCAAGCAGCCTTGCGGTCCATGGCATGCGCCGGAGGCGCATGGCCACGATCTTACGCAAAAGCCTATGCCGCCGGCCCCGGGGATTCACCGCCAGCCGTCGATCTGCCCCAGCGATTGCCGCATCTGCGCCACCAGTTCCGCCATTTGCGCGGCAACCGTCGTGGGCTTGTCGATGGCGAAGACGCTTTGCCCGGCCGCTTCGTAGATGGTGCGTGGGTCGTCGTTTTCGTGCATGGAGGCAAAGACGTCGCCCGTGAGCGCCTGCTGCAAGGGCATGGGCAGGGGCTCGGGTGCGCCGGCCTCGGCCCAGGCATCGATCCAGTCGCTGCGCACCACGCGGCAGGGCTTGCCGCTGTGGGCCCGGGTGATGACGGTGTCCTCGCTGCCGCTCGCCACCAGGCGCTGCAGCAGCGCCGGCGGTGTGTGGTTTTCGGCCGCTGCCATCCACAGCGTGCCCAGCCAGCCGCCCTGGGCGCCCATGGCCAGCGCGGCGACGATTTGCCCGCCCGTGCCTATGCCGCCAGCGGCGAGCACCGGCGTGCTGCCGGCCATGGCCACAATTTGCGGCACCAGCGAGAAAGTCCCGATGCTGCCGGTATGTCCGCCGGCGTCATAGCCTTGCGCCACGAGCACATCCACCCCCAGGTCCAGGGCCTTTTGCGCATGGCGTGTCGAGCCGATCAGCGAAAAAGTGATCTTGCCACGCGCCTTGGCCCGGGCGATCAGGTCCGCACGCAGGCCGATGGCGGTGGCGACGCCGGTGGCGTTGGAGGCCAGCACCTGCTCGATCTGGGATTCAAACAGCGCTTCGGAGCGCACTTGCGTGGTGAAAAAGCTGGGCTTGACGGGTGCCGGCACGGCGAAGCGCGCGCGCAGGCCCTGGACAAAATCCACATGCGCGCCGGGCAGGGCCGCGCGCGTCTGCTGGAGATTGCCTTGCTTGGGCACCTGCGACGGCAGCATCAGGTCCACGCCGTAGGGCCGCCCCTGCATGCGGGCGTCCACCTCCTGCAGGATCAGCGGGATTTCATGGGGCATTTCGCGGGCCAGGCCGAGCACGGGAAAGCCGCCGGCCTGGGCGATCGCCACCACCACATCGACGGAATGCGAGAAACCGAAGATGGGGTGGGCGATGCCCAGGGTGTCGTACAAAGGCGTGCGCAGATGCGGGTTCATGGTGGTCATGCCGTCGCTCACTGGGGTTCCACGCCGGCCTGCTTGAGGACCTGGTTCCAGCGCTTGGCTTCGCCGGCCACGAAGGCGTCGAATTCGGCGGGATTCTGTGGCGCCATCTCCATGCCCAGGGTCGCGAACTTGGCTTTCACGTCCGGCATGGCCAGGATGTCGGCGACATCGGCAGCGAGCTTTCGCACCACGCTGTCGGCCGCCTTGCTGGGGGCGACCAGGCCAAACCAGGTTCCCACCTCGTAGCCGGGCAGCTGGGCCGCCTCGGCCACGGTGGGCAAATCCGGAAATGCCGTGGCGCGTTTGGCCGTGGTGACGGCCAGCGCGCGCAGCTTGCCGGCCTTGACATATGGCCCGGCGATGGCGGCAGTCAGCGGCATCATCGTGACGCGGCCGCCGAGCAAATCGTTCATGGCGTCGGATTGGCCGCGGTACGGCACATGGGTGAGCTTGACTCCCGCCATCTGGGCGAGCAGTTCCCCGGAAAGATGGTTGGAGGTGCCTACGCCGGCGGAGGCATACGACAGCGGCTCACTGCTTTTCTTCGCCAACGCCAGCAGCTCGGGCAGGTTTTTGACGGGCACGCTGGGCAGCACCACCAGCAGGTTGGGGACTGCGCCAAAACCTTGTACGGCCCGGAAGTCGCGCACCGGGCTCCAGCCGAGATTCTTGACGACGCTGGGCAGCACGGCGTGGCTGGGACTCACGGCCAGCAAGGTATAGCCGTCGGGCGCGGACTTGGCCACGAGTTCAGTGCCTATCGCTCCGCCCGCGCCCGTCTTGTTCTCGACGACGACGGCTTGCCGGTATTTGGCGCCCAGCTTCTCGGCCACGATACGGGCACCCGAGTCCACCACCCCTCCGGCCGAGAACGGCACGATGATGCGAATGGGGCGGCTGGGGAAAGCGGCGTCCTGGGCCTGAGCGGGCATGGCCACGAGCGTGGCTGCGCCCAGACTGAGGGCCAGGGCCTGGCGGCGGGTGAATCGGGTCATGTCTGTCTCCTGCGGGTATGGCTTGGTATATAGGACGGGGGCGAAGGTCCGGGCGCGGTATGTTCCGCGCTTCATGGGTGACAGCTGCGCCAAGGCCCATCCGCTGCGCGCAATGGTCCCGGGCGTCATTCAAGGGGTGGGCCCGCGGTGTCAGGGCTGCGCCTTGTGCGCCTGCGCCAAGGCCATGGTGCGCCGCGCGATGTTCACCAGGTGGATCTGGCTCGTGCCTTCGTAGAGGCGGAACAGGCGCACATCGCGGTAAAAGCGTTCGGCCACGTTGTCGGCGATGTAGCCGCCGCCGCCAAAGATCTGCACCGCCCGGTCGGCCACGCGGCCGCACATTTCCGAGGCAAACAGCTTGCACATGGAGGCTTCCATGGTCACGTCCTGGCCGTCGTCGCGCTTGCGCGCCGTCTCCAGCAGCAAGGCGCGCGCGGCGTGCACTTCGACGTTGCTTTCGGCAATCATCTGCTGCACCAGCTGGAACTCGGCCACGGGCTGGCCGAACTGCTTGCGCGTGCCCGCGCGTTCGACCATCTCGTCGACCAGGCGGATGGCCGGGCCTATGCACAGGCCCGCCAGGTTGATGCGCTGCTTGTTCAGCGCCCGCATGGCGGTGCGAAACCCCTGGCCGGTCTGGCCGCCGAGGATGGCGCTGGCCGGCACGCGGCAGCGGTCGAGCAGCACTTCGCCCACGGGCGAGCCGTGCTGGCCCATTTTGCGGTAGGCCGGCGGAGTTTCCAGGCCGGGCGTGCCGCGCTCGATCAGGAATGCCGTGACGCCGGCCGCGCCCTTGATGGACGGATCGGTGCGCGCAAACACGGTGAACAGGCCGGCGATGGGGGCGTTGGTGATGAAGCACTTGCGGCCGCTGATCAGGTAGTCATCGCCATCGCGCACCGCTTCGGTGGTGAGCGCGGTCGCATCCGAGCCGGCGCCGGGCTCGGTCAGCGCGAAGCAGCCGGTGACGGCACCACTGGCCAGGCCCGGCAGGTAGCGCCGTTTTTGCTCCTCCGTGCCGTCGACCACCAGCGATTCCGAGGCAATGCCGGTGTTGCCGCCAAAGCGGGCGCGGAAGGTGGTCGCGGCCTGGGAGACTTCGATATTGACCATGGACAGCTCTTCCGACGTCAGGCCGGCGCCGCCATAGGCCTCGGGAATGCTGTGGCCGAACAGGCCCAGGTCGCGCATGCGCTGCACCAGGGCTTCGGGAATCTCGTCGCTCTGGTCGACCTGTGTTTCCAGGGGAATGCATTCCGTGCGCACGAAGTCACGTACCTGGGCCAGCAGCTGCTGGAATTTTTCGGGATGGCGGATCATGAACAGGTCTTTCTTAAGAGAAGCCGGAGGCGATTTCGATTTGCTGGACGGCGTCGCGCAGCTGATTGGCCGCGAGCTTGGCCAGCGACTTCTTGCCCAGGCGATAGGTGGACAGGGTGCAGTTCAGGGCCAGGGCTTCCTCGCGTGGGCCCTGGCGAATGGGGGCGCCGAGCGCATGGATGTCCTTGCGCCAGTCACCGAGGGAATGGCAGTAGCCGTGCTCGGCAAACACGCTTTGGTCGGCCTCCCAATAGCGCAGCTCGGCGGCAAAGCGCTCGGGGTCTTCGATCCTGAGCCGGTTCAGGATGGCCTGGCGCTCTTCGAGGGGGCAGGCCAGGAGCAGGGCCCGGCCGATGGCCGAAGACAGCAGCGGGCGTGTGCTGCCGATATCGGGCTGGTAGACATTGCCCTGGTCCACGCGGCAGGTGTCGATATAGACCACGTTGGTGCGGTCGCGCATGCCGAGGTTGACGGTGCAGCCTGTCTCGCGCGCCAGTTGCTCCATGAACGGCCGGGCGATCTGGCGTACGCGCATATTGACCAGCAAGGGATAGCCCAGCGACAGCACGCCCGAGCCCAGGCGGTATTTCTGCAGGCCTTCGACCCGGCTCAGATAACCCAGCAGGGTCAGCGTATAGGTCAGCCGCGAGACGGTGGGCTTGGGCAGTCCGGTGCGGTCGGCGATTTCGCGGTTGCCCAGCATGGGATCGGCCTGCGTGAACGCGCGCAGCACTTCCATGCCACGCGCCAGGTTCATGGAGAACTGGCGATCGGCGCTGAGATCGTGGGGGTTGACGAGACCCGGCAAGTGGATGGGCTGCATGGTGTGTGGCGTGTTGGAGTGCATGATGGTTTTGGCTTGCGGTGCAGTCAATGAATTGAGTTGATTGTTTCGCTGTGCAAAACATGCGTTGTACGGCGAAATGAACTCTGGCAAAACCCCGTGTATGCAAGCTTTACACCGCGGAGATTTCCAGTTGAGTGCAACACCGAACAATCACGGCGCCCTGGCGGGCGTGCGCATTCTTGACATGGCCACGGTCCTGGCCGCGCCCTTTGGCGCCACCCTGTGCGCGGACCACGGCGCCGATGTCGTCAAGCTGGAGCTGCCCGATGGCAGCGACCCCTTGCGCACGCTGCAGCCGGTGAAGGACGGCACGGCCCTGTGGTGGAAAGTGGCCAACCGCGGCAAGCGCGGCATTTCCCTGGATGTGCGCATGGCGCAGGGACGCGCCCTGTTCTTGCAGATGCTGCCCCGCTTCGATGTGCTGATCGAGAACTTCCGCACCGGCACCATGGACCGCTGGGGCCTGGATGCGGCCACGCTGTTCGCCGCCAATCCGCGCCTGGTCATACTGCGGCTGACGGGCTTCGGCCAGACCGGGCCGGACCGCCTGCGCCCGGGCTTTGCGCGCATCTTCGAGGCCAAGAGCGGATTCACCAGCCTCACCGGCGAGAAAGGCGGCTCGCCGCTGCACTCCAATTTCCCCGTGGGCGACGCGGTGGCGGGCCTGTTTGCGGCCTTCTCCATCGCCGCGGAAATCGCGCGCCTGCGCGGCGACCCGCAGGCCAAGGGCGTGGAAGTGGACCTGTCGGCCACCGAAGCGCTGTTTCGCCTGCTCGACCCCTTGCCCGTGGAGCATGAGCAGCTGGGCCTGGTGCGCCAGCCCGAAGGCAATTGCGCCAGCTATACGGCGCCCAGCAATATGTATGCGAGCCGCGAGCAGGTGTACTTCACCGTCGTGGCCTCGTCGAATGCCATCTTCGCGCGCCTGGCCGAGGCCATGGGCCAGCCGGGTTGGGCCAGCGACCCGCGCTTTGACACCAATCCGCACCGCGTGCAAAACCTGCAAGCCCTCGACAGCGCCTTGTCGGACTGGTTTTCGGCCCATTCCTACGCAGACATAGAGCGCACGCTGGAAGCGGCCGGTGTGCCGTTCAGCAAGGTCTACACCATAGAAGACATACAGACCGATCCGCAGTTCATCGCCCGCGAAGCCATCGTGCGCCTGCCCGACCCGCTGTACGGCAGCCTGCCCGCACCCTGCATTGTTCCGCGGGTGCGCGGGCGAGACATGCCCATTCCGCGCACCGGACCTGACGTGGGCGAGCACAACGCCCAGGTGTTTGCCGAGTTGGGCGTCGCAGCCTCGGCGCTGGCGGCCTTGAAAGCACAAGGCGTGGTCTAAGCGCGCGCCCTTCCTCCCCTCCTCCTCCGAACCAGTCCCACCATGCATACCTTCCAAGCATTGCGCCTGCTGCCAGGCGAGAGCGAACCCCTGCGGCAAATCGCCACCTTGACGCTGGACGATCTGAGTCCGGGCAACGTCGTCATCCAGGTGGCTTACTCCAGCATCAACTACAAGGATGCGCTGGCGTCCAAGGGGCTGAACGCCATCATCCGCAGCTGGCCGCGCATCGGCGGCATCGATTTGACGGGCACCGTGCTGGAGTCAGCCGATGCGCGCTTTGCGCCGGGCGATGAAGTCGTGGTGCATGGTTTCGGCATCGGTGTCGACCATGACGGCGGGCATGCGCAGCTGGCGCGGGTACCGGCCGACTGGGTGCTGCCCCTGCCCAAGGGGCTGAGCCTGTTCGAGGCCGCCGTGATCGGCGTCGCCGGCTACACCGCCGCCTATGCCCTGCATTTGATGGAACTCAACGGGCTGACGCCGGACCAGGGCCCGGTGCTGGTGAACGGCGCCACCGGCGGCGTGGCCAGCATAGCCATAGACATGCTGGCGCAGCGCGGCTACCAGGTGACGGCCATGAGCGGAAAAGCCGACGCGACGCCCTACCTGCTGGGCCTGGGTGCCAGCGCCGTGATAGGGCGCATTGCGCCGCAGGACAAGCCCAAGCCATTGGAAAAATCCCAATGGGCCGGGGCCATGGACTCCGTGGGCGGCGCCACCCTGGCCTGGCTGACGCGCACCATGCAGCCCAGCGGCGTGATCGCCGCCTTTGGCAACGCCAGCGGCGCCGAACTGGCGACCACGGTCCTGCCCTTCATTCTGCGCGGCATACGCCTGCTGGGCATCAATGCCAACTCGCCCATGGCGCTGCGGGAAATTGTCTGGAACAAGATCGCCGGCGAATACCGCCCCGCCCACCTGGCGCAGATCGCCCATGTGATCGGCATGCAGGAGCTGCCCACCTACCTGGACCGCACGCTCGCCGGACAGGTGCGGGGCCGCACGGTCATAGACATGGGCGGCAGTGTAAGGGGCGTGCAATGAAAAGCGGCCCGCTGGCCGGCCTGCGCGTGCTGGAAATGGAAGCCATAGGCCCCGTGCCCTGGGCGGCAATGATGCTGGCCGACATGGGCGCCGACGTGGTGCGGCTGGACAGGCCCGAGGCGCAGAACATGGGCATGCAGCGCGACGCACGCTTCCAGTTCAACGCGCGCGGCAAACGCTCGGTGCTGGCGGACCTCAAGACATCCGCGGGCCGCGATCTGGTGCTGGACTTGGTCGGTCGCGCCGACATCCTGCTGGAAGGCCTGCGCCCAGGCGTGATGGAGCGCCTCGGCCTGGGCCCAGAGCCGTGCCTGGCGCGCAACCCGGCCCTGGTCTACGGACGCATGACGGGCTGGGGCCAGACCGGTCCGCTCGCCCAGGCGGTGGGCCATGACATCAACTACATCGCGACCACCGGCGCGCTCCACGCCATAGGCCCGGCGGACGGCCCGCCCAGCGTGCCTTTGAACCTGATCGGCGACTTCGGCGGCGGCGGCATGCTGCTGCTGGTGGGCGTGCTGGCCGCGCTGTTCGAGACCCGGACCAGCCGAAAAGGCCAGGTGGTCGATGCGGCCATGGTGGATGGCTCGCTGGCCATGATGGCCCCCATTCTGGGTCAATGGCAGGCCGGTGAATGGACCGACCGGCGGCAGTCGAACTGGCTCGACGGCGGTGCCCCGTTCTACGGCAGCTATGCGACCTCCGACGCAAAGCACCTGGCCGTTGGCGCAATCGAGCCGCGCTTCTACCAGGCCCTGCTCCAAGGCCTGGGCCTGACGGGCGAGGCACTGCCCGCGCAACACGACCAGTCCGCCTGGCCGGCGATGCGCGAGCGCTTTGGCGCCCTGTTCCGGCAACACCCCTGCGAACACTGGCTGACGGTGTTTGCCGGCACCGAGGCCTGCGTGTCGCCCATCCTGTCCCTGTCCGATCTGGCCGCGCACGAGCACTTGGCGCAGCGCGGGAATTTCGTGGCAGTCGACGGCGCCTTGCACCCGGCACCCGCGCCGCGCTTCTCCCGCACCCCTTCGCGCATCGCCAGCGGCGCTGCGGCGCGCGGCGCGAACACCGCGGCAACGCTGGCGGACTGG
>Ga0247819_10000974_pt1 | contig 15909 bp, 12 predicted proteins | sample 13C_Xylose_Day6_FD_193428 | JGI IMG/M metagenome (GOLD analysis project Ga0247819, IMG submission 193428) | Soil microbial communities from agricultural site in Penn Yan, New York, United States - 13C_Xylose_Day6 | ecosystem: Environmental > Terrestrial > Soil > Agricultural land | place: USA...
CTTTTACTACATTACCAATCGCAGGCTCTGAGCGGCTCAAAGACCTTGTTGCGACCTTCGGCAGACGGGCTAGTGAGCACGTCAATGTCGCCGATCGAGACAGTCGTGTTAGGTGGCAAATCGATGCCATCAGCATCAGTGAAGGTGGCGTTCACAGGAACGTTAGTTCCTTTTACGTGACCAACCGCCACTCGTTTACCATCGGCATTCAAAAAGGTACTGATTTTGAACATCGTAAAGCTCCCAAGGATTAATTTAGGAAGCAACACTGCTCCTATTCACTACCGTTATATAGGTCTGAAAAAATCTGCACTCCACTTTTACGGCATAAACGGACTACCCAACACCTACCCCTAAATACAGGGCGGGTGTTGGGTAGTCAACTATGCTCGAGAGCTAGTTCGAAAGGAACATCGTTTCGTAAAGGTTCGATATGACCTGACGGTCAACCGGATCTTTACTGCCGCCATCGATTACGTGAGTGAAAGGAATCGGTAGCACCGGGACGTCGTTAGGGATAACCACCGAACCGTCCTCTTGAACTCCAAACTCCAAATCGATCTTCACCCAGGGGTGGTATCCGTTCGCCCCGTTGGGGAAAACGTCCACTTCCCATTTCAGTTCGAATGGTTTGCCGTCCACTAGGTAATCAGGCAAATCGATCGGGAACACGTATCGATCCTTGATCATGCCGCCTTTTGGGTTCCATTCACGGAACGCAACGAACATCATCTCGGTAGTGTCGACTGTCGTTTCCTTCAGTTCGGCACCATTGCCCACTTTATTGGTGAACTCGTATTTGGTCACCCCGGCTTGATCCGTTTCCTTTCGGACGCGGATTCGCAGGTCACCTTCTCGTCGTTGGTACTGCGCTTGGCGCAAAACGTAAGCAGCCTTACGCAGATCCTCAAACGAGGCGAGCTTACCGTAGAAGGTCAACTCGGGTTCCAGAACAGATTTGCCAGACATCGTCACAAGCCTCCTAAACCTTTGAAGAGCTCGGTGATGAATCGCATATGCTCACCGAGTTGTCCGTATGCTTCATACGAATCACCCCGGATGGCCACGATGATCATGATCAAACACAACGTGAAAAGCGCCATGAGAGCGCCGATACCGTAAACGCGCGCTTTGAAGCGGAACTTCTCGTCTTCGGATTTTTGTTCTTCTGCGGCTTTGGCAACCATGGGGATATCCCGGTAAATACTCAGGAGATGCAGCTGAACGGTCGCAGGCAACGTGCGAAATACCGCTTTCAGTTCTGCACCAGTGGAACTGGCACTGAACGTCTCCTCTTGCTCGGTCTCGTAGAAGTGCAACATCAGCGCATCTACGAGGGCCGAGAGTCGGGGGTCGTTCTGGTACTGGAGCCGAAGGGGGATGGCGTCAAGGATGGGTGCCAGGATCTCATCGACCATCGCGTCCCTCCTTCGGTTTCTCCCCGGCTATCATCGCCTTTTGCCGGTCAGCGATGGCTTTGATTTGCGTGATAAGAAACGCGTACTCGGTATATACGCTGCGTAGTACTGCCGACAGCGCTTCGACTTGTTGCTTCGGTTCCAGCGCTACGAACTTGGCTTCGTCCGGAGGCTGGGTCGGGCTCGGGGTGACCAAAAGGTACTCCGGCACCGTAATGGTCACCGGCTCTTGCAAAACCGGTGCGGGTGTCGAACACGCTACCAAGAGAAGTAGCGCGGAAAGCAATACGGCTTTCATTTCGGGGGCTCCGTGCATTTAGCGTCGGTGGCTGATAGGCAGTACGAGTTCCATAAGGAACGAATCTCCACCTTGGAGATTGCTCGATCTCGATCTGTCTGCGTACGGGATTGATCGCGGTTGATCTCTTCTACTTGTGCGTTGCGATCAGCTTCGATTTTCTTTGCGGAATCAACGACCAGCCCAGTGCCTAGTCGGAAATTCATGGCGGTATCTACTTCGATACCGACTTGTTTGTCCAGTCGCTTGATCGTACTGTCTTGCACGATTACCGTGGCCGTCAAGTTTTCGATCTTCAGATTGGAGATCTCGACTTCATTGGACAGGTAATAGTTATACGCGGCGAGCGCGGCGACGGCGGCGAGCAGGATGGCGTTTGTTTTTAACCACGCGAGGACGTTCTTGAACATCTGGGGGCCTTTTGATAGCGAGGAGGTCGATAGGGGGACCGCGCCACTTTTCGACAAGCTTCAGATACTGAGCGTACCCGATAACGATGCTGTCGAGAGCGTGTTCGTCGAGTTGACTCAAAGGGATCTCCCCTTTGTAGTACTTGCCCAGCGTGGCCTCTACGAAGGGTAGAAGCGATTCTGCTTTGCTTTTACGCTCGGCACCGACTGAGAACTTCCCTTCTTGAGGCGTGACCATATACAGCGTGCGGGTTGCGTTAAACGCAGACACCGCTCGCCGGATACGTGCCACTGATTCAACGAGCGGCCCGTAGGCCGACACCGTTTTCATTTTCAGGAAGTTACTTTCCGCGCAAATAACCAAAGGGTTGTAAGCGAGGAAAATATCCGTCAAGACGGACTCGAGCCAATCGAGTCGGAGATCCCGGGCCTCGAAGGGACTGTAATAGTCCTTGGAGAACCGAGACGCCTCCAACCCGATGGCGTCGATACTTAGTAGTTCGAAAGTGACAGCGCAAATGTTAAGAATCCCCACACCAACGGTATCAGTACCCGGGTCGATAGACGCCAGGTTAAAGCTGGGGTTTTCCATTTACATTACCTGTTGGTTACTGTCAGGCGTTCAGTTGAACACCCATGCCGTCAGTGGACTGACGATCCACACGGAAGAGCGGCTCGGTGCTACCGAAGTTCAGCTTCACGTCGAAACCGTCGCGGAAGTACAGCGCTTGGTAGTTGACGTTCAGCAGGTTCGTGCACGTGGCGGCGATGGCTTCGTCGTAGGTGAAGCTGCCAGCGCCAGGAGACTGCACGGTGGTCGGGTTCTTGACCGAGGCGCCGACAGCCAGTTCGTTGAAGAACGCGTAGTTCTCGGAACCCTTGACGATAACGGCTGCTTTCAGCAGTTCTTGCACGTCCCATGCCGACCACGACACGTCGGACAGAATCGACGTACGGACGTAACGCCCGTCGACGATGTTCAAGCCCGAGTTGGTGAGGTCGCGAGGAACGGGGTTCAGGTTGGCCGCACCCGGGACGAACGGCGACACGTCGACCACGTTACCGTTTTCGATGCGGAACTGCGTCATCTGTACCGGGCCTTCGAACTGGTTGAACCAGCGGCCGTAGTAGTGGATGTAGCGTTTGCCGTCACGCGGGTTGGTGGCTTCCACACGCAGGCAGAAGCGGGCGCGCTGCGCCGCCGACAAATCGTCGGTCAGTTCACGCACGACAAACGGCATGATCGCGAAAGGCGAAAAGTCGAGCGTCTCGTGCTGGCGCGGCACTTGCAGGTGAGTTCCGTCCTCGCCGATCACGTTACGGGCGCCGCCGAAACCGATGGAGAAGAAGTTGAACGCAATGCGTTGGTTGGTCTGGGGCTTGACACCCGCCTGTGCGCCGAGCTTCTCGTTCAGCGTCGTGAAGTCAGGCATGTTGTACGGCAGGTTCAGAGAAATGTGCGTCTGCACGTAACTCGACATCAGCGTACGGACGACGTTTTCGACGGCCATGGTCTAGGTCCTTCTTAAAATGAATGGGTTGATTTATTCGTTACGCCTCAACAAACGGGTCGGGGATCGACTGCCGTTGTGTCTCGGTAAGCATGGCGTAGAGATGGTCCCCTGGGACAGGCACCTTACCTCCGATGACCGGGGGTTCAGTTCCGACGATCCCTACCTGGATACCCAGCTCGGCCTTATAGACCTGGGGCGTGGGCTTGGAATCGAGGTCCAAGATATCATCTACGTTGATACACAACATATCCTTAAAGGAACCAGTGGTCCCTAGGACGTTGGCATCGAGCCAGCCCTCCATGTCAAACGACTGTCGCGCACGACCGGTTCGCTGAGAAACCTCGATCTCCATATTGAACTGGCCAAGGCGAGCCCGTCCAAACTGTCGAGGGTCTGCAAAACGCAGGTCTGTCATCCCGACGTATTTCATCTGGGCGTCCAGAGACGTCCGAACGAGTTGAGTCGAGTAACTGATGTGCTGGCCCATGATATCCAACATCGCCGTTTGGATATCCTTGATCGTGGTGCGCTGCGTGAGGTTAAGCCCCAGCGACGCTTCCATGATGTCCTTGTAGGCTTGAGCAGGGTCTTCGAGGTAATCCTCGATCTCGATCTGTCGATCCTTGAACCAGGTGTCAAACCGTTCATCGGGGGTGGAGGTCAGAATGCACTCTTTGGTGCCGTACATCAGGTTGGCGGCGTTTTGCAAATAACCACGACGGTCACGGTTATGAGCATTGGCCGTAACCAGTGACTGGTAGAGGATCGAGGAATAGATCTCGTAGCATTTGTCATGGAACGCCTCGATCGAAACAATCGGGATCAGTTCCGGTTGGAGTTTCACGAGGTCGCGCAGATCCGCTTCGCTCACGAGTTCCTTATCCACGATGTCCATCAGATCGGTAATCTTCGGACGAATCACGCGCTGCACACGGGATACCGTGATAGGCGGGATAATCTCGGGTTCGTAGTTCTGCATTTTCAGCAGCAAATACAAACACATGATAAAAGCGTCCTTGACCGGGATGGGTGTCACCACACCAGACTTCGGATTGGTCACCGGAACCACTGAACCGAAGATCCCGATCTCCGAGAGGTAGACCCAGTGATTCAACAGCGTGTCTTCGAACGTATACGCCTCGCTCCCGGCGTAGTCCGTCATGATCGACTGGAGCACCTTGGTCGAGACCTTGTGTGATGCCGAGTTTTCGAACTTGGCATACATCTGGTCGTACTGGTTCATGCGGACTTCCGCGTTACCGGTAGCCAGCGGTTCTTCCATGCGCAGGATTTCTTGGAGATCCTTATCTCGCATGTCAGCATCGCTCACATATGCGTTGCGCGCCGTCGGCTGGAAGCGAGGTGTGGACAACACGTTTTCTTCCACGCCTACCGGATCGTGCTTCATCGCGTAGGCCATGAGCGGGACGGAACGCTCAGAGAGGATGTTCTCGATCAACCACTCGTAGTTCTCGGTACGACCGGGATTACGGCGCACCCAGGGCAGGTTTCGGTAGAGCCAAAGCTTTTGCTTGAACGTGAGGACGTCGAAGTAGCGATCCAGGTAACCATTGGATGCCAAATAGGAACGGACGAAGAAGCTATGCACTTCGTCACTACGCATACGCTTCAGACGCTCAGCGAAGATCTGCTCGACCAGCTTCGGGCCCAACACGCCGAAGAACGACGCAAGATACAAATCATCGGAGAGGTTATAGGCGCCGACGTAGTTACGTTTGAAGAAAGCTTGCGACCATTTGGAGAGATCGCGGATCAGCGTGTATTCGTTTTCCTCTACGAGGTACGGAGCGTGGCTGATAATCGTGTGTTCAGGAGCGGCGATTGCTTCTTCGATGTCAGCCGGATGCAAAATCCCCAGGATCAAAGATTCCTGTTGCGGGTACATCAAAACCAGCTCTCGATACAAGCGAGTGCCAAAGCTGTAGGCGCGTGCGGTAGCGCGGTGCACAGCGAGAGAACCCTTACTGAATAGTATAGGTTCTAACGTATCCAGGGAAATAATTTCCATCGGAGTGTCGCTCTGATGGTATTGCCCGCTCACGTTGAGATAGTATTTCCAAGTACGCGGGTCCGCCGTAAACGAACCCGGGTGCGTCACGTTCAGCAATTTGTTGATCCGCTCGGCGGCATAAGACGATTTGATTTGAATCGTCTCCGCCAGATCGATAATCGCATTACGGTAAATGGTAACCTGATCGTTTTCCGTTGCCATGATATTGGAATCAAATTAGAGGGTTTAAGCAAAATGAAAAGAGGCGCTATCAAAGCCACGGCTATCCAGCAGATTCTGCAAGCGAGCCGCGAGCGTAAGAATGTGCCGGTGCTCTCCTCGTTGCTGCGCAACGATGTGGACTCGGCTGCGCTCATGACGAAAATGGAGCGGGACGGACGTCGACCGCTTCAGTTCGATCATGAAGGGAACATCCTGATCGATATCCCGAATCAGTTCACTTTCCAGGACAAAGCTTCCAATATCGTGGACCGCATCGTCGCCAATCGCAACTTGCGAAAGATGCTGACCGATATCGAACTGATTTCGCAGATCCTGGTGAGCTCGGTGCTCGCACCGAAGGACTTCATCACCAAGGAACTGCATCTCGACATCGATGACTCCATTTACAACAGCCGTTTGTACGGCGTTGTGAAACAGAAGTTCACCGATTTCTTCGAGACAACCTATAAAATTAAGGACCGTTTGTACGTCTACCTGGACGACGTTCTGATCAACACGGGTTCCAAACCGGTGATGGTGCTGCCCGAAAACAGCATCGATGACATCATGAACGGCAACATTGCGTTGTCCAACGAGTCCTTGAAGAAGTTCAGTTCCCAGTTCAAACCCCAAGGCGCCATGGCGCCGATGGGTATCTTGGGACCGGGTCTGGTTCAGAAAGGGGTTCCTGGCTGGGGCAGCGATTACTCGCTCGCCGCTGAGTCGCTACGCAAGACGGCGGCCGCTAAACCCGCGCATGACGAGACGGTTTACATCCAGTCCGGCATTTCGACCGACGAAGGTCTCTTTGTGGACTCGGGTATTCGGATTACCGACAACCATAACATCTTGCGGCTGTCGGACTACGAAGAAGCGATGTCCACGCATCGCAATCGCCAAGCCATCGAAAAGACCACCGGGCGTAAAATGCGTATGGGTCTGGGTGCCATGGGCGAGGCGGGTTCGGGACTCTCCAGCGTTATTCGCGAGGGCTTCTCAGAAGACCAGTTGCGCGAAGCCGGGTTTGCGGTCGAATCCATGCGCACTGCCGATGGTCGTTTCGAGATGTCTGACCAGGAAATGGTCAACCTGGTCTACATGGCTCGCCAGCGTCATGGTCAATCGGTTAAGGTTTTGAAGACGCAGTCGCAATTGCGCCGCCGTAGTCTTACCGAACCGCTGATCCAGGAGCTCCCGTCTGAAGCGGTGCACCCGGTGTTCGTGCCAGGGAACGTGGAGCGTCACGTGGCATACCTGGTACTGCTGGATGACGGCGGTAACCCGCTTACCGAAGCGTCGATGTCTCGTCTGACGGGTGACATGGTTAGCAGCAACCGGAACTCTTCGTTCGTGCGTTCGTTGATTTCCAAGACTGCCGTCGGTATGAACGGGTTCAGCTGCAACAACCAGGCCCACATGGCCGCCATGGTGAACGTGTTCGCCAACACCATGGAAGCGGACTTGATGGCCCGCTGGCGTAACGGGGATAACAACCGTTCGATTCGGGTTGGTAACAACCAAGAGCTCTACGCAATCATGATTGCTCGTAAGCTCCAGGGCAGCAACACGCGCATGCTCTGGGTGCCCAAGGAATTCATGACTTACTTCGCCATCGATTACGATGACGTCGGCGTGGGTGTTTCTTTGTTGACCCGGAACGAAACGGTCGGTGCTATGCGAGCTGGTTTGCTGTTCGCTGACTTGGCCGGTGCTATCCGTAACTCGATCGGCACGACCGTCTACGACATCACGCTGGATGAGGACGACGAAAACGCTGAAAAGCGTATCGAGCAGATGAAGGGCTTGGCTTACGCCTCCCGTCAATCACTGGTGCCTACAAGCGCCGGTAGCCCGATTGACATGTCACAGATGCTCAACCGAGCCGGGGTGTCGTTCCGCTTCCAAGGGAACTCCCGCATCCCGCAGATGAACATCGACCGTACGACGACGCAAGCCGATACCGTCCGTCCGGATACGGAACTCCTGGAATACATGCAGAAAGTGTGGACCATGGGTTTCAGCATCCCGCCGGAAATGATCGAGTCGGCTAAGCAACCGGAACTCGCCATGGTGGCGTTTAACCAGTCGCTGATGCTCACCAAGCGTGTCGTGCAGATCCAGGAGCTCATCAATCCTCAGGTCACCAATCTTGGCCGGAACGTGACTCGTCATCACGAGGGCTTCATCTCCGAGCTTTGCAGCATGTTGTCGGAAAACTTCCAAGATATCCGACTGCCTGACGAGCTGCGTAAGCTTGCCATGGAAAATCCCAAGGTCCGTCAGGACATCATCGAGATGACCGTCCGCGATACCGTGGACAGTCTTATCCTTGAACTCGCCAAGCCGGAGATGGCAACCAACGAATCGAAGATGACCGAACTCGAAGCTTTCGAGACGGCACTCACGAAACGTCTGGATGTCGAATTCGGTGACGAGAAATTCACCGCTGAAGTATTCGGTGAACTCGGCGATAAAGCACCGTTGGTGCGTCAGATCGTGCACAACTCGATCATGCGCAAGTTCATGGACCAAGTTGGTTTGGGTACGGAAGTCACCGAGTTGTTCTCTACCGAGAACGACGAAATCCGCCTGAACGACCTGATCGAAGAACACACCAAGGGTGCCAAGGGTGTTATCTTGGCAGTCGGTAAGCTGTTCTCTGATAACGTGAAGTTCAAACGTGAATCGGATGCCGCTGTCCAGGCCCTGGGTGCTGATGGTGATTCGGATTACGGCGATAGCTCTGCTACCGCTAGCGGTTCGGATTCCGTCGGCGGTGGCGAAGGTGGCCCTGATAGCTTCGATGACTTCGACATGCCTGGTGAAGGCGGTGGCGAAGCGCCTAGCGACGGAAGCAATGAAGGTGGTGAAGACGAAGGCGGCGGTGACCCGCTGGCAGATCTGGGTGGTGACGCCCCGATGTCGTTCTAAACCAAGAAAAAAACAAAAAAAGAAGCTTAACCCCCGGGGTGGCCGAAGCCACCCCGGGGATTATGCCGTCTTTTCGTAAACTGTACAGAGAATTTTTGTTTTCAAAACTAAAAGGGTTTATGGGAAATTCTTAACTTTGGTAATTCAATTACAACTAATTCACTGGTTTCGGTATGGCAAAAAGACTTCGGTTGACGGAGCGTGGGGATCTATCAACCGAAGGGCGCCCACTAGGCGGCATAATCCCCGTACCCGAGGGGAGTCGGGCACGGGGCTAGAGGCTACCTAAGCCAAAACCACAAAGCTTCACTGCGACGCTATGGCGCCGCTTATTAACCCAGGCGACGAACCAGGGTCATTGCGTCATTGACGGCCGAGGGCGTGAACTCGTAGTACACACCGTCGGTGGTTTTCATCACGTGCGTGAACGGGCCACGGATGTTGCGCACGATGCGATGCTTGAGCAGCTGCGTCGTGAACTTCGCCAGCACCGGCTGGTGGCTGATCATGATGGCCTGCACGCCCATGTCCTTGCCGATGCCCAACTGGTCCGAAGACACGTTGATCGAAGACAGGAGATAGGGTTTGCGGATCAGCAACACACCGCGCTTCTTGAAGGCGTTCTTGCAGATTTCGAGCCAGCGCTCGCCGCCGTGGTCGTAGTCCTCGGTGTTGACCGGTTTGTCGCCTTGCGTTTCGCGAGCGATTTCCAGTTCACGATAGGCTTCTTCACCGACACGAGCGGAGATGCCCGTGGAATCAGCCATTTCACGGTAGTCCGAGAGCGGCGCCTCGTCCATGCCGACGGCCATGTACAGCGGCTTGATCGTGCCTTGCAGCAACGTCGCCAGGCTGTCGCCGTATTCGGTGCGGATCACCTTCACCAGGTCTTCGTAGTCTTCGCGGAACGAGTCGATTTCGCGCGGAATGTCGAGCTCGTAACGAACGTAGTCGTTGATGGCCTGGGTGAGACGCTGGTTGATGATGTCCAGCGAGTCGATGCTTTCGATCGTGATGTTCGGATCGACCTTGTAGGCCTGTTCCAGCACTTCACGGACCTTGGCAAGCGAGGTCTTTTCGCGCATGATGCGCAGCACGTCGAAGGCTTCCGGCGTGAGGTTGGAGATCACTTCCAGCACGTCGCCCGACAAGGTGACAGCAGCCGGACGCGAGCCAGCCATGGCAGTGATGTCCTTGACCATCATGTCCAGCGACGTTTCGGCCGTCTTCAAAGACGACACGGTTTCCGGCGTTTGGGTGATGGTGTGCTGGATTGCCGCGTTCGGCAGATTCGCCGAGGTGATGTCGGCCGGCTTGGCGTTGACAGTTTCCGGTTCGGAGAACGCGGCCTTGTTCAACTGTTCTTCGCGCTCGCGGCGGGCGACTGCGGCCGTTTTGTGTTCTTCGCGATTCATTCGGGGTTCCTCGAGAGGGTAGATTTTCAGGTCGATTACGACACCGTTGGGATCGATGATGTAAAAGGCCGCTTCACGGTTGGTGTTCCATGCCGGCAGGTAGGGGCGGTCCACAGTACGGGGGATCTTGAGGGAACCATCGTACTTCTTCAGGCGAGTGTTGTCTTCCAACAACACGGCGCCGTCTTCCATCACGCGAACGATGCGCTTGCCGTCGAACGTACCGGTGGTTTCAGTACGTTCTTCACGAGTCGAGGCACGAGCCGGTTGAGTCGGTTCGCTACGACGCGCATAGACGGATTCCACGTCAGCGCGGGTTTCTTCCGCGGATGCCGGACGCAGATTGGCCGTGGGTTCGGGACGATCCGCACGACGAGCAGGACGGGTGTCCGGTTCGTGGTTCGAACGGCCCTGACGATTGCCAAAGCCACCACCGACGCTTTCTTGCGAAGCTTCGGAGCCACGACCTTGCTGGATACCGCCGCGATCACGGTACAGGCTGGAATCACCTTGACCGACACGAACCTCACCACGGCGATCCGGATCGATACGACCGCGGGCTTCATCGCGATCGTGATTGCGGGAACCGAAACCACGGCTATCGCGGCTGTCACGACGATCGTCGCGATAATCACGGCGATCATCACGACCACCACGGCGCGGGTTCATCATGTCTTCGACGTCGTCGATCACGTTGAAGTAGTGCTTGGCCGCGGCGATCAGGTCGTCATGATCGCGATTGCTCGCGTTCAGTTCGTCCTGGAAGGTGCGCGAGTCACGATAGTACAGGCCGATCGTGTATTCAGCCGCCATTTCGACAGCGTCAGCGATCAGGCGCCGCGGTTCGATGCGGCGATTGCGCGCATATTCGAGGATGAAGCAGCCGACGGCGAATTCGACGAGGTTGTCGAAGTGGTCGTTGCGGAAGTCCTTGTACGCCACCACGTTAAAGAGGAAGCGGTACAGCGAGTTGCTGTCAGCCTTCTTGAACAGGTGTTCGTACATCTCGATAGTGATATCTTCGACGGTACGTTCCATATCGCGCGGCGCGTCGATACGGGGGAAGTACGACGGGTTGCGCGGATTCACATGACGCTCGAGCTCGCGCAGATCGAACTCGAGATCGCGGCACGACACATCAGGGATTTGAATGGAGGACATCTTGGGGTTCCTTGTTGAAGCTTGTGGTAATTTGTTGGTAGGAGTAAGAGCAGAGCCGGGGGCTTTAACGCTTTTGGATGTTCCGTTGAGCTTCGTCCAAGAGAACCTTGGATCGCACGCTACTCTGAACGGCCTGGTAGCGCGGATCGGTACGAAGAACGTATCCGAACGGACGACGCTGAAGACTGCTCTTCACCGCCGGTTCCACAGGTTTGATGCGAATGGACATGCTAAGTTCCTTGGATAAAGCTCGTTAACGGATACGGATCATTTCTTGAACCTCGTCGAGCAACGGGCGGAATTTCTCCCGGCGCACAACACGGTAGTTCTCGTCGGTGAGGACGTAAGGATTGATCCGGTGCCTTGAGTCGGGGTGACTCTTGGACATGGAGTTGTAGCCTCCGACCTCCATCAGACTGCAATGCAGGAAGTGAGCCGGGTCATCCAGGCTAATGCCGTGGGACGAACTGGCGTTCGCTTCATTAGCAGACTGCGGGATCATCATGCTGGTGATGCGGAAGACCATGCTGTCGTTGGGCGACTGCGGGATCGAGACTTCCTTGTTGTCCGTGATGATGTTGAAGATGCTGTTGAGCGTGAGCTCACGGTCAAAGATCTTCTTGATGTCGTTCTTGTCGAGCGTTTTGCCCGAGTTCGTACGCTTAGCCATCTCGAAGACAGATTCGAAAATCCGCTTCGTAATCCGGAACAGCAGGAAATAGTTCACGTTCAGTTCCTTGTCGTACAGAGTCGAGATACGATCCGACCCGGCACTGGACCATTCCGTGAAATTGCGAACGAGAATGTCGAGCAAGTCATAGACGCTTTCCGCTTTCACGTTAATCGTCTTCAACTGCTTTTCCACGAACATATCGAGGTATTGGTCCAGAGACCGCAAGTGCCCGAGGATATCCTCGTGCAGCTCCCCGATGTTCTTGTCACCCGCATAGATCAACAACCCGAGGGTGTTTCGCCACTGGCGGATCGTATCGATCCGATCGGTGGTCATGATCGTCGGGAACAAATCGAGCACGTAGAAGAACGCACTGATGTAAGACATCGCGTGCTGGGTGTAATGCTCGATGGGAATAGCCAAGCGAGTCTTCGGACGATGCCATTGACTGGTCTTGACGATTTTCGGCTTGAGCGCCGTGCCGGACTGACAAATCACCCATTTGTCTGCCGGATAATTCTCGTGGTTGATTTCCTGCTCGCCGACCACGGGGACAAACCCGAGGTAGCGTTGGAAGGTTTCCTTGAATCCGTACTTGGCGAACAGATAATGCACGTTCGTCGTATTGCCCTGAATATACGGCGTCTTGGAACGACCCTTGTGGATCGGGCACCACACCACCGAAATGACTTCGGCCCGCCCTTGGAGCGTTTCGTAGCGCCAGTTAAAGCGCTGGAAACGCATCCGATCGCGCAACAATCGAACGAAGATCGAGTCGGCCGTAACCGAGAACACGATGTCATTCAACGTCGGGGCGATCAGTATTCCGAGTTGTTCATCTTGAACAAACCACCCGGTCCTACGAACGGGATGTTCACGAAGGAGTCAAAGCGCTCGCCGTTGTAAGAGAACGTGGACTTGATCATTGACAGATGGCTTGTGGCCACGTCATAAAAACGCCGGGATGCTGCCCGTGCGTTCAGTCGATCGTATTCCTCATACGGAGTGCACCGCCGGCAACCTTCGAACACCAGACCTGGAGGGAACGACTTGGAGGCAGACGTCCAAGCGTCTTCCAAATACTGCACACTCTGTTTAGTCTGATGGTACGCGACACCCTCGGCGATGATGGGATTCATCTTGGGGGTAACGCGGTCCATGAGTTTCCTGATTCGGCTCATGGTTAGGGTTCCTGTAAAAAAGGGTTATGCGGACCTACCTGCTTTCAAGCCGGCATAGATGGTCATGACGCTACCTACTGCTGCTAGGACGCCAGCCATTATCTTCAGCACACCGCCAAAACTGTCCATGAACCCACGCTGATGATCTCGGCGTTCTTGCTCATGACGACGGGAACTTCGTAATGACTCTTCCATCTGTTCGGTTGCCCGAATCCTGATCTTCTCGTTTTCAGCACGAGATTTATGAAGTTCGCTGTTCAACTCATCATTGCGATTTTGAGCCGAATTCAGATCGGATTTCAGACGGTCATTCGTTGTCTTTTCAATCTCGATCATTCGTTCCTTCAGATTCAGTTCGCCGGCGAGTTCGCTCGCCCGCTTTTTCTCAGCCTGTAACGCTTGCGCGTGTTCAGTCTTAAGACTTTTGATGCTCTCGGATGCCGCTGCGGCTTCTTTCGTGGTAATGGACTGTGCATTCTTTAACTGTTGTTTCAAGTCTTGAATGGCAACCTCCGGGTTTTTGGCCAGGCTAGTTGCTTCTTCACGAGTCGTGAAGAATCCGTTTTCCATCGTAAGCTCGTCTTCTGAGAATTGACAATCGATAGTGCTGTCGCCACCGAGGCAATCAGTACTATTATTGTCGCCCTTTTTAATTAGCAAATGAACCCCATTGGACAGCCCTGTACCAACCTCTCCAATGAGCTTGTATACCTTACCTAAGGAGCGATAGAAGACCATCTTTGGTTCCGCGGAATCGGTCGCATAGATGAGCTTACTGACCACGCCATTACCACTGAGTTCAGACTGTACATCACCAGAGTATTCCATCAGCCCGCGCTCGCTATGCGGATGCGGATGATAGTCCCCTGTTACATCACGAAACCTGGATACCAGCAAACCAGTATCGGCTAGCGAAATTCGGTCGTAGTTGTCCATGTCTCTTTCAAGCACCGTGAAATAAATCACAACATCAAAATTTCCGCTGATCAGATCACCGAAGTGATGCTTTACCAGATGACGCAAACTAACATCAAGCGCTTCGCCCTCAACGAGATTAGTAGCGAAAGCTCTTGCTTCTTTGGCCGACAAGCTAGATAACGAATAGCGACGCGCAATTTGGAACTCCCCCGCTCTCGGGTGCAGCTCATTACGCAAAGCCATCTTACCGCTTACCGCCCGGGACTTTGACTTATCGCTCTCGAAGAGACGGTTGTCCGGATCGATCTGATGCGCGAACCCGACCATGTCCCTTACGATCACGGGATGGTCCGTATAGTTGATATACGTGACCGACACCGTATCCCGATGTGTATATCCGTCTCGTTCTACGATTCGAATATCCATCCTCGGTCTAAGGCAGTGTGGTTTCCTTTTTCCCTTGGACACTGAAAGAACATCCTAAGTATCTCGGTGGTTGAACAAAATCCAATCGATAAACCTCGTGCGTTCGTGGTCTCCCCACTACGTACCATGCTGCTTACTCATGTTGCCCGATCTGCCCCCACGGCTAAATCGCACGTTCCTCGTTCCTGAGTAAACACCATGCACCTATTGCTAGGCACACCAATCGTTGGTTCCTAATTGAATGATATACGTTTAAAATACTTTGGAAAAAAATTACGGCATAAAACCCCCGCCACCCTTTTACAGGTGGCGGGGGTTATGCTTCGTGCTTGGTTCGGGTTAACCCAGTCTCCCGACTGTATTAACCCAGAGAGGGACGAATGCTCAGGGTCCGGGAAACGAGTTCACCGGATTCCAGTTGCACTACCCGAGGCTCAAGGAGTCCCGTCGTCGGGTCCCGTGCCACCCTCTTCGCCGCTTTTGTCGCCCTCGACGGCCTGGGTGTAGACCAGCCACGGCGACTTCTTGACCACCGATTCCGGAATGTTCACGACATCGAACACGCCCAGGATGGGCAGGTTGACGTTGTGTTCGTAGTTCGGGTGAACGGTGATCTGCTTGTGGTTGCCGCCGTTCCAGACGACGGGCAGTTCCACGACGGTTTCCGGCTTGAAGCCGGCCGAACCGAAGTGCAGCGGGTTGGCTTGACCGGAGTTCAGCGCGGCTTCGAGGCCGAACGAAACGAAGATCTTGCCGCGGACGCGCAGGTTGAACGTCGAGGCCACGCGCAGCTCGAAGTTGTTGCCCAGCGTGCGCAGGTCCGAGTGCAGCAGCAGGTAGTTGGCGATGATCGGATCGGTCAGCACCATCACCAGCGGCTTGACGGCCGGGTCGTTCAGGATCAGGCCGGCGGCCGGACCGTAGCCGGTTTCCGTGTAGGCACGGACGGCGAAGTCGCGGATGCGGTTGACCAGGACGGTCTGCATGTCCTTGGTCTTGTCCTGCGAGTTCAGGGTCATCAGTTCGGCTTCGACGTCGATGGTGTCACGTTGGTGGAACGTTTTCACCAGGTGATGCGCGATGCCGATGACGCGCGGGGCGTCGTCGATGGGCAGATCCTTGTCGTACACCTCGTACAGCACTTGCTCGTGACGCACGATCGTTTCGATGGCCGAGTTGGTCATGCGAATCGAGCTGGCGGCCAGCAGGTTGTTCATGTCGGTGGCTTCGGTGGTCGAGCCTTCGACAACGTGCGAACGGATGGCGCTGATCGGGCTGCGCTTCTTCACGGGGTACAGCTGCGTGTAGTAGCGGGTGTTGATCAGTTGGCC
>Ga0247819_10000975_pt1 | contig 15894 bp, 14 predicted proteins | sample 13C_Xylose_Day6_FD_193428 | JGI IMG/M metagenome (GOLD analysis project Ga0247819, IMG submission 193428) | Soil microbial communities from agricultural site in Penn Yan, New York, United States - 13C_Xylose_Day6 | ecosystem: Environmental > Terrestrial > Soil > Agricultural land | place: USA...
ATCGCACAGCAGGCGCGCCGAGCACCAGCGCCTTCTGCGTGTTCAGAAACAGCACGTCGAAGCGGCGCGCCTGCTGTGCGATGGCGCACACCTGCCGGATGATCGCGGGCGCCGCATAGAGCCAGTTCAGGCGCAGCGCTTCCCGGTCGATGTTCGACACGCGCGCGTCGTTCAGCACCTGCACGCGCACGCCGCTCGCTTCGAGCCTGCCTCGAAAGGGGCCGTCGGCGAGCAGCACCACCTCGCTGCGCGCGGCGCATGCCGCCGCGAGCGGCAGCAGCGCGAACTCGGCGCCGCCAAGCTCACCGCTCTGGTCGACGAAGAGCACGGTCGGCGTGTGCGCATGCTGCCCGTCGCCGCTTCGCGGGCGCGTTGCGGAAGACACATACCGCCCGGGCAGCAACCTGCGCTTCAATCCATGAGAGTTCATGTTGGCTCATCGCTGGAGGAGGAGTACGGCACACCGACCCGGCAGTTATGGCAGAGGCAGCCCGGTCGTCATTATTGGTGAAAACCCGAGCCCGCTATATGGCCTTGCGCACAGAGCAGGGCGTCGCCAAACGTCTGACGATTGCGGGCTACTCGGCACGATACAGGAATCTGCGTCGAATCTGCGCTGCGACTCCGCGCAGTTCGCTCGATTCGAAGAGCGACCACGCCAGATTGCCCGCGAGCAGCGCCACACAGACAGCGGCCATGCGCGTGAGCGAATCCATCAGGTCGGCACACGCGGTCGCGACGATCATGAACGCGAGATGCCCGAGCATGTTGCGCAGGATCGGCCGCACCGCGAGCTTCGACAGAAAAAGGAATGCGGCGTAGTCGAAGTACGCCTTGACGACCACGGCCACCGCCGCGCCGACGATCCCGCCCCAGCGAATGCCGAGCCACAGGACGACTGCGAAGACCGGCAGCCCGATCCAGCCGATGAGCGCCACGCCCGCCGGCTTCGCCTTTGCCTGGATCAGCACGCTGATGATGTTCCACTGGCCGGTGAGCCACACCGCCATGACGAGGACGCGTCCGACGGGCGCCGCATGCTCGGCGATGTCGTGGCCGAGCCAGATGTGCATGAACGGCGTCAGGGCGAAGAGCGCGACGATCATGCAGGGCGTGAACACGCAGTTGAGCAGCGCGAGCGAGCGGTACGACAGGTCGTCGGCGTGGTGGCTCTCGGAGGCGGAAAAGCGCGGAAACAGCGTGCGCAGCATCGCGCTTGGGAGCATGTCGAGCCGCGACACCAGGTTTTGCGGCGCGCTGTAGTACGCCACGTATCTCGCGCCGAGCATGGCGCCGATCACGACGCGGTCGAGCGTCGAAGAAATCACGTTCGCGCCGCTCAGCAGGACGATCCAGCGGCCGTAGTCGATCAGCTCGACGATCAGCCGCCATTCCGGCATCCGGATGCTCCTGATGTGAAGCGCGCGGAACGTGCCCCAGCCGAGCAGGACCAGGGCGAGAAACCGCGCGATCACCGCTGCCGGCACGACCACCGCAAGCGACGGCGACACCATGTAGATCGCGGCGAGCGGCAGCAGTTGCAGCATGAACGTGCCGATCGTCTGGTTCACGTTGAGCAGCACGAACCGCTCGAGCGCGGTGATCGCGCCCGACAGCACCCAGGAGACGTTCGCGATCGGCACGGCTAGCGCGATCCACGGCAGCGCGTCGAGCACTTCGCGCTGGAACACGGGCTCGATGGTCGCGATGTGCTGGACGTACACGTACGCGCCCACCCAGATCAGCCCCGAGCCCAGGATGCCCGTTGCCAGGTTGAGCATCAGCGCGCTCCAGAAGACGCGCTGGACGCTGTCGTCCTTCAGATGGCGAACGCGGGCGATACGGTTCTCGGTCGCCATCGAGATGCCCATGTCGAGCACGCTGAAGTAGCCGATGAGCGCCCATACGAGGCTGATCACGCCGTAGCGCTCGACGCCCATGCCGCGGATGTACGCGGGCACGGTGGCGAGCGACACGAATACGGGCAGAACGAGCCCCGTAAAGTTGATCGCTATGTTCTTCAGAATGACTCTTTCCATTGAGCACCGGAGGGGCCGTCAACAGCGTCGTGCGTAAATGGGAGAGCGGATCGCATGCGTGCTGCACGCGCCCCGCGCGTCACGATGTATCGATTGCTTCGCGATACACGGTCGCGACTTTCGCCGCGATGACCGGCATGTCGAAATTCGAACGGGCATACTCGCGGCAGGCGTCTTCGCCGGGAAGTATGCGCCGGCCGAGCAGCGCGTCGGCGAGCCCGGCGCCGAGCGCGCTCACGCCGCTCGATTCGAGCACGAGATTGCCGCTGAGCGCCATGACCGCTTCGGGCAGACCGCCTACCGGCGTCACCACGACGGGCGTGCCGGCCGCGAGCGATTCGATCGTGGTGAGGCCGAAGCCTTCCAGCGCCACCGTCGGCACGACCGATACATCCGCTGCCCGGTACCAGAGCGGCAGCGCCTCGTCCGCCACGAAGCCCGCGAGCCGCACATGCTGCGAGAGGCCGCGCTGTTCGATTCGCGCCTGCAGCGCCGCGGAGAGAGAACCCTTTCCGGCGATGGTCAGGAGCGCGTCGGGCACGGCCTTTCGCACGAGTTCCATCGCATCGATCAGGTCTTCCAGACCCATGCGCGAGACGAGCCGCCGCACGCTGAAAAGCACGGGCCGGTCCTGCGGCAGGCCGAGCGCGGTGCGCGCGGTGCGCCGGTCGACATCGATGCTGAAGCGGCTCACGTCCACGCAGCCCGGCACGATGCGAATGGTGCGGGCATCGACGCCATAGCGCTGCAGCACGTCGGCGAACGCCTGCGACAGCACGATATGCAGCTTTCCGCGCCGGTACACGTACCGTTCGATCGCGCGCTGAATGTCCACGCTCGCCCGTGCGCGCGTACCGTAGGCGCTTTCCTCGCCCCACGGTCCATGAAAATGGATGACCTTCGGCACCTGCGCGAACGTCCCGAGGACGGGCGCCGCATAGAGGGCGAAGTGCGCGGCGATCACATCGGGCACGCGCTCCGCGCGCAGCCGGGCAGCCGCGCGGCGCAGGTTCCAGATCCGGCGCGCGAGCGGCGCGTCGACTGCCGCGAACGGCGTGACGACGCCGTCAGTCGACACTCGAACGTTTGCGCTGCCGGCCACGAGACCGCGCACACGCACGCCTTGCGCGGGCAGTGTGCGAACGAGCGCGTCCACCATCCGGTCGAGGCCGCCCGGATGCTCGGAGAACCAGTTCATGCCGATCTGGAGGGAGTCGATGGTCCGTTCGTCCGATGGCGTGCCGGGCGGGGCCACGGCGCGATCCAGGGCGCGGGCGGTAGCAAGTGCGGGCGGGATCGTCGAGGTGGCGAGTGTCTTCATGTTTCGACCACTTCATCGCAGGCGCGGCACGCGGCGCTCGAAAGGCGCCGCGAACAGGGCATGCAGCGCCCGCGCGATGCGCCCGTGAGCAGCCTGCGCGACACGCGTGCCGCCATCCATCGAATTCGTCGTCGAAACGCCTTGCATGATGAAGTCCTCAGATTGGGGTTTCGTCGTCGCGCATCGACGCCCATGCGAAGCTCGGGCGCGGAATTCGAGCGGCAATGCCGCGTGTGCCGCGACATTGCCCGCGCGCCGCGTCCGCGAGCGGCGTCTACCTGACTCGCAGGGCAACGGTTCACAAGGTTACGTGCCGATGCGCGGCGCTTCTGTGTGCCATCGCACCAAGTCCCGAACGACCCGCCGGCGGCTGAAGGCGCGGGGCGCGTGCCTATCGTCCGATTTAACGCTGCGCGTCGTCACGCCCGGGCAGCCGTCTCTTTCCCCCGAAGAAAGCCTCCTGGCGGGCCACTGCGATGCGTGCCCGGGCGCATGCGGGGCGGCTGCACGAGGCGCCGTCGCCCGGCGCGACCTTGCTCGTATTGCGCGGTGCCGCACATTCCGCCCGGCACGTTGCGGATGTAATGACACGCTTGGTACGTGAGCGGCACGCGCCGCGAGAAACGCGCATGCCCAAGCTGCTTTCTTATGTCTGCCGTCATCAAGAGGGCCTGTCGATGAAAGTATCGGTGTTAGTGCCGACGTACCGGCGTCCGACGGATTTGCTGAAGTGCCTGCAGGCCCTCGCGATGCAGGAGATGCCCGCAACCGAAGTCCTCGTGGTCTGCCGCACCGATGATCAGGATACGCACGACGCACTCGAGCTGCTGCCCGCGCCGTCTCGCGATCTGCCGATACGCGTCGTCAGCGTGACGGACGGCGGGCAGGTCGCCGCGCTGAACGCGGGCATCGCCGCCTGCGCGTGCGAAATCGTCTGCATTACCGACGACGATGCGATGCCCCATCCCGACTGGATCAGGCGCATCGTCGCGCACTTCGAGGCCGATCCGGCCATCGGCGGCGTGGGCGGCCTGGACCGGCTCCACGTCGGCGGCAGGCTGCTGACGGGCAGGCACAAGCAGGTGGGAATCGTGCAGGCGAGCGGGCGCACGGTGGGCAATCACCACCTGGGATACGGAGCGCCGCGATGCGTCGACATCCTCAAGGGCGCGAACATGAGTTTTCGCGCGGAGGTGGTCAAGGCGATCGGCGTGGACCGCAGGCTCAAGGGCACTGGCGCGCAGGTTCACAACGACATGGGCCTGAGCCTGGCGGTCAGGCGAACCGGCATGAAGCTGCTCTATGATCCGCTCGTTCAGGTCGATCATTACCAGGCGGAACGCTTCGACGAGGATTCGCGCACGGCGCCCGCGCTGATCGCCCACGCCAATTCTTCCTACAATCTGAATCTCGTGCTGCTCGATCATTTCCCCGGTGAGCGCGGCCTGAAGGTCTGGCGCTGGTACCGGCTCGTCGGCACGCGCGATGCGCCGGGGCTCGTTCAGGTCGTGCGCATGCTGCTCAAGGGCGAGCGCGGCATCTTCCGGCGCTGGCATGCCGTGCGCCAGGGCGCGCACGCGGCGCTGCGCGATGTGCGAGGCCACGGCGAAACCATGCGGCGGCCGAGCACGGCAATCCATGTGGAGCGAAATCACTAGTCTCGGCGATGCCGTGCTGACGCTGTCGGTTGCGCTTGCCTGCGCGATCTGGCTCGCGATGTCGAACCGCCGTCTCGCTGTGCTCTGGATGGCTTGCCTTGCCGCGGGCGTGGCGTTCGTCGGGATCACGAAGGTACTGCATGCGGGCCTCGGCGTCGAGATCGAAGGCATGGACCTGCGGATGATCAGCGGCCATGCGATGCTCGCAACCGCCGTCTGGACCGTCACCGCCGCACTGCTGTTGCGGGGCCGGCGCACCGCCTGCGTCCTCGGGATCGGGGCGGGCCTCGCGCTGGGTGCCGCGACCGGCGCGGCGCGCGTGCTCGATCACTCTCATACGGTTGCGGAAGCCGTCGCCGGATGGCTCACGGGCGCGCTCGTGGCCGCCGTGTTCCTGCGTGCATGTGCACGCGCCGGCGTCCGGCCCGGCCGCCCGCTCAGGGCCGCCATGCTGCTGCTCTTCGTCTCGACGCTCGCCTACGGCCGCAGCGTGCCGCTTCAACACTACATCGACGAGCACTCCTCCGGACTCTGCGCCCGCATCATCGCAAGCGTCCCGGAGGTCCTGTGATGCCGGACGCACATCAGGGCGAACCCGCGATGCAGTGCCGTGCATGACGCCCGATGCACCCCGAGTGTGCGCTTTCGAACGTACGACACGTTCGCCGCATTGCAAGATTAGTCCGGCATCACGCTTGTGCGAGCAGCCTTGACCGAGCCCGCCTGGCAACGCAATGAAACGATTGCGTGGAGCAGGGCATGCCCCCCGCGTGCCCGCTCTGCGTACACGAGCTTCGCTGGCCGCTGCGAACGCGGGATGCCGGATGCAGGACATTGTTCGAACTCCAGATCATGCGCTGGATTGACTGCTCATCCACGCATCCCGATCGCGACCTTTGTCACGAGCACACGCCAGTCCGCGAACGCCTGACGGCCACGCTCTCCGTGTCCACGCGGCGAGCGTCCTGACCGAACGCTACGGCCCCTTGAGCCGGATACCAACCACTGACGTTGCGAGAGGCGCATTGAGCATGCAGATCTATCCCATCGATCCTTCGTTCGTAGCCGGTGAATTCCTCGAACTGGCCGTGCAACCGCTACGCAGGTTTTCTATCGCGATCTATCAGCAGCAGGACCAGGAGGCGCTGACGAGCGTGAGCGGCGTCGTCGTTGCGGGCGCCGAACATGTGACCACCACGCTCGTGCGCGGGAAGTACGTGTTCCAGTCCGCGGGTTCGGAGGCGCCGGTCCGCTTCGACGAAGACTGGGGCTGGCCCACGCTTACCGTGAAGCCGAATGTGCCGGAGCTCGAAAGCGGCGCGTACGTGGCCGTTGCGTACGAGGTCGGCCAGGACGGGGCGCCGCTCACCGACCTGGGGCGCCGCTGCAGCGCGCACAAGCCGCTATACGGCTCGCCGCCGGACAGCGACAGCATGGCGCTCGTCATCGCGCGTCCCCGGTCGCCTTCGGCACGGCTCGCCTACATCATTCCGACGGCCACCTACCACGCGTACAACTCGACGGGCGGCGGCTGCTTTTACGGCGACCCGATTCACCGGACACAGCCGGCATCGAAGGTGAGCCTGCGCCGTCCCGGCGGCGGCCTCGGCGCGCAGCTCGGCGAGCCGCACGATCCGTACGACACGCGCTCTCCGCGCCAGCAGTTCACGCACTGGGACGCGAAGTTCATCCGCTGGCTGCGCGCACGTCACCTGGCATGCGACTTCTACACGGATCTCGATCTGCATCGCGGCACCTTTCTGGATGCCGTGGACTATAGCTGCATGCTGAGCGTCGGGCATCACGAATACTGGAGCCAGGAGATGCGGGACCATGTGGCCTGCTTCATCGCCGGCGGCGGAAATCTGGCTGTCTTCAGCGGCAACACCTGCTACCGCCCGGTGGACTTCGGCGTGCACGCACGCCACGACGACATGAAGGAGATGAACCGCCTCGGCGATAGCTGGCCCGACTTCAGCGAGACCGATCTGATCGGGCTGAGTTACGGCTACGGCGGCGGCAAGTGGGGGCGGTGGGGCCGCTTTCGGCGCTGGGTGGAATGCGAACGCGAGCCGGTCGGCTTCACCGTGCGTGAGGCGGATCATTGGGTGTTCACCGATACCGGGCTCACGAACGGCGAGACCTTCGGCGCTGAAGACCGCCTGGCCGGCTACGAGGTGGACGGCGTGCCGCACGTTCCCAACGGATTCCGGCTGCTCGCATCCACGCCTCGCCTGGAGGGCTGGGAAGTGGGCGGCGCTGGCGCGCTCGGCCTCTTTCGGCCGCCCGGCGGCGGCTCCGGTCAGGGCAGGGTGTTCAACTGCGGCACCACGGACTGGGCGCGGGTTCTGATGGACCCGAACGCGCAGAGCCATGTCGTCGTGGATCAGATCACGCGCAACGTGGTACGCCGATTTCTCGGTCTTCCCCTGCTGCAAGGCGCGTCGCGCCGCGATGCGGCGTTCACCGAGCTCATCGAAGGCCCTCGCGACGCCGAAAGCCTTGCACTCGGAACAATGGCGGCGCAGTGATCCTGCGCGCAGGCGCGAAAGGATCTGACGAAAGAGGCGGCGCCTGCGGGCGTCGCATCCGCGCGTCCGATCCTGCCGAGCCGCGTGCCCGCTGGTTCCACGGTCGACTGCGCGCTACCGCACAGACCCCGCGAAATGCCCCTTTCATCATCACGGGTGCCATGCATTCGAGGACGCGTCTCCTGGCGTGCCGCATGCGAAGCCGCGCCTCGCCGCCCGCGTGCAGTCGAACAACAGGATTGACCCGTGCAAATCAATCATCCCAGCAAGTGCCGCCGGCCGGCCGATGAGCGTATCGGAACGACCGCGTGCCCGCACGCCGGAGCGCCGCGATGAACATGACTTCAACCGCAGCGGAATCCGACCGCACGGACCGCGCGACGACGGACGCCGCTCCTGCGGCACAGCCGCGGTTCGCCGTCTGCGTGACGACGATGAACCGCACCGGCACGCTGAGCGGGTGCCTCGACAAGCTGACGCAATGCGATCCGCCTCCTGCGCTCATCGTCGTGTCCGACGATTCGACCGATCCTTCGGTGCGCGCGCTGAACGAAGCGACCGCGGCGGCTCATCCGGGCGTCGCGTATCTGATCGGGCCGAAGCGCGGTGTCTGCGCCAATCGCAACAACGCGGTGCGGCATTGTCTCGCGCAGGCGTCGCCTTGCGACTATGTGTCGTTCGTCGACGACGATATTCTCGTCGAACCGGACTTCTTCGCGACGGCGCGCGCGCACTACACCAGCGTGCCGGCCGAGCTGCTCGACAAGACCATTCTGACGGGCGGCCCGCAAAGCGGACCTCATATGCACCAGGTCTGGCCGATGCGGCTTTCGTTTGCCTGCTACTTTGCGCGCGGCGATGTGCCGCAATGCGTGCACATCAATGCCTCGGTCTTTCCCTTGCAGTTGTTTGCCAGTGAAACGTTTGACGAGAACATCTTCTTCGGCACCGAAGACGCCGAACTCTGCCTGCGCGCGCTGCGGCGCGCCTACAGGATCGAGCTGGAGCCCGGCCTGCGCGCGTGGGACACGATGCCCGGCGGCGGCGTGCTGACGGGGACGCAAACGGCGGGGCTCACGCGTTATCAGCTGTGCTGCGAAGCGGCGCGCCTGTACATCGGCGTCAAGCGGTATCGCGTGATCGAACCGAACCTCCTGCGCTGCGCGGCGTTCGTATGCTTCTACTTCGGGCACATGACGGTGTATCTCGCGCGGCACCGGGCCCTGTCGCAACTGGTGCCGATCGTGCGCACCTCGAACGTGTGGCGCATCCGCGCCGCGCGCCTCGCGCGCTGAGGGCAGGAGGATCGATCCGGCGGCGTCATGCGCGCGGCCGGAGCGCGCCGTCGACTGTCGACATGCCCGGACCTCGCGCGGCGGGTCAATGCCACATGCCGCTTCCCGATGCGCGCGCCGTTCTCGGCGATTCCGCCAGGGGCGACGCGTCGCCGCCGGTCTCGACCGACAGCTCCGAGCCGTGCAGCTCGGCGCGAAAGCGCGCGAGACGCACCTCGATGAACGCGCTCAGCGATGCCTTGAATTTCTCGGTGGAGAACCGTTCGGCGTTTTGACGGCAATGCCGCGGGTCGAACATGCCCGCGTTTTTCTCGAAGCGTCCGACGGCTTCCAGCAGCGACGCCGTGGTCTGCTGGCGGAAGAACACGCCCGTCGGCCGCTCCTTCGGCAGCCCGATCACGGATTCGAGCGCGCCGCCCTTGCCGAAGGCAATCACGGGCGTGCCGCACGCCTGCGCCTCGACCACCGAGATCCCGAAGTCCTCTTCCGCGGCGAACACGAACGCGCGCGCGCGCTGCAGGTGATCGCGCAAGACTTCGAACGGCTGATAGCCGAGTATCTCGACGTTGGGGCCGGCCGCGGCCCTGATCTTCTGCATGTCGGGACCGTCGCCGATCACGACGAGGCGACGCTCGGGCGTTTCCGAGAACGCCTTGACGATCAGGTCCATTCGCTTGTACGGCACCATGCGCGATGCCGTCAGATAGAAGTCGCCTTTTTCCTGATGCAACGGCAGACCACTCACGTCGACGGGCGGATAGATCACCGTCGCGTCGCGCCCATAGACCTTTCTGATGCGGCGCGCGACGAAGCGCGAGTTCGCGATCAGGTAATCGACTCCGTTCGCGGAACGCGAATCCCAGGACCGGATGTAATGCAGCAGCACGCGCGCCAGGGCCGACTTGATACCCGACGCGAGCCCCGCCTCCCTGAGGTACTGATGCTGAAGGTCCCACGCATAGCGGATCGGCGAATGCACGTAGCTGATGTGCAGCTGGTCGGGGCCCGTCAGCACGCCTTTCGCCACGGCATAGGAACTGGAAATCACCAGATCATACGAGGACAGGTCGAGTTGCTCGATCGCAAGCGGCATGAGCGGCAGATAGCCCCTGTAGCGCTTGCGCGCGAACGGCAGCTTCTGGATGAACGAGGCATGAACCGGCCGGCCCTTCAGGCACGTGCGGTCCTCGAGGAAATCCACCACGGTGAAGATATCCGCCTGAGGAAAGCACTCGACGATCTCCTGAAGCACCTTCTCGGCGCCGCCGGAAACCACAAGCCAGTCGTGAACAATCGCAATTTTCATCTGCCTGTTCTCACATGTTGACCGCTTGTTCAGGGCAAACTGCCGGAGGCGAGAAGCAACGTGCCGTCGTCGTTCCTCGGGTTTGACGGCGCGGGTGTAACGGAACGCTCAGCGGCCCGGCGCTGATGGATGAACCGGAACGCTGGATGGCCGCCTCGGACCTGGATCGACGAACCACGCACGGCCCAGGGCACGGGCCGCGATTTCGGAAAGGCACATTCGCCTCGGATGGACCTGCCTGCTTCGCCATGACGCACCGGACGCGGGTGCCTCTGGACGCCGTCCAAGCCCAGATACTGCGGCGCCTGCTACCGTGAGAACAGTTCGCTGGGACACATTCGTCGCGCTTGCAGCGCGGCTTTGTTCGCGGCTAAAAACAATCGGGTGGACATTACCTCATACGATCCCGCCAACTTCGTCACATTTACCTTTGGCACGGATCGGCGTAAGAATTACTTGGAAGGCATCAGCATCACGGCTCTTTCAGTTTGTCACGGCGCGCAAACGAGCTTGATCAGGCACAGCCTTGCCGACGCGCAAGCACCCGTGAAGGCATTCCATTGCAATCGCTGCGGCCAGCTCGTGTTCTTCGAGAGCGTGCGTTGCGAAGACTGAGGCGCCATGAAACGCAGGTTTCCACTCACATATGCGCTCAACAGCCTTAACCGGAGCCCCGGGATGCACGATGCCTGTCCGTTCATGCTCGCCCGGCCGGTGATCGAGACGCTGCGTTTCGCGCATTGCGTGATCGCGGAAGCGGGCGCGGCGAGGGTTCAGGGGCGCTGACCGAAAACGAGTTCTTTTCGGCGGCCCGGGTCGTGTATGCTGAATCGACTGGAGATACGCAACATTCAGGCAAGCCAGCGGGAGGTAAACCATGCGCGTCGACCGGCATGCCGCGCCTCGCGTTGCGATTCGTCCGATGCGTGGGTTTCGTGCGCTTCGTGCAATTCCTGTGATGCACGCGCTTTCAATCGAGTGAGCCAAAGTGACCGATCCGCAGCGCTTCACCGTCCGGCACCTGAGCGTCTACCGCTACTCCGAGCCGGTTGAATTCGGCGAGCATCGCATGATGTTCCGGCCGAGGTCGAGCCATGACCTGCGCCTCGTCACGACGCATCTGCGCATCGCCCCGACGCCCCAGCACCTGCACTGGCTGCACGATGTGTTCGACAACTCCGTCGCGGTCGCGACCTTCGCGGACGAAGCGGCCGAACTCGTCTTCGAAAGCCACGTGACCCTCGAGCACTTCGAGGCGCCGCAGCCGGACTATTCGCTCGAACGGTACGCCGCGCATTACCCGTTCGCCTATACGAACGAGGAGGCGTCGGATCTCGTCAATGCGCGCAACCGGCAACATCCGGATCAGGATGTCGACGCATGGGCACGGCAGTTCCTCTCATCGGGCGGCGCGACCGGCACCCTCTCGATGCTGAGGGCCATGACGCTCGCGATCGCCAACGACTTCACCTACGTGCGGCGTACGGAGAAGGGCGTCAACCGTCCCGCCGACACGCTGCGCCACAAGAGCGGCAGCTGCCGCGACTTCGCGGTTCTGATGATGGACGCGGTGCGCTCGCTCGGCCTCGCCGCGCGCTTCGTGAGCGGCTACATCTTCGTACCCGATCATTCCGCCACGCAAGGCGGCGGGGCGACTCACGCATGGCTGCAGATCTATCTGCCCGGTGCCGGCTGGGTCGACTTCGATCCGACCAACAGCATCATCGGCAATCGCCATCTGATTCGCGTGGCGGTCGCGTGGAATCACTATCAGGCTCTGCCGCTGTGGGGCACCTGGCAGGGAGCACCGGGTGCGTTCCGGGGGCTCGAGGTCGAGGTAAGCGTCACCGAGGATTCCCTCGATGGCAACAACTAGCGAGAGGGCATTCCGATGAAACTGCGCGTTGGCTACGATCTGGTCTATGAGTGTCCGCAACCAACACCGATGATGTTGATGCTGAACACGCATTTCACGCATGCGAACGACGTGCTCGTTCCCGACGTGCTCGCGGTCGATCCGCCCGTGCCGATCACCCAGTACCGCGACGGCTTCGGCAATCTGTGCAGCCGGGTCGTCGCGCCGCAGGGCCTCTTTGCGCTCTCCACATCGGCGCTCCTCGAGGTTGCCGGCGAGTTCGAGACGCGTCCGCACGCAGGCCGCCAGCATCCGGTGGAGGAGCTGCCCGACGAATGTCTCGTGTTCCTGCTCGGCAGCCGCTATTGCGAGACCGATCTGCTGTCGGATATCGCGTGGCAGCTGTTCGCGAAGACCACGCCCGGCAGCGAGCGCGTGCAGGCCATCTGCGATTTCGTTCATCGCCACATCACGTTCGGCTACGAGCACGCGCGGCCGACCAAGACCGCATGGCAGGCCTACCAGGAACGCGAGGGCGTCTGCCGCGATTTCGCGCATCTCGCCGTCACGCTGTGCCGCGCGATGAACATCCCCGCGCGATACTGCACCGGCTACATCAGCGACGTCGGCCTGCCGCCGCCGTACGCGTCGATGGATTTCGCGGCGTGGTTCGAAGCCTACGTGGGAGGCGCCTGGCAGACCTTCGATCCGCGCAACAACGCGCCGCGTATCGGGCGGGTCTTGATGGCGCGAGGCCGGGATGCCGCCGACGTCGCGATCAGCAACACGTTCGGACCGACCACGCTCGTGAAGTTCGTCGTGCATTGCGAGCCGGAATGAACGCGCACAGGGACCGCCCTACAGCGCGCGCAGTTCGAACCGCTTGAGTTTGCCGGTTTCGGTGCGGGGCAGGGCGTCGATGAAGCGGATCGCCCGCGGGTACTTGTACGGCGCGATCTGCTGCTTGACGAAATCCTGCAGGGCCGCGACCAGCGCGTCGCTCGGCGCGTAGCCCGGATTGAGCACGACGAACGCCTTGACGATCTGTCCGCGCGCCTCGTCCGCCGTGCCGACCACGCCGCACTCGGCCACGGCCTCGTGCTGCATCAGCGCGCTTTCCACTTCCGGGCCGGAAATGTTGTAGCCGGCCGAGACGATCATGTCATCCGCGCGAGCCTGGTAGAACACGTAGCCATCTTCGTCGATGCGCACCGTGTCGCCGGGCAGGTTCCAGCCTTCGCGCACGAACTTCGCCTGCCGTGCGTCGCTCAGGTAGCGGCAGCCAGTCGGGCCCTTCACCGCGAGCTTGCCGAGCTCGCCCGCGGGCACGGGTCGCATGTCGTCGTCGACGGCGCGCACGACGTAGCCCGGCACCGCGCGGCCGATCGCGTGACGCCGCGTGTCGGCGCCCGCGCTCGACACGAAGATGTGGATCATCTCCGTGCCGCCGATGCCGTCTATCATGTCGAGGCCGCTCGCATTGCGCCAGAGCCGGCGTGTCGCGTCGGGCAGCGCCTCGCCTGCCGATACGGTCTTCTTCAGGCTCGACAGGTCGAAGCGCGCGGCGAGCGCCGCCATCTGCCTGTAGAACGTCGGCGCGGTGAACATGATGGTCGCGCGAAAACGCTCGGCGGTGGCGAGCAGGGTCTCGGGCGTGAGCCGCTCGATCAGCACCGTCGATGCGCCCACGCGCAGCGGAAAGAACAGCAGCCCGCCGAGGCCGAACGTGAACGCGAGCGGCGGCGTGCCGCAGAAGATGTCGTCGGCCGCGGGCTTGAGCACGTGTCGCGGGAAGAGGTCGCACATCGCGAGCACGTCGCGATGAAAGTGCATGCAGCCCTTCGGCGCACCGGTCGTGCCGCTCGTGAATGCGATGAGGCACACGTCGTCGGCGGCCGTGTCCGCCGCTTCGAACTCCGCAGGCTGGGACGAGGCGAGCACATCGACGGAATCCGGCGCGTCGTGATGAAAGAGCCGCACCTGTCTGAGGCTCGCGCAGTAATGCGGGTGGGACGGGTCGCTGCACGGTGCGAGTTCGTCGACGAGCCGGGCGTCGCAGAGCGCCGCGCCGACCTGGGCCTTGTCGATGATCTGCTTGAGTTCCTTCGAGCGCAGGAGCGGCATGGTCGGCACGACGACGAGCCCCGCCTTCAGCGACGCGAGCCACGCGATCGCCATGTGCAGCGTGTTCGGGCCGCGCAGCAGGATGCGGTTGCCGGGCACGAGCCCCATCACGTTCACGAGCACGTGCGCCGTGCGGTTCACGCGCTCGCGCAGTTCCCGATACGTCGTGACGTGTGGCTGGCCGTTCTCGTCGGACCAGATCGCGGGCCGCTCGCCGAAGCCACGTTCGTCGATGGTCCGGTCGAGCAGTTCCACTGCGCAATTGAAGCGCGGCGGATACCGCACGTCATCATTGTCGAGCAGGAATTCCGGCCACTCGCCTGGCGGCGGCAGGTTGTCGCGGGCAAACGAATCGACGTGAGCCGATGGTTGCATGAGAGCCTCCGGATTGCGATGCGTTTGACTGGAATGGCTGGGCGCCTCAGTCGGGAATGACGGCCGTCGCCTCGATCTCGACCTTCGCTTCGTCCTCGATCAGCGCGGCGACCTGCACGGCGCTCATCGCGATGTCGTAGTCGCCGACCCGTTCGCGAAACGCGCGGCCGATCTCCTTCAGCGCGGCGAGATACTCGCGCTTGTCGGTCACGTACCACGTGAGGCGCACGAGGTGCTCGGGCCGGCCGCCCGCTTCGGCCAGCACGGCGATGACGTTTTCGAGCGCCTGTTTTGCCTGCGCGGCGAAGTCGCTGGTGTGAAACCGCGCTTGCGCGTCCCAGCCGATCTGGCCCGCGATATACACCTGCGTGCCGCGCGCGGCGACGCCGTTGGCATAGCCGCGCGGCGCGGCCCATCCCGGGGGAAGCAGGGCCTTCTTCATGATTGCGTCTCCTGTGTATTGACGGCGCGCTCCGGCGCGAAGCGAGCCAGCGCCGCGCGAATGTCGCCGGGGATGTCGATCGATGCGCCGGTTTCCAGCGATGTCGTGACGAGCACCTGCTGCGCATCGAAGCGCGTCTCGCCGCCGGCGTGTCCGGCGATGCGGATCGCGATCGAGCGGCGCCCCGCGCGCAGCAGGTCGAGCGAGAGCGTGATCGTGTCGCCCATCTGGCTCGGCTTCGAGAACGAGCACTCGAGCTTCACGATCGGCAGGCCCACGCGCCGCGTACGGATCATCGCGCCGTAGTCGACGCCGAGCGATTCGTTGAACCAGTCCTCGACGAGCGCATTGGTCATCACGAGATACTGCGGAAAGAACACGATGCCGGCCGGATCGCAGTGCGAGAAGCGGATGCGCACGGGGCGTTCGAACGTCATGGCGCCTCCTTCGCGGCATGCGTCTTCAGCAGGTCGCGTCCGACGATCAGTTGCTGAACTTCGGTCGCGCCTTCGTAGATGCGCAGCGCGCGAATCTCGCGGTACAGGTGCTCGACGACCGAGCCGCTTTGCACCCCGCGTCCGCCCCAGAGCTGCACGGCCGCGTCGATCACCTGCTGCGCGCCCTCGCTCGCGTGCCACTTCGCGAGCGCTGCCTCGCGCGTGACGGACCTGCCCTGATCGCGCAGCCACGCGGCGCGGTAGACGAGCAGGGCGGAACTGTCGATCGTGAGCGCCATCTGCGCGAGCTTCGCTTGTGTCAGCTGGAAGTCGCCGAGCGTCTGGCCGAACATGCTGCGCGAGGCCGCACGTGCGATGCCTTCGTCCATCGCGCGGCGCGCGAAGCCGAGCGCCGCGGCCGCAACAGAGGTGCGGAAGATATCGAGCGTGCGCATCGCGAGCTTGAAGCCCTCGCCGGGCTTGCCGAGGAGCGCGGCGAGGGCTTCAAGCT
>Ga0247819_10000977_pt1 | contig 15878 bp, 12 predicted proteins | sample 13C_Xylose_Day6_FD_193428 | JGI IMG/M metagenome (GOLD analysis project Ga0247819, IMG submission 193428) | Soil microbial communities from agricultural site in Penn Yan, New York, United States - 13C_Xylose_Day6 | ecosystem: Environmental > Terrestrial > Soil > Agricultural land | place: USA...
CAAATACGTTATATCGAAACTATACCAATGCGTTTGAGAAAGATACCTACTTATCGGTATCACCATCCAAACTACTCGAAGCCTTCGCAGAAGAAATCGACATGTTTGAAAGTATCGTGCGTGAGGAAGCCCCAGATTTGGAGTTGAGGCTTTATTACGCCAGTTACGATGGTCTCCAGCGCCGCTTCCCGGCTGCAAAATTGCGTCAACCCACGACGGCAAAGCAGGTCGAAGCCCATAACTTACAAAACGGTTTGATCCAGGCGTACCTGAAATCGTCTAAGGGTCAGAAAGTTGAGCGGTTTAAAGGCCCGTTACCGCAGCCACCGGAACGACACGTTATCGTGATGACGAACAACGCTACGGATCTTTGGGAGATCCCGCGAGGTAGTGATTCGTTGCTCCTCGAGTCGTTCACCGGGGCTTTGAAGCCTCCCAGTCAGTGGAACACCAAGCTCTACAAAGGCTCGGAATCCAACTGGCTACCGTTTACCCCTGGCGTGCAAGCGATCATGGGGGATTCGGAAGTATTCCACCCGCAACCAATTCGGATCAAGCGGGTGTTTCTGCAAATGTCGATCGATAACCACTGGACGAGTCTGACCACCATTGACAAAATCCGGGCTAACATCGAGCGCTTACCCGCCGGAGAAGAAAAGGACATTATTCAGTCTTTCTTTGCTTTACGCGCTTAAATAATATTTAGGCGCTAGTTTTTTAATGCCGTAGGTATGTATATAGACAACCTACAAAACACACCCAAACCGAACCGAAACACAAGGAACTGTTATGTCTTTCCAACCTCAAGCCCGCGAAAAGAACGTCCTGGACGGCACCAACTTCCGTCTGTATACGCCGTGCCCGACTGCCTCGGGTCAAGGCAAGACGTCGCAGCTGATGTTCGCTGCTTTCAACGGCAACCCGCGCATCATCGTCAAGACCGGTGACCCTGCTGACGAAGGCAACGATTACGGCCGTATCCAGGTCAAGCTGGCACCGCCCGACTTCGCGGTCATCATGGAAGCGGTGATCTTCGCATCGGAACAAACCAGCGAATGGAGCACCGGCTTCAACATCACCGGCTTCGTGGGCAAACCTGCGCGTCCGGAACTGACGCACCGTGTCGTGGTCGGCCGCGACGCCGAAGGCTACATCTTCATCGTCTGCCGCGACCTGATCAAGCGTGAACGCCCGGTCATCAAGTTCAACTTCTCGGACAACCGCAACCAGCGCATGGTCGACCGCGAAGGCAACGGCCTGTCGCCCGAAAAGCTCTCGCCGATCACCGCCCGCGCCTGGGCCAAGATCCTGATGCAGACCAGCACGCACATCTGCGTGAACACCTGGAAGGAACCCGAGAACCAGAAGAACGGCGGCCGCAATGGCGGCGGTAACGGCGGCGGCTACGGTGGTGGCCAGCGCAATGGCGGTGGTGGTGGTGGTGGTTACAACGGCGGTGGCAATGGCGGCGGCGGTGGCGTCGCGGCCAACATCGACGACGACCTGCCGTTCTAAGGACAGCGTCGGTGATGCCTTGAATTTCAACTAATTTGAGGCATATATCATCGACTTGTAAGGGGATTAGGGGTGAACTACCAATTCATCCCTAATCGGCAACCCCCTAACCTAAATAGGTGCTCAAAAAGGAATGCTTTACCCATGACAGCCAAATCTGTTCTTAATCTCACATATCGGCTGAACGATGATGATCGTGAAGTCGTTGAAGTTACCCTCGGCGAGCGTTCCCTGGTGTGGGACGCTACTTTTTGCCGTAAGGCTGAATACAAGCCGGAAAAATTCCCCCTCTTCAAGGAAATCAACACGTTTCTGGAAAGCCAACCTCCCGAGGTTAGCGAAACGTTGTTCAACATGTATTCCGAGATCCACGATGTTCTGCTCAACGGTGAGCGCAGTGAGCGCCAAGTGTTGGCCATCACTCGTATCGTTCGCCGTTCGGGCTCGGCCTTCAACTTTGCGGCGGCCCGCAAGTTCGTAGAGTTCGGCAACGTCGTGGTGATCCCGGCAGGCTTTGCGCGCGAGTATGCGCAGAAAGAATCCTACGTGATGCAGGACGATCTGAAGATCGGCGGCGGTCACCGTGCTTCCTCGCGGGAGAAAACCTATCTGTACGACGACTATGTCGAACTGGTAGCGTTTACCTTGCTTATGCGTTTGTTTACTCCGGTCTTCGGTGGTCTCTTGGCCCACTTGACATCGGACACCGGCAGCGCATGGAAGGAATATATCACCGGCATGGTGATCGGCGGTTGCTCGCAGATCATCAACTCGCCCGGGTACAAAAAGCTTTTCACGTATACGACGGCAATGACGGCGAATGCGGAGAAAGCCAACAGCACTACGATGGACGGTCTGGCCAAGGAGAACTTCCCGCTTTGGGTGTTCAACCTGATCCTGGTTCGTCGTATCGCAGTGGGTGATATTCGCGGCATCGGTGTAAACAGGGATGGCAAGCGCGAGAACCTCTCGACGTACGTCTACGCTTACCTGCTGCATCGGGTGATCAACAACACCGACTCGTTCACGTATCGCAAGCTGAACGACAAAAAGGCGAACTCCAAGAACCAGGACGAAGAATCGAAGCTTACCGACTTCGAGGCAGTCCGGATCAACGAGGAAAATACGCCTGGGCACACGCAAGAGATGCGCTTCTTCTTCTCACGAGAGTCGAAGATCATCGAAGCGATTTGTCCGCAGCTGGATCTGAACTTGCTGAAAGAAGCCAAGGAAGCAGTGGCCACCATCAGCAACGAAGTCACGCACATGCCGCAAGAACGTATCATGCGCTGGGTGCTTGGCCCGTATATGCATCCGGTGTCGTTGTCCGACGTGGACAAAGTGCAACTGAACGATTACCTCGCTATCGTGATGGCGATGTTCTGGCAACACGGACTGAAAGACTTGGCTGCGATCGTCTCGCTCACCGAGTACAAGTCCAAAGGCTCTACGGGCGTCATTACCCAGATCACCCGCAGCAATATCCCTGCTGCACTGATTGAAGAAGCCCGGGTGCTTTATCCGCATTACCGTCGTCCGTCTGGCAAGGTCGGTACCGCCCGTCCTGAACCGAACCCGGTAACGTTGGTTAAAACCATGACCAACGAACTCCTGGAACGGGATTGGCAGTTGAACCTGCCCCGCCAGTGGACTCTCGAACAGCAAAACACAATCGGTTTGCGCAGCCGCGAGTATCGTATTCCCAGCGATATTCGTATCCAGCTGATGCATCTGGTTTTGCGTATCGGACGTTACCGCCGCCCGTTCCATCCTGAACCGGCCACGGCGTAAGTACTATCCTCTTAATACCCTCTTCTGGAATTTACCACTATGTCCCTGAATCTGAACAACTTCGCTCAGGACGAAGAAGAACTGATCGTGCGTTCCTTTGTGTTGCTCGAGACTGGTGAATACAACCCGGTCCCGATCCGCACGTATGACTTCAACCTTACCGGTGCTGATGAGCAATTCATCCGCAACCGTCTGGACAGCTCCCGCGATGCACATCCGACCGTGGGTGCTGGTTTGTTCCAAGGTCGCCTGAACAGCATCTTGGCGCCGTCGGCCTCGCCTGGTAGCGACGTGCGTATCGAAGGTGGTTGGGATAACCCCCGCTTTCGCTGGCAAGCAGAAATCGAATGGAAGTCGAAGCTGCGCGGCGGCGTGGTTACCCAATTCGTTACCGGGTTTACCGAGCCGACTCGCATCAAGCGCTTTGGCGAAGACGAAGGTAAGGTCGATCCGAACTGCCGGTTCTATATCACGAGCTGCATGGAGATCACCGAATCGATGTTGTCCAACGGTCGCGGCGGTGGTCGCAACTTCCTGCGGATGAACAATTCGAACTACGTCTTCTCCGATCCGAACTTCCGCGGCAACGGCGGGCGTAGTCGTGGGAACACCCGTCGACTAATGACCATTTCCGACGTGATTAGCTCGTCTTCGCTCAGCGATGAAATGCGCAATGCATATCGTCGCGAAGGTGCGTACGACACCACCGGCATCATCCGTGATCGCGTCTCGCTGGCCGATCGCGGTGATTCCAACGGCGCTCGGTTCCTTGCCAATCTGATCAATCAGAGCAACAAGGCCTACAAGGAAATGGGCCAGGGTTATGGTGACGATCGTGACGAAATCACGAACACGTCCATCATCAACTCGTCCAAGTCAACGACCCGTGATCGGTTCCTGTCGTATCTGCGCAGCGCGCTCAACAGCAAAGACGTGCAAGGCGTCTTTGAGTTCGACGAACTCGAACAAGCGTTTCCGGATCTGGATCGCGTCATGGACATCATGTTCTACGACTCGTCCAATCAGACCGACTTCGCTGATCTGTTGCGCAATCGGCATTTCGATGACGTGGATTGGAAGCTGCGCCGTCACACGCGTAACTCGAACACCAGTCACCTGCGTGGAACCGGCCTGGTTGACCAGACGGCATCCATTCTGGCCAATACGCTGCCGACCATCGCTTACGAGTGCGGTCTGTCGCAAATGATCTTCACGGTTACCAACCGCGTGGATTCGAATCGACTGGGCGGGCGCCGGTATGCGTTTAACTACGTGCACTTGGCGTCGTACTCACGCTTCGCACCGGAAATCTTCCGGGAAAACTTCGAAGCTCGATTCTCGACCGAGGTTCTCGATAACGTCTCGTTTGATAACGAGGCAGACTTCGAGTTCGAGTTCGCACTCGACACCCGTGGCGATCTGAAGATGGACTTGTTCATCGACGATGGCCGCATGCGTGGTACGGTGCCGTTCTGCTATCCGGCCTGGGGTTCGAACACTTATTCGCCGCAGATCAGCGAAGACAGTGATTCGTTCTACCGGATGTCCGCTGGTGTGAGATCCCTCAACGAGCTGCTGTCCGACTTTAACGAGTCCCGCTTGGGATTCAACGAGCGCGATCGCCGTGATCGTGACCGTGATCCGATGTACGACGATAATGATCCCCGTGATGATGATCGTGAAAGCGTATTCGCTCGCGCTGAACGGGAAGACCGTGAAGACGACGACCGCATCGCATCGCGTGATAACGGCGAGCGTTCCGAAGAAGGCAGTGTATTTTCACGCCGTGACTAAATAACGTGGGTTTGGGTTAGGTACGCCTAGCCCACTCACTGCGCTTAACCCAATCTACCAGGACTTACCAATGTCTGAAATGAAAATGTTGGACCTGTACGAGAACGTACTGAACTCCCTCTCGCACGAGGTCACCGAAAAAGGCCTGGTGAACACGGCCGAAGTTGACGGCGTGGCGCTGCCCGTTGAAGTCGGTGGCAAGCGCTTGGCGATCCCGATGCCGGATTTGATGGCGGCGGACGACGACGGCATAGTCATGTTCCACCCGCTGAAGGAAGACATCGGTCGCGGCCCCAGCGAAGTGCTGGAATGGTTTCGCGGCATTGCCAACGACGAGATGTCCGGTGAATTCGCAGCCAGCGTCTACACCTATCTCGGCACGGCAGCAGCTACCTCCGCCCAGAAGTCGTTCTCGCCCGAACAATCCGAACTCTTCGATACGTGCACCGGCGCCAAGGAATCGGCTGTCAAGGCGTTCCACGCCATGATCCCGAAAGCCAAAAAGAAAGGCTTGCAGTTTGTCAACATCTACCTCAAGCGCGGCGGCAAAGACCCCAAGACCGGCGAAATCTATCGCTGGCTCGCAACGGTCACGTTCCCGTTCTACGAGGCCTTCGCAAAGGACCCTGCGTCCATCACCGGCACTGCGCCTTCCAAGCCCGACCAAAAGTCGATCAAGGAAGCGATCGAGTTCCTCTATCCGGGGATCGCAACCGATCAACAGTTCAGCTACGGCTCGAACTCCGTGCAGGCTCCGAAGCTCGATGCAATCCTGGGCGCTATCAAGAATCTGCGTTCGCAAATCTTTGCGGTCGCTGAAATCCTGAAGGGCACGCAGTACTTCATCGAACACGAATCGCCCACGATGGATTGGGCCAAGTATGTGGGCAACCTGGAACACTTCAAGCGCGAAGTGATGTTCGTGCCGATGCAAGCCGGCAACGAAGGTTCGGTGGATTCCATCGATAACGAAGGCGTCAAGGGCGAAGCCCGTTCTGCACGTCCTGAAATCAAGGAGCAAGTCGAAAGTGGCAACTCGGTACGTGAGGAACGAACTTCGGTCGAGGAGGAATCGACTTTCCGCTCGAATCCGGGGCGTTCGAGCTACGGCAGTGGCCGCGATCGTGAGTATCGTGATGAGCGTGATCGCCGGGATCGCGACGATTATCGCCGTGATGATCGCCGCGATGATGATCGCGATCGCCGTAGCAGCCGTGATTATCGCGACGATCGTCGGGACGATGATCGCCGTGGTGACGACCGTCGTCCGAGCCGTGGTGGCAATCCGAACTCGCTGGCCAACGTAGTGGCCGAATTCGGCCGTGACGATCGTCATGATGACGACCGTGATTCGCGTTACCGCGATTACCGCAACGAGCGCGATTCCCGTGATCGTGACCGTGATCGTGGTCGCGGTGGTTACGGCTACGGCCGCCGTCGTTAAACCGACGGTTCAATAAAGGCAGCATAAGCCCCGTCCTCCTTTCATCGGGGGGACGGGGCGTATGGGCTAACCTTTATTTTTTCTGGTGCGCATGAGCGAGTTGGAACGTAGGGTGGCAATAACAACACCCATCACCTGGAGATTCGGAATCACCAGTTGCTTCAGACTTTCGTCAAAGTCTGTGCTTCGGTGCAGGCCATTAGCCCGCATGGTGATCCAGTAGTATTCCGGGTTCACGTTGTGCTGAGCCAGAAGCGCATAGAAGTCGAATTTGTAGCGCAGGTAGTCCAGCTCATTGAGCGGGATGATTTGCGCACCAGCTTCGGGCGTCAATACCAGATCCTTGATGAAATACTCAAGGCGCTTTCGCATATCGTACTGATCGGCCAGACCCATCGACTGGTCTTTCAGCATTGTTTCAATCGAGTTGGGAACGTCGGCCATCGTAATACCCTCGTAATAGCGAGCTATCCTAGGTAACTAGGACGCAATTAAACTTAGACACATATCATGTCTACGTAGGCAATATTTAGAGCTCTTTTACCAAGGAACGCAGTATGGACATAAAAGAACTTAACGAGATGGCGGGGGAGCACGCACGCGAGCACTCTCGTCGAATGCAAGAAATTACCGAGGAACAGCGTTACATCCTGAATCGCTCTAACCAGCACTTCATGGAACTGCAAGGCGTCTCGAGTATCGATCCGTTTGTGGACGGTTCGTCATCCTCGCGGACTCAAATGCTGACCAACAACATGGGCCAGCGCTTGGTGTTGATCAATGCCACCGAACGCCTCCAACAGACCGGCGCCGAAGCCGATCACGCGAACTATACTTTCCAAATCAAAGCACCGTGCGACATGACGGTGTTGAAGATGGTGAACCGCTATGCGCCGGGTATCGGTAGCGAAGCCATTCGCCAAAACCCCGAAACACTGGTCATCTTCGAGAACAACGAAACGGGTCATATCGACGTATTGTCGCTTGTGAACTATCGCTCGCAACATACGACGTTCGGATTCCGTTACGTCAAGTGCCCGGCTTTCTCGCAGCTTCGCGAGGGCGCCGAGTTCAAGAAAGGTACGGTGTTCCTGCAATCCGAAGGCATCAGCAAAAACGGCGTGCTGATGATGGGTCGCGAAGCCAACGTTTGCGCTATGACTCTACCCGGGGTCGGTGAGGACGGTATCATCGCTACCGAAGAAGAACTGGCCATGATGGGTTATCGCACGATGATCCGACGTTCGGCTAGCTTCGGCCCTTCGTTGATACCGCTGAACATGTATGGCAACGATCAAACGTACCGTATTTGTCCGGATATGGGTGAGCCCGTTCGGTCCGATGGTCTGTTGATCGGTCTACGGCCCTACTCGGAAGACACGTCGCCCTATGATCACTCGATCCACGGGTTGCAGGAATTCCAACACAACCACGATCGCGGTCTTTGGGTTCGTCACGGAGGTATCGTGACGGATATCCATGTGTACCACGACCCGCATTCTCGTCAGCCTCGTTGCCTGGCCGGCACTGACGTACAGCTGCACAAGTACTCGAATGCGATCATCAAGTTCAACGACACGCTCTACAACATCTACGCGGATCTGCATCGACGCCACCAAGGTCGCCTGAAGGTGAGTCCGGAACTGACGTTGTTGTTCCGCCACTCGATGTATATCACCAACCGTGGTAAGGGTGGTCCCCGTATTCAGGCTGAACAGCAGAAAGCCAAGCTGGATGACTGGTACGTGGAGTTCACGATCGAAACCGAACACACGCCGGACGTTGGCTCTAAGCTTTCGGGCTTCTGGGGCAACAAGGGCGTTATCGTCAAGAAGATCAAGCGTGCAGACGCTCCTCGTGACGAAGCCGGTAACGTGGCCGATTACGTCGTGTCCTCCAAGGCTTTCATCAACCGCATGATCATGGGTGCTTTCTACGGCCCGAAGTTCAACGCGTTCTATCGCGATGTGGTTGGGGAGATCCGTAAGCGACTCGGCATTTATGCTGAGGTTGTCTCCGAGGCGTTGCTTGACGCCAAAATGGACGACAACAAGCTGGAGGAAATCTGGGACTATCTGGTTGGTTTCAAAGAGACCTATAGTCCGGAGCATGTCGGTCCTGAGTATCGCTCGATTACGGATCGCAAGACTCGTATCGAGGAGCTCGCCCAGATCATGTCTGGTGACCGGCTGATGTTCTTCCCGCCGGATAACGAGCCGGGTCCTTCGGAAATCATCAAGCAGCTGAACCAGCATTATCCGCACCATTTCAGCCCTGTCACGTATCGTGATGCGGCTGGATTTATCCGTACGAGTAAGGAACCGATCCTGATCGCTTCGGATTACATGATGCACTTGGATAAAACCGGTGACGATTGGGCAGCGGTTAACAGCTCCCGTTTGCAGCACTTCGGGATGTTGGCCCGCATTACCAGCACGAACAAATACGCCTCGCTGATTCGCCATCAGCCGAGCCGGATCTGGGGTGAGGCTGAGGTTCGAATCTTGGTTTCCTATACGCCTCCCGAGCTCTTTGCTGAACTGGCCGACCGGAGTAACAACCGCGACGCTATGGAAGTGATCTGTTGGGGTCTGGTAACCGCTGAGAACCCGAGTAACATCGAGAACTTGGTGGATCGTGAACTCTATCCGCTGGGTCATGCCCGTCCGAATGAGATCGTCAATCACGTCGCCGAAATCGGTGGTTGGCGGTTCCGCTATAAGGAGTACATTCCTCCATGGATCAAGCAATACGAGAACGTGGGGTTGGCACGATGAAAATCAAAGCCCGCCGCTTGTTGGACTTTACCACGAGGGAACTGAAAGATATCCTGAATGGCGAATTCACCATGGTCTTTGACAATGATGAAGAGCTAGTCGTGGAAGACGTTGGTTCCATCTACACTCGTTATATCTGGGAACTCTTTGCGGAGTATCCGGAAACCAAGATCTTGCCCAAGCATCACTTCCACAAAGTGTTGAACGGTGGTTTGCCATCCACGGGTGCGCACACCAAGTTGTTGGGTAACGTGTTCTGGTCGATCTATTTCACCTATGGCTACAACGTCGACAAACCGCTCGATCCGGTGTATCTCCTGGAAACGTTGTCTCGTCGCATTTACGAGATCACGAATCTGATTTACAACGAGCTCACCATCGAGTATGGCGACTACGTGACCACCTTGAATATCGAGGACCTCCAGGCTGTCCGGGAAATCCCGGGTATCAAGGAAATCTTCGAGAACATGTCGCCTGATGAGAAATTCATCACCGACGCGTACAAGACGGTCAACCGGATCATGGTGGACGATGTGAACGAGGCGGTGCGCCGCGGCGATCCCGAATCGGCGCCGGCGTATCACAACAAGTTGTCGCGCTTCATGCGCAGCAACATCGTGAACAAAGACCAGGTCAACCAGTGCGTGATCTTCCGGGGTCACTTGACCGAGATCAACGGTTTCCAGTATGCCTATCCGATCATGACGAGCTACCTGGAAGGCAAACAGTCCGCTTACGCCGCCGCGATTGAAAGTCGCAGTAGCTCCAAGGCACTGTACGCCACCCAGAAGCCGCTCCAGAAAACGGAGACGTACAACCGGTTGTCCCAGTTGATGGCCATGAGTCTGCGGTACATCATTCGTGGTGACTGCGGGTCCACCAAGTACATCCCCTGGAATGTGCGTGAGGGCGACCTCGCAAACATGGTAGGGGTGAACTATCTGGACGAGGAGACGGGTAAGATCGAGTATATCGAAAGGGGTGACAAACACCTACACGGTAAAAAGATCAAACTGCGCAACCCGTTCGGCTGCTTGGACCCTACGCCTGGTGGTGTTTGCATGGTGTGCTACGGGCAACTGAGCCACCACTTCTATCGTGAAACCAACGTGGGGATGGCCTCCACCACTGAGGGTAACGGTAGGCAGTCGCAAATGGTTATCTCGACCAAGCACATCGACAAATCGACCGTTATCGAACCGCTCGTCATTACGGGTCCTGCGGAACGATATTTCCAGGCTGACCGCGCTGGGAACTTTATTCGGCTCACAAAGCCGAAGGACGTCGAGAAGTCGTATCTGGTCATCAGTAAACCGGATGCACCCGGGTTCCCCGACATTGACAGTGTCAAGAACGTCAAGGAACTGAGCATTCATCGTACGTCAGGAGTCGTGGAGGTTGGTATCGAGATGCGGTTTAAGGGTCTACGTGACCGTCCGACTGCTTTTATCGGTGCCGAACGTCGCCGCGCTGCCATGACGCACGAACTACTTCAATACGTCCGGGATAACGGATATGAGGTAGATGCCTTCGATAACTATCTGATCGACCTGGGCAAGTGGCGCGATGGTGACATCGCTTTCGCTATCCCGCGTCGTGACGTGTCCGTGGGCGACCTGGTGGCTCAGTACTCCAAGATGATCGAGGGCTCGAAAGAGCAGACTAACTATCGAAACAACGAGGTCAGTGTTGAATCGTTTATCGTGGAACTCTTCGATCTCATCAATCCCCGTATCGGCGTGAACCTCCAGATCATCATGGCGTCTCTGTACACCAACATGGTGATTAACGCCGATCCAACCCAAGAGGACTATGGCATTCCGAAGGGCTTCACACGCGCTGGTTTGGGCGTGTATAGCACGACGATCCGTAAGCGGTCTCTCGGCCCCACGATGGCTCACCAGAACCATCAGGCGGTCTTGATTGATCCGAGTAACTTTACTCAGACCAACCGCATGGATGCACCTTTGGATGTATGTATCGTCCCTGAAGAGGTGGTGAAACCGAAAAATGTCAGGGTCCCCTACTACTCGTAGCGCCCAGGGTGCGAGCGTAACTATTCGGGTGCGCTCGCACCACTTCTTAATCAAGGACCCGAGTGATCGGGTTCGGCTTGTCATCAGGGAGTTTCTCAAACCTCTTATCAAGTGGGACACGAAATGGATACGTGGTAGACCTGTTCGCGAGATTAGCGCCATTTACGCGGCTGCTAATAAATCGCGGACGGAATACCGCTTCCCCATCAATTTTTTGTCAAAATTCTTGGACGCACTCAAGCGAGCGGAGTTCAAGGACGAAGAGATCAAGCAAATCAACGACCGCGCTGGTCGGGGTGCGCTGGTTCATCAGCAGTTCGTCGAATGGTTCACTCCTCAGGAACAGCAGTTAGGACCGCTGGAGTACCTAAAGGACCCGACCGATGATCGCACCAAGCTGCTGGAGCTGCAAACCGGCAAGGGCAAGACGGCCACGACGCTCAAGGCTATCGAAGAAGAAGGCCGCTGTGCGATTTACTTCATGCCGGCGAAGTACGTCGTTAACTGGGCTGAGGCGGTCGAGAAGTTCCACGACCCTAGCACGCTGAATCTCTTCATCGACGGTTCGGTCGAGATTAAAAAGATCATCAAGCAGAAACTGGCGAAGAAGGCGCCCGACTACGCCAACTATTTCATCAGCAGTAACACGTTTGACCGCTTTATCAAGATGTACGAACGCGAGCCCAAAAGGTTCCGTCGAGAGTACGGTATCGGAATCGACCAGTTCTTCAAGCTGCTCGGTATCGATACGGTGGTGGTTGACGAGGCGCATGAGTTCTTGCACTTCAATGTGAAGCTCTGGTGTTATACGAACGTTTACCGCACGATCAGTTTGTCTGGTACCTATGAGTCGAAAGACAAGTTGGAAATCCTGGTCATGAAGACACTGCACCCGTTGGAGCAACGTCGGGAAAAGGAAGACTACGACAAATACTCGGATAGCTATTGCTGGCTCTACGAGGCGATCAATCCGGAGAACGTCCAGACCACGGAGCGCGGTGATGAGAAGTACAGTCACAACGCATTCGAGCGGTATTTCCTGAAAAATGCGGATCGGCGGGAGCGGTACTTTACGCTACTGAACGAGATGATGCGGGTGGAATACTTCGAGACCCGTAAGCCTGGCCAGTCGATGATCTTGTATTGCGCTGCTGTCGACACATGCATGTGGTTCTCAGAATGGTTGAAGAAACGCTACCCCGCTGAGAAAATCACGTACTTTGTGGCGGGCAGTAGCTTTGAAGAAGACTTCTTGAATTCCGACATCGTGATCAGTACGCACGGTAAGTCGGGAACCGCGCTTGACAAGCCGGGGTTGTGTACGGTTATCCAGACGATTCCCATGGACGGCAACCGGGGCTTTAAACAAGCCTTTGGTCGTATCCGGAAGATTCACGGTCAGCGAACGCGCTTTGCGATGCTCACGGCTAGTAACCTGGACAAGCCGATGCACTACTTTGGTGAGAAGTATGAATTGCTAGAAAAGATGTCACTCTCGGTTCAGCGCCGCGTGTACCCACATCGGATCTAGTCCGAGTAACCCCTACCTGGATACGCCATGCGAGTATGGACAATCCAAATGGCTCAGCATCGGAAAACAAAGAGCGAGGGCATCCATCTATTCGACATCACGTTGAAAAGTGGTGACCCGTTCTTTGCCCCGACTGCGGAACTACTTCGAGCGTACAAGAACAGCTTCATCACGGCTGCCGAGTACACCGAGATTTTCCAGAAGTTGATGCGAGAACGCTACCAAGAGGACCGGGACCACTGGCTACAGTTGTTCAAGTTCGATGAAGTGGCTCTTGCGTGTTATTGCCCGGCCGGAGAATTTTGCCATCGGCATCTGATCCGTGAATACGCCCAAGGTGTAGCCAAGACCTTAGGAGTGCCGTTTGAATACGCCGGTGAAATAGCTTGACCCATAACCCAGCCGACTTACCTAAGGACTAGATGCCCTTTAGGTAAGTCGGCCTTTTTATGCTGCCAAGAGAGTCATGAAGAAATTCGACCTGAGCAAACACCTGAATAAACACGATTACGAAATACTGCAAGGTACCAAGATCCGAAAGGATGGTACGGTAGCGGTCTATTATTACATCAACCCGATCGAAGCCGAACGGGTGCCTGGCCTGGTTGTCTTCAAATCGATGTTTCCGCATCACGATCCGAAGCAGGTCATCCGAATGCTGGTGACCTATTTCCGAAAGATGGATTGGCGCGCACGGTTGAACATGGGTATGCTTTCCATTAACAAATCGCCCATTAACCTGCGTGAAATCCACAAGAAGGGTTTCATGTCGGCTCCGATCGACCGCCATTACCAGAAGACGTACGGCGTAAGTTGCTTACTGGAGCGCGGTAATCACGATTTGGATTTGATGAGCGAAGTTTAGACGGCGAATGGTATGTACACCATTAGGCACTAAACCAAGGATTTGCAATGTTCGAAGCGCTCCTAAAGAAATCCGGTACTGCCCAGGGGCCAATCCCGGGCTATTCAGGCCCAGGTCCTCAGACACTCCAAGGGTCTTATACCGATCCAGCAAACATCAACAAAATCGCTGGGTTTTATGGCGAGCTGGCAGCAGCAAGTTTCATTAATGCCACGGCGCTAGCTACGGCATGCGGACTGACAACCGGGATCGTTATCAACAACACCACCGCCTGGTTGAAGTTCTTGCTGGACGGTAAGATTCTGTTTGTCCCCAAGCTACCCATTCGGTACAATACGTCTTGGCAGGACTTATATGCCAAAGGGGTTATTTACGGCGATGACACGGTCGGGGCATTTCCGTTCCCTTCGACTTCTCCCGTGAATCAAAACGTGAGGGTGACCATCGGAGGTTTGCAGTACCGAGTTCGCTTGATCCGCGGTTCACACGCAGACCCCGGTACTCGCACTACCACTGACGATGATCCCGGTCATATCGGCTCCGAGTGGAATCGGTTGATCTATCCGATCTCCGTTATCACGAAAACGCCGAACAATCAGATAGGGCCGAAGTTCATGGCTTCTCCCTACGCAGCGACAGCGCTGGGATTCAATAGCAGCACCGGTTCGATGACCGTGTGTATGGAAACTACCGACGGTACGTTAACAGCAGTTGTCGTACGCGGCTTTGCCAGTGCCACTGGTTCAACCTACGGCAACAAAGCAGGTATGAATGACCGCGGTGGTTGGCGCCCCGTGCTGGAGCTGATCAATACTGCTCCGCCGTAAGAATGCAGTTATTTTCATTGGTATATGACTACAGTGAGCATGGAACCTAGCGTTCCGTGTCCACTGTAGTTTATGCCCTAATTTAAGAGAAGCGAGAAAACATGAACACCCAAAACCAAACCTCCAGCAATACCGTCTCCCTGATCTCCAACGAAGACGACGTGATGATCGTTGAAATCCGGGGGAAAGATTTCTCCCCGCGAAACCTCGCCCTGGCCCGTGATGTCTCGGAACTGGTTACTCGCAACTACAAGTACGTCTACCCGACGGGGGACCAGAACGGCGTCGCAAATGACGGCGAAACGCCGGTCTCCGGTATGGCGTTTGTTGGCGCCGCGCCGTCGGACATCGATCGCGACAACGTCGTCATCGCCAACAACTTCCTGCGTCTGGTTGCCGAAAGCGGTCAGCAGCCGGACTACTACGGCCTCGTGCCGCTGGGTTCCGAGAACGCTTCGAAGAAAGGCCCTTCGGACAAATCCATGGGCGACTTCCTGAAGAACCTGACGGAACTGACCGAGGAACAGAACCCTGTCGTTCGCGACGCGGTTGTCGAGGCTGCCAAAGCTGCCGATTTCGAAGTCATGGAATCCGACGAGGTTTCCATGGCGGACCTCTTTGCCCGGATGATGGAAAGTGATCCGAACGTTGGTAAGCTGGCAGGCAGCGCGAAAAACCCGCCGCTGATGTTCGTTCGAAACGACATCGGCGCCACGATCAAGCTGTCCACCAGTCCGCTCGGCGGCTCGCACCTGAAGCTGGTCGCCAACAACGGCATGTATCGCCCTTCCAATGGCCAGCTGCATGTTTGCTCGGTGACCTTGCCGCTCGCTCGCAGTATGTTCGAGTACATGGGCCGCGCTAAGAACGTCAGCGAGATCAACCGGATCTGGGCGGTCTTCTCGCTTTTCCTGCACGACGACCATCTGAAGATGGACCCGGATGAGATCGATTTCTTCATTGAACCCGAGACGCTCCATTTCTACATAGCCAGCGTAAAAATGGGCGCGTGCTTTTACGTCGATCCTTTCTCCGAGCTGGTCTATCTCCTCGATCCCGATGAAGGGCGGGAAGTGATCAAGAACACGCCTGCTCAGTCTCAAGAGCGCATGACCGGCTTTAAGCAGGTCAAGAGCTACGAGATGAACATGCGTCGTCGCATCTACCTGATGCGTTTGGCAGGCATCGTCCGCGGTATGTTCGATACCGAAATGAGCGATGGCGTGATGAAGCTGTTGGCTGAAACCGAAACGATGGTCTAAGCCAAGAAAGCTGAAGTAGTAAAGGGGCGCTTATTT
>Ga0247819_10000979_pt1 | contig 15867 bp, 15 predicted proteins | sample 13C_Xylose_Day6_FD_193428 | JGI IMG/M metagenome (GOLD analysis project Ga0247819, IMG submission 193428) | Soil microbial communities from agricultural site in Penn Yan, New York, United States - 13C_Xylose_Day6 | ecosystem: Environmental > Terrestrial > Soil > Agricultural land | place: USA...
GCCCTGGGAATGCGGTGATCCTGCTGGGCACGGTGTAGATCAAGGGGAGGCGCCAGCCAAACCCGAAGATCGGGAATTGATCGCTGGCGCGGCCGGCGCCGAGCGTTGGCTTTACCCTGGGCCGTGATCCTGATGGCCACGATGTAGATCAAGGGCGGCCAGACAAACCCGAAGATCGAGGTCTGGGTCGGCGTAGCGCTTTTCTCAGCCCCAAGCGCTGGAACTGGCTGTCCAGACCCGATCCCAAGGCTCGGGACTCGCAGTGGGTCCCGACCGTGGTGATCGGCGATGTCGAAAAAGAAGCGTTTCGCTGGATCCCGAAGAATTGAGTTGAGGGCGAATCCCGAAGATCGGACTTGAGGATTTGTTGCTAACGGACGGATTGAGTGAAAACAAATCGCCCATCCCCCCACCCAACGAAAGGCATAAAACAGCCCTATCGATATGGTGTGTCAGGAAAATATGACCGTCGATGACAAAACCGGGGCTTTCCAGAACATGAATTGATGGATGGAGGCATCATTCAGCATCACCTGGAGGTGCGTGTATGAAACATGATTTGAACTTGTTGCTTCAAACCTGTTGGGCAAATAACGCCCGCGCCGGGATTACTGCATCTTGCAGATCTGCGTTGATGGCAATGGTGTGTAAAGTCGCAGATTCATTGGCTTCAGACGATCATGCCAGCCGAGATCTGATCTCACGCTTAGCATTTGTTTTAGAGTGCGATACCGATGGCCCTGATGTTGACCGTGACATTGCTTCTCTTCTGACCATGATCGCGCAACAGGCTTTGCGAAGTCAGACGGGGAGAGCAAGCGATCGCGGACCGCAAGCCGTCTTTCTTGCCGGTTTTTGCGATGAAAGCACAGAGGTTGCTTCCTATCTAACAAAAATGGGTGTGCAACTGGCCACGTTTGGCCACTTTCAGGGCATCACCGACGCGATGGACGCCCTGGCGCCGGCACATATGATCGTTGTAGGGAGTCGAGTACTGCACGATCAATCGGCGATGCAATCCATCAGGGCCTTCGTAAACCAAGAAAACACCAGTCGATTGATTGTGCTTGTCGCAGAACGCGATCTGAGTTTTGAAGATCGTCGTGTAGCTGCTGCCATGGGAAAGATCTGGCTCTTTGGTCAGGGGGACGAACTGAAGCACCTTCGGGATCTCATTCGCTCACGGAACGCTGAAGCCAGCATAGATGGCTACAAAGTGCTCCTGGTCGAAGACTCAAGAGTTGATGCCCACGTCGCCATGGGAATACTGAAGGAACGGGGCCTGTTGGTGCAGCACATTCAGCGACCTAGCCAAGTACTCGAAGCTATTCGAGACTTCCGCCCTGACATCATAATTTCAGATTTACACATGCCAGGCTGTAAAGGTGACGTGATGGCACGTGTCATCAGGCAAGACCGGGATGCAACGATGCCAATCGTATTTCTTTCGTCTGAATCGAATGAAGAAGCCCAACTCCTTGCCCTAGCGAATGGTGCCGATGGATTCGTTCAAAAACCTTTGCAGGCTGAAGCATTTATTGCAGCACTCAAAAGCATCATCAGCCGCTCAATCTCACTTGAGAATCGCATGCGCCGAGATCCCCTGACCAACTTGCTGAATCACGGCCAGTTTATGGAGACGGTTCGAAGGTGTCTTGCGAACGCTGAAGCATGCTCGCTTGTGACCTTGGATATCGATCATTTCAAATCGGTCAATGATACTCATGGCCATCCTGTCGGGGACCGAGTGTTGGTATCCATTGCAGAGTTGCTTACGGATGGCCTGCGTGCCAGTGACTACGTTGGCCGGGTAGGGGGGGAGGAGTTCTCGGTTTTGATGATGGGGGCTACCCCTGACCAAGCTGTCATGATCATGGATCGATTGAGAGAGCGATTCAGCCGTGTCGAACATGCCAATGCCGATGGCCAGGGTTTCACCTGTACCTTTAGTGCTGGCGTTACTTCTTTATCTGGGTCGGTTATGGAAACCCTGAGGATTGCGGACGCAGCGCTTTATGTCTCAAAGCGCGAAGGTAGAAACAGGGTGACTCTTTCCTCTGACCATAAAAAAAGCCCCGATTGATCGGGGCTTTTCTTTGGGGGGTTAGTTTACTGCTCGAAGCTGCGGCCCGTTCGGTGCTGGCGCCTGTATCTGTGGCCCATTCTGATTGTTGGCGACTGACTGCTCGGCAGCCGGTGTGCCTTCGTTCGAATTAGGTTCTACCTCTTCGCAGATCAGCAGTGCACGTTGAAGTACGTCCTCACTCTCAAATTCAGCCATTGGAAATCCTTCTGGCATCTCAACACGATCAAGCAATGATTTGATGTCGCCGTAGGAGAGGCAGGCCTGCACACGCATCAGCTTGACCATCTCCTCAAGAACACGAGTGTTCATCTGAGCCGTGGTGATGCAGCGGGACCAGATGTTTTTACGGAGCATTGCAATCCGGCTGGCCTTGATGTTCGCCTCGATCTCATTAATCGGGCGAATAGCGAAGGTTCGGTCCTCATGGAGCGAGAGGTACTTCGCCGCCAGCTCATCGAAATTATGAAAATCATCGATTGCGGCTTCGCTTGCGCTTTTCATCAGTACGCGTTCAGCGGCTGCCCCCATCAACATCATGTGCATTCGCCAGTAGATGAAGTTCCGGGTGTTCACATAACTGGAGTCGTTGAAAAACTTTGAAGTCCGGGCATTGATGTCAAGCTCAATGCTGAATGAGTCATCGATCAAACAGTTGCTGCCAGTGTAAGCAATAGCGCGACCTGCTTGATGCGATAGCAGGCGCGTCAGATCGGCGATGGTGAATTGGAAAGTCGGTAATTGTGCAACTGAGGCAGTGAGGTGGGCCGGAAGCGCAAGTGAGTGTGCGACGCTCATGCTCTGCTGGTCGTCAGACTGCGTGACAGTTTTGGGTCTAGTGAGCATGTAGCCGATGGTCAGCATTACCGATACGCCACCAGCCACGATCATCAGCGTTTGGTTGTGTGTGAACAGGCGTTCGATGGTTCCGGCACTGACAAATGCCACGAGCGAAACGCCGGAGGTGACCCAGGAAAACGTGAGGCCATTTGTAAAACCATCGTTAATGGCCTCCGCCACTTCGCCTGCCTGAGCACGCAAGATGCTCCAGAACGCAATCACGCACGCGCCCACGATCGAGAGGACGATGACAGCTGTGGTCGCCATTGACACCAATTCGTTCGGCCGATCCTGATAAGACGTGTAAGCGAGGACATACAGCAGGATTATCAGGAAGGTCAAACCAGTCGGTGCTGCCCAGGATGGCAGGAGACTGGAGGCATCTTTAATGTTGTTCAAGCTTGTCATCGTTGATCTCTCCGTGGCTTACAGGACTGGCGCCGTATCGTGCTGGACAACTTTCTCAGAAGCGGCCTGGGCTACTTGCGGTGTAGGAGCTCGATCGTTTTGTGATTGATCTTTCCCTTGATCGCCGTTCGCGCTCTGATTGGTGTTTGGTTTCGGCTCTTTAGCCTTAGGCGCTTGACCGTTATTACCGCCCGCATTCTGACCTTGGCCGCCTTGTGCTTTCTGTTTGCCGGCCCGCCCGCCAGGTTGCTGGGCGCGTTCTGTGGTAGGCAGTTGCGGCGCTGCCTGCGATTCAGATTGTTGAGATGCCTGTGGCGCGGCTTGAGCAGGTGCAGCTGGCTTAGCCGGCTTCACTGGTGCCGTGGGTTGAGTTTCTTGTTTCGGAGTCGCTGGAGCGGCTGGAGTTCGCGTGGTTTTGCCATTCTGGCCCTGATTGGCTTTTCCGGCCGGTTTGCTGTTTCGGTCAGCAGGGCGCTGGGCGATGGCTAACTCCCGCTCAGCTTCCTTCAGCTCGTTTTCCAGGGCAGTGAGAGCCCGATTGAAGCGCTCGCTAGCTGATCTGACTAGCGACCGGGTTTCTCGCCGACCATTCATGGTCAACTCGATCAGCTTCTTTTCAAAGCGAGATACCTGAATGACGGTGTGGACCATCTGGGCCACACGCTCACCAGTAATGCGAATTTCACGGGTTGGATAACCAACCGCTGCGTTGCTAGGTGCTTCTGCCATGATGGCTCCTTATTGATCTTGTGCTGGTAGGCCGATGCTGCGAAGCCATTCCCAACCGGCAACACGCTGAGTGCAGTCGGTGAAAAAGACAGACAGGTCACGGCTATGTTTTAGGTAGCTGGCATTGTCATCAGGTACAACCATCCCCCAGATATCGACCCAAAATAGATGGGCGACTTTGTGTGGGAGATAACAGACTTCTATGTGTCTGTATTCGGGATCGCGCAGATAGATCTTCACGATGAAAAGGATGAAGGTCACAGCAACGACCAGCGAGAAAATCTGTCTCACTGGTCCGCTCTGTGACGATGAGCTGTCAGCCATGCTTTGCGGCCTCGTGGTTGATTGAAATGCGATACCCGGTATTGCGATGGACGATGGACGCAGACTCGCTTACCGAGAGCCCGGCGTTTATCAGTCCAGCGAACGAAGTTGCTGCTGCGCGCTCTGGATCGATGCTGAGGCCAAGTGAGGCGGCGTAATCCTTCCAAACTTTGGAAGAAATGGGCGTAAGGCACTCGGCGGTCGAGTACACCCGGTTGATTGATCTGATATCCGGCGGCGAGCAGGCAAGATAAAAGGAGCACATCCGCGCCAGGTACTCCCCCGCGTTCATTCGCTTCTCAACCATCTCTCTCAGCTGATCAGCCTTGCCGTCTTTGCGCATGGCGTCCGAATCATCCATCCCCTCACCAAGAGGAATGATGCCAACAACGATTCCAACGGATTCGCCATTGCGGATAGTGATCAAACCACCCTCATATCCAGCAATGTCGCCATCGGTCATATAGGCGAATTCAGTAACTCCCTTTGAGACCAAGAAAGCAGCTTGGGCGGGGTTCAGTGAAGCCTGGCCGAGGGCCATACCCCATAGTTCGGCAAACTGGAAAGCCCAAGCATCGAACGTTCCTTCAACGCCGATCGCGATTCCCTTTTGGCGTCGTCCAAAAAGATAAGGGATGTCTTTCTTGAGCTTTCTTGCAAACCGGTATTTCTTGTTGATTTTGTCGCCTTTTCCGCTGGGCAAGCGACCCCAGAGACGGACATCACCATCAGGGTGCGGCCAGTAGCCAATGACCCGATTTGTAAGACCCGTGGTGAGTTTGGATTTGTCGTCCTGGTCTACTTCGACATACCCCTTTTCAATAGCGACGTCACGGGAGATGCCACGTTTCTCCAGTAGATTCAGAACCTCGGTAGGCGTGGTGTAGACGCCGAGTCGTATGGATTCCATCTGTGCGTCTGTAAGCCCGCGATCGGTCTGTAACTCTTTCAGCAGGGCAGGGTGCTTTTTGGCCAGATGTTGGGTGACCTGCATGATTGCCTGGCCGGCAGAAATCTCAGCTGGCTGATCTGGGCTAGCTGCGCGGCCATTAGCGGGCTTACCGTTTTTTGGTGGCTCGACACCGACAGCCTCGCAGAGCACGGTCACGATTTCAGAGTTCTTGTACCCCGCATCGAGCATCGCATCCCAAAGACTCGTTGAGTCGCCACATTCATTTTTCCGGGGGCAGTGGATATGGGTACTGCTCGGGAAGTAGAAACCCTCTTTCTCGCCGCAGCGTGGGCAAACAAGGGTATAGCTGCCAGTAGCGGAAGTGCGGCTAGTCGGGTGAAAGTGATCTAGCAATCCGCGCTCAACAGCATCAAGACGTGGGTATACGGAGTCTTTTAGGAATTCGGTAATCGAAGGCTGCATTACTCAGCAGTGCTCCCTACGTACCCAGCAACCAACTCTGGGGATATGCCAGCATGCATAGCTAAGTCAGCCAGTTTTAGTTTGAGGTTGCGGCGAATCTTGCCAACCTGCTTAGCCTGGAGATCTAGGATGTCGCAAATGTTGGCGGGGCTATGCCCGTCAATGACTAGCAGACGCAGAAGCTGGTACTCGCGAGTAGTGAGTTGGCACCGAATGAGTTCGATCAAGCGATGCTGGCTTTGCATGTCTGTATCCGGAAGCACCACGCCTTCGGACAGAAACACAGGAGCCTGCTCGATGGTTTCGGCATAGCTGCTGGTCGACTCGCCGTATTCATCCTGCAAGGCGTGGGATCGACGAACGCCTAGGGCCTGGTAGTCACAGAGGCTTACGTGCTTTGCCCCAGGGATCTCGTCAAAGACTTTGGCGATGCCTTTGCGCCGAATGTATGCAAGCGCGCTGCCAATGAGAAGTTGGCCACGAGCATCTGCATCGACCTTGGTGTTCTTTCTAATGGCTCTGCTGATGCAGTGATAAAGATCGATGCTCAAGATCGAATGAATTTCTTCATCTGACATCGAAATGCGCAGCTTCGATCGCACCTCGGCAAGCCATTGCTTACGCGACTCTTCATCGTTAATGAACAGCCACGGATCTAGCCCGGCAAACTCTGCCGGTGTCAAAGCCTCAAGCCAAGCATTGCGATGATGACGCATCTCGCCTCCTACCAGTCCAGGCGGACTGCCTCCTAAACGCTCAGCATTTGCTGAACCTGCGGCATTGGTGCCGCATCCCCCTCTAACCTGTCAGGGTCGTTGCCCTGAATTTCCACCCGTCGCGTGTTTCGGCGATCAGGTAATGGAGTGGGATTCTATGGAGTGACTTTTTGCGCTTCAAACGAACAGGGTGCTAAAAACGAGCAGTTACCACCGCTCAAGTGGACAAATGACGAAAATATGTGTGCAGTGGGTGTCAGTGCGTAATTTCAGTCCTGACTTGAAACCTGAATGCCTGACGTTATCCTCGCTTTCAGTTGCGGGCCTTTGAGCGGAGTATTTGATTTCGGCCGCTCGTTGGGTAAGAAGTGATGCCCAGGCGGTTGTCTGTATTGGCCAATCCGTACATGCGTCTTCCGGACGATTGATCCCTGAGTCATGTCAACGCGTTAGCCCGATTTCTTGCGTGTCGACCTGAGTGAAATAAAGGTATTTAGGCTGATAGCTATGATTGTCCACCTCGGTCGCTTCAGACACCGAGTAGATTTTTCGCGTACGTTGGTTGCGCACATTATTAGGGAATGGATTTTTTGGTTAGCTATACAGAGATACTGGCGACTGCCAGGGCGCATGACTCAACGATTGCCAAGCGAATGCGTGGATGGGCTGTCGAGGTCCACCACGACAAACCGGTTTTGATAAGTTACTGGTTCAATAAAAACAAAGACGTCTCCGCGCAGGCGATCTTTATTGACGACAGTGGCGAAGCACAGCTCGACATGATCGCTGCGCATCTCAATGAACGCGTTGGTGCCGGCCCGTTGCTAATTCAAAGTCTTCAGAAATTGCACGGCGGCACTGCAAAGAATGTGGGCACACAAAAGACGGTGGCAGAGGTAGTTCGGTTTGCCAGCAAGTCGATTAACTGATTCTTGCCGGGCGAGTAGGGCCCGACAAGAATCAGCTCAACCCAGCTTCGCGAATAGGCACCGGATTGACTGATTGTGGTGCTGATCTGGAATCATCATCCAGAGACGTTGCTGAGATGTGGCCAGATGGGCTGAGGTACGGTCCCTCACGCCTGGTCAGCATCCTTGTCTAGCGCCCATAGGATTACATTGCATCTCGATTCTGTAGCTGTGCGAATTACTGCTCGACCGATTGGGCAGTCCAAAGCGGGCGCTGGGACCACGAGATCAACTGGCTGCGATCGGGAGATCGCGGCGTACACCTCTGACAACAATTGAAGCTGGTCGTGTCCCTTAATTGGAACCAGTACAACTGGCCGGCCGAGTAGGTTTTGGTCGGGTGCTTCCTTGCACGAGATGCTTTGAATTCCTCCCACATTGAATGCGATCGCATTCCTCTTTCCGCTGGCACCGAGCCGAAAGGCATCAAGTGTCTGCTGGTGCCAGAACGGCCTACCTGAACCCGTGTGACCATCCGGGCGTAGCTTCAGTAGCGCGAGTCTTCGCACAGTGCTTCGTGATATCGACAGATACGCAGCTGCTTCTGTGGTGTTGTAAGGCTTCATCGATCGGAAAGTCCTTGCTGGTTATGACGCATGCTCAGGGTCTTGTCCGGCAGCACCAGGGCAAATGAACATTAATGGCCAAGGTGATTCAGTGCAAAGGCTTCGGCGTGCGTTATTGAAGGTGTTGTTTGGCTTCCCCAATCTAAACTGCATAGAAGCCAGCACTGTCTGGTTGTTATTTCGCCGCTTCTGAAATTGACCAGCGCTCGTGGCTCGCTTGCAGGGCGCTTACCGCATTGGCATGTCATCTGTTCCCAAATGCTCGGCATTTTGTTTGGCATTCGGATCAGTCTCTATGCGCCTCGTGTAGCAGAGATGCAACACGACAATGTGGGCTCCCCGGTTTTCCATAATTTCTGCCGTGGCTTTTGGAAAACTACTTCCGGGAGCCGTGCGGCTCTCGGAATCTATAATTACATTAGACGGCGTTTTATCTCTGCTCTGTCCCCCAAGAAAGGGTGTGTCATCGCTTCATATGAAACAAAAACACATCCTTTTCAAAGGTTTGGATATGCCCAGATAGTCTCTCACGCAAAGCCGCTTCACCCGTTCCTCCAAAGCATCTTCTCAGAACCACCCCTGGCTGTAGCCCAAGGTTGCGCTCCTTCTGATCCTCGGTTTTCGATAACTACTGTCGTGGATTTTGGAAAATTGCTTCCGGGCCCTATGCAGGCCAACGGAATCTATAATTACATTAGACGGTGTTTTATCTCAGCTCTGTCCCCCTAAAAACCATGCTGGCGAAGTGTTTTTCTAACTCCTGTGCTGGTTTGCATGCCGAAATAATGTTCATCCAGGCGCAGCACTGCTGATAGGCGCACTTGCCGCTGTTGTGATTCGCAGCCTTGGGGTTTTTCGCTCGCCACGCTACGCCGCGCGGACCGTTTCTTACACCTCATTCGGCTGCACCTCGTTCACTTCCTTCACATAATTCGATTGGCGCTCTTTTATCGAATCCATGTCCCCCGACGATGTGTTCGCAATAGCGGGCGGGCCGGTATTTGTATTCGGATTCGGCCGTATTTACGGCCAATGAATCGAAATATGGCTCAAATGGATCGCTGTGTTTGTTGAGGGAGGCGCGGAGGGTGCGCAAATGGGCGCGATCAGAATTAGAGGGGTTTGAACGGTGATTAGTAAGTGCGTGGAGGGTGTTTGGCCGATGAATTTGGGATTGAAAAATCAGTGCTTCATGGGTGCTCACCAAAGCTGCATGGGTGTCCAGTGAAGGCTCGTTGGGCAGGGAGAATGTTTTGAAAGGTGTTCCAGGGTTTGTTGTGGGTGGCGACGGTGGGGCGCGGGGTAGGGAGCGAACCCAAAGCACCGTAATTGCCAAAGTCGGCGTTAGCGGTTCAAAAGCAACTCGGTTCCCCCCGAAGATTGAAGAGCTCTCTGAAAGCTTTGCGAGACAGCTGAAGGAGATGTTGCATAGGCGCGGCGATACCTTGCTGCATCTAATCGATCACACGGCAAACCTTCACGGTCGAGCGGACTCGGCCGCTGCAAGTTTGCAAGAAGCGATCAGCGTCTTTCCTGTCGTTAAAGATGCTTTGCGCTACACGATTCAACTGCAAACCAAAGATCGTCCAGGATCCCCTGGGAACCTCTACCTATCACTCAGGTGCAAAGGCAAAGGGGTCGACACGATGGCATCGCTATCTTCGTTGGACGATAAAGGTGTCATGAAAATGCTCGCTGGACTGGTTGCACCGGAGCAGGCAGAAAAGGTAGTGGCGGGGATAAGGAATGTGCAGGCTATTTCAGAAGAAATGCGCAGGCTCACGGTTCTGACCATTGAATTACCCGCTAGCGTCCTACAGACGGATGATTCGCTGCTAGTCCTATGGGTTGACCTCGCCGGCCGTTATGGTTTGGCCTGCGCTGCCAGCCTCGCCAAAGTGATCAGCAGATTTGAGGCCGTCGACAGTGCTCTAAATGACCATGTATTCGAGTTCAATGCGAAGAGACAGCCTGTACGATATAGGTCAATCATCTGTAGAGCGGACTTGAACCTGACAGATCCCCTGGGACCGGATGAGCCGCGATTTCGGGTGATCTCATACATCAGCAAACGAACTGGAAAGCGCAATTCCATTCCTGTTCAGCAGTACAAGCCCAAAATGGCTGCATCGCGAATGCGGGCGGTTTTGGCGAAACAAATGGGTGTCGAGCCATCAGCAGCTGAATTGAAAACAGCCTTGGCTGCTCGTCGTAAGCGCGACTGTTCGCCCTGGATAACGAAGGAATTGATTTCCCACTGTTATCTCGGGAAACACAGCGCGCTGATCTTGAATCAACAGAAGCAGATTGCAGGTGCTATGGAAGAGTGGCGATCGCTACGCCAGCTGTTCCAACACCTGCTTCAAAAATAGAGGGGTGTGTATGCAGGAGAAAGATGTCGTTGCCATTGACCTGGGGAATGGGACCACCAGCTTTATTGCCGGAAACGGTCGGTCCGGGAGCTATGCGTCACTGGTGGCTCAGTACAACGGGTCATCTGGTCTTGGAGGTGAGTTTGGCAAAAACTTCTTTAAGACCAGCTCCGATCAGAAGCGTTATCTGATTGGTGAAGACTGCCGTGAGGAAGGGGCTAGAACTCGAAGCACCGATTCCAGCTTTTACTCATCGCCTGAAATCAGGGTGCTTTTTTTGAAGGCCTTGGCATTGGCCGATATCAAGAACCCGGCGATCGTTTCTGGCCTGCCAACAGAGTTTTTCAATAATGAGTTGTCTACCTTCGAGAAAAATCTGAAGAAGTGGGCCACTGAGGAGGGTTACAAGCCCTCGGTCGTGAAAATTCTTCCGCAGTGGGCAGGCCCATGGTTTGACGACGAGCTGGCCGACGAGAATGGAAATATTCTGCCCCGTGATTTCGTGACGAAAGGCAAGTTTGGCGTCATTGACATCGGCCAGGGTACAACTGACGTTGGCCAATTTGTGGACGGCAAGGTTAGCGATCGACGCCATGGGGAATCAAAAGGCGTTTCTGATATCCATCGGGCATTCTTCACGCAACTCCAGCAGCCGGAAAAACTGAACGAGTTGCTTGGTAAAAAGGACAAGAAACTCCCCAAGGAATTCGCCCTGGATAGCCAGACGACTGAATTCTCGATGGATACCTGGCTGCGAAACGGCTTTATTTCTTGGCGCGGTGAGCAGATAGATATCACAGCTCTTAGCCTGCCGGCGCGCTTGGATTTTGCGAATGACTTGCTCCCGCGCTGCATCAGCAAGGTATGGGGTTCGACAGACTTCCTGAACGGGATGATTCTTGCGGGCGGCGGCGCCTCCGTTCTTGGTCGAGACATTCTTAAGCAATTCATCAACTGCCCGATCTACATGTCCGCTTCTCCTGATCTCAGCATCGTTCGCGGCTACAACCGATTCTTCAGAACACAGATGCTCTCTAGAGGTGCAACTGCATGAAGAAAGCCGAGAGCATTCCAACGGGGATCGTGCGTGGCGGCCTTTGGCCTGATCACCACGCAGCTCTAATTGAATTGCTTGATCATCACCCCTCTCGGAGGATTGGGAACCACCTGATGCTTAACATTGCAGAAGCCTGTGTTGAGCAGTGGCCTATAACGCTTCACGACTACAATCAGGCCATCGAGGCGGGAACTACGACAAAGCCTGTGAAATTTACGGTGCGGCAGGACCTGTATCCACGACTATACGATCGCTACAAGACCTTACCGGTCACGATTCGAACCACAGTGTTCTTGAACATGTTAAACCGGTTTGCTGACATGGCTCGTTCGAATCCGGAAGCGGTGACGGGCGCGATGCGTGACTTGGAGCAAGGGAAAAGTTCGAAGCCAGCTCTGGATCCGGACCCAACCAGTGGACATAGCGGGTTGCCTGTTCAGGTCACAAATGTTGGTCAGGTGGTGCAATCATCGCCCTCGCCTGAATCCTCTGACAACCACCAATTAGCCGAGGACGATGTGGACCCGATGTCAAAGATCCACACAGGGCTATAAAAAAAACGCCAGCGAAGAACTCGCTGGCGTTTTTCATTGGCCTGCAACCCAGACCTCGGCTAATCCATCCTGGAACAACCCATAGACCACGATGGGGACCTTCCAGTAAATGAAGCCGGCAAACACGGTACTGATATCGTCAACTCCCCCGTATGCAACGACCAGCGGTGATTGCTGTGGGCAGGGCTCCGCGCTGTAAACCCCTGCATCTGTGCACGACAAAGTGAAGCGAATCACTACTCCCTCATGCTTGTGCAATTCCTGGAGCACTCTGTTGGCTTGGGTGCGGACCACCTCTCCAGTGGGCTCGGTGGCAGTCAATGGACCCAGAACAGCGCGTTGGAGGTGATCGACAAAGTAATCGTCGAGGGCACTGGTGCTTGCTTCGAAAACCACGCCATTGCATATTCGAAAAAACCAGCGTTGTCCGCCATTATCGGAGGTTGGTCCCGATCGCGTGTCTCGATCAGTGTGATGGTCAGGAACTTCTGATTGTCCCAAGTGGGTTCTAATTTCACTGAGAAGGTAAAGATGCGTGCCGGCTTTTGAGATGAAAGCGATTCAGCCATTTCCATAAAGGTCCGGGGTGGTATGCGTACTGCCGGCGAACCAACGCTGAGCCCCTGTGCGATCCGCAATGTGAATGGATTGGTGGTCTTCGGCCAATCACGAACCACATGGTTAACCTCGAAGGCATCATGCTGATCCAGATACGAGAGGTTTAGCGTCGAAAAGCATGCCTTCCGCGTCGGCGTGGTGCCAATGAAACGATCCTTCATCTAGGGTCCTCCAAAATATTGGTATGGCGAGCAGTGGTGGGCTAAACGCCCCGAACCACTGACCGCCTGTAAATCTTTGAACAAGACATCCAGCCATCCGAGATAACGGCAAAATCTCCAGAAGGCTTGGTTTTGATGTGGATGGCTTCGAAATAGCTCGCGAGGCGGGGTATACGGCAGAGGCCCGACGCCAACATAGCGGCCTCAATTTTCGTTTTTAGCTCGTCACCGTCTGCTAATCCTTCCCACATGTGAATCGCTTTTTCGATTTCTTCATCGGAATCAGAAAACTGGGACGGGGGCACAAATGGATAGTTTGCCTGGGGCAAGGAACTGGATGCGAGAACTGGTTCCGCATCCGTTCCAGTGATTAGTGAGGAGGGGAGAAATTGTAAGCGCTCCAAAATTTTGGCCACGGTCACTGTCCACGGCCGGGGGTGCCGCAAATCCATAGCGGTACTTTCAACACTAACAGCGTACGGAATCAATGAGTCTGGACGCCCGCTCGCAGAAAGCCGCAGAAGATTGCCAGTTGCATCGAGGCAAAACGCAAAACGGGATGTGCCGCCGATTTTGAAAAATACATCACCGACCACTGGTCTTCTCCAGGATGTCATTCGAAATTTCTACACCCTGCTGCTCCAACGATATTTTGTAGTCGGAGAAGTAAACACCGTGGTAGTTCACGGCCGGGTAGTGAGGGTTTGCAAGATTGAAACGTTGGCTCACAGCAGCCATCACTCCGTTCGGAAATGCATTGATAATGGTTGATCCGACAGACACCCAGCTATCAACGACGTAGCCTTCCGGGTTAACCAGAAAAATATGTCGATTCCACTTGTTCCAGATTTTCGAGCGGTAGTCTTCAATACCGGCTGACTCATCAATCTCGCGCTTGATGCGCCCATCGCTTGAGTCTTCATACCAAAGGTACGGCTTCAGCCACTGGTCGTACCGCAGATAACCTTTCGTGCCGTACCGCGACGACGGGGAAACTATGTAGTAATCGAAATATTTGTTGGCGTCTTGCCAGCGAAACGGCAGTGGCATGAAGTCCCAGCCAGCGTCTACCTTGTTTGCAAGCGCACCTTGTCCGGGTGGAATCGGGTCATATTGAATCCAGCCCAAGACGACCTTATCTCTCAAACCATTGCTCTCCAGGAACGTGCTAAGCGTCTTCATGTGAACCATGTCAGTGATCCACCGCTCGCTGCGGGGAGTGCGGCCATCGGTATACATGCTCGATGCGAGATAAATTGCCCAACTCTTTGGCTGCACGTACGGCAATGGCTGGATAACACCCTTGCCTGCACTTTGGCTAAGAGTCGTTCGTGCCGCTCGCGTGTGGCTGCCACCTGGTAATACAAACTTTACCGGACTGGTAAGGGTAGGGTGGTAGATAAACTCAGTGGATGACTGGGCATCTGCATCAGCCTCTGCCTTGCAGCCAGCCACGGAAAAGACGATGGCACCAGCGAGAACTATTGCTAGGGGTTTGTTCATGTCCATTTCCAGAGATTGGGGTTAGAGACACTGATAACAGGAATTTTTGAGTATTCAAGGCTGACAAACAAAAAGGCCCGCCAAGAGGCGGGCCCGTTAACTCATGGAGAAGGACTACCTCCACCTTTGCCGCCACCGCCACCTTTATTGCCACCGCCGTTGTTCCCGCCGCCTGTAGGCTTCTGTGGAACCAAAGATTTTAGAGCCTTATGGGTGTTTACGGCAGCACTGTAAGCGCTGGATCCGAATCCGCCAGTTTGCGTAGGTCGATTACTGACAATGTTTGACGTGTGGTGCATCGACTTACCTAGATTCGTTAGCGACGAGGTCGTCTTATTCACAATAGAGCTCCCAGCAGCTTTAGCCCCTAATGCGCTTTTACCAAGCGTGGCTACCGCCATCGCAGCACCACCAATCTTTTGCAGACCCGACGACGCAGCATCGACACCGATGCTCCCAGGATTGAAACTGCCTATGGCCTTCACATCGTCCCAGATGAGTACCTTGGCAAACGCTATCTCAAGAACGGTTAACGCTGAGAAAATAACGGCTTTCGTCCCAGAGGCGGCCATGTCATTTGCAAGGCTACCGCCGCCTGGCAAATATCCAGCGTCCGATGCCAAGGAAATCGAGTTTGCTGAAATCGCGTTGGCGGCCATCCCAAGGAACAAATCATTTAAAAAGCCAACCATGAACGCCAGTGATAGCAATTTCAGGTATGTCCACAAGATACCCGGCCCCATGAAGACAGCCATCACACAGAAGAGAGGGAAGGCTATAAGCAGTGCGGCTGCAAGCATTGCCACTGTCATGATCGTCATGGGCACCTTGTAGCGAAGCATCCACTCTGCGATCTCAGCGAAGACTGCATTGCTTGCTTGATAGGTTGCGTCCGCGACGCTGTTCAACCCGCTCCCCAAACCCTCAGCTGGAACAGTTCCTCCAGCAGCCTCAATCCGTGCTTTGACCTCCTCTTGAGCACGCTCGGCCATTCGCTGCGCGGCAGTCGTCGCCATATACGAACCCGCAACAGCGCTATCCTTAAATTTCGGGTCGCCGGCATTTGAGTCGCGCCAGGCGGTGATTGCCGCCGATGTTAAGTTGTAAGCATCAAGACAGTTTTTTGGGTAGAACTTTCGGACCTCGGCACCTCCGCCCGCGTCACCTAAAACAGGGATGTCTTCATCGATTCCAGCTTGTAGATACTTCCCACCAAGATCGGCCCTGGAGTCCATAAACTCAGAGCCTGATGACGGAAGGTTTTTCTTTTTATCCCAGTAAGCCTTGGTTGGAATCAGATACCCATCTTTTTTCCCATCAAATGGATTGTTAGTGTCCGGAATTGTTCGAAGTCTTTCCTCACCTCTTGCCTTGTCTTCGGCAAGTTGAGAACCGTTACCGCCTCCTTCTGCAAGCCCGGCAGTAATACCACTAACACCACCAATCACTTGAGCAATACTCTTTTTGGCCTTGTCCGTTAGCCAACTGCTATCTTTGTCGTACATTTTACTGTAAATCGAATTCACATCCGCTGTGACCTTTTCGCCGATCCTGGTGGCAGATGCTTTTAAAATGTTCGTGTCACGCTCATCA
>Ga0247819_10000980_pt1 | contig 15851 bp, 18 predicted proteins | sample 13C_Xylose_Day6_FD_193428 | JGI IMG/M metagenome (GOLD analysis project Ga0247819, IMG submission 193428) | Soil microbial communities from agricultural site in Penn Yan, New York, United States - 13C_Xylose_Day6 | ecosystem: Environmental > Terrestrial > Soil > Agricultural land | place: USA...
TCAGTTCGAGGGTCTTCGCCAAGAGGTGCGCTGGTTCACCCGCCAGCTCGGCGAGGCGCGCAATCTCGACGTCCTGCTTCAGGAGCGTGGACTAGCGCGTCCCCTTCGCAAGTCGCTCAAGAAGGAACGGGACGAAGCCTATGACCAGGTTGTTGACGCCTTGAGTTCGAAGCGCTTGCGGCTGCTGCAGATTGATTTGCTGTCCTGGATCGAGCTTGGGCGCTGGCATCATAGCAGGAAAGCGATGCGGCCTCTCCCGGACTTTACTGCTCGCCGCCTGTATAAATGGTGGCGGATGATCGAGCACCACCACGACCTCCACTCGATGCGGACCCAGGAGCGCCACCAACTCAGGATCGAGATCAAGAAGCTGCGCTATGCGCTAGAGTTCGTGCAGCCTCTCCATGTGCAGGCGGGAGGGAAGCACAAACATTTCTACAGGGCCGTCGAGCGGATCCAGGAGAGCCTCGGCCGGTTGAACGATCTCGCGAATTCTCAGACCATCGCGCGGAAGCTCGGCCACAAGCCGCCGCGCTCGAAGGGCGAGGTCCGTGAGATCGAGGGGAAGTGCCTTGCGGCAGCGCAGACGTCGCTCGACCGATTGAAGAAGATCGGCCCGTATTGGACCAAGCTCAGCTGACCAACCGCGCGGAAGCCCCGCGGATGAGCTGGATCCGCTGTCGCAGATCAGCGCCGCACTGAACTGACGGTTAGCTGGTCGCCCTTCATCAGCGGGACGATCTGCGCGAGCGCAGAGACGCCGACAAGGACGTAGACGATCCGGCTGATGACGGACATGTCGCCGAAGATCGCCGCCACGAGGTCGAAGTCGAACAATCCGACGAGGCCCCAGTTGAGGCCTCCGACTATCAGCAGGAGCAAGGTGACCTTGTTAAGCGCGCCCATGGGAAATTCCTTTCGATGGCGGGCGCCCGGCGCTCAGGAGGGAAAGTGCTACACCGGACGCCCATCTTGCCGATCGGAACTAGGACGGGGCTCCTACGAAAACGATATGGCCTTTGGGCCGTAGGAGGTGTCAGAGGCCGGCTTCCACGGCGAGGCGGATCGCTTCCGCCGTCGTCGCAACGCCGAGCCGCTCGAGCAGCAAAGCGCGGTGCATCTTGACGGTCTTTTCGCTAATCTTCAGCTCCCACGCGATCTGCTTGTTCAGAAGTCCGCGCGCCATGAGCTCGAGTACCTCGTGCTGTCGCCGCGGGAGGTCAGCGACGAGAGCGGCGGCACGCGCCTGACGGCCCGAAAGGCGATCAGAAGACGGCTCCCCGAGATCGACCTGAGAGCCCAGGAACCAGGCCAGGCCCCCGTCAGGATCGAACAAAGGCGTGATCATGACGCCGTTTCGGAACGCCGTTCCGTCCTTGCGATAGTTCAATATCTCGACGAGCACCGGCCGCCGATCGCGAAGGGCGTTGCGAATCCGGTCAGTGGCCAATGGTTCGGTGCCGGCTCCGGCAAGGAAGCGACAGTTGCGCCCGACAATGTCCGCCTCGGAATAGCCGGTAAGGCCGGAGAAGGCCGGGTTCACGACTTCAATGGGGTTGTCGGGCAGCCGCGGGTTGCTCACCACCATGGCGATGGGGGAAGAGCCAACGGCATCGATCAACTGGCGATGGTCTTCAGCGATCAACCCCATACTCCTCGTGCGTGCAAAAAGGACTGAAGGGCGGCTGGTTCCTCGACCGGCAATTGGCCCTTGTGACTGCTTTTCTTCCCTGCCACGAAGACGCCGCCATAATCGGGAGAGTATCGCGTGGCGCAATCGGATAGAAGTTCCGCAACAGTGACCAGCGCCTACGCGATCGTCACCTGCCTGTTTTTCGCCTGGGGATTCATTACTTCGCTGGTCGACCCTCTGGTCGCCGCAGTGAAGGGCATCTTCCAGCTTAGCGACGTGGAGGCGCAGCTCAGCGCCTCGGCCTTCTTCATCGCCTATGGCGTGATGAGCCTTCCGGCCGCAGTGCTGCTGTCGCGGAAGAAGGCCGTCAGCACTGTGCTGATCGCGCTCGGCCTGATGGTCGCGGGCTGCATGATCATGCTCGCGGCTGCCAACATCGCCGAATATCCGCTCGTCCTTCTTGGCCTCTTCGTGCTCGCCAGCGGGATCACCATCCTGCAGGTCGCCGCAAACCCGCTTGCGGCCGCACTGGGCCCGCCCGAGCGCAGTCACTTCCGGCTGACGTTCAGCCAGACGTTCAACAGCCTCGGCACCTTCATCGGGCCCTATCTGGGTGCGGTTCTCTTCCTGAAGGGCGTCGAAGTGAAGGAAGGCACCGTCATCACGGATGCGGTCCGCGAGCAGTCGCTGCTCGGCATCGACCGGGCATTCTTCTGGATTGCGGGCCTGATCATTCTGGTCGGTGTCGTCATTTGGATGGGCCGGCGAGTGATCAGTGCGTCGGCGCCTGCAATGTCGGACGAGACCGCCAGGCGCGGCGTCATGGCTACGCTCCGCGACGCCGCTTCGTCGCCATGGGCGTTATTCGGCGGACTGGCCATCTTTCTCTATGTCGGCGCGGAAGTCGCGATCGGCACGCAGATGGCCTTCTTTCTCAACAGCGACCGCGTCTGGAGCGTTCCGCTCGAGAGTGCCGCCAAATATGTCAGCCTCTATTGGGGCGGCGCGATGGTCGGACGCCTCGTCGGATCGGCTCTGCTGACGCGCGTTCCGGCTCCCGCATTGCTGGCGACCTTCACCGGCGCTGCTGCGGGGATGTGCCTGTACGTCTTCTCCGTTGGAGGTGTCAGTGCAGGCTACGTCGCTCTTGCGATCGGGCTGTTCAACTCGATCATGTTCCCGGTGATCTTCACGATCACCCTGGAGCGTTCCACCGCGTCGGAAGAGGCAACGTCGGGGTTCCTCTGCTTCTCGATCATCGGCGGCGCCGCGATCCCGCCGCTCGTCGGCCTCGTGTCGCAGAACAGCGACTACGTTACCGCGTTCATCGTTCCGGCGCTCTGCTACGCGATGCTGTGTTTCTTCGCCCTCTCGGCGGGGCGCGCACGCGTTGCGCACAGCGCGCCGGAAGAGGTTCCGATCGAGCCGCTCTAAGCGTTCCCTAGCGGACCGACGCACTGCTCGACCCATTCGGCGTAGCTGAGCAGAAGCTTGTCGATCGGCCAGACTGCGATGCAGGGCACGTCGTAACTGTGGAGGCCGGCGATCCGTGAGATCAGTGCGTCGGCGGCCTCCGCCGAGGTCTTGAGGATAGCGGGCGCTTCCTCCGCAGTCTCGATCTCTCCGTGCCAGCGGTAGACGGAGCGGCAGGAACCAAGGACGTTGATACAGGCCGCCAATCCTTCCTCGACGACCGTTCGGCCGATCCTTTCGGCCTCTTCGGCGCTGCCGAAGATGCAATAGACGGAAACGACGCTCATGCGGTCCTCCGGCCGAGCACGTGGGCGCCCCAGACCGTGGAGGCCACGACGAGCGCGCCGACTGCCTGATGCAGCGCCGCAAGCCAGATGGCGACGCCGGTCAGAACGGTGAGGATCCCCAAGATGATCTGCGTTCCAAAGGCCGAATGGATGGCCTTGGACGCGGTCCGTCCGCCCTCCAACGGCCGGATCCGGCGCGCGAAGATGACGAGCGCGGCGACCGTGATCCAGGCCCACCAGCGGTGGATGAAATGAATGAGGTAGGGGTCGTGCGCGAAGGCAAAGGCCGCTCCGTTCGACCAGTCGATGCCTTCAGGCAGGAGGCGGCCCTGCATTGTCGGCCAGTCATTGGCGACCACGCCCGCATTGAGCCCGGCCACCCAGGCTCCGTAGAGGAGCTGCACGAATAGGACAGATAGCGCGGTGACCGCGAACCCGGTCATCCGCGCCGGGCGGTCGGCACCCGTGCGAGCGAGTTGGCGAAGGTCGAGAGCGACCCACACCAAGGCACCCATGATCGCGAATGCCAGCAGGAGGTGGGCGGAAAGGCGGAAATGACTGACGTCCGTGCGGTCCACCAGGCCGGACATGACCATGTACCAGCCCAGCGCCCCCTGCAGTCCGCCGAGAACGAGCAGGCCGACGAGCTTCCAGCCGTAACCTTGCGGGATCGCTCGCCTCGCCGCGAACCAGATCAGCGGCAGCGCGAAAGCCAGGCCTATCAGGCGGCCGAGCAGGCGGTGGAGCCATTCCCAGAAGAAGATGAACTTGAACTGCGCCAGCGTCATTCCGGCGGGCCCGTTGATGTGGATATATTCCGGCGTCTCGCGATAGAGCCGGAAGGCATGCTCCCAGTCCGCTTGCGTCAGGGGCGGAATCGCGCCGGTGACGGGCTTCCACTCCGTGATCGACAGGCCGCTCTCGGTCAGGCGCGTGATCCCGCCGACCACGACCATGAAGAAGACCAGAGCGGCGACAGCCAGGAGCCAGTTCGAAATTGCGAGCGGGCGTTTTTCCGACGGAAGCCGTCCCGCGACGGAGGTGGGAAAGGTCGAGTCCATTTGCGCGGGCGTATCGGACCGCGAAGACACTTTGCCAAGGTCCGCCGGCTGCGACTGATCGAGCGAAAAAGTCGCCGATGTAATGTTGTAACCTGACGAGTGCGGCGTTATATCCCCGCGCATGGCGATTGCACTGCACTCCCGCGGGCTCGACCGGATGGCCATCGGCCTGTCCGGTCTGTGCGTCGTGCACTGCCTCGCCACCGCGGTGCTGTTCGCCATGCTGTCGGCCGCCGGCGGGCTTCTGGGATCGCCGCTGATCCATGAAGTCGGGCTCGGCCTTGCAATGATGCTCGGCGCTTTTTCGCTTGGGCGCGGGATCACGATTCACGGATTCATGATGCCGAGCGCGGTGGGAAGCATCGGCCTGGGCGTCATGGCCGGGGCGCTCAGGCTTCCGCATGACGGCACCGAGGCGCTCTACACAATTATCGGTGTCGGAATCCTGGCGCTGGGTCACCAGCTCAACAGCATCGCCGCCGAATAGGGCGCCTGACCGGCGCCGCTTGCGGCTCAACCAACCGAGGTCTATTTCCCATGCTGATGGGTGCGCACCAGCATCATGACCATAAGGGCGAATCGCTCCACGAAGCTGCCCGCGAGCGGCTGACCAGCCGCGGCGAGCAGTGGACCGACATGCGTTCGTCCGTATTCGAAGCGCTTGCCGGCTTCGACCGGCCCGCCAGCGCCTACGACATTGCCGAAGCCGTCTCAAACAAACAGGGCCGTCGCGTTGCCGCGAACAGCGTCTATCGGATCCTCGACCTCTTCGTCGGCACGAACCTCGCCCGCCGGGTCGAAAGCGCCAACGCGTACGTCGCCAACGCCCACCCGGATTGCCTCCACGACTGCATCTTCCTGATATGCGACAGCTGCGGACAGGCGGTTCACATCGATGACGATGCGCTGTCGGGAGGGGTGAGGAAGGCCGCGGAAACGGCTGGTTTTTCCGCACGGAGGCCGGTCATCGAAGTTCGCGGAACCTGCGGCGACTGCGGCGAAGACTGAGCCAGCTTCCCCAATGATCAGTTCCCCGGCGTAACCTCGAAGTGGGGGGCATCGAAATTGCTGCGGCGCTTCTCGGCGTCATCAACGTCTCGCTGGTCGTCCGCCGGTCGACCTGGAACTATCCCTTCGGCATTGCGATGGTGTCGCTCTACTTTTTCGTCTTCTGGGACGCGAAGCTTTATTCGGACGCGCTCCTGCAGGTCTTCTTCCTGCTGATCCAGGTCTACGGCTGGTGGGCCTGGTTCCACGCCGTGCATGTCGATCATGGCGTGGCCGTCGGCTGGATGGACTGGAAAAGGCGCCTTTCCTGGCTGGCGGGAACCGCTGCGGCGGTAATCGTCTGGGGAAGCGGAATGGCGCGCTTCACCGATGCCGCCGCGCCTTATTCCGATGCGACGATCGCGGGGATCAGCGTGGCGGCTCAGATCCTGCAGTCGCTGCGGCGTGTGGAAAGCTGGGTGCTGTGGATAGCGGTCGACGCTCTGGCGATCATGCTGTTCGCCTGGCGCGGGCTTTTTGTAACCTCTGCTCTTTACGGCCTGTTTTTCGTGCTCGCGATCGTCGGGCTGATTGAATGGCGGCGGAGAGCGAGCGCATGAAACGCGGGTTCCTGTTGGGCAAATTCATGCCTCCACATGCGGGGCACGTCACGCTCGTCCAGTCGGCAAGAGCCCTCGTCGATGAGCTGACGATCCTGCTTTGCTCGCTGCCCGACGATCCGATCCCCGGCGAGCAAAGGCTCGACTGGATGCGCCGGCTTTTTCCGGATTGCCGGATCGAATGGCAGTCGAAGCCCGTGGCCCAGGCGCCGTCGGACGATCCGAATTTCTGGGAAAGCTGGACCCGCATCGTCGCACGGGCTCATCCCGAGCCGATCGACTACGTCTTCGCCGGCGAGGACTATGGTGCCGGGCTGGCCGAGCATGCGGGCGGAATGTTCGTCCCTCTCGGCGGACGCATCCTCAATGCCGACCGGAACGGGATCGGCGGACTGTCCGGCGAGAAGGTGCGCGCCGATCCGTGGCACTACTGGTCCTATCTGCCCGCGCCTGTCCGTAATCATTATGCGCTCACGGTCTGCCTGCACGGTATCGAAAGCGTCGGAAAATCGACGCTCGCGGAGCGGCTGGCCGGGCATTACGGCACGACTTTCGTCCCCGAATACGGCCGGTCGCATTGCGAGACTCACGGCACCGACTGTCGCGAAGCCGATTTGATGCTGATCGGCGAGGCCCAGCAGGCGACGATCGAGGCGGCGCGGCCCTGGGCCAACCGGCTGCTCATTGCCGACACGGATGCCCTGATGACCGCCGCCTGGTCGCAGATGATGATCGGCTACACGCCCGACCAGCTCATCTCACAGCGCAAGGCCGATCTCTATCTGATGCTGGGCAGCGACGCGCCGTTCGTCGACGACGGGACGCGGGTGTACAAGACCCGCGAGGAGAGGGAGAAATTCGATCGGGTGGCGCGCGCCACTCTACTTCTCTCGCGAACGAATTTCATCGAAATCAGGGGCAGCTGGGACGAGCGCTTTGCTGAGGCGGTAAAGGCGATCGACGCGATGATCGTGCAGAACGGACTCAGGTGGCCGTCTGAGCATTAGCTGAGGAATCACTGAGAACCGGGCCAGGTTGGTGACATCAACCCGGGTTCCGGATAAGGCCCGCTCCATGTCCGACCGGCCCGAAACACCGTTGCTCGACACGGTCCAGTATCCCGCAGACATCCGCAAGCTCGACAGGAGCCAACTGTCGCAGCTTGCCGAAGAGCTGCGCGAGGAGGTCATCTCCGCCGTCTCCGTGACGGGGGGGCACCTTGGCGCGGGGCTTGGGGTCGTCGAACTGACGGTCGCCCTGCACTATGTTTTCGACACGCCCAGCGACAAGGTCATCTGGGACGTCGGTCACCAGGCCTATCCGCACAAGATCGTGACCGGCCGGCGCGACCGCATCCGCACGCTTCGGCAGGGCGGGGGCCTCAGCGGTTTCACGAAGCGGAGCGAGAGCGAATACGATCCCTTCGGAGCGGCGCACAGCTCGACGTCCATCTCCGCGGCCCTCGGCTTCGCAATTGCGAACAAGCTTTCCAACGCGCCGGGCAAGGCCGTGGCCGTCATCGGGGACGGAGCGATGAGCGCGGGCATGGCCTATGAAGCCATGAACAATGCCGCCGCGGCCGGAAACCGCCTGGTAGTCATCCTCAACGACAACGACATGTCCATTGCGCCCCCCGTCGGGTCGCTGCGCAACGCGCTGGCCCGGCTGGTGAGCTCGAACAAGTACCTCACGCCTCGCAAGCTGGCGCAACGGATCGCACGGGCTATGCCCGAACCGCTTCACCGCACCGCCCGCCGTATGGAGGAATATGCCCGCGGCCTGTTCACGGGCGGCACGCTCTTCGACGAACTCGGCTTCTATTATGTCGGACCGGTCGACGGTCATGACGTCGAAGCCCTGGTCGAAGTACTCGAAAACGTCCGCGACGCGGAGATCGGGCCGATGCTGGTCCACGTCGTGACGCACAAGGGCAAGGGCTACGGACCGGCGGAGAGTAGCGCCGACAAATATCATGGCGTCGTGAAGTTCGACGTCGTGTCCGGCGTCCAGGCCAAGCCTGCCGCCGGTGCGCCGAGCTATACTGCGGTCTTTGCCAAGGCTTTGGTTGGTGAGGCGGAGCGCGACGACAAGGTCGTCGCAATCACGGCAGCGATGCCGTCGGGGACCGGGCTCGACAAATTCGCCGAGAAATTTCCCGACCGAATGTTCGACGTCGGCATTGCCGAACAGCATGCGGTTACGTTCGCGGCCGGTCTTGCCGCGCAGGGATACCGGCCGTTCTGCGCCATCTACTCGACCTTTCTGCAGCGAGCTTACGACCAGGTCGTCCACGACGTCGCGATCCAGAACCTGCCGGTCCGTTTTGGCTTGGATCGTGCCGGCCTCGTCGGCGCGGACGGAGCGACGCACGCGGGCAGCTTCGACCTCGCTTATCTCTGCACCTTGCCGAACTTCGTCGTCATGGCTGCGGCGGACGAGGTTGAGCTCGTCCATATGGTCCACACCATGGCGCTGCACGACAGCGGTCCGATCGCTGTGCGTTATCCACGCGGCGAGGGCAGGGGCCTTCCGCTACCCGCGACGCCGGAGCGCCTGGAGATCGGCAAGGGCCGCATCGTCAAGCAGGGCAGCAAGGTCGCGATCCTTTCGCTCGGCACCCGGCTGGAGGAGGCCGAGAAGGCCGCTGAGCAGCTGGAGGCGAAGGGTCTTTCAACCACCGTCGCGGACCTTCGCTTTGCCAAGCCGCTCGACGAAGAGCTTATCCGCCGCCTGCTCACCACGCACGAGGTTGCGGTCACGGTCGAGGAAGCGGCTGTCGGCGGCCTCGGCGCCCATGTGCTTACCCTGGCTAGTGACGCGGGCCTGGTCGATGGCGGCCTCAAGATCCGCACGATGCGCTTGCCCGACAGCTTCCAGGACCACGACAAGCCCGAGAAGCAGTATGACGAGGCGGGCCTCAACGCGCCGCAGATTGTCGACACGGTGCTGAAGGCGCTCCGCGTGAACAGCGCGGGAGTCGAGGAGGTCCGCGCCTGACCGCACGCCGGTCGCCATTTTCCCTTTCGAGCCGCGCCCGCAGCTTCCGCCGCGCCCTGTCAGGCCTCCGCCACTTTGCGATCATCGAGCGGAACGGCTGGATTCTTGGCGCCTGTTCGCTCCTTGCTGTCGCTGCCGGTTTTGCCATCGGGCTGTCCGCTGAGGAATGGCGCTGGATCATCTTCGCGATTGCACTCGTCCTCATCGCGGAGCTGCTCAACACGACGGTCGAACATCTCGGCGATGCGGTGACGCTTATGCAAAACGAGAATGTTCGCCGAGCGAAGGACATCGGCTCCACCTCGGTGCTCGCGGCAAGCGCCGCGGCGCTGATGATCGGCGCTACGGTCTTCGCGCCCCACCTCCTGCGCAGATGAGCAAGCTCCGCGCGGATCAGCTGCTCGTCAGCCGCGGACTGGCGGAGAGCCGAACGCGGGCGCAGGCGCTGATCATGGCCGGAGCCGTTTTCTCCGGCGAGAGAAAGCTCGCCAAAGCCGGGGACATGCTCGCCGAGGACGCGCCGCTGGAGGTACGTGGCAAGGATCATCCGTGGGTGTCGCGGGGTGGCATCAAGCTCGATCACGGGCTGATGCATTTCGGGTTCGACGTGACGCGCGCCGTGGCGCTCGACGTTGGCAGCTCGACTGGCGGCTTTACGGACGTCCTGCTGACGCGAGGCGCCGCGAAGGTCTATGCCGTGGATGTCGGGACAAATCAGCTCGCTTGGAAGCTGCGGCAAGATGCACGCGTAATCGTGCACGAGCAGACGAACGCGCGTTTCCTGGCGGAAGAGCAGGTTCCCGAGCCCATCGATATCGTGGTTTGCGACGCCAGCTTCATCTCGCTCGCCAAAGTGCTGGAAGCGCCCCTGAAGCTTGCGAAAGCGGGCGGAAAGCTGGTGGCGCTGGTGAAGCCGCAGTTCGAGGCGGGCCGGAATGAAGTCGGTAAGGGCGGCGTCGTGCGAGACCCAATCGTCCATGAACGCGTCTGCACACAGGCCAAAGTCTGGGTTGAAGATCAGGGCTGGACCGTGCTCGGCGTGACGGAAAGCCCGATCACGGGCCCTGAGGGCAATGTCGAGTTCCTCCTGGGAGCGGAAAAGAATGGCTGAACAGGAAGTGCAGCGCGAATGGTGGCGGGTCGCCTGCTTCTCCATCCCCGCGATCATGCTCGCCGGCTCGCTGAGCGGCTGGCTGTCGAATTCCGGGTATGGAAACGAGTGGTTCGACGCGCTTGCGAAGCCTTCGTTCATGCCGCCGGGCTGGCTGTTCGGCGTGGTCTGGCCGATCCTCTACTTCCTGCTGGGCCTGGCGGTCGCCCTGATCCTTGCGGAGCCTGACTCAAAGACCCGCCGCAACGCCTTGATCCTCTTTTTCGCGCAGCTGGCGCTGAACTTTGCCTGGTCGCCGATCTTCTTCGCGGCCCATGCGATTCAGCCGGCGCTCGTGCTCATTGTGGTGATGGTCGGGCTGGCTGCGCTCGCCGCGGGCCAGTTTCGGCGGATCCGCCCCATCGCGGGCTATCTGATGCTTCCTTACCTCCTCTGGCTCTGCTTCGCGGCGTCGCTAAACTCCGCCATCGGAAGGCTCAATCCGGGCGCGGGCACTTCGCTGCTGGGCTAGGCCCGTTCGTCGAAATTCCCGTGCGGGTCCGGTTTCGTGGTATAAGCGCCGCCCCAAAGGGGTGGTGGACCATGCGAATTCTGCCTTTCGTCGGAATGGCTTTGCTCGGAACGACGCTTCCGCTTGCCGCGCAAACGCTCAAGCTGCCAGTGCCGGCGGTCCAGACGGCGGTCTCGCCGATCAGGACCCAGGAATATGAGGCGGTCTCACACCCGGACCAGGTCGACAGGACCACTCAGGCGCAAGATCTGCGCTTCAAGGGTGACGGCTACGACCGGATGACCGTGCCCGTTCGGGTCAGCGGACACGGGCCGTACCGTTTCCTCATAGATACGGGAGCGGACCGCACGGCGATCTCGGCCGATTTGGCGCGGCAGCTTCAGCTCGGCGACCGCAAGGGGACCACGCTGCACAGCGTCACCGGCGAATCGCAGATTCAGACGGCCAACGTGCCTATGCTCGACATGACCGCCAAGCAGGTGCGGAACCTCGATGCCGCGCTTCTCGACTCGGCGCATATGGGCGCGGATGGGATTCTCGGCCTCGACTCGCTCCGCTCGCAACGCGTTCTCTTCGATTTCCGTAAGCAGACACTGACCATCGTTTCGGCGGACACGCATGTCCCCGAGGACAAGGACACGATTGTCGTTACTGCAAAGGTCAGGAACGGTCGGCTGATCCTTAGCCAGGCGCATGCCGAGAATATTCCGGTCACTCTTGTGGTCGACACGGGCGCCCAAATTTCCATCGGCAACATGCAGTTGCGGCAGAAGCTCAGCCATGGCGGGCGGGTGAAGCGCACCGGCCAGGTCGAGCTTCAGTCCGTCACCGGCGAAAAGCTGATGGGCGAATATACGATCGTCCGGGAGCTGGAGATCGGCGGGATCAAGCTGAAGAATATGCCGATCGTATTCGCCGACTCGCACGCATTCCGCCGGCTGAGTCTCGATGACAAGCCGGCGCTGCTTCTCGGGATGAACGCACTTCGCAGCTTCGACCGCGTTTCAATCGACTTCCAGCGCAAGAAACTGAAGGTCTTGCTGCCGGAGACGAGCGCTCTCCAGATGAAGGCGGTTGCGCTCCGCTGACGAACGCCACTGGCGAATGCGTTCGGGCTTCCCTATTTGGTCTCGTTGTGCTTCGCGGCTGCGGTAAGTGCCGCAATCCATTGCCCGTTCGTGTAGCTGAAATCCATCGGGCAGGGTGGAGGAGAGGAATATGCAGTCCGAGAACAAATTGTTCGACGACTTCGTGAAGATGGTGAACGGCGTGGCTGGGACCATGGCCGGCGTGGGCCGTGAGGCGGAGTCGTCCATGCGCGAGAAAATGCGCGAATGGATGGCCGGGGCCGACTTCGTCAGCCGTGACGAGTTCGAGGCGGTGAAGGCGATGGCAGCCGCTGCGCGTGACGAGAACGAAATCCTGAAGAGCCGTATCGCCGCGCTCGAAGCGAAGGTTGCCGGCCCAGCGACGGGCGCCAGGCGCACCGGCAAGGCGAAGGGCGGCTCGGAGGCGTGAATCTGTCTGACGAAGAAGTCCAGGAAGAGCGGGACGACGGCGCTCCAATCGAAGTTCTCGAACAATATTTCGAGGCTCGCGGCTGGGCGTGCGAACGCTCGGGCGAAGGGGAGATAGTCGCTTCGGCAACCGGCAGCTGGACTCAGTACGAGCTTCGCGGCGTGTGGCGGCCGGAGGACCAGGTCCTGCAGTTCCTGGCTTTCCCGGACATCAAGTCGACGCCCGAAAAGCGGCAGGCGATCTACGAGAGTCTCGGACTCATCAACGAGCAGCTCTGGCTCGGCCATTTCGAAATGTGGTCGGGCTCCGGGCTGATCGTCTTCCGCCACGCCACCATCCTCGACACGCGCGAGAATGACGGCCTGACCCTCGATCAGGCGGAAGCCATCATCGAAGCCGCGCTCGAAGAGTGCGAGCGCTTCTATCCCGTCTTCCAGTTCGTGCTCTGGGGCGGGAAATCGCCGGGCGAAGCCATCGCCGCGGCACTCATCGACACACACGGGGAGGCTTAGCCCTGACTCTCGATCCGATCTGGTTCATCGGCTGCGGCAATATGGCCGGAGCCATGCTGCAGGGCTGGCGCTCTGCGGGCATCGACTTCAGCAACGCGGTTGTGGTTCGTCCCAGCGGCCGCCCGGTCGAAGGCCTGAAGGTGGTGAGCAATTACGGCGAGGCGGGTCCGTCGCCGAAGCTCGTCATCCTCGGCTGCAAGCCGCAGCAGCTCGACGAGGTCGTAGCGCGGCTCACCCCGCACCTGACGCAGCAGACGGTCGTCGTGTCGATCCTGGCCGGCGTGGAGGTCGAGACCCTGCGCAGCAAGTTCTGGACGGCGGGTGCCATCGTCCGTGCGCTCCCGAACCTGCCCGTCGCCATTCGCCGCGGCGTCGTCGCCTTGTACGGCGAAGAGCTTCCGGGCGAGCTGCATGGCGAGCTCTCGCAACTCTTCGCGCAACTCGGTTTTGCGTTGTGGACGAACAATGAGAGCAGCCTTGCGTCCGTCGGCTCCGTCGCGGGCGCCGGACCGGCCTATGTGGCGCGCTTCGTCGACGCGCTCGCAAAGGCAGGTGTGGAGAAAGGGCTTTCCGCCGACCTCGCCAGGACCGTTGCGCTCGAAACGGTGCTGGGAACGGCCTGGATGGCGGCCACGACGCAGGAAAGCATGGACGATATCGTTCGCCGCGTCGCCAGCCCGAACGGCACGACGGAGGCGGGGCTTGCCGTGCTGGGCCGCGAAGACGTGCTCAACAAGCTCGTTTCACTGACGATCAGCGCAGCTTCGCGGCGTGCTGCCGAGCTTGCCGAGGAGGCCAAGGGGCCGAAACTTGCTAGCGAGGCCCCGCTGTCCTAGTCGCCAAGGCTGAAAAGGACGGCACAATGATCGGTGAAATCTACGAGGCTGACGATGCAAGTCTCGCCTTCGAGCCGGCGGAGAAGCCGGTTCCTGCCGAAGAGCGCGCGCGGCTGCTCGCGGACCCGGGATTCGGCCGCGTCTTCACCGACCATATGGCGATCATCGAATATGATGAGCATGAGGGCTGGCATGACGCGCGCATAACGGCGCGCACGCCATTCCTGATGGATCCGGCATCGCCGGTGCTCCACTACGCCCAGGAGATCTTCGAAGGCATGAAAGCCTATCGGCGACCGGGCCGGGGTGCGGCGCTCTTCCGGCCCGATGCGAATGCGCGGCGGTTCGCCAAATCCGCGGCCCGCCTCGCCATGCCTCCGCTTCCGGAAGAGATGTTCCTTGAATCGGTGCGCGGGCTGGTTCGTGCCGACCACGAGTGGATCCCGGACACCGAAGATGGATCGCTTTACCTTCGGCCGTTCATGATCGCGAACGGTTCGTTCCTCGGAATGCGGCCGTCGACGCAGTTTATCTATGCGGTGATCGCTTCCTCGGTCGGGTCCTACTTCAAGGGCGACGGGCCCAGCGTTTCGCTCTGGGTGACTCGGGAATATGTGCGCGCAGCGCCCGGTGGAACGGGCGAGGCGAAGTGCGGCGGGAACTATGCCGGAAGCCTGATTGCCCAGGCGGAAGCCATCAGGAACGGCTGCGATCAGGTTGTGTTCCTCGACGCGGTCGAGCGCCGCTGGGTCGAAGAGCTCGGCGGCATGAACGTCTTCTTCGTGTTCGAGGACGGCTCTATCCAGACCCCGCCGCTGGACGGCACGATCCTGCACGGAGTGACGCGCGATTCCCTGCTGACGCTGGCTCGCGACATGGGCCTGACCGTCCGCGAGGAGCCTTATTCGATCGATCAGTGGACAGCCGATGCGGAGAGCGGACGTCTGACGGAAGCTTTTGCCTGCGGCACCGCGGCCGTCGTCACGCCGATCGGGCGCGTGAAGGGTATTGATGGCGAATTCACGATCGGCGGCCAGTCCGTGGGTCCGCTGACGCTTCGCCTTCGGTCCGCGCTTGTGGATATACAAAGGGGCGCGTCGGCCGATCCCTACGGCTGGACCGAGCAGGTCGTCTGACGTTCAGGCTTCGGCGAACATCGAAAGGTTGAGAGTTTCGCTCGGCCCGAACCAGATCACATGTTCGGTATGGTCCACTCGGTCGTCGCCGGTGCTCGTATGCGCGAAGATCGTCAGACCGTCCCGGTTAAGAGCGATCCATTGAGCGAAGTCGCCGAATTGCTCGGGCCGTACAGTGAGTTGGCAGCTGCCGCGCGGATGAGGGCCGACTGGCACGACGTGGAAGCGTCCGACCGGTACTTCAAAGCGGGCCCGAGCAGCTTCCGCGAGGCGCTGAGCCCGATCCAGCTGATCGGCATCGAAATAGATGTGCGCGTGGAAATCGCGGATGCTGTTCTCGGCCATGACCGCCATTTAGCAGAGAGACGGGAGAGCGCGAAGTTGGGGTTTCCTTGGCCAGAGCGGCGGCTATAAGCGCGCCTTCCCCGCATCGACGGGCCGCCTGCTGGGGCGTCGCCAAGTGGTAAGGCACCGGTTTTTGGTACCGGCATTCGCAGGTTCGAATCCTGCCGCCCCAGCCAGTAATCTAAAATCGTTATAGAACAATCGCTTAGAGGTGATTTTTGACCTCTGTGCGGACGGTTCCGATCTCTGCTTCCGCTTTGCTTATTAGGTCCAGAACGTATCCGGCCCCTGCACATGCCAGGCGGTTGGTATCACGGCGAGCGCATTGAAGTCGTTGCTCGTGAAGCTGCCATTGCCATGGGCCAGCCAGTTGGTCAGAGCACCGTTGCTGTTGCGCCAGAGGATGTCGTCGCGGCCGTCGCCGTTGTAGTCGCCGGTCTCGACGATCTGCCAGCTGTTCGGGATGATCGCCCAGCTATTGGCATCGTTGCTGACGAAGCCGCCGTTGGGCTTGGCGAGCCAGGTCGTGAACGCGCCGTCGGCCCTGAGCCAGACGAGGTCGTCGCGGTCGTCGCCGTTGAAGTCGCCCGTGCCCGCGATCCGCCAGCTATTGGGGATGTCGGTCCGCCAGGCATTGACGTCATTGCTGGTGAAGCTGCCGTTTCCACCGGCAAGCCAGTCGGTGAAGGTGCCGTCGCTGCGGCGCCAGGCGATGTCGTCGCGCCCGTCGCCGTTGAAGTCGCCCGTGGCCACCACCTGCCAGCTCGTCGGCAGCACCCTCGCACTGTTCACGTCATTGCTGACGAAACCGCCGTCGCTTTGAC
>Ga0247819_10000981_pt1 | contig 15836 bp, 16 predicted proteins | sample 13C_Xylose_Day6_FD_193428 | JGI IMG/M metagenome (GOLD analysis project Ga0247819, IMG submission 193428) | Soil microbial communities from agricultural site in Penn Yan, New York, United States - 13C_Xylose_Day6 | ecosystem: Environmental > Terrestrial > Soil > Agricultural land | place: USA...
ATAGGGCGCCGTCAAGACACGGTGGCTCGTGTATCTAAGGATCGAGGCGCCGATATCCGAAGGACCAACGATCATCGATGGCGGAAGACCTTCAAGATCTGAAAGAGCTGCCGGCGTCAGGCAGTTTTCGGTATTGGACGCCTGCGGCGCCTCCAGAGCGGCAAGGCCGTTGCGTGCCAAGGCGCCGCCGATTGCCCAGACTGCGGGCACCGAAAAAATCAGAACAAGGACATAGGCGAGCGATGCGCTCACGCCCCTGGTTCCCCCCTGCGACCAGGCTCGCATATCCACGAGCAGCAGCGAGAGCGGCAGGATTGCCAGAAGGTTGGAAAACGCCATCGCTCGCACCTGGACCATCGCGATGGCAAGATTGGCAGCAACAAGGGCGACGAGGATGAGATGCAGTCTGACCCGATCGCCCTGCCAAATGCGCCAGACACAGACGAGCGATGCAAAGACCCCACAGAAATAGTAGGCGCCGACGCTTGCCGGCTGGCGCGCCAGCACGGTCGCGAAGGATTGCGCCTCGGTCACACGGTCGAGCCAAAGTTCGATCAACAGCGGGTCAAGATCGGCAAGCGGGTTGCCAAGGCATTGGGGCGCAATAACGAGTGCGACAGCCAGGACGGAACAGGCACTGACGGCCAGCGCGACAAACCGAGCCGATATTCCGCGATCGCTAACAAATGCCGCAGACGCAGCCAGCACACAACCGCCGACAAGTGCCAGGGAGTAGAAGGCGATCGACAGGTTGTCACAGGTTGCCACGCGATAGAGGTGAGGCGGCACCGTGAGGAAGAACACAGTGCTCAAGGTAACTGCCAGTGAGATGCCGAAAGCGATGGTCGCACCAGCAACGTCCCGCCCGAGGAGCGCCCATTGCAACGCGACAATGGCACAAACGACCGCCACAAGCGGCGTCGTCTCGGCGCCGATGGCAATCGCCAGCGCCGCCGCCGCGCCGGCAATCACGTAGTTGCGCGCACGATGGCGCATGTCGACCAGCATCGCGGCCATCACTGCAGCCAGGACCAGCTGGACGTTGTGGTGATCGATGGCGCCACCCATAAACCGATTGCTGGTCACCACAAAGATCGCCGTCAGACCGAGGCAGAAATGCATGCATTGCGTTCCGCCAATACGACGGCCGGCGAGCCCCATGAACACCAGCAATGGAATGGCGAGGAAGATCGGCCAGATCGCAAGCGCCAGCACTTCGGCTCTGTCGGCACCGAAGAGCGGACTGAGCAAGGAAATGAGCCCGGCTATCGGCAGGTCGATCAGCCGCGACCAATGCATCTGCGTGCCGCCATCCAGACCGAGACGAAGCTGGACCAGGTCGAACCAGCCTTGACCGTTGAGCAGGTCTCGAACCTGAACCAGCCGCATGGCGTCATCATTGTCGCGGCCCACATAATCCGATGCGCGGAGGAAACGGACGGCCAAAAACAAGACGACGGGCGCGCCATAGAACAGGACCATCCAAGGCAAGCTCGACCAGAAGCGCATTTTTGCGGTCACTGCCGCCGGGTCCTGACGTCTCGCAATTCTGTCCAGCATCTTCTTACGCCCCTATCCTCCCAGGACCCTAATCGGGCGGGATCAAAAAACCGTAAAGTTGTACCGGGCTCCCGAAGACAAAGGCGCTGACGCGCATGTGCACTTTGGCGTGTTGTTAACCGGCGACACCTATCATGCGCTGACACTTTCAACTCGAGCTGCGCCGATGTTTGAACCCTTAAGCATTGCTGTCCTTCTGCCCTGCTACAACGAAGCTTCGACCATCGGCGGCGTCGTGCGCGACTTCAGAGCCGCATTGCCGACGGCCAGCATTCACGTCTTCGACAACAACTCGACGGACGGAACCGCCTTGCAGGCAATGCTCGCCGGCGCCACCGTCGTTCGCGAAAGACGGCAAGGCAAAGGACACGTGGTCCGGCGGATGTTCGCCGACATCGACGCGGATATCTACGTGATGGCAGATGGCGACGGCACCTACTCACCGGCTGACGCCGAGGACCTGATCCGCACGCTGATTACCGAACAGTCGGACATGGTCGTGGGGACGCGGCGCAATATTCGCGAAGATGCAGGCAGGCAGGGTCACGCGCTCGGCAACAAGCTCTTCAACTACCTCTACCGGTCGATCTTCGGTACGGATTTCAGTGACATCTTTTCCGGCTATCGCGTCTTCTCGCGACGGTTCGTGAAGAGTTTTCCGGCGATATCCGCCGGCTTCGAGATCGAGACCGAGATGTCGGTGCATGCCTCGCGGTTGAAGCTGCCGGTCAGCGAACTGGAGCTGGATTATGGCAGACGCCCCGAAGGCTCGCATTCCAAGCTCTCAACTTACCGCGACGGCGCCAAGATCCTCTGGATGTTCGCAATGCTGATGAAGGAAACGCGACCCTTCGCCTTCTTTGGTCTGATCAGCCTCGCTTTCATGACAACGAGCCTGATTTTCATGACGCCGGTGCTGATCGAATATTTCGGCACGGGGCTGGTTCCCCGCATGCCGACCTGGGTGCTTTCGATGGTGCTGCTGCTGATATCGATCACGATGTTCACCGCCGGCCTGATCCTGGACTCCGTATCGCGGGCCCGCACCGAGCAGTTGCGGCTGCATTACATGGCGACCGGCCGGCGCGCAGCGCGAGAGGCTGTCGTCGAAAAGCCGGCGGTCCCGCAGCTCCGTGCCCACCGGCGCGGACCGGACGCGGCCTAAGCTCACGAGATATATGGAACCCCTGTCGATGAACCGCGAAACCACCAACCGCATACGCTTTGTCATCGAAGACATATTGCCGCCGTTCGTCAGGGACTCACGCCTGTTCAAGGGCATGGCGAGCCTCGCCTGGGGCGAGCATATCGGCCACCTCGCCCGTTTTCGCGAACGTGCCCCCTTCCTGACGGCCTTAGAATACGAGCAGCTCTACAAGCAGCATCCACGCGTTCACGAAGGAACCGACAATTCCGAAGCCTGTGTTCGCAAGATTGCGGCCGAAGTACGCGGCAAATCCGTCTGCGATGTCGGTTGCGGCACCGGCGTGCTGCTGAAGCACATCCGAGGCGCGAACCCCGATCTGCGGCGCTTGACCGGCGTCGACTTCGCCGTCGATGACGCGGCCACAATCGAGGGCGTGGAATACTTCGCGGCGATGATCGAAGAGCTTCCCTTCGCGGATGGCGAATTCGATACCGTCGTCTGCACCCACGTCATCGAGCATATCCTCGACTATCGCAAGGCGATTGCCGAACTGCGCCGTATCACCCGGCAGCGGCTGATCATCGTCGTTCCGCGCGAACGCGAATATCGCTACACCTTCAATCCGCATTTCAATTTCTTCCCCTATACGCACTCCTTCCTGCGGGCGATGCATCCTGTCCCAGCGCAACACGCGTGCATCGATATCGGTCGCGATATTTTCTATTGCGAAGACAAGGCCTACTGCATGTTTCCTTAAATCCTATTCGATTTAAGGATAAAAACATGCAGCAATTCAAAGTGCTACAGCGACCTTTGCGCGTCTAATGAGACGCGCGGCGCTGTAGCCGATGCGAGGTGCCCTGCGATGAATCTCAATCTCGCCCCGGCCGTTTGGTTTGGACTGTTCTTCACGCCGGTTTTGATCTCGGCCGGCCAGATCCTTTTCAAGCTGACGAGCGCCAAGACGGGAAGCCCTGACGCACAGGGCCTGCTGGCGCTCATCTTCAGTCCGACGCTGCTGACGGCCCTGATCGTCTACGGCTTCGGCACGATCATCTGGATCTTCACCATCAGGTCGGTACCGCTGACCATCGCCTACTCGTTCATGGCCCTGACCTTTTGCATCGTGCCGCTGCTTGCCGCCGTCTTCCTCGGCGAAGCCTTGACGCTGCGCTATGTCGGTGGCGCGGTGCTGATCATCGGCGGCATGATCATCATCAACTCCTGACGGCGATGCCAGCAATGTGGGTTTCATGATCATTATCGCCACCGTCATGCTCGGCATGCTTGTCGCAGGCCTCCGTTCGCCTCGGACATGCCTGTTCGTTGCCGGCGTGCTTTCCATCCTGGCGGGTGCAGGTGGTGACTGGGTGCAGGTTGCAGCAGCGATCGGCGGCTACAACATGGGCATTGCACTGACGCTGTGCGGCGCCATCGTCGCTGGCGTGCATAACGGCTGACACGTCATCCCTTGCGTTCGAAGAAGGTTCTGGTTTCCTCGTTGGCCGGGAAGAAGGATTCGATCAGCACACCTTCCACTAGGGCGTCCTGGGTCGAGCCGAAGGTCTGCAGCGTGGTGATGAAGCTCAACGTAACCGGCCCGACGCGCAACTCGACAGGCAGAACCGGTAGCCGGTCGGTATCCGGATAGTTTTCGACCGCGCGCTTGACGGCGGGATCGGCCGCCAGTTTCTCCAGCCTCTTGCCAAGGCGACTCCTCGGCCCCTGCAGCCAGGCTTCGGTGCGAACGCGCTGGACCAGATCGGCGGCCGCAGCCTCCCAATTGACGACGAGGGCGCGGACATTTTCCGACGAGAGAAAAGCATCGAGAAAGTTCTGGCCGGGATTGAAAGGCACGTCGGCCGAAACGGCGAGCGCCGCCAGCGCCGGATTGACGATCAGGAGCGTGTATTCATGATCGAGTACCAGGCCCGGATAGGGATCGTGGCGAGCAAGGATGAGCCGGATGGCATTGGCCACGGCGGCGGGCATGGCATCGAGCCCCGACGCAGGGCGCGTCGTCATGCGCGGACGATATCCGGCGGCTGAAAACAGCGTGCCCTGGTCGCGCGCAGGAATGTCGAGCACCGAGGCCAGACGCAGGATCATGCCTTCCGATGGCTTCGATCGGCCGGTTTCGAGGAAGGAAAGGTGCCGCGTCGAGATGCCGGCAGCCACCGCCAGGTCAAGCTGGCTCATGCGGCGGTGCCCACGCCATTCCTTCAGGTGATTGCCGAATTCCATCGATGCCGATCTCCGTTGTGCCGGCAGATTGGCGCAGGCGCTGCGCAAAATCCACTACCTGCGAGGTAATTGGTTTCATGACCGGGAGGCGGCAACATCCGGATATCGACAAACGAATGGAGCCGAAAATGTTGAACCTTTCCAACCGCAGCCTGCTCAACAAGACCTTCCTCGCCGATGGCGCATTTTCGCTCCTCACCGGCGCGGTCCTCATCCTCGGTGCGGCCCCGCTCGCCGCTCTCATCAGCCCTGTCGCCACCCCGCTGATGATAAAGCTGCTTGGCGTCGGGCTTCTGGCCTGGGGGATTTTCCATCTCTCGGCCGCCCGCAACGGTGGGCCGGTTTCGGCTGCCGCCCGCGTCAGTATCGGCGGCGACGTCCTGTGGCAGATCGCAAGCCTTGCACTGCTTGCAACCGCCTATAACTCGCTGACGCCCATCGGCGTCGGGTTCTTGATCGTCGGCCTGATCGGCGTCGGCGACTTCCTGTTCTTCAAGGTGAAGGGCTTCGCCAGGGAGCGCGCGGCGCTGGCCTGATCCGACAACAACGAGAAATGCCCGCCGGCTCGCGCCGGCGGGCTTTTTCTTTCATTAGCCGGCTCAGATCTTTTCCCAGCCGTCCTTGTCGCTGGCGCGGTAGATCGCATCGATGAGCTTCTGGTTGAGCCGCGAGTTTTCGAGCGTGACCACTTCCTCGGCTTCGCCCTTTGCAGCGCGCGCAAACGCTTCCGCCTGCAGCTTGTACTGGCGTGCATCCTGGAAGCGGAAGAGCTGCGACTGGGCGTGGTTCTGGTTGGTGAGCTCCACTTCCTCGCGCCCGTAGCGGTCGGCATTGAACGGCGATTTCACCTCGATGAAACCCTTGTCGCCGTGGAAGACCATGACCTGGCGGGCGGCAAGCTGCGTGGAGATATAGAAGCTCAGTTCGAAATCACCGAAGTCGGCGCGCACGCTCGAATAGATGTCGGTGCCGAATTCCGGGTCGCGATCAGTGCTTGCCTGCACGCGCACCGGCTCCTTGGCCGTCACGAAGCGCGTGGTGATCGTCGGGTAGACGCCGATATCCGGCAGGCCGCCGCCACCGAGTGCCGGAATGTTGCGCATGTTGCCGGGGTCGCGGTTGAAATAGGTGAAGGCACCCTGCACGTGTCGAAGTCGGCCGATAGCCCCTTCGGCAAGCAGCGAGCGGGCCTTGCGCCAGACGGGGCTGTAGGTGACCATGAAGGCTTCGGCGATCAGCACCTTGTTGCGATCGCGCGCCGCGATCAATGCATCGATCTCGGATGCCCGCAGCGCAATCGGCTTTTCGCAGAGCACATGTTTGCCGGCATTGGCAGCCTTGATCGTCCACTCCACGTGCTGCGAGGTCGGCAGCGGGATATAGACCGCATCGATCGTGTCGGAGGCGAGCATCTCCTCATAGGATCCGAAGGCGTGCGGCGCGGAAAAGCGGTCGGCCATGGCGCGCGCCTTTGCGAGGTCGCGGCTGGCGACTGCCGAAACGACGCAGTTCTCGGCGTCCTGAATGGCGGGCACGACGAGATCGCGGCCGATCTTGGCCGTGGACAGAATTCCGAAACGAAACATAGCGGGGCTCCCTGATTTGGCGGCTGAGACTACTGCATGATTCCTTAAACCGGAATCGATTTAAGGAGAAAATCATGCAGCAGTTTAAAGCGTTACAGCGCCTTTAGCGCGTCATATGACGCGCGGCGCCGTAGCGGCGAGGTGCGTACCTATCAAGCGGCGACGACCGATAAAAAAGACCGGCGGCAGGTGACAAGCTTTGTTCGCTTGCCTTATGTTCGTGCCGGCATCCTCCCGATCGCGCACTTGCTTTCATCCAGTCCAATGGAGCGAAACCATGGAAAAACGCAGACTTGGCCGCACTAACCTTTCAATCGCGCCGCTTGTCTTCGGCGGCAATGTCTTCGGCTGGACAGCTGACGAAAAGACGTCCTTCGCCCTGCTCGACGCCTTCTTCGATGCCGGCCTTAATGCCATCGACACCGCTGACGTCTACTCGTCCTGGGCACCAGGAAACCAGGGCGCCGACTCCGAGACGATCATCGGCAAATGGCTGAAACAGTCCGGCCACAGCCGCGACAAGGCTGTGATCGTTACCAAGGTCGGTTCCGAGCTTGGGCCGGACCGCAAGGGCCTGTCACGCCGCTGGGTCCTGCAGGCGGTCGAGGATTCACTGAAGCGGCTGCAGACTGATTATATCGACCTTTACCTCTCGCACTGGCCAGACCCCGAAACGCCTTACGAAGAAACACTTGCCGCCTATGACCAGCTTTTGTCTGAGGGCAAGGTGCGCGCCGTCGGCGCCTCGAACCTGAACTCGCTGCAGCTGCGCGAAGCGCTCGATGTCAGCGCCAATGGCGGCCTGCCGCGCTATGCGGTGCTGCAGCCGGAATACAATCTCTACGATCGCGACAGTTTCGACGGGCCGTTGCGCGATCTTTGCGTCAGCGAAGAGATCGGCGTCATCAGTTATTTCGGCCTGGCGCGCGGCTTCCTCTCGGGCAAATACCGCACGCACAAGGACCTTGAAGGGTCGGCGCGCGGCTCGGGCGTCGAAAAATATCTCGACGGCCGCGGCATGCGCATCCTCGGCGTGCTCGACGAAATCGCTGAAGAGACCGGAGCAACGCAGGCCGAGATTGCGCTCGCTTGGGTGCGAAACCGCAAGGGCATCACCGCTCCCATCGCCAGCGCCACCAATCTCGACCAGTTGACGAGCCTCATCCGTTCGACCCAGCTGACCTTGAGCGACGAGGCAATTCGACAGCTCAACGACGTCAGCGAATAGCAGGAGCAAGGCAAGGACGATGGCATTGAGCATACGGGCGGCGACCGCCAGCGACGAAACGCATTGGCGCCGCCTGTGGGCCGGCTATGTCGCCTTTTCCGGCATTGAGCTGGCGGAGGACATCGTCAGTCTGACCTGGAGCCGCCTCATCGATCCCGCTGCACCGCTCTTTGCCCGGCTGGCGATCCTCGATGGCGAACCGGTCGGTTTCGTGATCTGCCAGGAACAGCTCGCGACCTTCTTCCGACACCCCATCTGCTACATCGAGGATCTCTACGTTGATCCATCAGCGCGCGGCCAAGGCGTCGCCCGCGCCATGATCGACGACCTGATCGCGCTCTGCCAGGCGTCGGACTGGGACCGGCTCTATTGGTATACCGAACGCGACAATGCCGTGGCGCGCCGTCTCTACGACCGCTACTCGGCAACCGACGACCACGTGCGCTACAAGTTGACTTTCGGCACGTTCACCGGCTCGGGCAAGAGTGCGTAGAACGCATGATGGCTGCCGTGCTGGTTCGCCATGCCGGGCTTGGTCAGCATCCCGCGCGGCTCGGCGAAGCTTCGGATCCGGCGCGCCGGCCGCTCGTGCCATTGGATATTGAACGCCCAGAGTTTCGGAAAGAAACAGAGCGATGAATAGGGCAGATGGTCGTGGATCCACCAGGCGATCGACTGCCAGCCGCCGAGCTCGTGGCGACGGTCCCAGACCCAGGGAATGACGATGCAGGCGGATGCGCCGATGCAGCCGTCCGCATCGCGCATGTCCCAGATGTGATCGGCCGCCGACGCCGCATTGCTCGAGCAGTTGAGACCGCGGGCATTGCCAAAACCGTTGACCGCGCGGTTTCGGTATCCGGAGCGAATGGTCAAACGGCCGAAGGTCGCTTCCAGCGGTTCCAGTAGCTCCTCGCACAACCGCCGCCCGGCCTCGATCGCCAGCTCGGGATCATCGGGTATATTCGGGATACGATGAAAATCGGCGATCTCCGAATGCAGGAACTCGCGCAAGAAGAAGTTTTTCGACAGCCGCACGCGCCCGAGATCTTCCAATGCGGTTTCTTCACTGCGCTTCCCCTCGTGACACACCGCGTCAGCGCGACTTTGCCCGGCCGACCGGCGATTGCAAGTCCGATGCAAACGCCGATAGCCGTTGATGAGGGCCATCAACCGGCCTAGCTCGCATGCTTGAAGAAATCGATGAAGGCGCGAAGGGCCGGGCGCATCTGGCGCCGGCTCGGATAGTAGAGAAACGGGCCGGCATAGGGCGCGCACCAATCCTCGAGCACGCGGATCAACCGCCCTTCGGCGATTGGCGTTTCCACCCGCGAGAGGAAGAGATAGGCAAGCCCTGCTCCACCCATCGCCGCCTTGATAATCGGCCGGTCTTCCCCAAGGATTAACGGCCCCTCGACGGAAACCGTCAATTCCTCGCCGTGCCTCTCGAACTCCCAGCGATAGAGCGTGCCATTGGAAAAGCGTCGCCGGATGCAGCGGTGGCCGGCGAGATCGCTCGGATGAAAGGGGCGGCCGAAACGCTCGAAATAATCGGGCGATGCAACAACCGCACTTTCCAGCTCCGGCCCGACCTTGACGGCGATCATATCGGCTTCGAGGCTTTCGCCGAGTCGGATGCCGGCGTCGTAGCCTTGTTCGACGATGTCGGTGAAACCATCCTCGTTGGCGATTTCCAGCACGATCTCCGGGTAGCGGTTGAGAAAGGCACCAAGCCGGGGCGCCAGGATAAGATCGGCGGCAAATCGCGGCGCCGTGATGCGCAGATTGCCGGCCGGACGGTCGCGCGTGTCCGTGGCAGCCTCCAGCGCGTGGGCGATCTCGTCGAGCGCCGGTGCCAGTCGTTCAAGGAGGCGCCGCCCCTCCTCGGTCGGCGCGACGCTGCGGGTGGTGCGCGATAAAAGCCGCACACCAAGGCTCGCTTCAAGGCTGCCGACCGCGTGGCTGACGGCCGATGGTGCGATGGCAAGCTCGCGGGCGGCACCACGGAAGCTGCCATGGGCGGCAACCGCGGCAAGGACGGCGAGTTGGGAAAGCTGGGTCCTGTTCATTGATCTAAATAATAGAACAGCCCGTGAGAGTTGACAGAGATTTTCAACCGCATGCTGCGGCCCTATCCTTTGATCATCGTCGTAGCCAGACGGCACCGGGAAGAGCGGCATGCAGGACGCCGCTTGGAGCCGACTGGCCAAGCGCCGACGAATACCGGGCGTTTCGATGCGTTCGCGGGCCACCTTGGCGCGCCTGCATGGTCGCCCCTACCCCGAAAGGACATGACATGAAGACCCGCAAACTCGGGAATGAACTGACCGTCTCCGCCATTGGTCTTGGCTGCATGGGCATGAGCTTTGCCTATGGCGGCGCCGACGAGGCGGAATCGATCCGCACGCTGCAGCGCGCCGTCGACCTCGGCGTCACCTTCTTCGACACGGCCGAAGTCTATGGCCCTTACGAGAATGAAAAGCTTGTCGGCCGGGCGTTGAAGCCGCTACGCGACAAGGTCACGATCGCGACTAAATTCGGCTTCCGCATAGAGCCCGGCAAACCAGCGGCCGAGGCGATCAAAGGCATCGACGGTCGACCGGAAAACGCAAGGGCCGTGGCTGACGCCTCGCTGAAGAGGCTTGGGATCGATGTGATCGACCTCTACTACCAGCACCGCGTCGATCCCGGGGTTCCGATCGAGGAAACCGTCGGCGCCATGGCCGATCTGGTGCGCCAGGGCAAGGTGCGCACGCTCGGGCTTTCCGAGGCAAGTTCCGAAACGATCCGACGTGCCCACAAGGTGCATCCGATCGCGGCGGTCCAGAGCGAATATTCGCTTTGGTCGCGAGACCCGGAAGAGGACGTGCTGGCGACCTGCCGCGACCTCGGCATCGGCTTCGTGCCCTATAGCCCGCTTGGGCGCGGCATGCTGACGGGCACGATCCGCAAGGCTGACGATCTTGCAGCGGACGATTTCCGTCGCTCGTTGCCGCGCTTCCAGGCGGAAAACCTCGGCGCCAACGCCGCCCTTGTCGAAACGCTGGAAGCGCTCGCGCGCGAAAAAGGCGTAACCGCCGCCCAGCTGGCGCTCGCCTGGGTGATCAATCAGGGCGACTTCATCGTGCCCATCCCCGGCGCGCGCAAGCTCCACCACCTGGAGCAGAATGCGGCCGCGGCCGATATCGTGCTGAGCGCTGACGAACTTGCCCGGCTCGGCGATGCGCTGTCGCCGGCGCTCGTTGCTGGCAAGCGCTATACGGAAGCATCGCTGGCGCTCACCAATCGTTGAACGCGCATGCCCCGCCTCCTTGCCGAGGCGGGGCATTCACCCATCGAATTTTCAGCCGGATGCACTACCTTTCCTGTCGTGACCAACAATTTCGGAGGATCGGGAATGTCCGACGAGCAGGCGATCAGCGCGGTGGTGCATCTCTATGTGGACGGCATGGCCTTTGCCAACGAAGGTGCGTTGCGCAAGGCGTTTCACCCAGACGCGGCGATCATCGGCAACTACAGAGGCGCGCTCGAATGGATGACGCGCGACGGCTTCATCAAGGCGGTTCTGGACCAGGGGGCCGCGCCGCCCGGGAGCCAGCCGGAGATGGATGTGGAGATGACCGACATTACCGGCGATGCGGCAACGGTGAAGGTGATCGACAGCTTCGCCGGCGAACGCTTTTCCGATTATCTGTCGCTGGTCAAGATCGACGGGCGCTGGGTGATCGTCAACAAGATCTACCACCTTCACGCCTGATGGCGGGATCAAGCGGGAGCCTCGAGGCCATAGGTCAAATCATGGCGCTCGACCATGTCCAGCTGGCCATGCCTGCCGGGATGGAGGATGTAGCACGGGGTTTCTATGAAGGGCTGCTCGGCCTAACCGAGGTGCAGAAACCATTGAACCTTGCCGGACGTGGTGGCTGTTGGTTCGAGCGAGGAGAGGCAAGAATTCACCTCGGTATCGACCCGGCTTTCTCGCCTGCGCGCAAGGCTCATCCCGCCTTCCTTGTCGACGACCTTGCCCTGCTCCTTTTGCGACTCGAAGCCTCCGGCGTGTCGATCACGCGTGACGCGCCACTTGCCGGATATGCCAGGTGTTACGTCAGCGATCCCTTCGGCAACCGGATCGAGCTGATGCAACGCATTGGTTAGCCGCATGGCAAAGGCCGCTGCAAGCAGCGGCCTTTGCCATGGTTATAAACCGAACGGCCTTCAGGCGCGCAACACGCCGCCTGTCGTCTTGGTGACGTTGGCGACGATCTTGGCCGTCAAAGCCTCGAAGTCCTCGTCGGTCAGCGTGCGCTCGACCGGCTGGATCGTCACTTCGATGGCGATCGACTTCTTGCCTTCGCCAAGGGACGCTCCCTCGAACACGTCGAAGACGCTGACGCCGGTCACCAGCTTGCGGTCGGCGCCGGAGGCTGCACGCAGGATGGCACCTGCCTCGACGCCCTTGTCGACGACGAAGGCGAAGTCGCGCTTGACCGCCTGGAACGGCGAAAGATCAAGTGCCGGCTTGGTGCGGGTCGCCTTCTTCTTCGGTTCCGGCATGGCGTCGACATAGATTTCGAAGCCGCAGAGTGCACCGGAGACATCGAGCGCCTCAAGCGTCTTCGGGTGGAATTCACCGAAGGAGCCAAGCACGATCTTCGGACCGAGCTTGATCGTGCCGGAACGGCCGGGATGATACCAGGCGGGACCGCCGGCTTCGAACTGGACATTGCCCATCGGCACGCCGCAGGCTTCCAAGACCGCGATCGCATCGGCCTTGGCGTCGAAGACGTCGACCGGCTTGCCGCCGCCCTTGGCAGCATTCGACCAGAGACGACCGGCGCCGTTGAGCGATGCGGTGCCACGGCGTACGCCACCGGCAACGCGGCGCTGCTGATCCGGGCCATCGCCTTCATAGGTGCCGGAGACTTCGAAGAGCGCAACGTCGCCAAAGCCCTTGTCGGCATTGCGCTGTGCCGCCGACAGGAGACCCGGCAACAGCGACGGGCGCATGTCCGACATATCGGCCGCGATCGGGTTGGCAAGCTTCAGCGCCGGCTGACCGCCGCCGAAGAGCTTCGCCTGGTCTTCGGAAATGAACGACCAGGTGACGGCCTCCAGCATGCCGCGGCTCGCCAACGCGCGCTTGGCAAGGCGGGTGCGGATCTGCAGCGTCGTCAGGATCTTGCCATTGACGGTGCCATGGCTCGGCAAGGGTGCTGCAACAATGTTGTCGACGCCGTGGATGCGCATGACCTCTTCGACGAGATCGGCCTTGCCGTCGACATCCGGGCGCCAGGACGGCACCGAAACGTTGACGCGCTCGCCCGAGCCCTGGACGCCGAAGCCAAGCTTCTTCAGGATCGTGACGCTCTCTTCCGAGGAAACCTCGAGCCCCGTCAGGCGCTTGACCTCGGACATCGGGAAATCGACGATCTTCGGGCTATAGCCGGCATAGCCGACGACTTCTGCCTTGGCCGGCTTGCCGCCGCAAAGCTCGAGGACCAGTTCGGTGGTGCGCTCGAGACCGGGCACCATGTATTCCGGATCGACACCACGCTCGAAGCGGTAGCGCGCGTCGGTGATGATACCGAGCGTGCGGCCGGACTTGGCGATGTTCATCGGGTCCCAGAGCGCCGATTCGATCAGCACGTCTGTGGTGTTCTCATCGCAGCCGGAGTGTTCGCCGCCCATGATACCGCCGATCGACTCGATGGCCTTTTCGTCTGATATGACGACGTTGTTCGGGCCGAGCTTGTATTCGCGCTGGTCGAGCGCAAGCACGGTTTCGCCTTCCTTGGCGCGGCGCACAGTCAGGTTGCCCGTAACCTTGGCCGCGTCGAAGACGTGCATCGGCCGGCCCTGGTCGAAGGTCATGTAGTTGGTGATGTCGACCAGCGCGTTAATCGGACGAAGACCGATCGACAGCAGCCGCTGCTGCATCCATTTCGGCGACGGGCCGTTCTTGACGCCGCGCACGAGCCGCAGGCCGAAGCCTGGGCAAAGGTGACGATCTTCGCCAAGGTCGATCGTCAGCTTGACCGGGGTCTCGCCTTCGACCGCAAAGGCGGGTGCCGCGCGGGCCTTCAGCGTACCGAGGCCAGAGGCTGCGAGGTCGCGGGCGATGCCGTAAACGCTGGTGCAATCCGGGCGGTTCGGCGTCAGGTTGATCTCGATCATCGGATCGTCGAGGCTGGCATAGGCCGCATAGCTCGTGCCAACAGGCGCATCATCCGGCAGGTCGATGATGCCGTTGTGGTCGTCGGAGATCTCGAGTTCCTTTTCCGAACACATCATGCCGTGGCTTTCGACGCCGCGAATGTTGCCGACGGAGAGCGTGACGTCGATGCCCGGCACGTAGGTGCCCGATGCGGCGAAGGCGCCGACGAGGCCGGCGCGGGCGTTCGGCGCGCCGCAGACGACCTGAACCGGTGCGCCTGTGCCGGTATCGACCATCAGGACCCGAAGCTTGTCGGCATTCGGATGCTGCTCGGCGGAAACGACCTTGGCGATGACGAACGGCTTGAAGGCGGCCTTGTCGTCGACATCCTCGACTTCAAGCCCGATCATCGTCAAGCGCGCACAGATCTCGTCCAGCGAAGCGTCGGTATCAAGGTGGTCCTTGAGCCAGGAAAGCGTGAATTTCATGATTTCACCTGTGTCCTCGAGCGTTTCCGGCTTAAACCGGGTTGCAGAAACACTCTATCCCTTTGTTTTTACACATTTCCTGGCGGAAAACCGCTTCGCACTTTTCCTGGAAATGCTCCAATTTTCAGCGCGATCAGGCCGAGAGGCCGCCGAACAATGTCGGCATGTCGAGCGGGCGGAAGCCGTAATGGTTCATCCAGCGGACATCGGCGTTGAAGAAGTCACGCAGGTCCGGCATGCCGTATTTCAGCATGGCGATGCGGTCGAGACCCATGCCCCAGGCAAAGCCCTGATACTCGTCCGGATCGAGCCCGCCGGATCTGAGCACGTTCGGGTGGACCATGCCGCAGCCGAGGATCTCCATCCAGTCGGTGCCCTCGCCGAACTTGACGATCGGGCCGGAGCGGTCGCACTGGATGTCGACCTCGAAGGACGGTTCGGTGAACGGGAAGAACGACGGGCGGAAACGCATCGTGACCTGATCGACCTCGAAGAAGGCCTTGCAGAATTCTTCCAGCACCCAGCGCATGTTGGCGACGTTCGCGGACTTGTCGACGACCAGGCCCTCGACCTGATGGAACATCGGCGAGTGGGTGGCGTCGGAATCCTGGCGATAGGTCTTGCCGGGGATGATGATGCGGATCGGCGGGTCCTGCGCCTCCATCGTGCGTATCTGCACCGGCGAGGTATGCGTGCGCAGCACCTTGCGCTCGCCCTTGTCATCTTCATTGAAGAAGAAGGTGTCGTGCATCTCGCGGGCCGGGTGGCCTTCCGGGAAGTTCAGCGCCGTGAAGTTGTAGTAGTCGGTCTCGATGTCAGGACCTTCGGCGATCGAGAAACCCATGTCGCCGAAGATCGCGGTGATCTCGTCGACGATCTGGCTGATCGGATGGATACGGCCACGTTCGGCCGGGGACGAGCGCACCGGCAGGCTGATATCGACGGTTTCGCGGGCCAGACGCTCGGCGATCGCCTGGTCCTTCAACGCCGACTTGCGGGCGGTGATCGCTTCTGCAACCGTGGTCTTCAGCGCGTTGATCTGGGCGCCACGGGTCTGGCGCTCTTCCGGCGTCATCGTGCCGAGCGTCTTCAGTAGCTCGGAGATCGAGCCCTTCTTGCCGAGCGCGCCGACGCGCACCGCCTCGATCGATCCTTCGTCGCCGGCGGCATCGATGTCCGCCAGCAGTGTCCGTTCCAGTGTTTCCAGTTCGCTCATTCTGTCCTGCCTCGATGCGGGAATGGGTTCGGTCTATATCGGTTGTTGTCTTCAGGATTGTGATTGCGTCGCCAGTGAGTCCGTCGCCGCCACGAGGCGCACGGGGTCATGACCGTTCTGGATGCGCAGGAAGAAGCGCGCCAGCGGCAACAATCGCGTAAAGAGCGGTTTGATCTCTGAGGGAGCGACGGCGACTTCCGCTGGCGCGCTTCTTCC
>Ga0247819_10000983_pt1 | contig 15829 bp, 12 predicted proteins | sample 13C_Xylose_Day6_FD_193428 | JGI IMG/M metagenome (GOLD analysis project Ga0247819, IMG submission 193428) | Soil microbial communities from agricultural site in Penn Yan, New York, United States - 13C_Xylose_Day6 | ecosystem: Environmental > Terrestrial > Soil > Agricultural land | place: USA...
GCTGCCGCTGCCGATCGTCGAGGGCGCGCACTTTCTGGCAAGCTTGCTCGGCCTTGCGCTCGTCATCGTCTCGCGCGGGCTCGCACAGCGGCTCGATGGCGCCTGGTGGGCGTCGGTCGCAATCGCCGTTGCCGCACTGCTGCTTTCGCTGATCAAGGCGATCGCGCTGGTCGAGGCCGGCATGCTTGCCTTCTTTCTCGTCGGTCTCCTCGCCAGCCGCCGTCTGTTTGTTCGGCCGGCTTCGCTCTTCGGCCAGGCGCTGACGCTGCCGTGGTTGACGGCACTCGGGGTGATCTGCCTGGGTGGGCTGGTCGTCCTGCTGTTCGTCTATCGCGACGTCGAATACAGCCATGAACTCTGGTGGCAGTTCGAATTCTCTGCCGAGGCGCCGCGCGGCCTGCGTGCGCTTCTGGGTGTGACGATCGGCGCCAGCGCTGTTGCCATCTGGAGCCTGATGCGCCCGGCGGCCTCAGGCGCGGAGCCGGCAACCGACGATGCCATGGAGCGGGCATTGGCGATCGTCGAGGCGCAGGACATGTCCGATGCCAATCTGGTGCGCATGGGAGACAAGAGCCTGATGTTTTCCGCCGATGGTCGCGCCTTCATCATGTATGGCCAGCGCGCCCGCTCGTGGATCGCGCTGTTCGACCCGGTGGGGCCGGTCGATGCCTGGCCGGAACTGATCTGGCAGTTCTTCGAGAGGGCCCGCGCCAGCGGCTGCCGCGCGGTGTTCTATCAGGTTTCGCCACTTGGGCTCGCCTACTATGCCGATGCGGGACTTCGCGCCTTCAGGCTCGGCGAGCTCGCCCATGTCGATCTCGCCCGTTTCGAGATGAAGGGCGGCAAGTGGGCCAATCTGCGCCAGCAGGTCAGCCGCGCCCAGCGCGACGGGCTGGAGTTCAAAATGGTGGCTCCAGCAGACGTTCCGGCGATCATGGGCGAATTGACGGCGATTTCCGATGCATGGCTTGCCCATCACAATGCCAAGGAAAAGGGTTTTTCGCTTGGGGCTTTCGATCCTGAGTATCTGGCCGAACAGCCGGTCGCGATCCTCACCTACGAGGGACGGATCGTCGCCTTCGCCAATATCCTGGTGACGGCAACCAAGCAGGAAGGCACCGTCGATCTCATGCGCTTCTCGCCGGATGCCCCCAAGGGATCGATGGATTTCCTGTTCGCGAAGGTGATGGAATATCTGAAGGCCGAGGGGTACCGGACCTTCAATCTTGGCATGGCGCCGCTGTCTGGTATGTCCTCGCGCCAGATCGCGCCGGTCTGGGATCGGGCAGGGCGAACCTTCTTCGAGCACGGCGAACGCTTCTACAATTTCAAGGGACTTCGCGCCTTCAAGTCGAAGTTCCACCCCCATTGGCAGCCGCGCTATCTCGTGGCGAGCGGCGGCATCAATCCGATCCTTGCCTTGATGGATGTAACATTCCTGATCGGCGGCGGCCTCAAGGGAGTGATGAAGAAATGATGCGGATCCCGATGATCTGGAAGCCTCTGGCAGGTGCCGCCCTTCTCGCCATCGCGACGGTTGCACCGGCTTTAGGGCAGGAGACGGCGGCGACCTACGACACCGGCATGATCCCGGCACCCCATATCCTCGTCCCGAAGGACAAGGCATCCGCCCTTGTTGTTCTGCTGTCCAATGCGGATGGCTGGAGCGACAAGGAAGATGCGGTCGCTCGCGCCCTTGTCGACGACAAGGCGGTCGTCATCGGTATCGACCTCAAGGCCTATCTTGCCTCGCTCGCCAAGGACGACGGCGACTGCATCTACACGGTGTCGGATATCGAAGCGTTGAGCCAGCAGGTCCAGCGCGTCCTCAAGAGCGATGCCTACCTCCCGCCGATTGTGGCCGGGGTCGGAGCGGGCGGGGCCATGGCGCTGGCCATCGCCGCACAGACGCCGGCTGCGACCATCGGCCAGACGCTTGCGGTCGATCCGGAGGAAGGCGTTGCGCTGACGAAGCAGCTCTGCACGCCGGCGGAGAAGACCTTGAAGGCCGATCGCATGGTGTACGGCCTGACGGACGGTGCCCTGCCGGACCCGATCTCCGTCGTCTTTACGCCGACGGCATCCGACGACGGCCGAAGCCATGTGGCTAAACTCATCGAAAAACACCCTGATATCACGCAGGAAGACAGCGACGACGAAGCCTATGCGGCGCTATCAGGTCATCTGACGGATCTGATCGACAGCGAGAGCGCGGCAGACAATCCATTCGGCTTGCCCCTGACGGTGCTCGATACCAAGCCGACACGCGACACCATGGCGGTGATCTATTCCGGCGATGGCGGCTGGCGCGATATCGACAAGCAGGTCGGAGACGTCCTGCAGCAGCAAGGTGTCCCTGTCGTCGGCATCGATTCTCTGCGTTATTTCTGGTCCGAGCGCGAACCGCAGGCGACGGCCGACGATCTCGCCAAGGTGATGAGCTACTATCGCAAGCGCTGGAACGTCCGCAATGTTCTCTTGATCGGTTACTCCTTCGGTGCCGATATCCTGCCACGCACTTTCAATCTGCTCCCGCCCGCAGAGCGCGCCCATGTGCGGCAGGTCACGCTGATGGCGCTATCGCATCAGGTCGACTACAAGATTTCGGTGCTTGGCTGGCTCGGCGCGGCCGGGCAGGGCGATGGCGGCGATCCGCTCGACGATATCAAGCACATCGACCCCTCTTTGGTGCAGTGCATTCACGGCACCGAGGAAGAAGACGACGCCTGCCCTGACCTGAAGGGCGCGGGCGTCGATGTCGTCGCGATCGAAGGCGGTCACCATTTCGACGAGGACTATCCCGCCGTGACCCGGCGTGTGCTCGACGCGCTCGACCGGCGGTTGGCTTCGGCAAAGTAGTGGTGGTTTATACGGCCGGCGAAATCAGAGTTGAAGACGCGGGCACGGGACTGATGCCCTGCGTGACGACCCGTCCGTCTTCCATCCAGGCTTTGCCTTCCGCCAGCAGCCTGAGCGCCATCGGATAGGTGCGGTGCTCGACCGTCAGCACGCGAGCGGCAAGGGTGTCGGCCGTGTCGCCGTCGACAACCGGTACGACCGCCTGCGCGACGATCGGACCCTCATCCATGCCCTCGGTGACGAAATGCACCGTACATCCCGCCACTTTCACGCCGGCGTCAATGGCGCGCTGATGGGTGTGGAGACCCGGAAAGAGCGGCAGAAGCGACGGATGAATGTTGATGATCCGGCCTTCGTGGCGCTGGATGAAGTTCGCCGACAACAGCCGCATATAGCCGGCAAGGCAGATAATATCGGGAGACAGCCGCTCGAGTTCGGCAAGGACCGCCGCCTCGTGCGCATCCTTGCTGTCGAAATCCTTGCGAAGGAACGCATAGGTTGGGATGCCGAGCGCTGCAGCCTTGGCAAGGCCTCCGGCATCGGCCTTGTCGGCAATCACTGCGACGATCTCGGCCGGAAAACCAGGCTCGGCGGCAGCTTTGGCCAGCGAAAGCATGTTGGAGCCGCCGCCCGAGATCAAGACGACGACTTTTTTCCTGCCTGCCGTCACGTCGTTCATCATAGGGCGAGGCTGCCCTTGTAGATCGTGCCATGCGCGCCTTCGGCGCGGGCAACCATGCGGCCGAGCGTGAAGACGGTTTCGCCCTCGGCTTCCAGCACGGCTGCAACGTCCTGCGCCTTTTCCGCCGGAACGACGGCGATCATGCCGACGCCGCAGTTGAACGTGCGCAGCATTTCGTTGGCCGCGACGCCGCCGGTCTGGGCAAGCCAGGAGAAGACCTTCGGCGCCTTGATGGCGTCGAGATCGATCTCGGCTGCAAGATGCTTCGGCAGCACGCGCGGAATGTTCTCGGGGAACCCGCCGCCGGTGATATGCGCCAGCGCCTTGATCGAGCCGGTTTCGCGGATCGCCTTCAGGAGCGGCTTCACATAGATGCGCGTCGGCGTCATCAGGAGATCGGCAAGCGTGCCTTCACCAAACGGGGCAGGTGCATCCCAGGCAAGACCCGACAGCGCGACGATCTTGCGAACGAGAGAGTAACCGTTGGAGTGAACGCCTGACGATGCAAGGCCGAGGATGACGTCGCCTTCACCAATGTCACCCGCTGGAAGCAGCTGGCCGCGTTCGGCCGCACCGACAGCGAAGCCGGCAAGGTCATAGTCGCCTCCGGAATACATGCCCGGCATTTCCGCGGTCTCGCCACCGATCAATGCGCAACCGGATTGGCGGCACCCGGCGGCAATGCCGGCAACGATTGCGGCACCCTGATCGGGATCGAGCTTGCCCGTGGCGAAATAGTCGAGGAAGAACAGCGGCTCGGCACCCTGGACCACCAGGTCGTTGACGCACATGGCAACGAGGTCGATGCCAACGGTGTCGTGCTTGTTGGCGTCGATGGCAATCTTGAGCTTGGTGCCGACACCGTCATTGGCGGCAACGAGCACCGGGTCGGTGAAACCGGCGGCCTTCAGGTCGAACAGGCCGCCGAAGCCGCCGATCTCGCCGTCGGCACCCGGGCGCCGGGTCGAGCGCACATGCGGCTTGATTTTCTCCACCATCAGATTGCCGGCATCGATATCCACGCCTGCGTCACTGTAGGTGAGGCCGTTCTTTCCCGACTGGCTCATGCTGGTTCTCCAAGGCTGGTCGCGCGACAGGTATTTTGCGGATGCGATTGGCACGATGGGCAAGGGAGTGCAAGCCGACAGCCTGCCTTCTCGGCCTTTTTTCAACATTTTGCCCATATCCCACCGGCAAGAACGGTATGGAGGGTTCAATTTACCGGGCTGAGAAGCACGCGGACTTGACCGGTGCGCGCCACGCCACCTATCTCCTCATACAGAATATGATGCGGTAAAGGCATGCTTGGCGTGTTACGGGGAACACCATGGACATAAAAGTCAGCGGTTCGGGACTACAGCGCCAGGTTATCTTCTGGCTGCTGGTGCTCGCCGCCTTCATCGCCTTCCTGATGGTTTTCAGCTCGATCCTGCTGCCGTTCCTCGCGGGCATGGCACTGGCCTATTTCCTCGACCCGGTCGCCGACCGCCTTGAGCGCCTCGGCCTCAGTCGGCTGATGGCGACGGTGGTGATCCTCATCGGCTTCGTGGTGATCTTCGCCCTGTCGCTGATGATCATCATCCCGGTGATCTTCACCCAGGCCGCCGACTTCATTCAGAAGATGCCCGGTTACATCTCCAAGCTGCAGGCGCTGTTGACCGACAGCCAGTCGACGCTGCTGCCACAATGGCTGGCGGACCAGATGACGGCGATCAAGCAGAATTCAGCCAAGCTTTTGGAGCAGGGCGCGAGCTTCCTCGGCACGTTGTTCCAGCAGCTCTGGAACTCTGGCATGGCGCTGCTCGACATTCTGTCGCTGTTCGTGATCACGCCGGTCGTCGCCTTCTATCTGCTGCTCGACTGGGACCGGATGGTCAACCGGGTCGATAGCTGGGTTCCGCGCGACTATGTCAGCGTCGTCCGCCAGATCGCCCGGGACATGAACACGACGATCGCCGGCTTCGTTCGCGGCCAGGGCTCGCTCTGCATCATCCTCGGCCTTTACTATGGCATCGGCCTGTCGCTCGTCGGTCTCAATTTCGGCCTGCTGATCGGCCTCTTTGCCGGCATGATCAGCTTTATCCCCTATGTCGGATCGATGGTCGGTCTGGTGCTGGCCGTCGGCGTCGCGCTTGTACAGTTCTGGCCCGATTATCTCTGGATCGGGCTTGTCGCTGCCATCTTCTTCAGCGGCCAGTTCCTCGAAGGCAACATCCTGCAGCCCAAGCTGGTGGGCAAGAGCGTCGGCCTGCATCCGGTCTGGCTGATGTTCGCGCTTCTTGCCTTCGGTGCCCTCTTCGGTTTCGTCGGGCTTCTGGTTGCGGTTCCCGCGGCCGCCGCCATCGGCGTGCTTGTTCGCTTCGGCATCCAGCGATACCTTGATAGCGATCTCTACCATGGGCATGGAAAGGTCGCGGCGAAGAAGGCAAAGGGCAGTCAGCCCGGCTGATAGTCCCATCCTTGTCCCGAGTACAGCATGACAAAACGTCCCTTCGAACAACTGCCTCTGGCATTCGACCACGACCCGGCAACGGGTCGTGAGGATCTGCTCGTTTCCGATCGGTTGAGCGCGGCGATCGCGATCGTCGATCACTGGCCAGACTGGCCGTCGCCGGTTGTCATCATCGCCGGCCCGATCGGTTCCGGAAAATCGCATCTCGCCAGCATCTGGAAGGAGAGGGCGGGCGCGCGGGCGATCCACCCGGTTGCGGACTCGGATGTGGCGTTGATCGCCGCCAACGGTCCTGTGCTGTTCGAGGATGCCGACCGTCAGGGGTTCGACGACACCACCCTGTTTCATGTCATCAACAGCGTTCGCCAGCATGGCACGGGCCTCTTGATGACCTCGCGCCTGTGGCCGATGTCCTGGCCGGTCGTTCTTCCGGACCTGCGCTCGCGCCTGAAAGCAGCAACCGTCGTCGAGATCGGCGAGCCCGACGATGAGTTGTTGACGCAGGTATTGATCAAGCTCTTTGCCGATCGCCAGCTTTTCATCGACGAAAGGCTCGTCGGCTATATCGTCCAGCGCATGGAACGCTCGCTCGAGGCTGCCCAGACGATCGTCGAACGCATCGACAGGCTGGCACTCGCCCGCGGCGTCAAGCTGACCCGATCGCTTGCCGCCGAAGTCCTGGAAGAGCTTGGAAATCAACGCCATTCCGATTGATTGTCACAGTTCCGTCGTCAAACTGTTATAGTTCCTGCATGCGAAGAAATGGGGTCTGACCGGTAATGGATAATGCGACGTCTGCGGTGAATGAGAACAAACAGGCCGCGGAGGAGCTAGACCTGCTCTCCAGCCCGGAACGGTTCATCAATCGCGAATTTTCGTGGCTGCAATTCAATCGCCGCGTGCTTGAGGAGACCCTGAACACGGCGCATCCGCTCCTGGAGCGTGTCCGCTTTCTGTCGATTTCGGCCGCCAACCTTGATGAGTTCTTCATGGTGCGCGTCGCCGGCCTCGAGGGCCAGGTGCGGCAGGGGCTCGCCATGCGGTCGCCTGATGGCAAGACGCCGGCCGAACAGCTCGAAGACATCCTCAAGGAAATCGACAACCTGCAGATGGAGCAGCAGGCGTCGCTCGCCGTCCTGCAGCAGTATCTGGCCAAGGAGGATATCCTCATCGTCCGCCCGGCGTCCTTATCGGCGCAGGACAAAAGCTGGCTTGCCAACGAATTCGACCAGGCGATCTTTCCGGTGCTGACGCCGCTGTCGATCGACCCGGCGCATCCGTTCCCGTTCATCCCGAACCTCGGGTTCTCGATGGGCCTGCAGCTCGTCAGCAAGACCGGCCGTGAGCCAATGACGGCGCTCTTGCGCCTGCCGGTGGCGCTCGACCGCTTCATCCGCCTGCCCGATTTCAAGAACGTCATCCGCTACATCACGCTCGAAGACATGGTCAGTCAGTTCATCGAACGGCTGTTCCCAGGCTACGAGGTCAAGGGCTCGGGCACGTTCCGCATCATCAGAGACAGCGATATCGAAGTCGAAGAAGAGGCCGAAGATCTGGTGCGCTTCTTCGAAACGGCGCTGAAGCGTCGTCGTCGCGGATCGGTGATCCGCATCGAGCTCGATTCGGAAATGCCCGCTTCGCTGCGCCAGTTCGTCGTTCAAGAACTCAGCGTTCCGGAAAACCGCGTCGCCGTTTTGCCGGGGCTTCTGGCGCTGAACACGCTGTCGGAAATCACCAAGGCGCCGCGCGACGATCTGCGCTTTGAACCTTACAATCCGCGCTTCCCCGAGCGCGTGCGCGAACACGCCGGCGATTGTTTTGCCGCGATCCGCGAAAAGGACATGGTGGTCCACCACCCCTATGAGTCCTTCGACGTCGTGGTGCAGTTCCTGCTGCAAGCGGCGCGCGATCCGGAAGTGGTCGCCATCAAGCAGACGCTCTACCGTACCTCGAACGACAGTCCGATTGTGCGCGCGCTTGTCGACGCTGCCGAAGCCGGAAAGTCCGTGACGGCGCTGGTCGAACTGAAGGCCCGCTTCGATGAGGAAGCCAACATCCGCTGGGCGCGCGACCTGGAGCGCGCCGGCGTGCAGGTGGTCTTCGGGTTCATCGAACTCAAGACCCATGCCAAGATGTCGATGGTGGTGCGTCGCGAAGAGGGCCGGTTGCGCACCTATTGCCACCTCGGCACCGGCAACTACCATCCGGTCACGGCGAAGATCTACACTGACCTGTCATTCTTCACCTGCAACCCGGTCATCGCCCATGACATGGCGAACATCTTCAACTTCATCACCGGTTACGGCGAGCCGGAAGCCGGCATGAAGCTGGCGGTTTCGCCGCACACGCTTCGCCCCCGCATCCTCAAGCATATCGAGGAGGAGATCGAGCACGCCAAGGCCGGCCGGCCTGCGGCGATCTGGATGAAGATGAACTCGCTCGTCGATCCGGAAATCATAGACGCGCTCTACAAGGCAAGCCGTGCCGGGGCTGAAGTCGACCTGGTGGTACGCGGCATCTGCTGCCTGAGGCCGCAGGTGCCGGGGCTGTCCGACAATATTCGTGTCAAGTCCATCGTCGGCAGATTCCTTGAACATTCCCGCATATTCTGCTTCGGCAACGGTCACGGCCTTCCATCGGAGAATGCGCTTGTCTATATCGGCTCGGCGGATATGATGCCGCGAAATCTGGACCGGCGGGTTGAGACGCTTGTGCCTCTTATCAACCGGACTGTGCACGAACAGGTACTTTCGCAGATCATGCTGGGCAATCTCATCGATAACCAGCAGAGCTACGAAATTCTTCCCGACGGTACGTCTCGCCGGATGGAAGTCGGCAAGGACGCCGAACCTTTCAACGCGCAGCACTATTTCATGACCAATCCCAGCCTCTCCGGCCGGGGTGAAGCCCTGAAGTCCAGTGCACCGAAGCTGATTGCCGGCTGGAAGAGCAGCTGGCACAAGTAAAACGGAATTGCATGGTCGAATCTGAAGCGCAGGGGCGTCTGCCCGGCATCCGCCCGGTTTCCGTTGTGGATATCGGCTCCAACTCCATTCGCCTTGTCGTCTACGAAGGCCTGAGCCGCGCTCCGGCCATGCTGTTCAACGAGAAGGTCATGTGCGGTCTGGGCAAGGGCATCGATGCCACCGGACGCATGGACGAGGAGAGCGTCGAGCGCGCTCTCCGGGCGCTGCATCGCTTTCATGCGCTGTCGCAGCAGGCGCGTGCGACCTCCATGTATGTTCTGGCCACCGCAGCCGCTCGCGAGGCGAGCAACGGACCTGCCTTCATCGAGAAGGCCGAGGCGATCCTCGGCCACAAGGTGCGCATCCTCACCGGCGAAGAGGAAGCCTATTTCTCCGCCATGGGCATCGTCAGCGGCTATCACGACCCTGATGGAGTGGTCGGTGACCTTGGCGGTGGCTCGCTGGAACTTGTCGAGGTCAGCGGCACAAAGATCGGCAAGGGCATCACCCTGCCGCTCGGGGGTATCCGCCTCTTCGAGCATAGCGGCGGCTCGCTGCCGAAGGCTCGCACCTGGGTGCGCAAATTCATGAAAAGCTCGCCGGTGCTGAAGACCGGCACCGGCCGCACCTTTTATGCCGTCGGCGGCACCTGGCGCTCGATCGCCAAGCTGCACATGGAAATCCGAAACTATCCGCTGCATATGATGCAAGGCTACGAGATCTCCTACGACGAGGCGATGGCGCTGCTGCCGGAGGTGATCGAGCCGAGGAACATCAAGCCATCGGCCTATGCGACGATCTCCAAAAGCCGCCGCAGCCTGCTTCCCTTTGGCGCGATCGCGATGCAGGAAGCACTGTCGATCATGAAGCCGGAGCGGATTTCGTTCTCGGCGCTCGGCGTGCGCGAAGGCTATCTCTTCTCTCTGCTGAACGAGAGCGAGCGTGCGCAGGATCCGCTGCTGACCGCCGCCGGCGAAATCGCCATCCTGCGGGCGCGTTCCCCCGAGCATGCCCGCGAACTTGCCGACTGGACCGGCCGCATGGTGCCGTTCTTCGGCGTCGAGGAAACCGAAGAGGAAAGCCGCTATCGCCAGGCTGCCTGCCTGCTCGCCGATATCAGCTGGCGCGCCCATCCGGACTATCGCGGTCTGCAGGCGCTGAACATCATCGCCCACTCGACCTTCTCCGGCATCACCCATGCGGGGCGGGCCTATATCGCGCTCGCCAACTACTATCGCTTCGAAGGCCTGAACGACGATGGCGCGACCGGCGCACTGACCGGCATTACCACGCCGCGACTGCTGGAACTGGCGAAACTGCTCGGCGGCCTGCTGCGCGTCGCCTATCTGTTCTCGGCGTCGATGCCGGGCGTGGCGAGGAATCTGACCTTCCGCAAATCGTCCCTGCCGGATGTCGATCTGGAGATCGTCGTGCCTGCGGCCTATTCGGAATTTGCCGGCGAGCGCCTCGACGGACGGCTGCAGCAGCTCGGCAAGCTGACCGGCAGAAGATTGGCGTTCCAGTTCGAGAGCTGAACGCACTCAGATCTTTGACGAAGGGGCGCGCGGACGCAAATCCGCGCGCCCTTTTTTGATTATTCGGCTTTCAAGAATTCGCCGACTTCGAGCAGAACGAACTCGTTGTCGTCGGCCTTATCAAGCGCCCGGCCGGCCGAGAACGGCAGGTTGTTGTCATTGCCGACGATGATGTGCGTGTCATCGACGCGATCGACGTTTTCGATCGTCACGAACGGCATGTCGTAATAGCCGTCACCACCGCCCTGGCGCTTCTTGTTGTCGGGGTCGGCGATCTTCAGGAGGTCGATGTAACCGATCTTGCGGACGGCCTTGCCGACATTGCTGTCATCGAAGGCAATCTTGTAGACACGTTTCACCTTCGAGCCGACGGCAAAGCAATCCGGCTTCGGATCCTTCGGATCGGCGCAGGCCTTGTCGAGCGTGCCCGCGCCGTTGTCGCGTTCGATCACCAGTGCCGTCTTGTCGTCGAGCATGTTGAAGTCGCCGATTGCCTCGCCGCCTTCGGCCAGCGGATAGAGCCAGCTGCGGCCCGTCCAGGCCTTGGCTGCGACATCGAGTTCGATGACGCGTAGTGTCGGACGGCCATCGGCCTTTTCCACGGTTTCGCTGTCGGTCCAGATCGGCCCTTCGAGCAGACCGTAGAGCTTGGAGCCGTCCTTCGACAGTGCCATGCCTTCATAGCCGCCGGAGCGCTTCAGGTTGAAGGCGGGTGTCTTCTTCGACGGATCGCCCTGCAGTGTCAGGGTCGGATTGTCGGGCGACATAACCGGCTTGCCGTCAACTGTTGTCGCGATGACGTCGGTCAGCTTGCCGTCGACATCGAATTTCAGGATATAGGGACCGAATTCTTCCCCGACCCAGAAGCCGTCGGCGACCGGCTGGATCGACTCAACGTCGAAGTCAGCGCCGGTCAGGTAGCGCTTGTCGGAACCTTCCATGACGATCGGGAAGGGGGCCTTGCGGTCCGGGTCGGTGAGGAACAGTGTTTTCAGCGCCTCGACCTTGCCGGCGTCCCAGTCCATCTTCACGTGGTGCAGCATCAGCATGGCATCGGTTGAGTTCAGCTTGTTGCCGAAGCCGTTGTCGGAAAGGCTCCAGAAGGTGCCGTCTTCCATGGCCCTGATGCCGGAGAAGCCCTGCATCGGCTGGCCGTTGAACGGCAGTGAAAGGCCGGTCGGGCGCACGCCATCCTTGCCGGGCACGGTGCCGAGCGCGTCAGCGCGCTTGCGGTCCGCCGTGGTGAATTTGCCCGATGTCTTCAGGTATTCCGGTGCGTCGGACGGTGCTGCCAGGATCGTGTTTGCCGGTAGGATCGCATGTGCCTTCAGGGTTGCGGGAAAGGCCTTTTCCTCGGCCAGGACGGTCGTCGTCATCAAAAGTGTGAGCGCCGCAGCGGCGAGAAGCGTTTTGGTCATGAAAGTCACCGTGGGTTGGATGCCAAAGTACGGGAACCCGATAGGCGGCTTTGATGACGGTTGGGTGATGCTTGGCTTACAGGCTGGTGAAGCTTTGATGACAGACGAAAGGCGCTGCGCCCGAGGGGAGAAACTCGCCGAGTTCGAATTGTTGCGCGTGACCGGACACTGGTTCCGGGCCGCAACGACCCAGCGGCGCCGGTGCTTCAGCCGGCGAGCGCCAGGCTCGCCCAGCGCCCGGGCGTTACACCGTAGGCACGTTTGAAATGGCGGGTGAAATGGGCCTGGTCGGCAAAGCCGGTTTCGAGCGCGGCACCTGCCAGGCTGTGACCGGCGGCAATCATCCGGCGCGCCTGCTCCAGCCGCCGCATCAGAAGGTAGCGGTGCGGGCTGGTGCCGAGAACCTTGCGGAACTGGCGGGCGAGGGTGAAGCGATCAAGGCCGCTGACGGCCTCGAGTTCCTGCGAGTCGACCGGGCGATCGAGGTTGGCTTTGAGATAGTCCGTCGCCTCGAAACCGCCCGCTTGGCCGACCTGCCGGCAGCCTTGCTTGTCGTGCCGGCATGGCGGCACAAGCCTTCTGCAATGCGTGTAAGAATGTCGTCGAGCGCGAGTTCGTCAATACCGCCGTCGAGATCCATGACGGCCTCGCCGATCGCCTGGCGCAGGGCCACGTCACCAACAACCGGGGCGGCTATGATGGGCAAGGCGCCGCCACTGTCGCCAAGCGCCGCGATCAATCGCTCCGGCTGCAGATACATCATCCTGTAGCGAAGCGTCGCTTCCGTGCCCGCGCCGCCATCGTGCAGTTCGTCGGGGTGAATGATGATGATGCTTCCAGGCGTGCTGTAGCGGCTCTCGCCACGATACTGGAAGGTCTGGATGCCGCCAAGCGTCACGCCAAGCGCATAGGTGTCGTGGCGATGCGGCTCGAAGACCTTGCCGTGCAGCCGGGCCTCGATGCGCTCTATGCCGTCCACCGGTGCCGCGACGCGGATGCCATCGCCCGGCGATCCGCACAATCGTTCAAGATTGATCGCTGCGTCCTCGGTTAAGGCCTCCTTGGGCACGCCCTGATGTCCTGAAATGGAGATACCCGTCATGTTCGACACCAAGTTTGCGATCGTTTTGCGCGACGATCTGGCCACCTGGCAGAAGCTGAACGTCACCGCGTTTCTGGCAACCGGCATCGCCGGGCAGAAACCGGCGATTATCGGCGAACCCTATCGCGACGGCGCCGGCCACATCTACAACGCTCTGAGCGTTCAGCCGATCATCGTGTTATCGGCAGATGGTGCGACGCTTGGCAATATTCAACGCCGTGCGATCGAAAGGGAAATACAAACCTCTGTTTATGTCGATGCGATGTTTTCGACCGGCCACGACAGCGCCAACCGCGCGGTCTTCGCCGAAACGCGACCCGACGGCGCGAAGGTCGCCGGCATCGCCATTCATGCCGACAAGAAGCTGGTCGACAAGATCACCAAGGGTGCAAAACTGCACGGTTGACGGCTAATTGACAGCCACTGGCGGTGCAGGCGTGCCCCCGGCCCGAAGCGCCAGGACGCCGAGCTTCTGCCCGCGTCCCTTCACGGCGTGCTCGCCAAGATCTTCCACGCGGACATAGTGCGGCAGCCGCATCTTGCGGGCGAGGTCGGTGGAAATCAGCACCTGATGGTTCAGTGACTTGCACAGGCCTTCGAGGCGAGCGGTGGTGTTCACCGTGTCGCCGAAATAGGTGATCTTGTGTTTGTCGACGCCAATTTCCGCGGCGACGATGGTGCCGCCATGAAGCGCTGCCCGTAGGCGCGGAACCTCGCCGAACTCCTTGCGCCAACGGTGGGCGCCGGCTTCGATCTCTTCGAGAATGTCGAAAACGCAGTGCACGCAGGCGGCGTTTTTGACAGCACGGTCGAAGGGCCAGGTAATCACGGCCGCGTCGCCGACATAGTCGTCGATCGCGCCGCGATAGCGCAGTACGGGGTCGGCAAGTGTTGCAAACAGCTTGCTGAGATATTCCTGCATCCTGAGATCGCCGTATCGCTCGGCATAGGCGGTGGAGCCGGCAAGATCGATGAAGAGGAAGACGCGCTCCTCCTGCATCGGCTTGCGATAGCGCCCGGTCAAAAGGCTCAGAAACACGTCACGGCCCAACAGTTCGCGCACGCGAAGCGCGAAAACGATCGAGCCCGAGACCGCCAGGGCGAACAGAAGCGCCGTGCTTGAGGGGACGACCGCGTCCTTCCAATCCGCGTCTATTTGCCCGCTCATCTGCATCAGGAAGCCGGCGACGCCGTAGCCCAGCTCGATAAACACCAGATAGACGGCGATCGAAGCGAGGAAGAAAGCGGGCGTCGAATAGGAATGGATCTTGCGGTTGAGACGCCGGAGAATGATGCGCCGTTCAAAGGCGAGGATCGGGACGCAGACGCACAATGCGTACGTGGCGCCGATCAATCCGCCGCCACCGTCGAAGGCGATCGTCGCATAGATGGCGCCGGCGCTACTGACGATCAACAGCAGCAAAATTCCCTCGAACATGGAGAAACGCCAGCGCATGCGGAAGAGCCTCGAACCCGGACAACGAAGAAAAAACGCGTCGGACACCCTGGTTGTCGCGTCACGCGTCAGCGCTCTGATGTCTGCTCGACGCGATTGCGAATCAGTCCCGCTGCAGGGCCTTGGCTAGAGCCGGATTCGGGCGGAAAGTTGTTGTCCGCCCGTCCGTTTTTCAGTCACCGATTTCCATCGCTTCGATCTTCTTGTCGACGAAGCGCAGAGCCACTTCACCATTGATCAATTTCAGTGCCGTATCGCCGAACAGCTCGCGCCGCCACCCCTTGAGCGCGCCGACATCGGCGTTCTCGCCCTCGGCGGCGATCTTGTCGAGATCCTCGCTGTTGGCGATGATCTTGGCAGCCACGCCCTGCTTCTCGGCGATCAGCTTCAACAGCACCTTCAGCATTTCGGTGGCGGCGGCTGCGCCTTCAGGTGTATGGCTCTGCCGCGGCAGCCGTGGCAGGTCGGTCTTGGGGATGGCGAGCGCTTCGTTGACCGCCTCGATCAGCGCAGCCCCGGCGCTCGATCGTTCCCAGCCCTTCGGAATGGTTCGCAGCCGCGCCAGCGCCTCGGTGTCCTTCGGCTGCTGCTGCGCGACTTCATAGATCGCATCGTCCTTGATGATACGCCCGCGCGGAACGTTGCGGTTGCGTGCCTCGCGTTCACGCCAGGCTGCGACCTTCTGCAGCACGGCAAGCTCGATCGGCTTCTTGACGCGCATTTTCAGGCGCTGCCAGGCATCGTCCGGGTGCAGGTCGTAGGTATCGCGGGCTTCGAGGATCGCCATTTCCTCGGAAAGCCATAGCGAGCGGCTTTCGCGCTCGAGCTGCGCATTCAGGTACTGATAGATGTCGCGCAGATGCGTGACATCGGCCAGCGCGTAATCGAGCTGTTTCTCGGTCAGCGGCCGCCGGCTCCAATCGGTGAAGCGCGAGGACTTGTCGATCTGCTCGCCCTTGATGCGGTTGACGAGCTGGTCATAGGAGACGCTGTCGCCGAAGCCGCAGACCATGGCCGCAACCTGGGTGTCGAAGATCGGATGCGGAATCAGATTGCCGAGATGGAAAATGATCTCGATATCCTGGCGCGCGGCATGGAAGACCTTGATCACGTCGGGGTTGGCCATCAACGCGAAGAACGGCGTGAGATCGATGCCCTTGGCCATCGGGTCGACGATGACGGCCATATCCGGGTTTGCCATCTGGATCAGGCAAAGCTCTGGCCAGAAGGTGGTCTCACGCAGGAATTCCGTGTCTATCGTAATATAACTTGAGCGGGCCAGCTGCTGGCAGGCGGCCTCTAGATCTGCGGTTGTTTCAATCATCGGATTTAAATCACTGTGGCAAAAATGCGGCTAGG
>Ga0247819_10000984_pt1 | contig 15829 bp, 22 predicted proteins | sample 13C_Xylose_Day6_FD_193428 | JGI IMG/M metagenome (GOLD analysis project Ga0247819, IMG submission 193428) | Soil microbial communities from agricultural site in Penn Yan, New York, United States - 13C_Xylose_Day6 | ecosystem: Environmental > Terrestrial > Soil > Agricultural land | place: USA...
GCTTGGGCACGGTATTCGGCAATGAAAAAGGGGATCGTTTCGCCTTGATTGTTCCTGACGCTTCGGTGCCGGGAAAATTCAGATACCAGCAGTTCGCCACGTTTGGATGGATCAACCACCACACATGCGACACTCTGGATGAGGTAGTTTTTGAGTGCTATGAGGCCGGCATGCGTTTGCCGGCACCACAGGACACACTCGATACGATGGCCAAAACCCTTGAATGGGCAAAAGGCACTGAAAAGCTGTTTCTCATTACGCAGGTAAACCAGGGCAAACTTGACTGGAAGACTGCGAATGAGCTTAGTGACAAGCTGGATGAAAAGTACGCTGCAATGGCGGCTTGATTGATGACACCAACATGCAACACAAAAAAGCTCCCCCACCATTGGTGAGGGAGCTTTTTTCTTGCAATCATTTTTTCTGCCTCCAATGTTTAGACCGGTATAGACGCACGACCGCTTCTGACACAGGAAATCCAACGTTAGATTTTCTCCACGTTAATGGAGATCTAACCATGCAAGCCTTCAACTCTGCCGTTGCAAACATGCGTACCTTGTTCGACCTGGATATCGATCCGGCAGTCATTCCGAATGGCCATATTTTGATGAATGCTCCGCGCCCACTGTTGGGTGTCCAAGCGCCAATCAATCACTTCGCACACGGACGTTATTGGGTTCTTCTAGATGAGGCCGATGCCTACAGCGCGAAGTTTGCGGAAAAAAACGCAGAGCTTGACGCCTATATCGTTTTGCCGGCGACACAGGCACTCATCATGGAAATGATCCTGTCAGGCTGCAAATACTCGAAGAGTTATCGCAGCATGGCCTTTGAGGACCGCTGGAACTCGCTCTCGGGCCGCATCAACAGCATTCAGCGTCTGCCGTACTACGAGGCATTGTCGAAGTCCCAGCGCGCAGCAGCGAAGCTAAAGGGCCCCAGCGTAGATATTCATGCGATTCTCGCCATCGACCACGAGCAGCGCTTCGAGCGCCGCGTCCCAGATTACAAACTGGCGAATGCCATGGTTGGCCGGACGGTCGCCTATGACCGCGTAGACCCTGACGTACCACCTCGCCTGTATGAACATGCCGATGAACATCCAAACCTCGATGCCGGCGACGCCTACGGCGTCGTATTTGAACTGGTCTACGACAATGGTGGAGACCAACTTTCCCTTGGCTTCCACCACATCATAGAAAACGCAGAGCGCGCCCAGGCCCTCTTCGCCAACCGTTCTCTGACATAACGGTTTTACCCCCGGATCGAAGCGTCGACGAAAACACCCCGTGATTTAATTCACGCGTTTCGTTGACGATTCGTCTCGCATCACTGCCAGACCTATGTCCACCTCTAAGCGGGCATCGCACACACGATCCAATAGCCGTTTTGCGAAACCTGCATTCACTAAATCAGCACGATGCGTCCAATTTAGAAGGGAGCACGATGGAAAGCGAAACGCTTGAACTAAATGACATCATTGCCAGGGCGCTGATCGATACCAAGTATCGCGGCGAGCGAAAGCTAATTTCGGAGCACTTAGCTCCAATACTCCACGCCTCCTTTCGAGCCTTGTACGTTCGGAAGAACGCAGGGAGTGCAACGGGCGATACCCAACATCGGGATTTAGTCATCGCTGAGCCGGATTCCCATAAGATCGGCATCGGCATGAAATCAGCGGTGCTGCTCGCCTCCAAAAAATGGTTTTACGAATCGTTTGAAGATGAGTTGCTTGAGCAGATGCAGAAAGCCGGCCTCATTGCCCAGGCTGAAGGTTTTAGCGCTGGAATTATTGCGACACTCCAGCTTGACCTTGAACAGGCTATCGACAAATCGCTTGTAGCGGCGGAAGAGATCCACCAAACGACAACAAATCAACCTCCAAATGGCTATAGCGAATTTGAGTCGCTGGCGCTTGCTGGCTGGCGCGTTGAACGCAATCTCGATGATCCAGGTTTCACAGATGCAGCGAATTTGCGGAACCGCTGGAGCCTTACGCGTAGAGCCGCCCCGTATGAGTTCGAGGATGGGCATCGGATCTGGTTCGCTCCGACCTTTGAAGGTCTCACCGAAATTGTTGCCGGATATCAACTGGAGCTGGAGGCATACCGCAATGAGTAATCACCCTTTAATCGATAGCGTTTTAAGCGAATTGTTGACTCGTACAATCGAGAAGCTTGAGGTAGCCAGCCCTGCTGCCATTGAACTGGAAGATCTCCGCGCCCTTTTGAACAAGCAACCAGCCATACTGAGTAGTAGCCGACAAAGTTTTGATACCGAGTTCCCATTGTCCGGCGATGATGCCGAGATGATCTTCTGGGATGAATCGACAAACGCCTATCATTCGCACGTTTCGCGTACTCCCGAGTTTTCGCATGCTGCATCGCATCGAACCGAACTGTTCACAGCATGGTGCAAAGGACGTCACAGCGGCCGCACTGACTCAACCTTCACCAACAGCAGTAATCTGGCGCACTGCCCGATCTGCAAAGTCGTGCATACACAAGATGAGACCTGCATTGCAGCGCTCACCCGTATGTTGTCGCTTTATGAAGGTCGCGCAGTCCTGAACAGCACTTCTTCTGAGTGGCCAGAAGCACTCATAAAGCTCGAAGCTGTCATGGATGCCCTCACACGTAGCGACAGTTCCGAGCGATTGCACTGTATGGATGCGGGCAAAACGTTGCGAGAAGCCATCGACATTCTTCAGGCGTCGCGTAGCCGGGAGAATCAAAGCTCGCATGTGGTCCTGCGTTTCCCATCAATGCTTCGCAGAATGTGGTCAGGTGGAGAAGTCCAGCAATGGCTGGAAGAGCAAGGGCCGCTGTTTCGCCACCCTCAAGTGAGCCCAGGTGATACCGCTACTCTTGAGCGTATTTATGATTTGTTCGGCATTCGGGGTGAAGGGCGCACGCCAAGTACTCTGCTAACCAACATCGAAAACGTGAAACGTTTCGCTGATCTCCTCGACGCGGTCGAATCCGAATTTCTCATGGTCCCTGGCGATCCTAGTGGAGAGCCGGAAGATGAAGACGCCGCGCCCGACGACAGATGCCTTGTAAATCGGTGGGGATCCACGCAGCCACAGTACATCGAGCAGTTCCGTCGAGCACTCGTGTTGCTTGCCAGCAAACAAAACAAGTCCATCGCAGAGTTCATTGAGATTGTCAGGGGATGCTATGTGCTGGCCAGCTCCTACTCCGGCACATTGGATGGGGTGGATGAGAATGGTGGCGACGACCACGAAGATCCAATTTGCGCGGTTTTTCATCGGCTCTACTACGCAATGTTTCTGGTAGATCCCCCGGCCCGGCACGAGCAGGGACAAAGCCAGGCTATTGTTGCGTCTAAAGAAGAACCTCTCGTTCAGCCCTCCCCCATTTAAAGCAGTTTGGCTGGCGCTACGTCAGCCTTTCAGTTTTACCCCCCTAATTGACCGAAGCCAAAAACGCCGCGTGATTTAATCCGTGGCGTCGTTTGGCTGTGCCTGCCTGACACTCGCCCTCATCCCTAGATTCCAATACTCGGGTCCGGGGAACGTATGCACATCAGCTCGACGTCATTGACCTGCAAAGGCAAGTCGTATTGCAAGCGATTGCGGAGAACATCATGGAAAACCAAACCGTTCGGGAAGCCAAATCAACCAGGCAGCTATGCCTTGGTGAATATGTGGTTGAACCATCCGCAGACACGCTTCTTCGCGTCATCGGCAGGAATAAGCAGGGGCAGCCAGAGCTCCGACGATTGGAAGGTCCGCATGCTCACTCGCTTGTCGTAGCAACCGCTCGCTATGGCCGGTATTGGTTTGTAGTCCCGCAAGCTGAGGCAGAAGTACGGCTGATTTCTGGTTTCATAGCTCAGCGCATGAAAGCTCCGAACGCACTTACAACGCAAGCAATGCACCAGTAGTTGAAGGATCAACAATGACATCTATACCGGTAAAAGACGACTTCTCGCCAATTGGCCGCTGGAAAACTGCTGAAGCCTTCGCAATGCGCCGCATTCTGACGATCTATAACTCGAAAGGCGGTATTGCTGCCTTTCGACCCTTGATACAGCCTGGCAGTGGGGCAAAACGGAAGAACCACAGCACGGTGTTCCGTGTCACTGAAAAAATGCCTGAGCCATTGGCTCGGGCAAAGGCCCAGAATTGGCGTGATGGGAAGGAAGTAGAACTTGGCTTGTTCGGGGGCGCAACGTCAGTTAGGGCCGCATTGCCCACCTCAATTGGGATCTATTTGGTGGTGACTCAAACCGTACCTGCTCGCGCGCTGTGGTCATCACGTCGTCTGTCGTCTGGCCGTCGCATTCGGGTCTACATCGGCAAAAAATGCGGCTTCCAGAAAGCTTACGAAATAGCACTTGCAAAGGTTGCCGAGGCGCTAGGGTTGCCAATTCCGACCTCTTACCCTTTGGCCCCAGTTCCAACACAAGAGCAGCTTGGGCAAATCCAAAGGATCGGCATTGAGATCGCTCCAGCAACTGCATAAAACCCACCAGTCGTTTTTTGCATGCGAATCGGTGGCGCCGATTTTTTCTGCCGGTAACGTATCGGCATTCTCTAATCGACAAACCTGAGACATACATGAAACTGAAAACCCACCTGCCTATCACAGCGCTTTTCCTTTCCACCCTCCTCACCGGCTGCGGCACTGACAAAAACCCGGTGGTAGGGGCCTATGAGGCGCTTCTGAAAACCGGTAACGGTGAACCCCGGTACGTCGGTGTCATGGTGATTCAGAAAGACAAGATCTGGGCCGATGGCACGGCTGTCGACGTCACCTCCTGGAACTTTGAGAACAGCAATGCTGTGGCATCAAACGCAACTGGCGAGCACATCATGTCGTTCAAGGTCAATTCCGAGGAGCACGTCCTGTCACAAGTATCCCCGAACGGTGATGAGCTAATCCTGCGAAAACTCTTCTGGTGATCTCGCTTAACAGTCCCCGTTATCTTAATTCGACATGCAGGCAACACATTGCCTGCGGCGACCTCCCCGGAATTGCACTGAGGTTTTGATGGCAAGTAGAAACTTGCGTTTAGCATTTGCCCTCCTATCAGCCGCTCCGACTCTCGCCTTTGCTGATTTTTCATCCGTTTCGCACGTCTATCCTGACGGACGGCCAGCACCATATGAAATCTACTTTTCCGGGGAAATCACGACCTCTACCGCGCGGCAGTTCCTTGACCTTGTGCTTAGCCAGAAAATAACCAAGGCAACTGTCTATTTCGATTCGATTGGCGGTGATCTGATAAGCGGAATGGAACTGGGAGAGCAGATACGCAAGGCAGGTTTCAATACGGCTATTGGTAAGCAGGGAGGTGGCTACGGTCACGCAGGGCTAGGTAAGTGCCAGAGCTCATGTGTGCTGAGCTACATCGGCGGCTATTTCAGGTTTGCGGAGCCAGGTTCGAACATTGGCATACACCGGTTCTACCGCCGCACAGCCGGCGATCAGGATCTTGATGTAGGCCAGGTTTTGTCGGCGGCCGTCACGTCATACCTGATTCGGATGGGGGCTGATCCAAAGCTGTTTGAGCGAATGGTTCAGGTCGAGCGCGGAAAGATGCAGACACTTTCTCTTGCTGATGCTGCCAAGCTTGATGTCGTGAACAATGGCCTTCTCCCGGCCGAATGGAAAATTGAAGGCAAGAGCGGACAGGTCTACCTGAGAGGCATGCAGGAAACCTGGTTAGGTACGGGGAAAGTACTGATGTCATGCGAGAACCATGGCATTTCGTTATCTGCCTTGTACGATGCCGGAGCGAACACCGATCGGATTGCGAGAGAGGCCGTGGCCTTTTCGCTGCGTCTGGATAATTTGTTCATACCGGTGCAGGCAAATGATCTTCGCCGCCGCCCAGCCGTCACAGGTGACTATCTGATGGCGACTTTTTCCCCGCCCCCTTCGACTCTGCAAAGCATCGAATACTCCAACAAAATAGGGTTCGCCTTTCATCCCAGGGCTAGCAACGAATTTTTTGGCTTCCTTATCGACTCCGCGCGCGACAAAGACACGATAAATTCCTTTATAAAGCATTGCCGAACAATGTAGCTGGTGACACACACGAATTGGACTAACCATGCAGACACCGAAAACACTTGGAAGGTCTGCACATGCTCATTCCACACAGCCAGCTGCCACCAGAAACCCTGACGAGCCTTATTGAAGACTACGTGACCCGTGAAACCGACAACCATCACGGATCGACGCTCGCTGAGCGCTCGCAAAATCTACGGAAGCTGCTGGATAACCGTCAGGCCTTCATTACTTACAACGTTGCGCATGAGCAATGCTGTCTGGTTGCTAGGCACGAAGTATCGAACGAAGACATCCGGGAATGGCTCGGCGAATAAGGCATACGGGAAGATCTGGAGAAAACATGAACACAGAAGAGCAAATCAGCAATTTACTGAAACCAAGCTTTTTTCTTGGAAGCGTGTATGCCACTCCCGGTTTCGTAGAAGCGTGCGGTTCGATGGATGTGGTCGAGACCCGCTCTATCGAACTCATCAGCCGCCACGCGGCTGGCGATTGGGGGGATGTCTGCACGGAAGACGCTGTACAGAACTTCAACGCAGCGAAGTCCAAGGGCATGATTTTGTCGGCCTACACCATTGCGGCTTCTGCTGGTCGCACCGTAAAAGTGTGGGTGCAAACCGACCCAGGACATAAAACGACTACAATACTGCTCCCATCCGAGCACTGAACTTCATAACCCGCTTTTACGCAGCCATTCGGTTGCACCGCAAATCTATTCTGCAATCCTGTGGGGGTTCTCGAAAAGGGCCTCCCATGTCACTCCAACGCGCAATACAAGCGATCTTAATACTCGGCCTCTCCGGGTGTTCCTCTGTTGATTACCAGGCTCCTCCGGCGCCGGTAAACCCATTTGACGAAACCATTATTCGCAAACCCGCTTCCACTCGAAAGCCGGTAAATCCGGTTATCGTTTCAGCTCCACCTTCAGTTGCAGTTTTGCCTGAACAGGAGGAAGACGTTGCAATCCCTATTCCCGTTCCGAGTGGCGCACCAATCATCACCACTCGGCCCGAGCAAGGTGATGGATCAACTCCCAGCTTCGTGATTGAAGGCCGATCTGGTCCAAGAACTGACGCAGACGATGTGTTTGATGAAGGAATGCGAGTTGGGCAAACCGGAGACACCATGTCCAAGATCGGATTGCTTGAACAGGCCGGCGCCATGGGTAACGGCGACGCACTCTATGAGCTGGCCAAGATGTACCAACGCGGAATAGGCGTTGCCACGGATATGCCAGAGTCGATTGCATACCTCAACCGAGCACAGCGCCTAGGGCATGTCGAGTCTACGCGCGTGCTGGGCACTCTGTACCTCACTGGTCAAGGCCTTCCCAAAGATGTTGAGTACGGAAAGACACTGCTCGATCAAGCAGCAGAAACCAGTACCCGTGCTATGCGCGAATATGGGCAATACCTGGGCAATCTTCGTCAGCCATACCTCAATGATCCTTCAAAAGCGGCCGTCCTATTAAAGCGTGCGGCGGTCCAAGGGGATGGGGAGTCGGCAAAGCTCTTGGAAACACTTCTAGCTCGACAAGGAGACGTGGCTGGCGCAGATGCGGCTCGGATTGCGCAACCTGATCCAGCCAAGTCTATCGCGCAGGCATCACTTGCGTCTGATGCTGACGAGACAACTGCTGAAGAAGTCAAAGCGCGGGCGCTCTCTGGTGATCTCGACGCGGCATACCAGTACGGGCTGAACATCCAGCTCCGCAAGTTTCCTTCTGTAGACCCCGAGTTCGACTCCTACTGCTGGTACGGCGCGGCTGCAAGCCTTGGCTTGGCGAAGGCGAAGGCTGAGCTGGGGCCAATCGCAGGTGCGAAAACAATTGCAGATCGGAAAGCGCCGGGGCGCCTCGACAACTGCATCGCAGGCTTAGTGGAAGTAATGAAGCACTAGGCACGCTGGTGACACATGAGCATGGGGACCAAGATAGCGCTATCAATTATTGAGGTAGCGTCATGCAATCCAACATCATCTATGTAAACTTTCGTGCTCAACACCTGGCCCAGGACGTTCGCTCCGGCGCTATGGTCCAACTGCTAGGGTGGCCCGCCGACAAGTGGGCCGAAGTAATGAAGGCTGACACCACGGCGCAAACCGTATCGATCGTTCACTATTCGGATGATGGGTTCAAACATAACGTTTTCCAGATCCCCTGCGCCATGATCGCTGTCGTGATCGAAAAGCGTGACATACCGATTGAGCACTTTCAGACCGGTTCTATTGACCTGGTGCAAGGCAAGCTCGGACGGGTGAGCATGCGTTGGACAGAAACTGGTCCTGCCCCTCGCGCCTTCGGGTGATGACCAGGCTGGTATTTGAATCTAAGTCACCCTGCATCGTGGTGCTGGCTTCACCGTTTTTACATGCGAATGGGTGGAACCCCTTAACTGGCTCTGGTAAACCACTAGTAAACCACTGCGTCAACTTCAAGCGGGACACAGCAAGATGGAAAGCAAACCAGCGTTGCGAGTAATGCTCGTTGACGACTCGAACACAATTCGTAAATCAGTTACCGAAATGCTGGAGGAAGCCGGCTACGAGGTCATGTGCAGTACAGACGGGTTCAACTGCATCTCCCACGCGATTTCCTTCAATCCGGATCTGTTTTTGATTGACTTGATGATGCCGCGACTGAATGGCTACCAAACTGCGTCGCTGATCCGAAACAAAGATCAGTTCAAGTCCACCCCTATCATCGTATTGTCGAGCAAGGATGGCTTGTTCGACAAAGCTCGCGGCGAGCTCGCTGGAGCCAGTGACTACATCACCAAGCCATTCACAAAGGAAGAAATCCTAAAGGCAATCCAGCAGTACTTCCCTTAAATTTTGAAAGTGTGGAGAGTGCGATCACAGCAATGCGCGCGGCTACCACAGTAGCGCAGAAAGCTGGTGTCGAGACGCGATATAACCTGCAAGTGAAAAAGGGAGAGCTTGCGCCGACCCAAGCAGAAGAAAAGGAATTCCGAGCAGCTGGTGCCGACAAAATCATTACTTTTTAACCTCTAACCCAGAATGACTTAATTCTGGGTAGAACAAGTCACCAAGCACCTCCACTTTGGCATCACCCGGAAGTAGGTGCTGGCGCTAGTGACACACCACACCATTACGCAGAATGTGCCTATCAATCCAAGAGGCACATGTTATGACCTACCAATACCCATTCCATCCCGCCACCGACCAGCGCCTAGAATTTGAGCTCGCTCACGGCTGTCAGGCGTGATGTTTGGGTTTGGGATGTCGTCGATCAGCTATTTGGTCTCCCCTGGACATCGGCCCGCTCGAAGCCTTCACAAGTAGGGCCGCTGGAACCGAACTCCCCACCATGAAGTCAGTGATTTGCGACTAGGTACAAATTGGAGAGGCCGCCTCTGCTGTTGTGGAAAACTGGGAGAGGAGAAATCTTGCAACCTCTGTTGCCGATCTTGAGGAATCCTTGCGGACCAGTACCATGCTGAGCAGTTACCTATCCGGCGAGCCAGAAGGATCCTAAAGGCAAAATTGTTATTCGTTGATCAATGTATTTTAATCAGCGCGGTTGCTGTTTTCCTCGCGAATCGACTGCACCCCTGCCTGAGGACTGGCAAGATGCCGAGCAAGCACAAAATGGAGGCAACAACTTGCCAAGCAGCGACTTCGTCACCTTCGCCCCTGACTGCAAGGGCATGCCAGCCGATTTCCCTAACATCGGCTGGCAGACTCGACATCAAACATCAGCAAGCGACCTCTACTCCTTTGATCGTGACGGGCTACTTCATTTCCGCCAGGCCGGGTGTGATTTTGATTTCGTGAGCGGTGACGCTTGCGGCACTTTCTTGCTTCATCGAAATGGGGCTTCGTCTGAGTCCAGGGGCGTATGTGTGACATTTCAGAACGGACGTCTCACAGGCGTCAGCAGTTCGAATCACGCTAACACCACAGGGTTTTTCTTTAGCCCAACGTGGGAAATTGCTGGCGCTCGCGCCAATGGCATCAACCAAGCTTTTTTAGACAATGACTATGAGGCTGCCGTCAGCTTGATTCGTGACGCGGCAGGCGACCCATGCGTTAAGGGTGGAAGCGAATCGGCTGAGATCATGCTTGGGTTAGCACTGTGCGCACCTGAGCGATTAGCGGGAACACCACTTATTACAGCTTGGCAATCGTTAACCCAGGCCCAGTTGCGAGCCACTGCATCCTGGTTCTCCGGGATGCACGACACGTGCGAATGATCTGACAAAACGATAATTTCATCACTTTGACGCTAAACTAATCTGAACAACGCAATTGCACACTTCATAAATCTGGGCGCCGCCCACTGATAAGGCTCGATGGAGATGAGATCACAAGAAAGCGAATTCCGCATTCAGCGAATCATCGAGAAGATACGCGCTTCGCATTCAGCCGAAGACGCCGACGATGCACCGGATCTAAGCGATGAGGATCCCGAAGATGAGTTGGCCATGCTGCCGCTGCTCCTCTCCGATATCGAAAATAATGTTGGCGGGGATTTGCTAGACATCCTCGATCCGGAGTTGCTTGCCGATTTTTGCATGATGACCATCACTCGAAACGAGGGAACCGGGCAACTGCTGCGCAGCCTGCTTGAGGCTTTTATGCGCGCATACAGCGGTTTCGACACCTCGGATAGATCCGTTCAGGCACTCGTGTTTTTGCAGGGGTTAGCCACCGCTTCAGATCCAAAACTAAACTGACTATCAAATCAGCCTAAGCACTCAGGTCTGCTCCTCTGAGTGCTCAGACTGATCGCCTTCCTTCCGTCAACACACAACCATCAAATTAGTCTCGGTGCTGTCACACTGATCCGTGTGTTGCGTCGCCATGCGCCTATAGATATCACCGCAAAACCACCCTTCGAACAATACTCAAATAATCTCGCTGCCCGCTTCTGACACACATAACGCCATGCGAACTTTATCTCCATCTTATTTGGAGATAAACATGAACGTCTCTACTCAACTCGCTCTGCTGAACATTCCTGAGCCCAGTGCGACCTACGACGTAAACCGGCTTGACGCTGTTCGCTCGAACAACGACCAGCAGCCTTCTTGCGGCAGCGCGGCTTCAGCGCTATCTGCACGTACAGTCGACGACCGGGTATTTCACATGGGCATGACCAACTGGAAGGCAGTGGTCGACCGTGCCCTTTTGCTCGACTACACCGAGCTTTATGACAGCGATTTCGGGCGCCTGGGCCTACGTAAGCACGGTTATCGCTACTCCCCTGTCCCACTACTGCCTGCGCGCGCCGTGGAATACGTGAAAGGGTGCGTGCTGCTCATGGGCGCCAACAAGCTGACCAAAAAAGTCAGGGATAGGCTTGGCTGTACTGCCGTGCTACCAAGCGCTAAGCACCTGACCGTAACGGTCATTGGGAACGGCATTGAAGTATTCGTTGCAGACGGTACTCAGGTGTTTTCCATCCAGGTTCGGTTCGATGAGATCTCGTTTAGTGACGGTCGAGCGCCTGACGACATAAAACTCATTGGGCCACTGCTGGCAAAAGCACTCAAACGCCAGGCGTCAACACAAGGAATGATGATGAAACTCGGTAGCGCGGATATCGCGCTTATCGGCAGCTGCGTGCTTGCTCAACTGAGCAAAATTCAGGAGCTCGCAGCATGGAATGCATAAACCGAAAAGTAGGAAAGGAGCTTTCGCGGTCTGGCCACCCGGACTTAAAGCGCAGCGTCATTACACCAGATCTTGTCTCATGCGCTGCGGATGCTGTAGCTGACCTGTTCGAGATGGAAGGTTTCCATCTGACTTACACCTACGAATCAGGGGATTGCGTCTACCAATCATTTTACTCACCGACTACACGCGAGCAGTTAGTCGACGTTGAGTTTTCTTTGGTCCAGGTGGATCAAATTGATCAAACGAGCACTGTCGCATTAGCGGTCCGCGCTTCAGCATCGGGAGCGTTCTCAAACTCTCGTAACCCAGTGGTTTATTCCGGCGCGATTCGAATTGCCGGCGCATGGTTCAGCACACTGAGAGACGGTATTGGTGCCGCCCAACTCATTGCAGCACTGAAGGAGAAACCAACCCCTAAAAGTTTGTGCATGCACAATTTTCTAGCTCGTTACGTACCCACTCCAGTGCAGAGCCGCATGGGAGGGATCTACGCATGACTCGGAAAAAACGCAAAGTTCCAAAGACGGCTATGGCTCGTTACAGGGCCGAACTTAAGTTGAAGCAGACTGAGTTGGCTTCAGCGTTTGGGGTTTCCGAGGGCACCTACCGGGATTGGGAGAAGGGACAACTTCCAGCGTGGTTGCGTCTGGCGTGTAAGGGCTTTGCGTTCTGCCGACTTGCCGGAATCCGATATGAAGATTGGGACGGTGATCATGTCGTACAGGCTCGCAAACGACTTGCTCTAACTCAGACCAGTCTTGCCATGGCACTGGAGCTTTCACGAGCGACCATCGGCCGATACGAAGCAGGAACACCGCCCAAATGGATGGCATATGCAGTCATGGCCCTGGCATTCGACCGCGCCCCAGAACCATGACAGATTTTGCGGCCTGACAATTCTCCAGCATCACTACCGAAACAACTGATCACCAGTTTTACCCCCCTGTTCATTTGAAACAAAAATTGGCAGGTATACGCTGCCACCAACCCAGAAAGAAGCGAGAATCTGCATGCTCTTCAAGAACATCCGTACATACCGAATTGTTGGCGACCTCCCCTTCACCTTTGAGGAGCTACAAAGTGCTCTGGCGTCAAAACGTGCTCGCCCATGCATAGCTCAAGAGGTCAGCCACAGTGGCTTTGCGCCGGCTTTCGGCAAGAGCGATGATGCCCCTCTGGCGCACATCGTGAATAACGACTTCGCGCTTGTTTGCGTGCGGAATGATTCGGTTTTGCTGCCAAAAGGCATCGTAGACAAAGCCGTAAAAAACAAGGCCACGGAAATTTCCGACACGCAGAATCGAAAGGTATACAAGCGTGAACGTGATCAGATCCGGGATGAAATCATTCAAGCGTATCTTCCGCGCGCGTTTCCGATTGATGCAAACAGCTTCCTTATCATCGACAAAACGGCAGGGCTGATCTACTGCAATACCCCAACAGCCAAGCGTGCAGAAGAGTGCTTGTCTTTGCTTCGGGAAGTCACCGGTTCGTTGCCCGTGCGACCGATCAGAACGAAGCTCGAACCAGCAGTTTCCATGACCGAATGGATGAAAAAGAAGGCATCTCCAGAGGACTTCATAATGCTCGGCGACGCGCAACTGTCCGATCTGGATGAAGGTGGCGGCTTAGTACGGGCAAAAAATCAGGACCTTGCCGATGAGTCATTGCTTGCCTTGATTGAAGCGGGCAAGCATGCCACCGAGATGCGCATCGCTTACAAGGACCAGATGGCATTCACGCTCAACAATGACACCATGCTCAAATCGATCAGCTACGAAGATGTCTTTGAGGAAAAAGCCCGCTCAGATGCCGGCGAGGATTCTGAAGCTCTGTTCGATGCAAACCTCAGCCTAATGGTCCTGACTCTTCGTGAGCTGATGCCCAACTTGCTAACCAACCTGGGCGGCGAAGATTTGCCAACCCAAACAGTTTGACTTTTGAAGGTGCTGCAATGACCACAACTGAATTTCTCTTGCAGCACCTCAATCTTTCAGAGCTGCCTGACTCATTGCCTATAGAAGCCGTGATTGAAGTGATTAGCGTGGCGAAATTCGCTGGCGCCGATCAAGCATCAGCGTTCGACGAGGCACGTATTCAGAACTTGCGCCTCGCACTCAATACCATCGCTGATACCAGCAAAGATCAGATCGCTTGTCTTACCGCCAAGCGTGCACTTATCAACGACGAGCAATATGAGGGTGAGTAATTGCCTGAAGCTCTCAACAAACTTTTGAGGCAACCATGAAACGAAGCGTCATTCTGGCTCCCATAATTGCAGCACTACTGCATGCGACTCCGGCCGCTGCTACCGAAATCGTTCCGCTCAGTGAGCCGGTTACGACCCCCCTCAAGGCCAACTCAGTAGTCTGCGATAGCTCTGAGTCATTGTTTCTTCTTTACGAATCCACTCGGTTAATCAAAAGCCAGCAGCCGCCAAAAAGCACTCTGGCCACCAATTATTTCGACGCGATGTTCAAAGTCGTGGCTGACAATAAAGCGTGCTTCCTCCAGCAAGGCGACTACGAGGTAAATGTCACATCTCTTACGATGATGCAGAACCATTGGATTAAGCCTGCCGGAACGATGGTGTACGGTGAGTTTGAACACCCTCTGCTCAAGAAGAAGGTGTTCGCACCGCTGCTCGCTCTCCCAGGCCTCGGGCAATACTTGAGTCAGCTGCAAAATGAGGGCGCTGCCGAGACTGTGACGCCTCCGGATACCGAAAAACCAACTCCATGACGGTAGAGTTGCTATTCGGCTAAAATTCGATGTCCACACCCTGCCTATCCAGCATTCCAAGTGAATTGAGATTGCGCCAGGCATCGTTTGAGCGGGATCATAGGAAGTGAAAAAGGGTTCGTGCTCGAACCTTCGCAGTATCAAACCTGAGCTCCAAAGAGAGCCAGAGAACTATGCGGATCGTGACCTTAGGGCTCGATCCGTACGCAGCGTAATTTGCTGTACCGAGGGGAAAAATGAATATCTCAAGTCTGCTATCTGCTTATCAGCAGAGCCTGGCTGCTCGTGCTGCCGAAGCTCACGAGCTTGAAGGAAAAGTTGCCAGGCTAAATGCCAACCTCAGTGCTAACCCGTCTGACCGAATGGTCAGTCGCCTTGGCCTGATCAAACACCGTCAAGCAACCATCAACAGTCGCCATCGTGCTGCGGTCTGCTGGGTTGCAACCGTTGCCACACCTTTATTCCATGTCCTCAGCAAGCACCTGGGCAACAGCTATCGTGCGAATCTGGTGCAGATTTCAGAAAGCCTTGTGAGCCTTCGATTTGCCTGTACCAGCCAAGATCGAGTTAAGAATGGGATTAAAGGCCTGAACTTGAGACTCTACCTAAAAGCCAACTCCAACGCTGGGGTGCCAGATGTGGCTCTTGAAGTAGAAACAGAAATTGTTCGGGTCGATCAAGACACACCTGTTCGCTTCAATTTTGGACTTGATCGCCCAGTTCAGCAGCTGCTGGAGGCATAGGTATGTCTACTGTAACCACGCAGCAACCGGTGATTTCAGTTTTTAGTTTTGTCAGGGCAAAAAGAAGCATCATCGCGCTTTCGCTCAATTTCTTGCCTGATCGTAGGAAGGCCATTTCCCTGCTGTTTCAGGAAGTAGAGGTTGTAAATCAGAAAATATGGTTGAGCGATGCATCCATTTTGCGAAACACACATGGATGGATTCTTTTCACAAAACGGTACGTTTTTCGAATCGCACAACGCAGGTTGCTTCTCGCAAAAAGGGACTCCCTGCTTGCAAACAATTTCGTCACTTGCTGCCTTACATTTAAAACCGTCGAGCTTCAGGTCATTGACCAGGCCCTGAACCTGTGGACTTGGCTCCTCTATCCATCGCTCCGTGCAACCAGAAACGATGAGCACAAGACCCGCGATCAATGCAGCAATACCCGCTTTTTTATGAACCATGACTTCCGACGAACCTGGCGTATAGAGGCGATCAACATACTTCGCCGCACCCGCCGCTTCCACCGAATAGGGTGTGCAAAACGTGCAACTTCGTTTTTGCACCCCAATTCGGTTGGCCCAGCTGCTCAGGTCGATATGCTGGCCGGACTTTCAGAAAGAGGTGCTGTATGCGCAAGCGCTTAATCATCATCGCCGGGGCCGTTCTGTTGTCAGC
>Ga0247819_10000985_pt1 | contig 15822 bp, 26 predicted proteins | sample 13C_Xylose_Day6_FD_193428 | JGI IMG/M metagenome (GOLD analysis project Ga0247819, IMG submission 193428) | Soil microbial communities from agricultural site in Penn Yan, New York, United States - 13C_Xylose_Day6 | ecosystem: Environmental > Terrestrial > Soil > Agricultural land | place: USA...
TTTCTTGCCAGCGTCTTCAGCAGCCATCTGGGCAGCGTAAGGGGTCGATTTGCGCGAGCCCTTGAAGCCCATGGTGCCAGCCGACGACCACGAGATCGCGTTGCCTTGCACGTCCGAGATCAGGATCTTGGTGTTGTTGAAGGACGAGTTCACATGCGCCACACCAGTGGCGATGTTTTTACGTTCCTTGCGCTTAATGCGGGTTTTATCGCGTGCCATTGATCAGCCCCCTTATTTCTTCTTGCCAGCGATCGGCTTCGCCGGGCCCTTGCGGGTGCGAGCATTGGTATGGGTGCGCTGACCGCGGACCGGAAGGCCACGACGGTGACGCAGACCACGGTAGGAACCCAGGTCCATCAGGCGCTTGATGTTCATCTGCGTCTCACGGCGCAGGTCGCCTTCGACGGTCAGGTTGGCATCGATATATTCGCGGATCTGCAGAACTTCGGCATCCGAGAGTTCGTTCACGCGACGGGTCGCGTCGATACCCACGGCCGAGATGATCTCGTCCGCAAATTTCGGGCCGATCCCGTGGATATAGGTCAGAGCGATCGGGACGCGTTTCCCGGTCGGAATGTTGACGCCAGCAATACGAGCCACGCGTTTTTCCTTTTCACGTTGCGGTTCCGTAGCACCGGAACCTTTTTTCACAACCAAAGACCCGAAAGCCCAGCCTTCGGGTCTTGAAGCCGACACCTGGAAGTCAGGTGATTCTCATGCGAGATGCTGCGGATTAAGGGATTCGCAGGCTTTCGTCAAGCCTTGGACCCGTTCAGCACCTGTGCGACCTCGGCCGCCACCACCTCGATCTCGGCCAGGCCATCCACGGGGTGAAGGTTCCCCTTGGCATAGTAGTAGCCGATCAGCGGCGAGGTCTTCTTGTAGTATTCCATCAGCCGGGTCTTGAGGCTGTCGGCATTGTCGTCGGCGCGGCGACGCAGATCGGTCGAGCCGCAGACATCGCAGGTGCCCTCGACCTTGGTCGGCTTGGTCACGTCGTGATAGACTTCGCCGCAATTGCCGCAGGTGAAGCGCCCGGAAATACGCGAGACCAGAGCCGCGTCATCGACGCGCATCTCGATCACGGCGTCGATATCCTGACCTTCTTCCTTCATCAGACCTTCCAGCGCGTCGGCCTGAGCCAGCGTGCGCGGGAAGCCGTCAAAGATGAAGCCCTTGCCGCCCTGATCCAGCTTTTCCTTGATCAGGCCGATGACGATCTCATCGGTGACAAGCTCGCCCCGGTCCATGACCTGCGCCACGCGCTGCCCCATCTCGGTGCCCGAGCTGCGGGCCTCGCGCAGCATGTCGCCGGTCGAAAGTTGCACCAGACCGCGCTCTTCGATCAGCCGCCGCGCCTGAGTGCCTTTGCCGGCCCCCGGGGGGCCGAGCAGAATGATATTGGTCGCCATATTGTCCCTCTTCCGCCCGTTCAGGGCCTCTCCCTATCAACGACGGGCGGGTGCCTTGCGAGGACGCGGCGCCCCCGGCTTGCGTTTCCCGCGCAGCTGCGATTTCTCGATCAAACCTTCGTATTGGTGAGCAAGCAAGTGGCTTTGGACCTGATTGATCGTGTCCATGACAACACTGACGACGATCAGCACGGAAGTCCCACCAAAGTAGAAGGGGATCGCAAGCTGGTGACGGATCACCTCGGGCAGCATGCAGACCGCCGCCAGATAGGCCGAGCCGACGACCAGCACGCGGCTGACGACATAGGACAGGTAGTCCTCGGTGCGCTTGCCCGGACGGATGCCGGGGATGAAGCCGCCCTGATTCTTCAGGTTTTCGGCCACGTCATCCGTCTTGAAGCTGACGTTGAACGTATAGAAATACGCGAAGAACACGATCATCGCGACGAAGAACAGCAGGTAAAGCGGCTGCCCCGGGCCAAAATAGGCCAGGATCGTCGACATGATCGGACCGGTCTGGTTGCCCGAGAAGGTCGAGATCGTCACCGGCAGCAGCAGCAGCGAGCTGGCAAAGATCGCCGGGATCACGCCTGCGGGGTTGACCTTGATCGGCAGGTGCGAGGACTGGCCGTCATAGATCTTCATCCCGACCTGACGGCGCGGATACTGGATGTGGATCTTGCGCAAGGCGCGTTCCATGAACACGACAAAGGCAATGACCGCGATCACCATCACGATCACCCCCAGAATCACCGGGGTCGAGACGGCGCCCGAACGGCCCTGCGCCAGGAACTGCGCCAGGTGGCCGGGGATCTCGGCGACGATGCCGACGAAGATGATCAGAGAGATGCCGTTGCCGATGCCACGGGCGGTGATCTGCTCACCCACCCACATCAGGAACATGGTGCCGCCAACCAAGGTGATGACCACCGAGGCGCGGAAGAACATGCCCGGCTCATGCGCGAGGTTGCCATGCTCAAGGCTGACCGCCAGACCCCAGGCTTGGAACAGCGCCAGCGCCACGGTGGCATAGCGGGTATATTGGTTGATTTTCTTGCGGCCGTTCTCGCCCTCTTTCTTGAGTTGCTCAAGAGCGGGGACCATCGAGGCCAGCAGCTGGACGATGATCGAGGCCGAGATATAGGGCATGATGCCAAGCGCAAAGACGCCCATCCGCCCCAGCGCACCGCCGGTGAACATCGACAGGATGCCACCAAGGCCGGCTTGTGCCTGGTCCATGAAGTTGCGCAGCGCCGCGCCGTCGATCCCAGGCACCGGGATATAGGTGCCAAGGCGGTAGATGATGAGAAGTCCGAGCGTGAACCAGATCCTCTGGCGCAGCTCGGTAGCTTTGCCGAGCGCACCCCATGACAGGTTCGCGGCCATCTGTTCTGCGGCTGACGCCATACGTATGCCCCTTCATGGCAGCGCCGCCGGATCGTTTCCCGATCCCGCGGCGCCTGGAAAACTTGACAGCTATGTATTGGGCGCGAGCGCGCCCTTCAACAGCTTATTCGGCCGCGGCTTCTTCTTTGACCGGACGCGTGACGGTGATCTTGCCACCGATCTTCTCGATCGCCTCGACAGCGGCTTTCGACGCACCGGCAACGGTCAGGTTCAGGGCGGCTTTCAGCTCGCCTTGGGCCAGAACGCGCACGCCGTCCAGCTTGCGGCGGATGACGCCGGCAGCAACCAGGACTTCAGCGGTGATGTCAGCCTTGGCATCCAGACGGCCGGCATCGACGAAGGTCTGCAGCTGGCCCAGGTTGACCACAGCGAATTCCAGACGATTCGGCTTGCTGAAGCCACGCTTCGGCAGGCGGCGGTACAGCGGCATTTGGCCGCCTTCGTAACCGTTCAGCGCAACGCCCGAACGCGAGGTCTGACCTTTGATACCACGGCCAGCGGTCTTACCCTTGCCCGAGCCGGGACCACGGGCAACGCGTTTTTTCTTGCGCGAGGAACCTTCGTTATCGCGAAGTTCGTGAAGTTTCATATCGCTTCTCCTACAGCCGGAAGCGCCCCATGAAGCGAAGGAGGCGGACACGGCATTTCTTGCTTGTTGAGTCGATGCCCGCGAGGGCACCGGCGGTTCCTATATGAAGGCAGCCACCCGGTCAAGTTTCGCGTTCGACCATGACCGAGCCGGTTACGACCGCACGCCGATCTCCATCTGAGGTTCGGGCCGATGCAGTCTGTGCAAGCGCCGCCCCAACGGCTTTTCGACCAGACTGCAGGCCAAGCCCCCTGCCAGCAAGGTGATCGCGGCAGCAAGAAGCGCCACCACATCGCTCGGCAACGAGACGAATTTCTGGATAACCCGAAAAGCCACAGGAATCGTAAAGACCTGTACCAGGTAGATCGAATAGGATGCGGCCCCCAGGAACAGCACCGCCCTGCCCCGCAGCTGCGGCAGATACACCAGACCAGCGACAATCAGAAATGCTGGCACGCCATATGCGACAGGACGAGGTAACTCTGCTACCTGGAACAGAGCCGTCCCAATCAACATGGCCATCCCAATGATAACGAAAAGCGATGGGAACGGCAGTTTCCACCCGCGTAGGTAGAATAGACCTATTCCCATTCCGTAAACGAATTCGACCGAAACCCATTCGATCCATCCCGAGGCGCTCAGCAGGGAAAATGACGCCAACACCGGAATCCAGGTTAATTCCAATGGCAGCAGCGAAAAGCTGAACGCAAAAAAGATATAGAACAGCCACTCATATTCCAGCGTCCATCCCACATATACGACCGGAAACCCCTCTCCCGACAGCCAGTTCACAAAGAACAACGAGGCCAGGGTCTTGGACGCGGAAAAGCTGCTGTTGCTGAAAAGCTGCGGCAGGGCCAGCAGCAGAGCAGTCAGCAGCAGGGTCAGAATCCAGTACATCGGAACAATGCGAATCGCCCGCTCCAGCAGGAACTGACCGAGGCTGCGCCGGGTTCGCGCCTGCGACAGCACCATGACAAATCCGGAAATGACGAAGAAAATATCGACGCCCGATTCGCCCCATTTAATGAAATGCGCGAGAAACGATGTCGAGCGCCCCTCATTCTGGGCGGTCCAGGCGACGTGAAACAAAACAACAAGCGCAGCAGCGGCAAAGCGCAGAATCTGGATATTACCAAGCACGCTACAGACCTTTGGACACTGAAAACAGGTACTCAATACTAAGGCTTCTGCCAACTTAGCTTACTCGAAGGCGAAAATGAGGCAAGGAGAACAGAACGTTTTGAGATCTGCCTTTATACTGTCCTTATGAATAGGCGAAAAAATTAAAAGATACCTCGCCGATCTGACCCAGCGCGAGTCTCATCGACCTGTTCCAGCTATTATGGCGTATCTGACGGCTGCAAAGAGATCATCCCAGCCAGATGTCGCCCGCGTCAGAACTCCAGCCACGTCCCTATCTTGAACGCCTGCTGATCTGGACCAGACAAGGGCGTGATCGCGCCAAGTTCGATCTTGGCGGGGCCAATCAGGTCATGGACAATGGTCGTCGCCAGCTTGCTGGAGAAGCCGGTATCCTCGCGCTGCTCCAGCCGCAACTGATTGATGAACATCATCGCGTCGGTGGCATGCAGGCCCACGGTCAGATCGGCCTTGGTCGTCACCTCGGGCGTCAGATAGCTGAATTCGCTGGGCGAAAGCCCCGCGAAATCCTCGGGGTTCGTCATCGAGCCGGCGACCTTCAACCGGGTTTCCAGCGCCAGCCAGCCGCCCTCAAGGATGCCCTGAAACCCGCGCCCCCAATCCGCACCGGCCTGAGCCATCGGCAGAACCATGCCCTCGCGTGAGACCATGCCCAGTCCCAGCGATAGCGCGAAGCGGTTCTCGCCGATGGGCTCAAGGCCATGCTGCAGCCAGAAGATCGCGCTGGTTTCACCGACATTGGTGTAACCCAACTCAAAGCCCAGAGTCTCACGGGCGGTCAGGCCATATTCGCCGTATAGCCCGGTATAGCTGTTGCCGTCGCGGTCCCGTTCGTCCGAAAGCGACAGGAACATGCCCTTTTCGGCCCGTGCCCAAGGACCGGCAGCGACCGGGCTGCCCAGCAATAACAGCACAATCAGCAGACTGACACGCCGCATGGGCTTGCTCCTTGGCGCGGGATCGGACCCGGCGAAGGTAGCCTCAGATTGGTTAGCAAATGGTTAAGCCAGCCGGTCGGACAAAGGAAAACGCCCCGGAGAAGCTCCGGGGCGTTTCCTAACTCAAAGCGTGCTGAAATCAGCCGCGCTCTTCGATGATGACAACCAGATGCGGGATCTTGTTGACCATGCCGCGCACGGCCGGGGTATCTTCCAGCTCGCGGGTGCGGTTCATCTTGTTCAGGCCCAGGCCTTTCAGCGTCTCGCGCTGGACGGCCGGACGGCGGATCGGCGAGCCGATCTGCTTGACGACGATGGTTTTAGCCATGGTGTCTCTCCTTACGCTTCGACAGCGGCGTCAGCCGGCTTGTCGTTCGACGGCAGGATCTCGGCCACTTTCTTGCCACGGCGCTGAGCGACGTTGCGCGGCGAGGATTCTTTTTTCAGACCGTCGATGGTGGCGCGGATCATGTTGTAGGGGTTCTGCGAGCCTTGCGACTTCGCAACAACGTCCTGAACGCCCAGCATCTCGAAGACAGCGCGCATCGGACCACCGGCGATGATACCGGTACCCGGAACGGCAGTCCGCATGATCACTTTACCGGCGCCGTGACGGCCCTCGATATCGTGGTGCAGGGTGCGGCCGTCGCGCAGCGGGACGCGAACCAGCGAGCGTTTCGCCTGTTCGGTGGCCTTGCGGATCGCCTCGGGGACCTCTTTGGCCTTGCCCTTGCCGAAGCCGACACGACCACGCTGATCGCCGACAACCACCAGAGCGGCGAAGCCGAAGCGCTTACCACCCTTGACGGTTTTCGACACGCGGTTGATCGCGACCAGACGATCGGCGAATTCCGGGGTCTCTTCGCGCTCTTCGCGGCGACCCCGACGGTTTTCACGTTCTGCCATATGGCATTCCTTTAAAACTGGCGCGCGATCGCGCCGTTAAATCCGATCCTGGTGGGCCAATGCCAAGGCAAAGGCCCCCGGATCATCGGGGTGGCGATGACGCCACCCGCAGTCCTTAGAACTTCAGACCGCCTTCGCGAGCTGCGTCCGCAAGGGCTTTGATCTTGCCGTGGAACAGGAAACCACCGCGGTCGAAGATGACTTCTTCGACGCCGGCTTTCTTCGCACGTTCTGCAATCGCTGCGCCGATCTTGGCCGCGACTTCCACGTTGTTCTTGCCAACAGCGCCGAAGTCTTTCTCGAGCGACGATGCCGAGGCCAGGGTGACCCCTTTCACGTCGTCGATGACTTGAACGCTGATGTTCTTGGAAGAACGGTGAACGGACAGACGCGGACGACCGTCCGTGATAGCCCGCAGTTTGTTCCGCACGCGCAGGCGGCGCTTCAGGAACAGCTCTCGTTTGTTCAGTGCCATTTCTCGCGCCCCTTACTTCTTCTTGCCTTCCTTGCGGAAGACGACCTCACCCTTGTAGCGGATGCCTTTGCCCTTGTAGGGCTCGGGCTGACGCCACTCGCGGATGTTCGCGGCGACTTGGCCGACCAGTTGCTGGTCGATGCCTTCCACCACGATTTCGGTCTGCTTCGGCGAGGTGATGGTGACGCCGGCAGGCGCCTCGAAGTTCACGTCGTGCGAATAGCCCAGAGCCAGTTTCAGGACATTGCCCTGCATCGAGGCGCGGTAACCCACACCCTGAATTTCCAGCTCTTTCTTGAAGCCCTGGCTCACGCCGACGGTCAGGTTCTCGACCATCGAGCGAGTCATGCCCCACTGTTGACGGGCGCGCTTCGAGAGACCACGGGGGGTCACTTTCACGGCGCCGTCTTCCAGCGACAGGGTCACGTCATCGGTCGCGGTGAAGCTGCGGGTCCCTTTCGGGCCCTTCACTTCGATCGTCTGACCTTTGACTTCTGCGGTCACGCCTTGCGGGAGGGCGACCGGTTTTTTACCAATCCGAGACATCTCTGCCCTCCTTTAGAACACGGTGCAGAGGACTTCGCCGCCAACATTGGCGTTGCGAGCCGCTGCGTCCGACATCACGCCTTTCGGCGTCGAGACGATGGAAACGCCCAGGCCGTTGCGGACCGACGGGATTTCCTTGACCGAGGCATAAACCCGACGACCGGGTTTGGACACACGCGCGAGTTCGCGGATGACCGGGGTGCCTTCGTAGTATTTCAAGCTGATTTCCAGCTCATTGTGGCCGGCTTCCGTGGTTACGGGTTCGTAACCGCGGATGTAGCCTTCCGCCTTCAGCACGTCCAGAACCCAGGCGCGAAGCTTGGAGGCCGGAGTGCGAACGGTCGATTTGCCGCGCATCTGTGCGTTGCGGATGCGGGTCAGCATATCGCCGAGAGGATCGTTCATCGACATATTGCCCCCTTACCAGCTCGATTTGACCATGCCGGGGATCTGACCGAACGAGCCGAGCTCGCGCAGCATGATCCGCGACAGTTTCAGTTTGCGATAATACGCGTGCGGACGACCGGTCAGTTGGCACCGGTTGTGCAGACGCGTGGCCGAGGAGTTGCGCGGCAGTTCAGCCAGTTTCAGGCTGGCATTGAAGCGCTCTTCCATCGGGCGGGACTGATCGTGGACGACCTCGTTCAGAGCGGCGCGCTTGGCGGCGAATTTCTGAACCAGACGCTCGCGCTTCTTCTCGCGCTCGATCATGGATTTTTTAGCCATATCTCTTTTACCCCTGCGATCAGCTGTTGAACGGCATGTTGAAATGCTTCAACAGCGACTTCGCTTCCGCGTCGGTCGGCGCGGTGGTGCAGATGATGATGTCCATCCCCAGAACTTCGTCGACCTTGTCGAAGTTGATTTCCGGGAACACGATGTGCTCTTTCAGGCCCATGGCGTAGTTGCCACGACCGTCGAAAGAGCTGCCCTTCACGCCGCGGAAGTCGCGGACGCGCGGCAGCGCGATGTTGATCAGGCGATCCAGGAATTCGTACATCCGGTCACCGCGCAGGGTCACTTTCGTGCCCAGCGGCATTTCTTCACGGACGCGGAAGCCTGCGATGGACTTCTTGGCATGAGTGATGACAGCCTTCTGACCCGCGATCAGCGAGAGCTCTTCAGCACCTTGCTTGACCTTTTTCGTGTCTTTCACGGCTTCGCCGATGCCCATGTTCAGGACGATCTTGTCCAGACGCGGGATCTGCATGTCGTTCTTGTAGCCGAACTCTTCTTTCATCGCAGCGCGAATGACTTCGCGGTACTGCGCTTTGAGACGCGGCGAATAGGTGGCTTGGTCCAGCATCAGATCACGTCTCCCGTGGTCTTGGCGAAGCGGACTTTCTTGCCGTCTTCCAGGCGGAAGCCAACGCGGGTCGCTTTGCCGTTCTTGTCCATCAGCGACAGGTTCGACAGGTCGATCGGCATGGCTTTCGACACGCGACCGCCTTGCGAGGTCTGGGTCTGACGAGTGTGGCGGATCGCGATGTTGACGCCGTCAACAACAGCCTTGTTCTCTTTGGGAAGAACGGCCGAGATCTCGCCCTGCTTGCCTTTGTCCTTGCCGGCCAGCACGACGACCTTGTCGCCCTTTTTCAGCTTGGCAGCCATTACAGCACCTCCGGAGCGAGCGAGATGATCTTCATGAAGTTCTTGGCGCGCAGCTCACGAACGACCGGCCCGAAGATACGGGTACCGACCGGCTCACCCTGGTTGTTCAGGATGACGGCGGCGTTGCGGTCAAAACGGATCGAGGTGCCGTCTTCACGTTTCACTTCTTTGGCGGTGCGCACGACGACGGCCTTGCGGACGTCACCTTTCTTCACGCGACCGCGCGGAATGGCTTCCTTGACGGAGACGACAATGATGTCGCCCACCGACGCATAGCGACGGTGCGAACCACCCAGGACCTTGATGCACTGAACTCGGCGAGCGCCGGAGTTGTCAGCGACATCCAGATTGGTCTGCATCTGGATCATTGGGTTACTCCCGACCTTTGGGGACCAGCATCACCGGCCCCAGGGTTTCGATTAAGACTGGAGAAGCTCACGCCGAAGCTTCAACAGCGTCGACAAGCACAGTCCAGCGCTTGGTCTTCGAGATCGGGGCACATTCGATGATGCGAACGGTGTCACCGACCTTGAACTGGTTCAGCGCGTCATGCGCGCGGTATTTCTTCGACGACCGTACGGTCTTGTGCAGCAGCGGGTGCTTGAAGCGACGCTCGACCAGAACGGTGACGGTCTGTTCGTTCTTGTCGCTGACGACCTTGCCTTGCAGGATGCGTTTGGGCATGGACCTGGCTCCTTAGTTCGACGCCGCGGCTTCCGCCGCTTTCTGGTTCAGAATGGTTTTCACACGAGCGACGTCGCGACGGACGGCGCGCATGCGGGCGGTCGACTCGAGCTGGCCAGTGGCCTGCTGGAAGCGCAGGTTGAACGCTTCCTTTTTCAGAGCCAGCAGCTGTTCTTTCAGCTGATCCGGCGTCTTGTCTTTCAGTTCCAGCGCTTTCATACGCCATTTCCTTTCAACATCACCGGAGAGCCCCTGCACAGCAAGGCCACCCTGATTCCGGTGGAGTTTCATGATGAAGGCTTGCCCATACAGGCATGACCGATTTTTTGCAAGGCTCTTTGTGGAAAACCCGCAAATGACGCGCGCCCCGCCAGTATCCCGGCGGGGCGCGGTTTGTGTAGGGTGCGCTTCAGCGCACCGATCCGGGGTTGGCAAGGTGCGTTGAAACGCACCCTACCCTTCGGATCACCAGTCTTCGCGGGCCACGATGCGGGTCAGCACCGGCAGCTTGTTCGCACCCAGGCGCAGTGCTTCACGCGCGATCTCGTCGGACACGCCGTCGATTTCGAACATGATGCGGCCGGGATGGACGCGGGCCGCCCAGTAATCGACCGAGCCTTTACCTTTACCCATCCGCACTTCGGTCGGTTTCGACGAAACCGGAACGTCCGGGAAAATCCGGATCCAGACCCGGCCCTGACGTTTCATGTGACGGGTGATCGCGCGGCGGGCCGCTTCGATCTGACGGGCGGTGACGCGCTCGGGCTCGGTAGCCTTCAGGGCGAACGAGCCGAAGTTCAGGGCGAAACCGCCCTTAGCTTCGCCGTGGATCCGGCCCTTGTGCTGTTTGCGGAACTTGGTCCGTTTCGGTTGCAGCATCTCTACTTCTCCTTAGCGCGCGTCGCGGTCACGACGCGGACCGCGCGGAGCCGGACCGTCTTGCGCTTCAGTCGCGCGACGGTCACGTGCCTGCGGGTCATGCTCCATGATCTCGCCTTTGAAGATCCAGGTCTTCACACCGATGATCCCGTAGGGGGTGGTGGCTTCCGACAGCGCATAGTCGATGTCGGCGCGCAGGGTGTGCAGCGGCACACGGCCTTCGCGATACCACTCGGTGCGAGCGATCTCGGCGCCGCCAAGACGGCCAGCGACGTTCACCCGGATGCCCAGGGCACCCATGCGCATGGCGTTCTGCACGGCGCGCTTCATGGCGCGACGGAACGAAACGCGACGCTCGAGCTGCTGAGCGATCGATTCGGCAACCAGCTGGGCGTCCAGCTCGGGCTTGCGGACTTCAACGATGTTGAGGTGCAGTTCCGAGGCGGTGAAGTTCGTCAGCTTCTTGCGCAGGGTCTCGATATCGGCGCCTTTTTTGCCGATGATGACACCCGGACGCGCGGCATAGATCGTGACGCGGCACTTTTTGTGCGGACGCTCGATGATGACGCGGCTGACACCAGCTTGTTTGGCTTCAGTATGGATGAAGTCGCGGATCTTCAGGTCTTCCAGCAACAGGTTGCCGTAGTCCTTGTCATCTGCGTACCAACGGCTGTCCCAGGTACGGTTGACCTGAAGACGCATCCCGATTGGGTTTACTTTCTGACCCATTACGCGCGCTCCTCGACCTGACGCACCTTGATGGTGATTTCCGAAAACGGCTTCATGATCTTGCCGTAACGACCACGGGCGCGCGGACGACCGCGTTTCATGACCATGTTCTTGCCGACCCATGCCTCGGCGACGATCAGGTTGTCGACGTCCAGGTTATGGTTGTTCTCGGCGTTGGCGATGGCCGACTGAAGGCATTTCTTCACGTCGCCGGCGACACGCTTGTGCGAGAAGGTCAGGTCGGCCAGAGCCTTGTCGACTTTCTTGCCACGGATCAGCGCCGCAACCAGGTTCAGCTTCTGCGGCGAGGTGCGAAGCATTTTCGTTTTTGCGAACGCCTCGTTCTCCGCCACGCGGCGCGGATTGTTTTCCTTACCCATGACGATTACTTCCTCTTCGCTTTCTTGTCGGCGGCGTGACCGTAATAGGTCCGCGTCGGCGAGTATTCACCAAACTTCTGGCCGATCATCTCCTCGGTCACGGCGACCGGGATATGCTTGTGGCCGTTGTAGACGCCGAAAGTCAGGCCGACAAACTGCGGCAGAATGGTCGAACGACGCGACCAGATCTTGATGACGTCGGACTTGCCAGCCTCGCGGGCTTTTTCCGCCTTGCGAAGCACGTATGCGTCAACAAAGGGGCCCTTCCAGATAGAACGTGCCATGGATTAGCGCCCCTTCTTCGCGTTACGCGACCGCAGGATGTATTTGTCGGTCGCTTTATTCGTGCGGGTCTTGTTACCCTTGGTGCCTTTGCCCCACGGAGTAACAGGATGACGACCGCCCGAAGTCCGGCCTTCACCACCACCATGCGGGTGGTCGATCGGGTTCATTGCAACACCGCGAACGCTCGGGCGGATGCCCTTGTGACGGTTGCGGCCTGCTTTGCCCAGGTTCTGGTTCGAGTGGTCCGAGTTCGACACGGCACCGATGGTGGCCATGCACTCTTGACGAACCAGACGCAGTTCGCCCGAGGACAGGCGGATCTGTGCATAGCCGCCGTCGCGACCGACGAACTGGGCGTAGGTGCCTGCCGAGCGGGCCAGCTGGCCGCCCTTGCCGGCTTTCAGCTCGACGTTGTGGACGATCGTACCGATCGGCATGCCCGAGAAGGGCATCGCGTTACCGGGTTTCACGTCGACCTTGGCGCCAGCGATCACCTTGTCACCAACAGCAAGACGCTGCGGAGCAATGATGTAGGCCAGTTCGCCATCTTCGTATTTGATTAGCGCGATGAAGGCGGTGCGGTTGGGATCGTATTCGATCCGCTCGACCGTCGCCGGGACATCGAACTTGGTGCGCTTGAAATCGACGATGCGGTAGAGACGCTTCGCCCCGCCGCCTTTGCGGCGCATCGTGATCCGTCCGGTGTTGTTCCGGCCGCCGTTCTTGGTCAAACCCTCGGTGAGGGATTTGACCGGGCGCCCTTTCCAAAGCTCCGAACGGTCGATCAGAACCAGCCCACGCTGGCCAGGCGTAGTCGGTTTATACGACTTGAGTGCCATGCTTTCTGTCTTCCGTTGCTTTGGACCTGTGGTGGTCCGTTTCAGTCAAAACACGACGGCCCCACAGGGGGGCCGTCGATTCGGTGGCTCTATATCAGAGGCCGGTCGACACGTCGATGGTGTTGCCAGCTTCCAGCGTGACATAGGCTTTCTTCACGTCCGAACGGACGCCGGGGCGGCCTTTGAAACGCTTGGTCTTGCCTTTGGTGATCGTGGTGTTGACCGCTTTCACCTTGACGTTGAACAGGGCTTCGACCGCTTGCTTGATCGAGGGCTTGTTCGCGTCTTTGGCGACCTGGAAAACGAAGGCGTTGGCTTCACCAACGAGCGTCGCTTTCTCGGTGATCAGCGGCTTGACGATCACATCGTAATGTTCGGGCTTCGTGGTCATTTCAGACGAGCCTCCAGAGCTTCGACTCCGGCGCGCGTCAGGACAAGCGTGTCGCGACGCAGGATGTCATAGACGTTGGCACCCATCGACGGCAGGACGTCCACGCCTTCGAGGTTGCGGGCGGCACGGGCGAAGTTCTCGTTCACTTCGGCACCGTCGATCACCAGAACGCGCTTCCAGCCGTTTTCTTTGACCGCTTTAGCAACGGCCGCAGTTTTGGCATCGGCAATGTTCAGGCTGTCCACGATGACCAGCTCACCTGCGGCGAATTTCGCCGACAAAGCGTGCTTCAGGCCAAGTGCGCGAACTTTCTTCGGCAGATCGAAAGCGTGCGAACGCGGGGTCGGACCCTTGTACACACCACCGTGACGGAAGGTCGGCGCCTTGCGGGAACCGTGACGAGCGCCACCGGTGCCTTTTTGGCGGTAGATCTTCTTGGTCGAGTAGCTGACATCCGACTTGCCCAGGACCGAGTGGGTACCTTGCTGGGCTTTCGCACGCTGCCAGCGCACGACGCGGTGCAGCAGGTCGGCACGCGGCTCGAGCCCGAAGATGTCATCGCTCAGGTCGATGTCACCGGCTTTGCCGGCTTCGAGCGTGATCACATCGAGTTTCATCAGTTGTCTCCTTCGGGCGCAACGGCCTCGGCAGAGACCTGAGCCTCAGCGGCAGCCTTCGAACGGGTCGCAGCCGGGAAGACCGTGTTTTCGGCCAGCGGCTTTTTCACGGCGTCCTTGATGGTGACCCAGCCACCTTTCGAGCCCGGAACCGAACCCTTGACCATGATCAGGCCACGGTCGGCGTCGGTCCGAACGACTTGCAGGTTCTGCGTGGTGACGCGAACGGCACCCAGATGACCCGCCATCTTCTTGCCTTTGAAGACCTTACCCGGGTCTTGGCACTGGCCGGTCGAACCATGCGAGCGGTGCGAGATCGACACGCCGTGCGAGGCGCGCAGACCACCGAAGTTGTGACGCTTCATCGCACCGGCAAAGCCTTTACCGATCGAGGTACCGGCGATGTCGACGAACTGACCCGCGAAGTAGTGGTCGGCGATGATTTCTTCGCCCACTTCGATCAGGTTTTCGGCGGCAACGCGGAATTCCGCGATCTTGCGCTTCGGAGCAACATTCGCTTTCGCGAAGTGACCACGCAGAGCAGCGGTCGTGCGCTTGGCTTTCGCCTCGCCCGCGCCCAGCTGCAGGGCCACATAGCCGTCTTTCTCAGCGGTACGCTGAGCAACGACTTGCAGGTTGTCGACGTGAAGAACGGTGACAGGAACTTGACGCCCGTCTTCCAGGAACAGCCGGGTCATGCCCAGCTTCTTGGCGATTACACCAGTCCGCAGCATAATGGCCTCCTTACACCTTGATTTCGACGTCAACGCCAGCGGCGAGGTCGAGCTTCATCAGGGCGTCAACGGTCTGAGGGGTCGGGTCGACGATGTCCAGCAGGCGCTTGTGCGTGCGGATTTCCCACTGGTCGCGGGATTTTTTGTCGATGTGCGGACCGCGCAGAACGGTGAATTTCTCGATCTTGTTGGGCAGCGGAATCGGACCGCGGACCTGAGCGCCGGTGCGCTTGGCGGTGTTCACGATTTCCTGCGTGCTGGCATCCAGGACACGGTAATCGAACGCCTTGAGCCGGATGCGGATATTCTGGCTTTGCATTATCATCCCTCTTGCGGGGAACTCGAGTTGAGAGGCTGACGAAACACCACGTCCCGCCAGCGTCGAACCGTAAAAATAAGAGCAGGCCGCCCCATTACATGGCGACCCGTCATAAGGCAACCGATTCTTTCGGCAAGGAAGGGAATCAGTGGCAATGCGCCCGTTTAACGGGTTGACCGGCATCGGTCAAGCATTGCCGCGGGGTTCCGGTTTGCTCGGCAAAGTTGTCGCGCACACCTTCGGCGCAACGCCCTCTGCGATCCGGCAAACACCAAAAGGCCGTCCCTTTCGGGACGGCCCTCTCATCGCGATATCCCCGAGGGGATCACCCGATGATATCTGGTGAAGGTGCGCTCAAGCGCACCCTACCCCGGCCCCCGTAGGGTGTGCTTGAGCGCACCCCACGCAAAGCCCGGTCCCGAATTACTTCAGGATTTTCGACACAACGCCGGCGCCGACGGTGCGGCCGCCTTCACGGATGGCGAAGCGCAGCTTCTCTTCCATCGCGATCGGGGCGATCAGTTCGACTTCGAACTTCAGGTTGTCGCCCGGCATCACCATCTCGGTGCCTTCCGGCAGCTTGACGGTGCCGGTGACGTCCGTGGTGCGGAAGTAGAACTGCGGACGGTAGTTGGCGAAGAACGGCGTGTGACGGCCACCCTCTTCCTTGGTCAGGATATAGGCTTCGGCTTCGAACTGGGTGTGCGGGGTCACCGATTTCGGCTTCACCAGAACCTGGCCACGCTCGACGCCGTCACGGTCGATACCGCGCAGCAGAACGCCGACGTTGTCGCCAGCCTCCCCACGGTCCAGCAGTTTGCGGAACATTTCCACGCCCGTGCAGGTGGTTTTCTTGGTGTCGCGGATACCCACGATTTCCAGTTCGTCGCCGACGTTGACAGCGCCACGCTCGATAC
>Ga0247819_10000988_pt1 | contig 15817 bp, 17 predicted proteins | sample 13C_Xylose_Day6_FD_193428 | JGI IMG/M metagenome (GOLD analysis project Ga0247819, IMG submission 193428) | Soil microbial communities from agricultural site in Penn Yan, New York, United States - 13C_Xylose_Day6 | ecosystem: Environmental > Terrestrial > Soil > Agricultural land | place: USA...
GGTCAGCATGATCACGTTTTTCGGCATGCCGCCCAGCGAGGTCTCGGACGCGTTCGAGATCTGCTCCAGCGGATAGGCGCAGCGCATGTTGTCGGTGATCGAGTTGTCGTTGAAGTCCAGCTCCAGCGTGTCCTCGTCGAAGACCATGTTCTCGATCACGGTGCCGAATTTCGAGCAGGTCGCGTAGATTTCCGGCTCGGCTTCGGCGGACAGGTTGATCGTCTTGGCGTAGCAGCCACCTTCGAAGTTGAAGATGCCGTGATCCGACCAGCCATGCTCATCGTCGCCGATCAGCGTGCGCGAGGGATCGGCCGAAAGCGTGGTCTTGCCGGTGCCCGACAGGCCGAAGAAGATCGCGCTGTCATCGGGATTGCCGATGGCGTGGTTGGCCGAGCAATGCATCGGCATGACGCCCTTGGACGGCAGGATGTAGTTCAGCAGCGTGAAGACCGACTTCTTGTTCTCACCAGCATAAGCGGTGTTGCCGATCAGGATCAGCTTCTTGTCGAAGTTCAGCGCGATCACGGTTTCGCTGCGGCAGCCGTGGCGGGCCGGGTCGGCCTTGAAGCTGGGGCAGTTGATGATGGTGAATTCGGGCAGGAAGGTCGCCAGTTCCGCGGCCTCGGGGCGACGCAGCAGGTGGCGGATGAACAGGTTGTGCCAAGCCAGTTCGGTCACGACGCGCACGTCAAGGCGCAGCGCCGGGTCGGCACCGCCGAACAGATCCTGCACGAAGTAGTCCTTGCCCTTCATATGCGCGAGCATGTCGGCGTGAAGGGTGTCGAAGGCCTCGGGGGACATCGGCTTGTTGTTTTCCCACCAGATCGAATCTTCGACCGAAGGGGTGCGGACGACGAACTTGTCCTTGGGCGAGCGGCCGGTATGCGAGCCGGTCGAGACGAGGAAGGTGCCGCCATTGCCCAGCTTGCCTTCGCCGCGCTGCAGGGCGGCTTCGATCAGGGCAGGCTCGATCAGGTTGTAATGGACATTGCCAAGACCGGTGATCCCCTGATCCTCGAGACGGCAATTCGGATTAACGCGCGGTTCGGACATGTCCTGAAAGCTCCTGATGATCGTCTGACCCCAGCGGGATCTTCCCGAGTGCTATATCATGGCAACCGGGTGACGGAACCGTCCCAAAGACAACGTTTAGCGCAACCACACCGTGTTCGCGCCAACATTTCCGTGCAGAGGGCATTATGTAAACGGAATCGAAAGCCCTTAGGCGGCATTTTCATCAGGATGAGAGGAAAGTTTCAAGCATGAGCGTGGGTTTCGACGCGATCCTTCATGCCAGCTCGGTGGCGGTCCGGGGTCGGGCGCTATTGATTCTCGGAGGGTCGGGATCGGGCAAGTCGACGCTGGCTTTGGGGATGATGGCGCTGGGGGCGGGGCTGGTCGCCGATGACCGGACCGGGATCTGGGTCAGGGACGGGCGGCTGATGGTCGATTGCCCCGAACCGATCCGGGGCCGGATCGAGGCGCGAGGGGTGGGCATCCTGAATGCGCGCCCCGCCGGCCCGACCGAATTGGCGCTGGCGGTCGATCTGGACCGGCCCGAGCCCGAGCGTTTGCCGCCGCATCGCCGTGCGGAGTATCTTGGCTATTGGGTTCCTTTGGTGCTGGGACAGGGGCATCCGCATCTTGCGCCGGTGCTGATGCAATATCTGGTTGCAGGCCGCTGGGATCGGGACCAAGGTTGACGTCGGACTTTCCTCCCGGCCCTGTTGGACCGGACGGCCCACCACAGGCCCAAGATGAATGGCATGACCGAGAACACGAAACCCGACGAGATGACCCAGCGCGTGGTGCTGGTCACCGGCCCTTCTGGGGCGGGGCGCTCGACCGCGATCAATGTGCTTGAGGATCTGGGTTACGAATCCATCGACAACCTGCCGCTGTCGCTGGTGCCACGGTTGCTGGATGGCCCGGCGCGTGGTGTGCCGCTGGCGCTGGGTCTGGATGTACGCAACCGAGACTTTTCCGCGACGAACCTGATCGAGTTGATCGACCGGCTGACGCGTCTGCCCGATTACGATCCCGAGGTGCTGTATCTGGACTGCGCGCCGGAACAATTGTTGCGGCGTTTCAATGAGACCCGCCGCCGCCATCCCTTGCGCAGCGAAGGCGCGCCGCTGGACGCCATTCTGGCCGAACGCGACATGCTGGCGGCGGTGCGGGCGCGTGCCGATGTGCTGGTCGATACCTCGGAACTGTCGCCCCATGACCTCAAGGCCGAACTGGCGCGCTGGTTCGATGTCGAGCCGGGACACCGGCTGACGGTCTCGGTCCAGTCGTTTTCCTACAAGCGGGGCGTGCCGCGCGGGGTCGACATGATGTTCGATTGCCGCTTCCTTGCGAATCCCCATTGGGAGCCGGAATTGCGTCCACTTGATGGCCGAAATCCGCTGGTTCAGGATTACGTTGCGTCAGATCCGCGATTCGGTGAGTTCTTCGACAGGGTCCGGGATCTTGTGCTTTTTGCGCTTCCGGCCCATCTAGAAGAGGGTAAAGCCCATCTGGTAATCGGCTTTGGTTGTACCGGGGGGCAACATCGTTCCGTCACACTGGCGGAAAAAATGGCAGACGCGCTTGCGAAAGGCGGCTGGCAGGTGTCAATTAGACACAGGGAACTTGAACGCCGTGAAAAGGCGCCGGCACCCGATGACGGTCTTATGACAGGACCTCTCGCGGTGACTGCTACGCTTTGACGGCAGACCTGCGTGGTGGGGTACATTGATCGGAATTGTCATCGTGGCGCACGGGGGGCTCGCGCGGGAATATCTCTCGGCAGTCGAGCACGTGGTCGGGCCACAATCGGGAATTCGAGCCGTTGCAATCGAGGAGAATCACGACCGGGGGGAAAAGCAGGCTGAAATCTGCGCCGCGGCTGATTCCGTCGATACCGGGGATGGCGTCGTGGTGGTCACGGACCTGTTCGGAGGCTCGCCTTCGAACCTGTCGCTGATGGCCTGTCATGCGCGCAACCGTTCGATTCTATACGGGGCCAACCTGCCGATGCTGGTCAAGTTGGCAAAGTCCCGGAAATTGCCGGTGGCCGATGCGGTGACACTGGCCAAGGACGCAGGTCGCAAGTACATCAACAGCTATGATGTACTGCCCGCCGATATCATTCCCGTGCCGAACCGCGCTGCCTCATGAATGACATGAGCAACGGGTCCGTCACCCGAGAGTTGAAAATCATCAACGAAAAGGGCCTGCACGCGCGGGCCAGTGCCAAATTCGTCGAGACCGTCGAGAAATTCGACGCCAAGGCCACCGTCGAAAAGGACGGGATGAGCGTTTCTGGCGATTCGATCATGGGCCTGCTGATGCTGACCGCGCCGCGTGGCAGCACGATCCGGGTGACCACGCGTGGCGAGCAGGCCAATGAACTGGCCGAGGCGCTAAGCGCGCTGGTCGGGGATTATTTCGGCGAAGGCATGTAAGGGCGACGTGGCCCGCGACTCATACCATCACGGCAATCTGAGGCAGGCTCTGGTCGAGGCGACCGTGCGCCTGATCGAGGAAAAGGGGCCGCAGGGCTTTACCTTGGCCGAGGCCGCGCGCGCGGTCGGCGTCAGCGCCGCTGCGCCCTATCGCCATTTCACCGGCCGGGACGAACTGCTTGAGGAAATCGCCCGGCAGGGTTTCGAGGAATTCGCCGAACGCCTGAGCGCCGCCCTGAAGCAGGGCCGGACACCGCTTTCGGCCTTTCTGGGTATGGGGCAGGCCTATCTGGGCTTTGCCGCCGAGCGGCGCGGCTATTACATCGCGATGTTCGAATCCGGTATTTCGATCGCCGGGAATTCCGGCCTGACCCAGGCCGCCGACCGGGCGCGCGGCACCCTGGTTCACGCCGCCGAGGCGCTGTTCCAGCGCATCCCCGACAGCCGCCGCCCGCCTGCGGGGATGGCCGCCGACCATATCTGGGCGCTGAGCCATGGCGTGGTCGAGCTGTTCAGCCGCGGCAAGCCCGGCGGCCGCTCGCCCATTTCCCCGGCGGACATGCTGGAAAGCGGCACGCTGATTTATCTGCGGGGCCTTGGCGTCATCACCGACTGATTTTTTGCGGCAGGGCTATTGAACGTGGATTGCGGCGCTCCATCTATGTAAATGTGATTAACATTCACATCGAAAGGGACCGTAATGAACAGCTATATCGAACCTCGACCGTCCGTCATGGACCGGATCGGCCAGACCTTGGCCGGGGTCCGGGACTGGCTGGACGACCGGGGCAAGGCGGCCTGGATCGTCGCCATGATCCTGGGCTTTATCGCCTTCTGGCCCGTGGGCCTTGCCACTCTTGGCTACATGATCTGGAGCAAACGCATGTTTTCCTGCCGCCATCGCCATGACCGCCCCGCCCGCTTCAGCGCGCCGCATTTTGCCGCGCCGACCGGCAACGCCGCTTTTGATGCTTACCGCAGCGAGACGCTGAAGCGCCTGGAGGACGAGCATCGCGAATTCCTCGACTTCCTGCAGAAGCTGCGCGAGGCCAAGGACAAGGCCGAGTTCGACCAGTTCATGGCAGGCCGCAAGGAACCGCCGGCACTGCAATCGTGATGCGAAAAGGGCCGGGGATGACCCGGCCCTTTTGTCGTCAGTAGGAATATTCGTCGTAGATCCGGTTGAGGTCACCGCCCCATTCGCCGTGATACTTGGCCAGAAGCTCGTCGGCAGGGGCCTTGCCGCTGTCGACGCTTTCCTTCAGCGCATTCAGGAAATGCGTCTCATCGGGGACCAGACCGCCCGCGCCGACACGCGCGCGCGCCTTCAGCCCGAATTCAGCGATCTCCAGCACGTCGCGGGCGATGTCATGCAGACGCAGCCCGTCGAACTCGCCTTGCAGACCCTGACGGGCGGCAGCGACGCGCAGACCATCGCGCTGCTCGGCGCTCCAACCGCGGCACAGATCCCAAGCGGCATCCAGCGCGTTCTGGTCATAGATCAGCCCGACCCACAGCGCGGGCAGGGCGCAAAGACGCCGCCACGGACCGCCATCGGCACCGCGCATTTCGATGAACTTCTTGACGCGGGCTTCGGGGAAGACGGTGGTCAGGTGGTCGGCCCAGTCCGACAGGGTCGGAACCTCGCCCGGCAGTGCCGGAAGCTGACCCTTCATGAAGTCGCGGAAGCTTTGCCCCAGCGCGTTGATGTATTTGCCGTCGCGATAGACGAAATACATCGGCACATCGAGGACGTAGTCCACCCATGCCTCATAGCCCATGCCCGATTCAAAAGCGAAGGGCAGCAGGCCGGTGCGGGCGTCGTCCAGATGCTGCCAGATATTCGCGCGCCAGCTTTTCATCCCGTTCGGCTTGTTGTCGAGGAAGGGGGAATTGGCAAACAGCGCGGTCGCGATCGGTTGCAGAGCTAGCGCCACCCGCAGCTTCTGGACCATGTCGGCTTCCGAGCCGAAGTCCAGATTCACCTGCACGGTGCAGGTGCGATACATCATCTGGGTGCCAAGCTCACCCACCCGGCCCATGTAATCGGTCATCAGCCGGTAGCGGCCCTTGGGCATCATCGGCATCTGGTCCTGCGACCAGATCGGGGCCGCGCCTAGGCCGATGAAGCCCGCGCCGAGATCGTCGGCCACGGATTTCACCTCGGCCAGATGGCTGTTCACTTCGTCGCAGGTCTGGTGGATGGTCTCGACCGGAGCGCCGGACAGTTCCAATTGCCCGCCCGGTTCCAGACTGACATTGGCGCCGTCGCGTTCCAGCCCGATGATATGTTCGCCCTCCAGCACCGGCTTCCAGCCGAAGCGGTCGCGGATGCCTTCCAGCATCGCCTTGACCGTCGGCGTGCCCGCCGGACCGTCATAGGGCAGGGGCATCAGGTCGGAATGACGATAGCCGAATTTCTCGTGCTCGGTCCCGATGCGCCAATTGTCCTTGGGCTTCTCACCCGAGGCGATATATTCGGCCAGCTGTTCGGGACGTTCGATCGGGCCGCCGCCCTGTTGAGGAATGGACATCGGTGGCCTTTCATTTGCCTGAGTGCCACAGGTGGCAAGAGCGGCGCGTCAAGTCAAGCGGGCGCGATCCGACCTCGTCCAAAGGGTTTGAATCGTTGGCCCTTCACCCGCAAGTGCCGCAGAAATCCGGCCCATGTTCAGCCCCGGAAGCGAGGCGAATGCGCTGGCCAGCAACTCGGCCCCCGCGGCATCGACCGGAATCAGAAGTGCCTGACCATCAAGACTTTTCAACCGCCAATGCAGGCGATTGTTCAGCCGCAGCAGCCGGATTTCAGCCAGATCGCGCAGGGCGATCTCTCCGCCCAGCACGCGGTCGGGGGCAAGGTAGCGGATCGCCCCCTCATCCAGTTCGACGACGCCGGGCGCGGTGGCCTTGCTGCGGAAACGCATCCTGCGGCGTGCATCCAGCGCCCAGATACCCGCGATGATGGCAATGGCGCTGCCAAGGGGCTGGTAGATCCAGCCCCCCAGCCAGATGACCCACAGCCCGAACGCGACCAGCACAAGGGCCGAGAGCGTCTCGGCCCAGGGGCGCAGGGTGGCGGCAAGCTCGGGCCGGATCAATCACAGCTCCCGTGACATGTCGCGATGGGGGATGCCCGCATCGTCATATTCGGGGCCGTAGGCGGTGAAGCCCAGCTTTTCATAGAAGCCGATGGCATGGGTCTGTGCGCCCAGCTTGGCCCGGGTGATGCCGGGCAGGGCACGCAATTCGTCCAGCGCCGCAAGGATCAGCGCCGCGCCCGTGCCGGTGCCGCGTGCCGATTTCAGCACGGCGACGCGGCCGATCTTGCCGGTGTCGCCGATCAGCAGGATGCGCGCCGTGCCGATGGCCGCGTGCTGATCGTCGCGGGCGATCAGGTGGATCGCCTCGCCGTCCTTGCCGTCCCATTCCTCTGCCTCGGGGACCGATTGCTCGATCACGAAGACCTCGCGGCGGATGGCGCGGCAGGTCTCAAGGTCGTCGGTCTTTTCGATCATGCGAAGTAACGCTCCAGAATGCGGCGATAGATGCGCGAGAGTTGCCGGACCTGATCGGCCGGGACGCGCTCATCCACCTGATGCATGAAATGGCCGACAAGACCGAATTCAAGGACCGGACAGTGATCCTTGACGAAACGCGCGTCCGACGTCCCGCCCGAGGTCGACAGCACCGGGTCCAGCCCGGTCTCGTCCTTGACGATGTCGCGCACCATTTCGACGAAGGGGCCGGGGCGGGTCAGGAAGCTTTCGCCCGAGACATCGGTCTCGATCGCGAAGGTCACGCCGGTCTCGGCCTCGATGCCCGCCGCCTTGTCGCGGATCATCCGGTCCAGCGTGTGCGAGGTATGAGCGTCGTTGAAGCGGATATTGATCGTGGCGCGGGCCTTTTCCGGGATCACGTTCGAGGCCGGGTTGCCGCAATCGACGGTGGTGATCTGCAGGCCAGACGGGTCGAAATGCTCGGTCCCGTGATCCAGCGGCTCGGTGGTCAGTTCGTTCAGCAGGCGCACCAGCGCGTGCAGCGGGTTCTTGGCGCGGTGCGGATAGGCGGCATGGCCCTGAACGCCCTTGGCGTTGATGTTCAGCGTCATCGAGCCGCGGCGGCCGATCTTGATCATCTCGCCCATGCGGTCGGGGTTCGAGGGCTCACCTACGATGCAGACATCCATCTGTTCGTCCTGCGTCCCCATCCAGTCCAGCAGCGCGGTGGTGCCGTCCTTGCCGGGGCCTTCCTCATCGCCGGTGATGGTCAGGATGATCGCGCCATCGGGCGGGGTTTCGCGGGTAAAGGCGATGGCGGCGGCGGCAAAGGCCGCGACGCCGGATTTCATGTCGGTCGCGCCCCGGCCCCAGATCCAGCCGTCTTCCTCATGACCCGAGAAGGGCGGATGGGTCCAACTGGACATGTCGCCGGGCGGGACCACATCGGTGTGGCCGTTGAAGCCAAAGGTCTTGGCGGCGCCCTTGGCGCCCCAGCGTGCGAAAAGGTTCGGCACGCCACCCCGGTCAACGCGGTGGCATTCGAAACCGGCCTCGGTCAGCGCCTCGGCCAGCAGGACCAGCGCGCCGCCCTCCTCGGGGGTGACCGAGGGGCAGCGGATCAGGCGGGCCGTCAGATCGGCCGGGTCCGGAAAAGAGGTCATTGTCGTCTCCTGTCTTCGGGCGCCCGGTTACACCGGTCGGCCCAGCAATTCCAGCGCCCTGCGCACAAGGTTCAGCCCGGTCAGCACCAGCAGCACCAGAGTCCAGCGCCGGAATTGCTGCAGGTCCAGTCGGTCATGCGCCAGATAGCCCAGCCCCATGCCGATCAGTGCCGGTATCACCATGATCGCGGACAGTGGCAGGGTCTGGGCGTTCAGCACGCCCGAGTGCAGATGCGCCGCCGTCAGCACCACCGCGCCCATAAAGAACACCACGCCCTGCGCGCGCATCTGTTCGTCCTTGGGGGCGCCGATCGACAGCAGATAGACGATCAGCGGCGGTCCCCAGATCCCCGAGATGCCACCGTAAAGCCCGCCGATGATGCCGGTGACGATCTCGACCCGGCGACGATGGTGGATCGGGATCACAAGGCTGCGCCCGGCCAGTTGCCAGAACGCGAACAGTGTGATCGGCGCGCCCAGCAGCGCATACATCACCCATTGCGGGACACGGGTGGCAAAGACCGCGCTGATCGGGATGAACAGCGCGACCATGGCGATATGCCAGCGATAGTCGCGGGTGGTCTGCCAGGCGGGGCCAATGCCTTGGCGCAGCGCCTGCCGGATATTGGTGACAAGTACCGGCAGGATCAACGCCGCCAGCGCCTGCTGCGCGGTCAGGAACGATCCCAGCGCCGACATCATGATCATCGGCATGGCAAAACCGATCGCGCCTTTGACAAAGCCGGAAAACAGGGTGACCGCGATGGCGATCCAGAAAAGCGTGGGGTCAAGTCCGAACATGGGCGACAGCCATAACCGCCCGTCAGCGGGATGCAACGGAAAGGCGTGCCGCGCGCATATGTCGCGGCAAGGCCATTGCATACAGGTGACTGTCCTGTCAGGAAAAATCCCCCGATGCTGGACAGTTTCACCTGTTCAGGCATTATGGAGGAAACATTCAAAACGGAGCTGCCCATGAGCCGTATTGCCATTCTTGCCGCCGCAGCGGCCTCACTGACCACGCTTGCTGCCTGCGAACCGACCACCGGGGGCGGTGGTCTTGGAAGCAATGTCCCCACCGGTCCCTATGTTCTGGTCGGCATTGCCGACGAGACCGTGCCGCAGCGCAATGTCGGCCTGACCATCGAATCCGATGGCTCGGTCTCGGGTCAGGCACCCTGCAACCATTACGCGGCGGCGCAGACGGCCGAGCCTCCGGGCTTCAAACTGGGTGAGATCAAGACCAGCGGCGCAGGCTGTGGCGGCAATGCCGGCGCGCTCGAATCGCGCTATTTCGCGGCGCTGCGTCAGGCTGACGGCATCACCTATACCGGTGGCGTGCTGAAGATCACCGGCCCGACCTACCTGACCTTTGAGCCCGGCTACCGGAAGGAAAAATAAGCCATGCTGCGTCGTCTTGCCCTTGTCCTTGCCTGTGGCTGCCTTGCGTTGGCCATGGTCGGGACTTTCCTTGTCGCCGCCCGCGCCGAGACCCGCGAGGTCACCGGCGATTATGAGCTGATCGAGATCGAGGGCAAGACGATCACCGGCACGGCCACCGCGCGGCTGGCCCCGGACGGCGCGATTTCCGGGCAGGGTCCGTGCAATCGCTATACCGGCCCGAATCGCGCCACGCTGCCGGAACTGCTTTACGAAAACCTTGCCACCACCCGCCGGGCCTGTCTGGTGGAAGGGGGAGAGGCCGAGTTTCTGGCTGCCCTTGGTGCCGTCCGCCATGCGAAATTCGTGGGCGAGGATCTGGTGATGACCGGACCCGAGGTCACGATCCGCTGGCGTCCCGTCGCCAAGACCGCGCCTTAACTCGGACCGGCCAGCCGGTTGACCAGCCGCGCCCTTGCGGCGGGCAGGGGCTTGCCAGCATGGGACTCGGCCAGCCGGGTCTCAAGGAAGAATCCGGTCAGTGCCAATGCCTCGGCCAAGCCACCATTGCCTTGCCCGCCCAGACAGGCGGGCAAGGGCAGCAGCTTCGGGGCCCATTCCCCGGCAGCAGCCGCACTGACCGCCCGCCCGGATCGCGGGCTGACATAGGCCAGCCCATGGCGCGTGCCGGTCACCGCGCAACTGGACAGGTCGAGGCCAAAGCCCAGATCGTCCAGCAGCCGCATTTCCCATTGTAGATAGGCCGCGCCCCAGTCGCCGCCCTCATCCATCAGATCCAGAAGCGCTTCCGTCAGGTCGGTCATGCGCGGATGCGGATCGCGTTCGGGCAGGGCATAGACCAGCAGCGAGGTCACCGCATTGACCCCGGCCAAAGCGTTGCCCGCAGCCAGCAGGCCGGGCCGGGCGCGGGCGGGTTCAACGGTGAACGTGCCCAGCTGATCCTCGACCCGCGCGCGCCAGCGCAGGCTCAGGCGGTTGCCGGGTTGCAGGATGGCGGCGCGGCGCGCGCTGGCCCCGCCGGGCACGATGCCGGTGACAAGGCCCTGATCGCGTGACAGCACCGTCAGGATCACGGCATTCTCGCCAATCCTCCGCAGCGTCATCACGCTGGCCTCGCCCTGCCATTCCATCGTCACGCCTTTCCTTCGCCGCCACCCTGCCGCAAATTGGGCAGAACGAACAAGGAGAGTATCATGTTGAAACCCTGGATCGAGGCTCAGGCGCGGCTGGTCGAAGTGGCGGCGGGTCGGGCCCATGCGGATCTGGTCATCCGGGGCGGGGTCTGGGTCAATGTCCATACCCGCGAGACGATCCCGGGCATGGATGTCGCCGTTGCCGATGGCCGTGTGGCCTATGTAGGTCCCGATGCGGGGCCTTCGGTTGGACCCGATACGCAGGTGATCGAGGCCAAGGGCCGCTACATGATGCCGGGCCTGATCGACGCGCATATGCATGTCGAATCGGGGATGCTGACGCCTGCCGGTTTTGCCGCCGCCGTGATCCCGCATGGCACGACGACCATGTTCCACGACCCGCATGAGATCGCGAACGTGCTGGGTCTTGAGGGCGTGCGCCTGATGCGGGATGAATCGCTGATCCAGCCGATCAGCATGTTCACCCAGATGCCAAGCTGCGCGCCCTCGGCCCCCGGTCTGGAAACCACCGGCGCGCCCATCACCGAAGGTGAAGTGGCCCAGGCCATGGGCTGGGACGGCATTATCGGTCTGGGCGAGATGATGAACTTTCCTGGCGTTGCCGCAGGCGATCCGCAGATGCTGGGCGAGATTGCCGCGACCCGCGCGGCTGGCAAGACCGTCGGCGGTCATTATGCCAGCCCCGATCTGGGTCGTCCCTTCCACGCCTATGTCGCGGGCGGTGCAGCGGATGACCACGAAACCACCAGCGAGGCGCAGGGCATTGCCCGCGTCCGTCAGGGCATGGGCTGCATGATGCGGCTGGGCTCGGCTTGGTATGACGTCGAAACCCAGATCACCGCGATCACGGAAAAGGGCCTCGATCCGCGTTTCTTCATCCTGTGCACCGATGACAGCCATTCCGGCACTTTGGTCCATGAGGGCCATATGAACCGCGTCGTGCGTCACGCGATTGCATGCGGCTGCGACCCGCTGATCGCGATCCAGATGGCGACGATCAACGCCGCCAGCCATTTCGGGCAGGAACGCGAGCTGGGCTCGATCACGCCGGGGCGGCGGGCGGATGTCATCCTGACCTCGGACCTGCGCGCGCTGCCAATCGAGGCGGTGATCGCGCAAGGGCAGTTGGTGGCCGAGGGCGGCCGTCTGCTGGTCGACTGCCCCCGCATCGACTGGCCCGAGCGGGCACGGAACTCGGTCCGTTTGGGCAAGGAACTGGCGGCGGAAGATTTCGAGGCCCGCGCGCGGGGCGATCAGGCCCGCGTCCGCGTCATCGGCGTCGTCGAAAATCAGGCCCCGACCAAGGCACTAGAGGCTGACTTGCCAATCCGCGAGGGCGTGATCGAGGGTTCGGGCGATGTCTGCCAGATCGCGCTGGTAGAACGCCATCGCGGCACGGGCGGCGTGGTCAATGGGTTCGTGTCAGGTTTTGGCTATCAGGGCCGGGTCGCGGTCGCGTCCACGGTCGCGCATGACAGCCACCACATGATCGTCGTTGGCACCGACCGCGCCACTATGGCGGCGGCGGCGAACCATCTGGGCGTGGTCGGCGGCGGCGTCACCGTTTTCCGTGATGGCGAGGAACTGGCAACAGTCGCCCTGCCGATTGCCGGGCTGATGTCCGACCTGCCCGCGACCGAGGTGGCCGAGGCGGCGCAGGCTATCGTCAAGGCGATGCAGGATTGCGGCTGCAACCTGAACAACGCCTATATGCAGCACTCGCTGCTGGCGCTGGTGGTGATCCCGGAACTGCGGATTTCGGATCTGGGCATTGTCGACGTGCGCAGCTTCGAGCTGGTCGATCTGATCGTCTAAACCAGCATTGAGGCGTCGTCGTCGCGGGCGACGCTGAGGAATTGTGCCCGGTTCCGAAGCGTGTCGAACAGCTCGGGGCCGGTGCCGGTCAGGAAGCATTGCGCATTCAGCGCGCAGATTTCGTCATGCAGCGCGGCGCGGCGCTGGGCATCCAGATGCGCTGCCACCTCATCCAGCAGCAGAACCGGGGATTCCTCGGCCAGCGCGCGGGCATTGGCGAGGATCAAGGACAAAAGCAGCGCCTTTTGCTCTCCGGTCGAGGACAAAGCGGCGGGCATCGCCTGCGGCCCCCAATGCGCGCCCAGATCGGCGCGGTGCGGGCCGGACAGCGTACGTCCGGCGGCCATGTCGCGGGGGCGGCCCTCTGCCAGACGGGCGGCGATGCTGTCGGGGTCAGGGTCATCCGCTGCGCCCTCGCCGGGCAGCAGGGTCAGGATCGCCGCGGGGAAAGCAGTCTCGGCCCCGTCCTGCGCCGCCATGATCCGGGCGATGGCGTCCAGTCGGTTGCGGGTGAGCGCCGCGCCCATATCGGCCATCTGAGCCTCCAGCGCGCGATACCAGCCCGCATCACGCACCTCATCCTTGAGCAACCGGTTCCGTTCCCGCATGGCCTTGTCATATCCCAAGGCATCCTCGGCATGGCCGGGGGTGAAGCTGAGGGTAATGCGGTCAAGGAAGCGGCGGCGGGCCTCGGGGGCGTCGGTCCAGATCCGGTCCATGGCGGGGGTCAGCCAGATCACCCGCATCAGGCTGCCAAGCGCCACCTGCGTCGCGGGCTTATCGTCGATCATGACCTCGCGCGGCTGGGCGGGCAGGGCACGCGTCGCCACCTGCCTGTCGTCGATCTGGGCGCGGATCTGCCAGCCGACATCCGGGCCGCGCCGGGCTTGATCGGAGGGAGCCGCGCCCCGCATCCCGCGACCGGGCGAGAGCATGGAAATCGCTTCAAGGATATTGGTCTTGCCAGCGCCATTCGGCCCGTGGATTGCCACGGGCCGTTGGTCTGGTTCGATTTCAAGACGTGCCCAGCTGCGGAACTGGGTCAGATGCAGGCGTGTGAGCGTCACACGCGCATCGGCATGACGACATAAACGGCGGTGGTGTCGCCACCCTCGCGGATCAGCGCCGCATCGCCCGAGCCGTTGAACAGGAAGACGGCATTCTCACGGTCGATCTGGCCCGCGATTTCGTGCAGGTATTTGGCGTTGAAGCCGATTTCCAGCGGCTCATCGGCATAGGCCACGGGCAGCTCTTCCTCGGCGGCACCGGCATCGGGGGCGTTGACCGACAGGACCAGACGGTCCTCGTCCAAGGTCAGCTTCACGGCGCGCGAACGCTCGCTGCTGACGGTGGCAACGCGGTCCACGGCCTTGGCGAAATCGCCGGCGTCCACTTCCAGCTTGCGGGTATTGCCCGAGGGGATGACGCGGCTGTAGTCCGGGAAGGTCCCGTCGATCACCTTCGAGGTCAGGGTGATCGTCGGCGTGGCGAAGCGGATCTTGGTTTCGCTGACCGACACGGCGATCTCGGTCGAGTCGTCGTCCAGAAGCTTGCGCAGCTCGGTCACGGTCTTGCGCGGCACGATGACGCCGGGCATCTCATCCGCGCCTGCGGGCAGGGTGGCGTCGATGCGGGCCAGACGGTGGCCGTCGGTCGCCACGCAGCGCAGGGACGGGCCGTCCTCGGCCTGGGCCACATGCATGTAAACGCCGTTCAGATAGTAACGGGTTTCCTCGTTCGAGATGGCGAATTTCGACTTGTCGAACAGCCGACGCAGGACCGAGGCCGGGGCCGAGAAATTCGCCGAATATTCCGACGAGGACATGACCGGGAAATCCTCGCGCGGCAGGGTGGCGAGGTTGAAGCTGGACCGCCCGGCCTGAACCGACAGCCGACCCGAGGCCGGTTCCAGATCCAGCTGCACCAGCGCCCCATCGGGCAGCTTGCGGGCGATGTCATTGAGCATGCTGGCCGAAACCGTCGTCGCGCCGGGGCGCTCGACCTGTGCATTGGTCAGGTAGACGATTTCGGTATCCAGATCGGTGGCGCGGAAGCTGACGCCATTCGGCGTGGTTTCGATCAGGACGTTGGCCAGAATCGGGATGGTGTTCCGCCGCTCGACAACGGACTGGGCCTGAGAAACTGCCTTCACCAGATCGGCACGTTCGATAGCAAATTTCATGGTCGGTCCTTATGTCATTCTGGCGGCGGGAAGGCCGACTATAAGGCCCAACCCGGTGCCGGGCAATTTCGCAGATTTGCCCGGCTGGTCAAGCGGATCGAAGCGTTCAGGCCTCCAGAAGACGACGCAAAAGATCGATGTCCTCAGCGAGGCTGCGATCGGCCGAGCGCAGCTCTTCGATCTTGCGCACGCCATGCATGATCGTGGTGTGATCACGGCCGCCGAAACGCCGCCCGATCTCGGGCAGCGAACGCGAGGTCATCTGCTTGGCCAGATACATTGCGATCTGGCGCGGACGGGCGACGGTGCGCACCCGCTTCGGCCCGATCATGTCCGACAGGCGGATGTTGTAATGCTCGGCGACCTTGCGCTGGATTTCCTCGATCGAGACCTTGCGGTCATTGGCGCGCAGGATGTCGGCCAGACATTCCTGGGTCATGTCCAGCGTGATCTCGCGGCCCATGAGGCTGGCGAAGGCGAACAGCCGCTGCAGCGCGCCTTCCAGCACGCGCACGTTCGAGGTGATGCGATGGGCCAGGAATTCCAGCACGCCCGGTGCCAGTTGCAGGCCGGGATACTGGGTGCGGAAGGTGTCGGTCTTGGATTGCAGGATGCCCAGCCGCAGCTCGTAATCGGTCGGGTGCAGGTCGACGACAAGGCCGCATTGCAGGCGCGACTTGATGCGCTCTTCCATGTCCTTGATTTCGCCCGGCGCACGGTCGGCCGAGATGATGATCTGCTTGCCCTGATCGACCAAGGTATTGAACGTGTGGAAGAATTCTTCCTGCGTGGAATCCTTGCCAGCGATGAACTGCACGTCATCGACCATCAGCACCGAGACGGTGCGGAACAGTTCCTTGAAGTCCATCACGGTGCGGTCGCGCAGCGCTTGCACGAAGCGGTACATGAACTGCTCGGCCGACAGGTACAGCACCTTGGCTTCGGGCTGGCGTGCCTGAATCTCGCGCGCCATCGCATGCATCAGGTGGGTCTTGCCCAGACCGACGCCGCCGTAAAGGAACAGCGGGTTGAAGGTCACCGGGCCGCCTTCGGCGACGCGGCGCGCGGCGGCATGGGCCAGCTCATTGGGCTTGCCAACGACGAAGTTGTCGAAGGTGAAGCGCTGGTCCAGCGGTGCGGTCAGCTCATCATCGGC
>Ga0247819_10000989_pt1 | contig 15815 bp, 10 predicted proteins | sample 13C_Xylose_Day6_FD_193428 | JGI IMG/M metagenome (GOLD analysis project Ga0247819, IMG submission 193428) | Soil microbial communities from agricultural site in Penn Yan, New York, United States - 13C_Xylose_Day6 | ecosystem: Environmental > Terrestrial > Soil > Agricultural land | place: USA...
GGATACGATGGTGCCGGTGATCGGCGTCAGTCTCAACCGCCAGCTCGACAACATCGCCGTCGGCTCGATCAAGTAGACGACAGTCCAGATTGCGGAGAAAAGCCCCGGCCAAACGCTGGGGCTTTTCTTTTTGTGCTACTCGAACTCAGGCCCCTGCCCGCCACCAGCCCCTGTCTTCGTCCACCACCTCGATGCCGGTGACGTCGGCATCCGCCAGCCAGTCTTCGACCCGCCGTCCGTTCACACGCATGCCGGAGGCAAAGTCCGCAAGCGGCATCAGGACGAAACCGCGCGCAGTCATGCGCGGATGTGGTAGCTCCAGCTTGGTCTCGGTCTGGGACAGGTCGCCGAAGGTGAGGACATCGATGTCGATCGTGCGCGGGCCCCAGCGTTCGTCGCGCACCCGCTTCATCTGCCGCTCGATATCAAGGCAGGCGTCCAGCAATGCCTCCGGGCCGAGCAACGTTTCGACTTCGGCGCAGGCGTTGAAGAACCAGTCCTGATCGGTCTTGCCCCAGGGTGGTGTCCGATACAGACGCGAAACGGCCCGAACCGCGCAATCCGGCCTGGCATCGAGCATCTGCAATGCATCTGCCATGGCCCTTCTCGGCTCGCCCAGGTTTCCGCCAAGTCCCAAAGTTGCGATATGCCCGCTCATCTCAGGCGACGTGCTCGACCGTGACTTCGACATAATCGAGAATTCCGGGAACCGGTGCATTCGGCTTGCGGACGGAGACCTTGGCACGCCGGACCTGCGGAAAACGCACGCACAGGGTCTTTGCGACCTCGAGCGCCAGCGCCTCGATCAGATAGCGCCGCCGACCGGTGACGATGCGCTCGATTTCGGTAAAGGCGATGCCGTAATGCACGGTGTCGTCGATCGAATCATCGACCAGCGCCGAGCCTTGCTCCACTTCAAGCTCCGCATCGACGAAAAACCGTTGCCCGAGGAATTCTTCCTCGTCGAGAACGCCATGGCGCGCAAAGAAGGCACAGTTTTTCAGGGTGATCGTATAGGTCGCGCTCATGGTTTTCCGTCCCGTCAGCTCTTCTTTGCACCCAGCATAGCATCCGCCACCATCAGCGCATCCCTGCTGTTTGCGACATCATGTACGCGGAAAATGGCCGCACCCGCCATGCGTAGCAGGGCCGTGGTCGCCGCGGTGGCGGCATCGCGGTCCGCCGGCTCTCGTTCGGTGACAGCACCAAGGAACCGCTTGCGTGACGTGCCGACCAGAAAAGGCAGCTCGAAACGGTGCAATTCGGTAAACCGCGCCATCAGTTCGAGGTTCTCTTCCGTGTCCTTGGCAAAGCCGAAGCCCGGATCAAGCACGATCCGTTCGCGTTCGATGCCGGCTTCTGCCGCGATCTGCAGCGAGCGGTCTAGGAAATGGAACTGGTCGTCCACCACATCGGCAAGCTTCTGGCGATCGCGGCCTGTGTGCATGATGCAGAGCCCGGCGCCCGTCTGCGCAGCAACCCGCGCGATATCCGGTTCGCGCTGAAGGCCGTGCACGTCGTTGATGATGTGGGCGCCAGCGTCGACGGCAAGCCGTGCGGTCTCTGCCCTATAGGTATCGACTGAAATGAGCGCATCGGTGTCGCGCGCCAATGCCGCGATGACCGGAAAGATCCGGTTCTGTTCCTCTTTGGCACTCACGGGCGCTGCGTCCGGTCTGGTCGATTCACCGCCAACATCGAGGATCAGGGCGCCGTCGTCGATGCAGCGCTTGCCCTGGACAACGGCTGCTGCCGTATCCGTGAAACGACCGCCATCGGAGAAAGAGTCGGGGGTAACATTGATGATCGCCATCAAAACGCCACGCGGCCCCAGTTCGAGACTACGGCCATGCGCCAGCTTCCAATGAAAATTTTGAAATGGATTGTAAGTCATTTCCCCTCACGATGCGCCGCAGACAACCATTTCGATTTGCTGTTGCACCCACGCTGGCTATGCCCCAAGCTTGATTGAAGTTCAACTAAAGAGAACTACGCATTGATGTCTCGAGTACGCGTTCCGTTCAAAGCCGCCCTTCTTGCCCTTCTGGTTGCCATGCCCTTGGGCTCTGCGTCCGGCGAAACGGTGATAAACAAGAGCTTTTCCTATTTCTCGATCGGCGGCCGCACGGCGGCGGACCTCGACAAAGCTCTGTCCAAAGCCGGGCCGATGATGAAATCGACGGGCGCGCGCCATCCGGGCGCGACGCGGATCAAGTTTGGCGGCACGATCACCTACGTCAATCGCGGCGGACGCTGCGCGGTCGGCGTCGCCCGCGTCACGCTCAGCACGCGCATCATCCTGCCGCGCTGGAAATATCGCAAGCAGGCCAGCCGCGACCTCGCTCTGGTCTGGGATACGTTGTCGAGCGATATCAAGCGGCACGAGGAACGCCACGCCGAGATCGCCCGCAACCACGCCCGCGAGATGGAGAAGATGTTTCTGGCCCTGAGGCCGCAGGCGGACTGCGAACAGATGCAAGAAAGCGTCACACGCGCCAGTACCGAAGCGATCGCCGCTCACGACAAGGACCAGGCCCGGTTCGACCGGACGGAGGCGGCCAATTTCGACAAGCGCATAATCCGATTGCTGCAATACCGGCTGGATGCGCTGAAGAAAACGCAGCGCTAGACAGGTCGCTGTTCAACGGTCACGACCGACATAAGCATAGCCGGAATATACTTTGAGGCGACCTGTTCAACGAGTGCGCACCCACAGTATTTTATTGGTGAAATCTAGCGATAGCTACAGCTGAGCGACTCGCTTATATTCAGAATATGGAACGTGGGGGCGAATTGAAATCCAACCCTCCGTTGTCGAAAGGAATTTGGCGGACCATCATGGTCTTGCACGACGTATAAATATTGCCGTTACTTGAGTTCAGCAGTGTCGTTTCGTTTCTTTAAGCGCAAAGCTCGACGACGCAGCAAATACAGGTTCTCCTGGCGTGTCTTCATGCAGCAGATGTTCCCTCCCTCATCTGCGTGCGATGCGCCCTCCTAGCCTCGCTCGTCACACGACCAGCGAGGCGCTTTTTTGGCAAACATGACATCAATAGATCGATAGACTGAAGATGGGCGCCAACGGCCAGCGATCAGGCCTGGCGTTCGGGCACGTGCACGACGAGCCCGTCCAGCGCATCGCTGACCTTGATCTGACAGGAAAGCCGCGAGGTCGGACGGACATCATAGGCGAAATCCAGCATGTCCTCTTCCATCGCTTCCGGAGCGCCGACGACAGCCGTCCAGGCATCGTCGACATAGACATGACAGGTGGCACAGGCACAGGCCCCGCCACACTCCGCTTCGACACCCGGAACCGAATTGCGAACGGCGTTCTCCATGACGGTCGAGCCGTTCTCGACATCGAGTTCGTGGCGCGTGCCATCAAAGGCAACGATCGTAAGTTTTGTCATGTCACTTTCCGGAATAAGCTGATGGGACTGGCCGATTGCGCAAAGCCGCGCGGGGCGGCGGGCGCGAATTCAGGGAAAGTTCTTCCAACAATTCGGCCATCCAGTCAACAACAGCCGGCAGTTGCATCGCGGACGCGGCGTTTCAGCGCGGGCCGCGATGCACCTTTGTGGCTCGCTGCAATCAGCGGCAGAGCTTCAGGATAAACAGTTCAGCCTCAAGCACGCTCTCTGCAAGAACGTCGGGCAAAGCCGCATCGGTCGGACGCTGTTCGATCGCGCCGGCCGCAGCAGCGACGTCGACGGCGCCGACAGCGAGTGCGGCCCCCTTCAACTGATGGGCCGCCTGGGCACGTCCATTCACGTCGCCATCGGTGATTTCCTTCATCACCTTGCGTGCCTGACGGGCGAACAATTGCAGCACTTCGATTTCGAGCGCCTTGTCTCCCATTGTCTGCGCGGCAAGGTGGGCAAAATCGATGGGCTTCTTGCCGGAAAGAGAAGAGCTACCCGGAGTGTCGGGAGCTTCGAAGGCAATTCTGAGGGCCGCCATGAGCCAATTTCCCTATTGTTTGTATGCTGTTGGTCTTTATCCGACGCCGTCCCGCGACATTCGCGGTCCAATTGCCATGGGCGGCACGGACACCGTGACCGACGACGCCTGTTCACCAAGCTTCGTCGCCGGACGATCGCTACGGTTTGCGAGCTATCATCCTCCACGGGCGGGCGCTGCTATCGGCTTAAAACGGGGCGCAATATAGGCAGGAATCTGGGAAAATGGTTAACGCTCGTTAAACCTCCTGATTTCCTTGCCTTTTCCGACCTAAACCCCTTTGCCACATTAAGAATTCATTAGGATTTTAATGAAGCTGGAGTGCTCTTAATTGTAACAACCGGGCTAATGTGTCACTACGATACGGTTAGGAACGGGCTTGCGTACGAAAATGGCAACCGTTCCGGTGGATAAGCTGTGCGAGTGGTGCCCTCGAGGGTCAATTCCGACTATCCATCGAGGAAATGCAGTGGTGTTCAGTAGGGTATTGCGTAGATGTGATGCGCGTATCTTGCCGTCACCGCCCCGGTGAAGTCAGTGCCTGGCCGCAATCGCGGATCAAATGGACACGCTTCATCGCAGGCAAAAGGTAATGAGGCGTATCCCTATGGCGACGAAGAAGAGCAACGAGTCAATTGATGAAAAGGCCTTCCAGGCTCTGGAAGCGGCCCTTAAGATCGATTTTGACGAGCTTAAGTCGAGCCCTAACGACAAGACTTCCTTGGATAATCCGGAGGAAAATGTGTCTGACTCCACTAATCAGGCTGCTCAGCCCGATCACAGCCGAAATGCCAAGCCTCAGCAGGAAGCCCCCCGCGCCGCGCGAGCAAATGACGCCGCACGCGGGCTCGCTCCTGAACCTGCGCCAAAGTCGCCTCCCCTTTCTCCGGCAAACGACGATGGGCGCCGCTCTCCGGCTGCCATGTTGCGCGCCCTCGACGTTCGCTCGAACCGCGCCGCCATCCGTGTCGCAGCCCTCGTTTCGGTGATCTGGGCCGTGGCCGGCATCGGTGTCGCCAACCTGCTCTATGGCCCACAGATCTGGCAGATCCGCTCGCTGAGCGATCTCGCTGCCACCCCGGGTGCCGTCGGCGTCGCCATTGGCATCGCGCTGCCGATCATGCTCTTCTTCTCCTTCGCCATCATGATCGCCCGCGCGCAGGAACTGCGCAACGCCGCGCGCTCCATGGCCGAAGTGGCATTGCGCCTGGCCGAACCGGAAACTGCGGCCGCCGACCGGGTCATGACCGTCGGTCAGGCCGTTCGCCGCGAAGTCTCGGCGATGAACGAAGGCATCGAGCGCACGATTGCGCGCGCCACCGAACTCGAAACGCTGGTTCACTCCGAGGTGAATGCGCTCGAGCGCAGCTACAGCGAAAACGAACTGCGCGTGCGTACGCTGGTTCAGGAGCTGGGCCTTGAGCGCGAAGCCATCATCGGCCACTCCGAGCGCATCCGCTCGACCATCGCCGGTGCGCATGGCAAGCTGAAGGACGATCTCGACCAGGCCGGCGAAGACATCGCCTCGCGCATCGCCATCTCCGGCGAGGCTTTTGCCTCGCTGATCGACACGCGGGCAGCGGCACTCAGCGAAAAGTCCGACACGGCGCTGCAGAACATCAGCACCATGCTGTCGAACCGCACGGACTCGCTCCTTTCCGGCCTGACGGCAGCCGGCCTCGGCCTCAGCAGCGAATTCGACACCCGCCTCGACCAGCTGAGCGATACGCTGACAAAGCGCGGCGAGCAGCTGCTCGGCCAGTTCGAGACCCGCGCCTCCTCGCTCGATGCTAACACTGAAAAGCTGAATGCCGCGCTGAACGAGCGCGCCCGCCAGCTCAATGAAACGCTGATTGCCCGCACCCGCGACCTCAACGAAAGCCTGAGCGTCGGCCAGCAGGCAATTGCCGGCGGCCTCGAAGACGTGCTCGCGACGCTCAACGCCACCCTCGACGAAAAGGGTGCGCATTTCCGCCAGAGCCTGCGCTCCAGCGCCGACGATGCCATCATGGATCTCGATCTGCGCGGCGGATTCTTCGAAGAAAAGCTGCAGACGACAGTCGGCCACCTTGCCACCGCCTTCGACGAACGCTTCCACGAGTTCGCATCGGCCTTCGACAAGCGCGCCAGCTTGCTCGACACCAAGCTGATGGAAAGCCTGCACCGCATCAACGAGACCGTCAGTGGCGGTTCGGATGCCATCGGTGGCGCGCTCGACAGCAGCATCGAGAAGATCGGCTCGGCGCTTTCGGATCAGTCGCTCACACTCGCGACAGCACTCGGCGCCACCCACGACTTCATCGAGGAGACGATCGGCAGCCGCACGTCCGATCTCAGCAACCTGATCGGCGGAGCCCATAGCCGCATCGACAGCGTTCTTTCCGAAAAGACCAGCAGCCTGATGGGCGCCTTGTCCGAGGCTCAGGATCGCATCGAGAACGGCTTTGGCCAGCGCGCAGATGCGCTTGCAAATGCACTGACATCAAGCGAACAGCGCCTGACCGAGGGCCTCGACACCCGCACGGCACAGTTCGTCGATGGCCTGCACGCGGCCCATGCCCGCATCGAGCAGACGCTGACCGGCTCGACCGACGAGATCACCAGCGCCATCGCGGCAAGCCAGCACCGCCTCGACAACACCCTGTCCGAGCGCACCCTTGCCCTTTCGACCGTGCTTTCGACCGGAACGGACGCGATCGAAGGTGCCGTCGGCGAAACGGCCGACCGGCTGGAGCGTGTTCTTTCGGAACGCAGCCAGGCGATTGCAGAAACCCTTTCGACCCAGACATCGGCACTCGACGGCGTTCTCGCCGATCGCTCCGCCCACATCACCTCGACGATGACGGCCCGCGCCAACGAAATGGCAGATTCCCTGAGCCGTCATGCCGAAGACGTCGCCGACAACCTCACCTTCCGCGCCACGGCCGTTGCCGAGACGATGACCGACCGTGTCGGTGAAATCGAACAGAAGCTTTCGGACAGCGTATCCCTCGTTGCCGAAAACCTCGGTGGCCGCGTCAGCCAGATCTCCGACACTCTTACCAACACCAGCGCTCGCATTGCCGAAGACCTCAGCGGCCGCGTGGGCAAGATCTCGGACGTCCTGACGGCCACCAGCGCCCAGATCGCCGAGGCGCTGACCGCGCGCACCACCGAGGCGACAGCCTCGCTCGCCGGCAAGGCGACGGAAATCGAACAGACGCTGACCGGCCGCGCCGAGCACCTGCGCGAAACACTCTCCTCGACCCACGAGCAGATTCGAGCCACGCTCGACGACCGGATCAACGCAATCAACCTCGCCGTCGACCAGGGCCGCGACCAGCTGGAAGGCATGTTGTCCGACCAGTCCGTGTCGATCGCCACCAGCCTTGCCACCAGCGCCAGCATGCTCGAAATGTCGCTCGAAGAGCGCCAAGCGGCACTTGCCGGCATCATCGACCGCAGCGGCGAAACGCTGGAAGCCCGCATGCGCTCGACGACCGGCAACATTGCCGAGCGCCTGGCGGAAACGGCCGGCCAGATCAGCCTCGCCGCCGACACGCTGACCAACCGCGTCGACATGTCGATCAACGGCCTCAACGACCGCCTTGACGACACCGGTCTGCGCATCGAGACAAGCCTTGGCGCGCTTGAAGAGCGCATGCGCGACAGTGCCGAAAATGTCGGTTCGATTGCCGATGCGGCGGGTGTTCGTGTCGAGACCCGTCTTGGCTCGCTCGAAGACCGTATGCGCGGCAGCGTCGATAATGTCAGCACGATCGTCGATGACACGGCCGCCCGCATCGAGACCCGTCTGGGTTCGCTCGAGGGGCGGATGCACGGGAGCGTCGATAAGGTCAGCGTCATCGTCGATGAAACCAGCAGCCTCATCGAATCTCGCCTCGGAACTTTGGAAGACCGCATCCGCGGCAGCGTCGGCAATGTCAACGCAATCGTCGACGACACCGGTATCCGCATCGAGGCCAGCATTGGCACCCTGGAGGATCGTATCCGCGACAGCGTCGGAAGCGTCAATGCCATCGTCGACGATACCGGCGCCAAGATCGAGACAAGTCTCGGTTCTCTGGAAAGCCGTATTCGAGGCAGTGTCGGCAGCGTCAATGCCTTGGTCGATGACACCGGTCTGCGCCTGGAAACGAGCCTCGGCTCGCTGGAGGATCGCGTCCGCGACAGCGTCGACAGTGTCAACGCTATCGTTGACAACGCCGGCCAGCGCATCGCCGACAGCCTCGGTGAGCGTTCCGGCGAGATCGACCGCGTCAGCGAGGAAGCCGCAAGCCGCATCTCCAGCGCCATCAATGCCGGTACGGACCGCATTGAAGAGCGCCTCGGCACCATGGACCGCGCCCTCAACATCGGCCTCGAAAACGTCAACCGCACGATCGAAGGCAAGGCTGCGGTGCTTGTCACCAGCCTGCGCGGCGCCGTCAGCGAAGCGACGCAGGAGATCGACGCCGAGGCCGGCCGGATCGAAGGCAAGACCGCGGACCTCATCAGCAACCTTCGCGGCGCAGTCGGCGATGTGGTCCAGGAACTCGACACCGAAGCCGCCCGCATCGGTGGCAAGGCTGCTGGTCTCGTCACCAGCCTTCGCGGTGCAGTCGGCGATGTTGCCCAGGAACTCGACACCGAAGCCGCCCGCATCGAAGGCAAGGCTGCCGGTCTCGTCACCAGCCTTCGCGGTGCAGTCGGCGATGTTGCCCAGGAACTTGACACTGAAGCCGCCCGCATCGAGGGCAAGGCTGCCGGTCTCGTCACCAGCCTTCGCGGCGCAGTCGGCGATGTTGCCCAGGAACTCGACACCGAAGCCGCCCGCATCGAGGGCAAGGCTGCCGGTCTCGTCACCAGCCTTCGCAGCGCGGTTAGCGAAGCAGCGCAGGACCTCGACGCGGAAGCGGCCCGTTCCGCCGGCCTTCTTTCCAAGGCTGGTCAGGACTTCGCCAATGTGCTGGCGGCCCGCAACGCCGACTTCGCAAATGCCATTGAGCAGACCGCCTCGACAACGGCCGCACGCCATGCCGAACTCGCCCGCTCGGTCGCCGATGCCTCTGACACCGCCACTGCACGCCTTGCCGCCACGCATGGCCAGGTTGCCAGCCACGCCCAGAACATCCAGCAGGGCTTGGCAGATGCCGAAAAGGCACTGGAAGCCCGTGGTGAGGCGATCCGCAGCACGCTCGACGATCGGACCCGCGAACTCAACTCGATGCTCGCCGGCCGCTCTATGGAACTGTCGCGCATCATCGACGAGCAGGCACGCCCGGTCATCGATCAATATGCCGCAACCGGCCGTGAGGCTGCCGAGCGCATCGCCAGCCTGACGAAGGACAGCACCGATCGCCTGCGCGCGGAAAATGCCGCATTGGTCAATGCCATTACCGAACGCACCGGCGAGACGCTCAACGCCATCTCGCTGCGCGCCGAGGAAACGGCAAAGGCGATGAAGATGGTCGAGAACCGTCTGCAGTCGACGGCCCTCGGCCTGATCGACCAGCTCGCCGCCAACAACACGGCGATCGCAACTGTCATCGACCAGGCAAGCGACAATCTCGGCGACATGGACCAGCGGCTGGAGGCTACGGCCACCCGATTCTCCGAAACCACGCGCCAGGCTTCCGACATGCTGTCGACCTCTACGCGCCTCATCGAAGGCAAGGTCGACAAGCTCTCGGACATCTCGGCCTCTACCCTGTCGCAGATCGGCGGCATCGTCGGCCGCTTCGAGGATCACTCCAAGGTGCTCGGCCAGGCCTCGGACCTGTTGGGCGCCGCCCAGTCGAACCTCGTCAGCACACTCGAGGAACGCCAGGATGCCTTGCGCACCCTGTCGGTCGGCCTCGTCCAGCGCTCGGAAGAAATCGAACGCACCATGCGTGCACTCGAAGGCTTCGTCGATGGTGCCTTCCAGCGTGCCGAAGAGCGCTCAGGTCTGGTTGCTGGTAATCTGCGTAGCGGCATCCAGCAATCCTTCTCGGATGTCGGCCGCCTGCTGTCGAGCACCGAACAGCGTGCAGCCGAAGCCGCCGAATCCATGCGCAATGCGCTGGCCCAGGCCGGCGACGAGGCTGGTGCCTCGGTCGAGGCAGTCTTCTCCCGCGCCGAAGAACGGTCGCGCCAGATTGCCGATACGCTGCGCTCCGGCGTCGAGACCTCGTTCGCCGACGTCAACAAGACGCTCTCGGCGGTCGAGGGCCGCGCGCTCGGCGCCTCCGAGGCGCTCCGCCAGGCGATCGCCAAGGTGGGCGAAGATGCGGGTTCCTCAATCGAGGGTGCATTCGCAACCGCCGAGGAACGCTCCAAGGAAGTGGCGTCCCGCCTGCGCGGCAGCGTCGCGTCGTCTGTCTCCGACGTCGAGCGCATGCTTAGCGAAAGTGGCAAGAAGTCCGACGGCGTCGCAATCCAGCTGCGCGACGCCGTTCGCGTGGCGATCGACGACGCCATCGGCCGCTTCAGCGGTGCGACCGACGATATCCGCCGCTCGGCCGGCGAGATCCGCAAGGAACTCGATATGACCCGCGAAGAGCTGAAGCGCAGCGCCTTCGACCTGCCCGAGGAAGCCAAGGAAAACGCCGCCGTCATGCGTCGTGCCGTGGCCGAGCAGATCAAGGCCCTGCAGGAGCTGTCGGAAATCATCGGCAAGTCCTCGACGCAGCTCGAAGTCGCCCAGCCGCTGCGCCAGCAGCCGGTTGCTGCCGCTGCTGTGGCTGCAGCGCCTGTCGCCCGTCCGGTCCAGCAGCCGGTCGCAGAGCCGCGTCGCCAGGATCCGGCGCCTGCCCTGCGCGGCAGCCTCGGCATCGAACAGGCGACCGTCCAGCAGCCTGCCCCGGCCCAGCCGGAAACGCAGGCCGTCACCAGCGAAGTCGCAGAAGGCGGTGGCTGGATGCGAGACCTGCTGCGTGCCGCGTCGCGGGAAGAAGCGCCGGCAGCCGCACCGCAGCGCCCGGCAGAAAGCCAGCCGGTTGCCCGCAGCGGCGATAACCGCAACCCGCGCCACGTGGTGGAATCGCTGAACTCGCTTTCGGTCGATATCGCCCGGGCCATCGACCACGACGCATCGGTCGACCTGTGGCGCCGCTACCAGCGCGGCGAGCGCGACGTCTTCACCCGCCGGCTCTATACGCTGAAGGGCCAGCAGACCTTCGACGAGATCAAGCGCAAGTACGACCGCGAGCCGGAATTCCGCACCGCCGTCGATCGCTACATCGCCGACTTCGAAAAGCTGCTCGCCGATGTCGCACGCAACGATCCGGACAAGCGCATCACCCAGACCTACCTTACATCCGACACGGGCAAGGTCTACACGATGCTCGCCCACGCCGCCGGCCGCTTCAACTAAGAGGCAGCCCGACCGGCAAGATTTGACGGCCCCATCGCAAGGTGGGGCCGTTTTCACATGTGTCGTCCACAGCGGAAGCGCGCAACAGGTTCGCGTCCGCATCGAGGGCTTCGAGATGTTCTGCATCGACCCAGTGTGACCCACGGCGCGATGACGGTCGTTGTGTGCCTTACCCAGATACCGCATTGTATCCGGATACCACACTGTCGAACCCAAAATCCCTGCCGCATCATCACCGCCGATCTTCCCCAACCACCCGGTGCCGTCGGGCGCCGAGGATCGACATTGAAAAGTGGCGCGTCGGTGCCAGCACAGTGCCGTTGGCGGCGGCACAGTGCCCTAAGTTCAAGGATGCGCGGCATCGCCAATGTTACGGCGCAAGCACGCCCCAGGAGCGGAAGCCGCTTCACTAGTCCCATTTGAATGGCAGAGTTACTCCACGCGCGTTGCGCGCCAACGTGGGCAGCTTACCGGCGGCTACCTACGGCAAACTGCCGTACTACATCACCGCCGATGCTGCCGAGGTGGCGGAGTACCAAGCACCCAACGGATGACCCTTTCATAGCGTCGGCTGGCCGACGCCATTGTCCACAAGAGTATCCCGCAGCCAATCTTGGCGGTGTGGGCCGGAGTGCAGGAGAACGGCGTTTGCCGCACCGTCGACCACAATCGAGAAAGGCGCGGTTCGAGCTTGGAAAAGCCCGGGCATGTTCGTCGCATGATCAGCAAACGCTGACCAGAAGACAGCAGACATGCCTAGCATTCTAAAATTCTGCCCAGGCCCAGGCGGACGCCCTGCCAGGTTCCGCAGTGGTATGTATCCACACCTTAACTATCTCCTGCGGAAGCTGCCGCGAGCATCTCATGCATCTGGCATTAGCCCGACGCGACAGATGTCGCGGTTCACTCCTCATGACGAGAACGACCTGGCGGCCACCACCATAGTAGCTACGCGGCATTGCGTTGCATCAGCGCGTTTGAGTGCATTCCGGCGGCAGCCGGCACATACCCCCAAAGGCGCTTATTTCGGGAAGTAGCAGCGATCCGACCCACTGGTCCGACGCAACCAATCGCGCCACGGTTCGACAACACGAGACAAGGCTCGGATACCCCATCACCGCATTGACACCAGGTTGCTCTTTCCCGTCCAGGCAGAGCCACCTCATGCGCATTTCGCACCGTCGAACGAAAACAACACCGCGCAAAACAAAAGGCCCCGGACAAACCGGGGCCTTTCTAAGGTTTCGATCAAGCTGGCGAAGCCAGTCTGCGATCAATGTTCCTTGTTGGCGTAAACCGACTTCTTGGTCAGGTAGACGAGACCGGTGAAGATCAGCAGGAACACCATGACCATGAAGCCGGTGCGCTTGCGGTCTTCCAGGTGCGGCTCGGCTGCCCACATCAGGAAGGCCGAAACGTCCTTGGCATACTGGTCCACCGTCTGCGGCGTGCCATCCTCGTAGGTAACCTGATCGTTGGAGATCGGCTGGGCCATCGCCAGCGCAGAAGCGTTGGCGAAGTAAGGGTTGTAGTGCGTGCCTTCGGCGACCTGAACGCCTTCCGGCGGCTCATGGTAACCGGTCAGCAGCGCGTGGATATAATCCGGGCCACCTTCCTGGTAAGGCCAGAACATATCGAAGACGAACTGCGGGAAGCCGCGTTCGATGCCGCGCGCCTTGGCGATCAGCGAGAAGTCCGGCGGTGCAGCCCCGTTGTTGGAAGCAGCAGCTGCTTCCTTGTTCGGGTACGGCGACGGGAAGTGATCCGCAGGCACGGCCTTGCGGGTGTACATTTCGCCGTCAGCGTTCGGGCCGTCCTGAACTTCGTAGTTCGCGGCGAAGGCCTTCACCTGTGCGTCGGAATAGCCGAGGCCTTCGAGCGTACGGAATGCCACCAGATTCATCGAGTGGCAGGCCGAACAGACTTCGGTGTAGATCTTCAGGCCACGCTGCAGCTGACCCTTGTCGTAGTTGCCGAACGGGCCGGCAAACGACCAGTCCTGCTGCTCAGGCTTGTGGATCGGATAGTGGGGCGTGCCGCCGCCATGCTCCGCGCCACCTGCCGCCTCTTCAGCGACAGCAGCTCCGAGACCGAGGCCAGCGACGACAGCAAGTGACAGAATGCCTGTTACAAGCTTTTTCATTGTTGTGGGTTCCTTATCAATCGCTGTTCTGATCAGGCACGTGCGGTGGCCGGCTGTGCCTTCGCATTCTTCTTCTCAAGCACCGCCTCGGTGATGGAATTCGGAATGCGCTTCGGCGTTTCGATCAGGCCGAGGACCGGCATGATGACGAGGAAGAAACCGAAGTAGTACAGAGTGCCGATCTGCGACATGACAACGTACAGGCCTTCCGCAGGGCGCGAACCCAGCCAGCCGAGCAGGATGGCGTTGACCACGAAGATCCAGAAGAACAGCTTGTACCAGGGACGGTAGACAGCCGAACGCACCTTCGAGGTATCCAGCCATGGCAGGAAGAACAGGATGATGATCGAGCCGAACATCACCAGAACGCCACCGAGCTTGGAGTCGATCGGGCCGACATTGAAGGTGATGGCGCGCAGCATCGCGTAGAACGGCAAGTAGTACCATTCAGGAACGATGTGGGCAGGCGTCTTCAGAGCGTCAGCCGGAATGTAGTTGTCCGGATGGCCGAGGAAGTTTGGCTGGTAGAATACGAACCATGCATAGACCAGCAGGAACACGGAGACGCCGAGTGCGTCCTTCAAGGTCGCGTAGGGCGTGAAGGGAACGGTATCGGTCTTCGACTTCACTTCGACGCCGGTCGGGTTGGTCTGGCCGGTGACGTGCAGGGCCCAGACGTGAAGCACGACAACGCCGGCGATCATGAAGGGCAGCAGGTAGTGCAGCGAGAAGAAGCGGTTCAGGGTCGGCTGGTCAACGGCAAAGCCGCCAAGCAGGAACTGCTGGATCCACTCACCCACCAAGGGGAAGGCCGAGAAGAAGCCGGTGATAACGGTCGCGCCCCAGAAGGACATCTGACCCCAGGGCAGAACGTAGCCCATGAAGCCGGCAGCCATCATCAGGAGGTAGATGACCACGCCGAGGATCCAGAGGATTTCGCGCGGTGCCTTGTACGAGCCGTAATAGAGGCCACGGGCGATGTGTAGGTAGACGGCGATGAAGAAGAATGATGCGCCGTTGGCGTGCATGTAGCGCAGCAGCCAACCGTGGTTGACGTCGCGCATGATCTTTTCGACCGAGTTGAACGCAACGGTCGTGTCGGAGGCATAGTGCATGGCCAGCACAATACCGGTCAGGATCTGCACGATCAGCATCACGGAAAGCATGGCGCCAAAGGTATATGCGTAGTTCAGGTTCCGGGGAACCGGATAGCTGATGAAGCTGTCGTGAATCATACGCGGCAGCGGAAGACGGGAATCAACCCATTTCTCAATGCCAGTCGTTGGCGTGTAGGTTGAATGTTCAGCACTCATTATCAGTAGTCCCCTCAACCGATCTTGATAACTGTGTCGGAAACGAACGAGAAGGTCGGCACGGCGAGGTTCTCCGGCGCCGGACCTTTACGGATTCGGCCGGCCGTATCGTAGTGGGAACCATGGCAGGGACAGAACCAGCCACCGAAATCACCGGCCTGACCAAGCGGCACGCAGCCGAGATGGGTACAGGAGCCGATCATCACGATCCAGTTTTCCTTGCCTTCGCCGGCGGAGCGATCGAGATCGTTCGCCTCGGCGTCGGTCGGAAGGTTGGCGTTGCGCGCAACCGGATCCTTGAGGTCGGCAAGAGCGACCGCCTTGGCCTCTTCCACTTCCTTCTCAGTGCGGTTGCGGATGAAGATCGGCTTGCCGCGCCATTTGGCCGTCAGCGACATGCCGGCCTGCAGGCTCGACACATCGACCTCGATCGAGGCGAGAGCAAGCGTCGAAGCATCCGGACGCATCTGGTCGATGAATGGCCAAGCGACCGCGCCGGCGCCGACGACGCCCGCCATGCCGGTGGCCAGGTAAAGGAAATCGCGGCGAGTGGGCTCGCCCGAGGTCTCGCTTGAAATGTCGTGTTCGCTCACGGCTAAACCATCCTCTCACGCAATGTTGCGGAAACCGCATCCGCCCAGCGAGATCCCTGCCCTTGCGGTTTCACCTAGGTCAAGGAAGCACGCCCAATCAATGTGCTGACACCTTAGCCGGTTTGCTGTTGCAAACACGTTATCGGGCGTCAGAATCCGAAAAGTGCTGCGCGCACACGGCTCGCAGATTCCCCGTCAATCCGGCGCGTTCTATGCTTGATCGCAAATTATGTCCAGCCTTGACAAGGGCATGTGGGCAGATTGTCGCGGGGAAAAGCGCGGCCAATTGGCACAAGGACTTGACGGCCATCAGTTGGGCGGAATTTACGCCCGCCGGATGGGCTTGAAGGCGTCCGTAAAGCGCCCTACTCCGCCGCCTCTTCCCGGGCGAGAAATCCGCCGGACTGTCGTGACCAGAGCCCGGCGTACAGTCCGCCGCGGGCAACAAGTTCGGCGTGCGTTCCCTG
>Ga0247819_10000990_pt1 | contig 15807 bp, 12 predicted proteins | sample 13C_Xylose_Day6_FD_193428 | JGI IMG/M metagenome (GOLD analysis project Ga0247819, IMG submission 193428) | Soil microbial communities from agricultural site in Penn Yan, New York, United States - 13C_Xylose_Day6 | ecosystem: Environmental > Terrestrial > Soil > Agricultural land | place: USA...
CAGGCGGCGGCGGTCGGCCAGCGCTTCCTCAGGCGCGAACCCGACGACGTACCCGACTCGCTCGCCGCGCGCATCTTCGAGGAAGTCCAGACGACGCTCGCGCACAACCAGGGCGCGTTGCGCGCCGCGCCGGTCGCGGCGGCCGCCGACGCGCTCGCCGAAGCCTCGATGATCTACGTGTTCGGCATGGGCGGCGGCTCGACCGCGCTCGCCGACGAAATGCGCTTCCGCCTCGTGCGGCTCGGGCGGCCGGCGGCGTCGTACCAGGACGGATTGTTGCAGCGCATGGTCGCTTCGACGCTCTCGAAGGAGCACGTCGTGGTGGCGCTGTCGGTGACGGGGCAGACGCCTGAAATGGTCGACAGCTGCCGCCTTGCGCGCGAGTACGGCGCGCGCGTGATCGCGCTGACGGCGCCGGCATCGCCGCTCGGCGCGCTCGCCGACTGGCTGATTCCTGTCCTCGCGATCGAAACGGACTTCATCTACAAGCCGTCGTCGTCGCGCTACGCGATGCTGATGGCGCTCGATTTGCTCGTCACCGAACTCGCCGTCAAGCAGGCCGGCCGCAGCCGCGAATTGCTGCGCCGCATGAAGCATGCACTCGACGCGCACCGCGGCGGCGGCGAGCGCCAACCTTTGGGAGACTGACATGAACTCGCATCCGGAACAGGCCGACACGCTGATCGTCGGCGCGCGGCTGATCGACGGCACGGGGTCGCCCGCCGTCGAGCGGGACGTGGCCGTGCGCGATGGCCGGATCGTCGCGATCACGGTGCCGGGCGGCCTTGCCGGCTGGCGCGCGGACGCAATTTTCGAGGCCGAAGGCCGTGTGCTCGCGCCCGGCTTCATCGACGTCCACACGCACGACGACACCCACGTGATCCGCTCGCCGCAAATGCTGCCGAAGCTCACGCAAGGCGTGACGACGGTGATCGTCGGCAACTGCGGGATCAGTGCATCGCCGGTGACGCTGAAGGGCGATCCGCCCGATCCGATGAATCTGCTCGGCGACGCCGCCGCGTTCAAATATCCGACCTTCGCCGCCTACGTCGATGCGGTGAACGCCGCGCGGCCGGCGGTGAACGTCGGCGCGCTGATCGGCCACACGGCGCTGCGCAACAACCACATGGACCGGCTCGACCGGGCCGCGACGCCGTCCGAAGTGGAGGGCATGCGCGCGCAACTGGAAGAAGCGCTCGACAACGGCGCGCTCGGCCTGAGCAGCGGGCTTGCGTACGGATCGGCGTTCAATGCGCCGCCCGAGGAGGTCAAGGCGCTGGCCGAGCCGCTGTCGAAGGCGGGCGCGCTCTACACGACGCACATGCGCACCGAATTCGACGCGATCCTCGACGCGATGGATGAGGCGTATCAGGTCGGCCGCCATGCGCGCGTGCCGGTGGTGATTTCGCATCTGAAGTGCGCGGGGCCGTCGAACTGGGGACGCAGCGTCGAGGTGCTGAAGTCGCTGGAGACTTCGCGCGACGGCCAGCCGGTCGGCTGCGACTGCTATCCGTACAACCGCAGTTCGTCGACGCTCGATCTCAAGCAGGTCACGGGCGACATCGACATCACGATCACGTGGTCGACGCCCCATCCGGAGATGGCGGGCAAGCTGATCCGGGAAGTGGCCGCCGAGTGGGGCGTGAGCCAGCAGGAGGCGGGCAAGCGCCTGCAGCCGGCGGGCGCGGTGTATCACAACATGTCGGAGGACGACGTGCGGCGCATTCTCTCGCATCCCGCGACGATGGTCGGCTCCGACGGCCTGCCGAACGACCCGCTGCCGCATCCGCGGCTGTGGGGCGCGTTTCCGCGCGTGCTCGGGCACTACGCGCGCGACACGGCGCTGCTGCCGCTCGAGGAGGCCGTGCGCAAGATGACGAGCCTGTCGGCGCGGCGCTTCGGGATTCTCGAGCGTGGTGAGGTGAAGGTCGGGTATCACGCGGATCTGGTGCTGTTCGATCCGGAGAAGGTGCGCGATGCCGCCACCTTCGCCGAGCCGCAGCAACCTGCGGACGGCATCGATGCGGTGTGGGTGAACGGGGTTCTGTCGTATCGCGAGCGGGCTGTCACCGGCGAGCGAGCGGGGCATTTCGTGGCGCGTGGTGCGGGGTCCAGACTGGACGCGCACGGCGCTTTTTGAGCTTTTGAGGAGTTGAAAGATGAAACGATATGGCGTGGAAGGTGGAAAGGGTCAGGGCGGTGCGCACATGCCGTTCGCGCGGGCGGTCGAGGCCGATGGCTGGCTCTTCGTCTCGGGCCAGACGCCGATGGAGAATGGCGAGGTGATCAACGGCGGGATCGTCGAGCAGTCGCACAAGTGCATTCAGAACGTGTTCGCGATCCTGAAGGAAGCCGGATACGGCGCGGAGCATGTGGTGCGGTGCGGCGTGTGGCTGGATGATCCGCGCGATTTTGCTTCGTTCAACAAGGTGTTCAAGGAGTACTTCGGGGAGAATCCGCCGGCCCGGGCTTGCGTCGTTTCGTCGATGGTGATCGATTGCAAGGTCGAGGTGGATTGCGTGGCGTACAAGAAGCCGGGCGCCTGAGCGCCGGCGGTCCGCTGGCCGGGGTCAGCGTTGCCCGACGCGGGCGACGCTGGCAGGGTGAATGTGGCTACTGCCGCGCGAGCCGCGCATTATCCGGCATCGGCAGATTGAAATTCGTGCGGAACGGATTGATGTCGAGCCCCCCGCGCCGCGTATAACGCGCATACACCGCCAGCCGCTCCGGCCGGCATTCCCGCAGGATATCCATGAAAATGCGTTCGACGCATTGCTCATGAAAACCGGTATGTTCGCGATAGGAAACGATATACCGCAGCAATCCGGCATGGTCGATCTGCCCGCCGAAATAGCGGATCTGCACGCTGCCCCAGTCCGGCTGCCCGGTCACCGGACAATTCGATTTCAGAAGATTCGAAACCAGCGTTTCATCGACGGGCGCTTCGTCGTGCACCGCCTTGAGCAGCGAAGGATCGGGCGAATAGACATCCGTATCGAGATCCAGGCGATCCAGCGACAACCCCTCGAATTCCTCCATCATGAGCTTGCCGAAGTCACCGGGGGCGGCGAGCTGCACGGACACGTTCATGCCGCATGCCGCCGACACGTCGCGCTTGATCGCCGCGCGCACGTCGTCGAAGGAATCGAACGCCGTCTGCGCGAACGACCCCAGATACAGCTTGAACGACTTCGACTCGACGATATTGGGCGAATCCGCCGGCACGAAGAACGTCGCCACGGCGATCTGCGGCTTGCCGCGCCGGTTCAGCCACGAGAGTTCGTAGGCGTTCCAGATGTCCGTGCCGAAAAACGGCAGCCGCGCGCCGATGCCGATCGCATCGCGCGCCGTCTTGCGCTCGATCGGAAACAGCAGCGCCGGATCGTACTGTTCGGTGTAGTGGACGGGTTTGCCGAGCGGAGAGTGTTCGGGTGTCATGATGCGTTCGATATGCCACTCAGCACGTGTCCGGTCGCGGTCACGACGCGGGCCGATTCGCAGTGGCGAATTTGGTCGTCGAAGAAAAAATCGGGTTCGAATTCGCGCAGGAACGCGCCTTTGTCGAGCCCGCCCAGAAACATCGCTTCGTCGATTTCGATGTTCCACGCCATCAGCGTCCGGATCGCGCGCTCGTGCGCGGGAGCGGAGCGCGCGGTGACGAGCGCGGTGCGGATGTGCATCGGCGCGGCGTCGTCCGCGATCTTTTGCAGCTTGTGCAGCGCCGCCAGCAGCGGCTTGAGCGGCCCGCCCGCGAGCGGCGAATCCTTCTTGGTCGTCTCGTGCCCGACGAACGCCGAGAGCCCGTCCGACTGGAACACGCGCTCGGCTTCGTCGGAGAACAGCACGGCGTCGCCGTCGAACGCGATGCGGATCTCGTCAGGATACTGGCTCGCGGCGCGCGGCGTTTCCGGCAGCACGCGCGCCGCGGGAAAGCCCGAGTCGAGCGCGGCGCGCACGTCGTCGGGATTCGCGGACAGGAACAGCGACGCCCGCAGCGGCTTCAGATACGCGAACGGCGCGCGCCCGCGCGTGAAGACGCCGCGCTCGATCGCGAGCCCGTGCGCCTTGCACGAACTGAACGCGCGCAGCCCGCTGATCGGATCGCTGCGCGACAGGATCACCACTTCGACATGCTGGGCACCCGCGTTCAGCGCGAGCAGCTTGCGGATCAGCGGGAACGCGACGCCGGGCTTCGCCGGCACGCTCAGGCGCGAGCGTTGCAGTGCCTCGTATTCGGCGAGGTCGCCGGTTTCGTAGACCTGGTTCTCTTCTTCGAAGTCGAACAGCGCCCGCGACGAAATCGCGACGACGAGCTTGTCTTCGAGCGTAAAAGCCATGGCCACTTCAGGCGAGGAACAGCTTGTAGACCGGATTCGCGCCTTCGTCCCACCACGGATAGCCGAGCGTCGCGAGGAAACGGTCGAACTCGGCATTTTCGGCCGGCGGCACCTGGATGCCCACCAGAATCGAGCTGTAATCCGCGCCCTGGTTGCGGTAGTGGAAGAGGCTGATGTTCCAGTTCGGCGCCATCGACGAGAGGAATTTCATCAGCGCGCCCGGCCGTTCCGGAAACTCGAAGCGCAGGAGGCGCTCCTCGCGCGCGAGCGGCGAGCGGCCGCCGACCATGTAGCGGATATGCTGCTTCGAAAGTTCGTCGTGTGACAGATCGACGGTCGCGAAACCATGCTCGACGAACGCATTGAGCATCTGCGCCGCCTCGCTGCGCGTGCCGATCTGCACGCCGACGAAGATGTGCGCGGCTTCGGCATCCGCGATCCGGTAGTTGAATTCCGTCACGCTGCGGGTGCCGACCAGTTCGCAGAAGCGCCGGAAGCTGCCGCGCTCTTCAGGAATCGTCACGGCGAACACGGCTTCGCGGGCTTCGCCCACTTCGGCGCGCTCGGCGACAAAGCGCATCCGGTCGAAATTCATGTTCGCCCCGGAGGTCACGGCGACGAGCGTCTTGCCCTCGACGCCCTCGCGCTCCGCATAGAGCTTCGCGCCCGCGACGGCGAGCGACCCGGCCGGTTCCAGCACGCTGCGGGTGTCCTGGAAGACGTCCTTGATCGCGGCGCAGAGCGCGTCGGTGTCGACGGTGAGCACTTCGTCGAGCAGTTCGCGGCAGAGGCGAAACGTCTCCTCGCCGACGAGCTTGACCGCGGTGCCGTCGGAGAAGAGCCCGACTTCGGGCAGCGTGACGCGCTCGCCCGCCTTGATCGACTGCGCCATCGCGCACGAATCGTCGGTTTGCACGCCGATCACCCTGATCTCGGGGCGCACCGCCTTGACGTAAGCCGCGACGCCCGCTGCCAGCCCGCCGCCGCCGATCGGCACGAAGATCGCGTGGATCGGCCCCTGGTGCTGCCGCAGGATTTCCATCGCGACGGTGCCCTGGCCTGCGATCACGTCGGGGTCGTCGAACGGGTGGACGAAGGTGAGGCCGCGCTCCTCCTGGAGCTTGAGCGCATGCGCGTAGGCGTCGCTGTACGACTCGCCGGCGAGCACCACTTCGACCGTCGGCCCGCCGTGCGCGCGCACCGCGTCGATCTTGACCTGCGGTGTCGTCGTCGGAATCGCGATGACCGCGCGGCAGCCGAGCCGCGCCGCCGAGAACGCCACGCCCTGCGCGTGATTGCCCGCCGACGCCGTGATCACGCCGCGCGCGAGCACGTCGGCGGGAAGCTGCGCCATCTTGTTGTACGCGCCGCGAATCTTGAACGAGAACACCGGCTGGTTGTCCTCGCGCTTCAGATAGAGCGAATTGCGCAGGCGCGCCGAGAGATTGCGCGCGGGCTCGAGCTCGCTTTCGCGCGCGACGTCGTAGACGCGGGCGGTCAGGACTTTTTTCAGGTAATCGGGATGTGCCATGCGAAAAATCGGTCACGCAGAGCGACTGCGCGCGTTTTTGAGAGCGAAAACGTCAATGATAGCGCCAACGCGCTTCCGAACGGCCGGGAAGTCGCTTTTACCGACCGGACGGTCGCCAATAACACGCGCAAAAAATGGCAGAAATCCGGCGAAAACCGGCTGGCAAATGCCCCTTCAAAGCGCTAGCTACCGTGAACGGCGTTTTTCACGATGGGTTAGAATTGTCTTTTCGAATCAGGATCGGAAGATGCACCGGCAGCCTCGGATCGATTTTTTGGCGCATGTCCCCCGCGGTTCTCATCCCGCGGCAGAGCGGCACGCGCGTCATGCGCGATCGTGGCGCTGAATCCGGGCACCTCGAAGGCGCTGTACCGCTCATCCGCTCAATGACCGGCCGCCTTCTCAAAAACACGTCTCCCTCGAAAATTTGCGCCCCCACGCGCATCGCCGGGCATTGCGCTTTCCATAGTGCGTGCGCCGGCCTACCGAACCGTCGAACATGAACGCACCTCAAGCCTTCGATCCGAATGGCGCCGCCGCCGCCGTGGCGCTCGATGTCGAGCCCCGCCTGCGCGAAATTCCCTATAACTACACGTCCTTTTCCGACCGCGAAATCGTGATGCGGCTCCTCGGCGACGAAGCCTGGGCCGCGCTCGACGAACTGCGCAGCGAACGCCGCACCGGCCGCTCGGCGCGCATGCTGTACGAAGTGCTCGGCGATATCTGGGTGGTGCGCCGCAATCCGTATCTGCAGGACGACCTGCTCGACAACCCGAAGCGGCGCGCGCTGCTCGTCGAAGCGCTGAACCACCGGCTGCACGAGATCGAGAAGCGCCGCAAGGACGACCTGTCGTCGCATGGCGACGTGGCGGGCCGCGATCGCGCGGCGCGCGTCGAAGTGCTGGTGTCGGCCGCGCGCCGCGCCGTCGACGACTTCGCCGCCGAATTCGGGCGCATGGCGGAGTTGCGCCGCCGCGCATCGAAAGTGCTCGGCAAGTGCACGCAGAAGGACAACATCAAGTTCGACGGGCTGTCGCGCGTGTCGCACGTCACCGACGCGACCGACTGGCGTGTCGAATACCCGTTCGTCGTGCTGACGCCGGACACCGAAGCGGAAATCGCCGGGCTCATCAAGGCGTGCTTCGAACTCGGGCTCACCGTGATCCCGCGCGGCGGCGGCACCGGCTACACCGGCGGCGCGATTCCGCTCACGCCGTTCGCGGCCGTCATCAATACCGAGAAGCTCGTACAGCTCGGACCGGTCGAAATGACCGATCTGCCCGGGGTCGACCGCAAGGTCGCGACCATTTTCTCGGGCGCGGGCGTCGTCACGCGCCGCGTCACTGAAGCGGCGGAACACGCGGGGTTCGTGTTCGCCGTCGATCCGACTTCGCTCGACGCCTCGTGCGTCGGCGGCAACGTCGCGATGAACGCGGGCGGCAAGAAGGCCGTGCTGTGGGGCACGGCGCTCGACAACCTCGCCTGGTGGCGGATGGTCGATCCGGAAGGCAACTGGCTCGAAGTCACGCGGCTCGACCACAACCTCGGCAAGATCCACGACATCGAAGTGGCGCGCTTTCGCCTCGACTGGTTCGACGGCTCGCGCGCGCCGGGCGAGAAGCTCATCCGCACCGAGTCGCTCGACATCGCGGGCCGGACGTTCCGCAAGGAAGGGCTCGGCAAGGACGTGACGGACAAGTTCCTGTCGGGCCTGCCGGGCGTGCAGAAGGAAGGCTGCGACGGGCTCATCACGTCCGCGCGCTGGATCCTGCACAAGATGCCGGCGAACACGCGCACCGTCTGTCTCGAATTCTTCGGCCAGGCGCGCGACGCGATCCCGAGCATCGTCGAGATCAAGGATTACCTGTTCGAGACGTCGAAGCAGGGCGGCGCGATTCTCGCGGGCCTCGAGCATCTCGACGAGCGCTATCTGCGCGCGGTCGGCTACGCGACCAAGAGCAAGCGCAACGCGTTTCCGAAGATGGTGCTGATCGGCGATATCGTCGGCGACGATGCCGACGCGGTCGCCCACGCCACCTCCGAAGTCGTGCGCATGGCGAACGGCAAGAGCGGCGAAGGCTTCGTCGCGGTCAATGCGGAGGCGAGGAAGCGCTTCTGGCTCGACCGCTCGCGCACGGCTGCAATCGCAAAGCACACCAACGCGTTCAAGATCAACGAAGACGTCGTGATCCCGCTCAACCGCATGGGCGAGTACACGGACGGCATCGAGCGCATCAACATCGAGCTGTCGATCAAGAACAAGCTGCAGCTCGTCGACGCGCTCGAAGCGTTTTTCCGGACCGGCAAGCTGCCGCTCGGAAAAAGCGACGACGCCAACGAGATCCCGAGCGCGGAACTGCTCGAAGACCGCGTGCAGCAGGCGCTCGATCTCCTGAAGCGCGTGAAGGCGCGCTGGACGTTCGTCGGCGACAAGCTCGACCTGCCGCTGCGCGAGGCGCAGCACTATATGGTTCAGCTCGGCTACGAAGCGCTCGCGGAAAAGCTCGCGGACCGTGTCGACGCCCAGCCGGGCGCGAACGTGTTCCATGTCGCGCAGGACCGCACGGTGCGCATCTCCTGGAAGCAGGAGATCCGCGCCGAGCTGCGTCAGATCTTCAACGGCGGCGAATTCAAGCCGATCCTCGAAGAAGCGCAGAACATCCACAAGCAGGTGCTGCGGGCACGCGTGTTCGTCGCGCTCCACATGCACGCGGGCGACGGCAACGTTCACACGAATATCCCCGTGAACTCCGACAACTACGAGATGCTGCAGGACGCGCATCACGCGGTCGCGCGCATCATGAAGCTCGCCCGTTCGCTCGACGGCGTCATTTCCGGCGAGCACGGCATCGGCATCACGAAGCTGGAATTCCTGACGGAAGAGGAAATCGGTGAATTCCGCGCGTACAAGCAGCGCGTCGATCCGAACGGCCGCTTCAACGCGGGCAAGCTGATGGCGGGCGCGGACCTGCGCAACGCGTACACGCCGAGCTTCGGGCTCATGGGCTACGAGTCGCTCATCATGCAGCAGAGCGACATCGGCGCGATCTCCGATTCGATCAAGGACTGCCTGCGCTGCGGCAAGTGCAAGCCGGTGTGCGCGACGCACGTGCCGCGCGCGAACCTGCTCTACAGCCCGCGCAACAAGATTCTCGCGACCTCGCTGCTGGTCGAGGCGTTCCTGTACGAGGAGCAGACGCGCCGCGGCGTGTCGATCAAGCACTGGGACGAATTCAACGACGTCGCGGATCACTGCACCGTCTGCCATAAGTGCGTGACGCCTTGCCCGGTGAAGATCGACTTCGGCGACGTGACGATGAACATGCGCAACCTGCTGCGCAAGATGGGCAAGAAGAAGTTCAACCCGGGCAACGCGGCCGGCATGTTCTTCCTGAACGCCACCAATCCGCAGACCATCAATCTCGCGCGCACCGCGATGATGGGCGTGGGCTACAAGGCGCAGCGGGTCGGCCACGACCTGCTGAAGAAGTTCGCGAAGAAGCAGACGGCGAATCCGCCGGCGACGGTCGGCAAGCCGCCGGTGGTCGAGCAGGTGATCCACTTCATGAACAAGAAGATGCCGGGCAACCTGCCGAAGAAGACGGCGCGCGCGCTGCTCGACATCGAGGACAACAAGATCGTGCCGATCATCCGCAATCCGAAGGCGACCACCGTCGATTCGGAAGCGGTGTTCTATTTCCCCGGCTGCGGCTCGGAGCGGCTGTTCTCGCAGGTCGGCCTCGCCACGCAGGCGATGCTCTGGGAAGCGGGCGTGCAGACCGTGCTGCCGCCGGGATACCTGTGCTGCGGCTATCCGCAGCGCGGCTCCGGCCAGTACGACAAGGCCGAGAAGATCGTCACGGACAACCGCGTGCTGTTCCACCGTGTCGCGAACACGCTCAACTATCTCGACATCAAGACGGTGGTCGTGTCGTGCGGCACCTGCTACGACCAGCTGGCCGGCTACGAATTCGAGAAGATCTTCCCGGGCTGCCGGATCATCGACATCCACGAGTTCCTGCTCGAGAAGAACATCAGGCTCGAGGGCGTGAAGGGCACGCGGTACATGTATCACGACCCGTGCCACTCGCCGATCAAGACGATGGACCCGGTCAAGCTCGTGAATGAACTGATGGGCGCGCAGAACGACGGCTACCGGATCGAGAAGAACGACAGGTGCTGCGGCGAATCGGGCACGCTCGCCGTCACCCGGCCCGACATTTCGACGCAGGTGCGCTTTCGCAAGGAAGAGGAGATCAGGAAGGGCGCGGCGAAGCTGCGCGACATTCCGCTTGTCGCGCAGGCCGGGGCGAACGGGTCGGCCGCGGCGGGTTTGGTGAATCCCGCGGCCAACCCCGCGGGCGCGGCGCCGGGTCCGGTGCCGAAGGCCGGCGACGGAGCGCAGCCGAACGGCGTGGACGTCAAGATCCTCACGAGCTGCCCGTCCTGCCTGCAGGGCCTGTCGCGCTACAACGAGGACGCGAACATCGAGGCGGACTACATCGTCGTCGAGATTGCGCGCAAGGTGCTCGGGGAAAACTGGATGGCGGACTACGTCGCGCGTGCGAACGATGGCGGGATCGAGCGCGTGCTGGTGTAATAGCGAAATCGAGGACCGTTTCGCTAGAGGATGACGATGGACTGTGTTTTTTGCCGTGAAGACGGCGGCGAGGTGCTGTGGTCGGACGACGTGTTGCGTGTCGTCCTCGCCGACGAGCCCGACTGGCCGGGCCTCATCCGCGTGATCTGGAATGGGCATGTCGCGGAAATGTCCGATCTCACCGACCCCGAGCGCAGCAAGGTGATGACGGCCGTGAACGGCGTCGAGCGCGCGATGCGGCGCGTGCTCTCGCCGGCGAAGGTGAATCTGGCGAGCCTCGGCAACCAGGTTCCGCACGTTCACTGGCACGTCATTCCGCGTCATTCCAACGACTCGCGCTTTCCTCTGCCCATTTGGGCGCCGCGCCAGCGCACGGTGTCCGAGGCGCAGCTTTCGAAACGGCGCGCGCAGGCGACGCTCCTGCGCGAAGCCGTGCGCCTCGAGCTTAACCATGCGTTCGGCCAGAACTGAACCAGCCAACTTCAATCAAGGCTCACCATGAGCGGACTCACCCCCCAGACGCCGATCCCGACCGGGATCGTCGTCCATTCGAAAACCCGCGCGCTCGAACTGCAATATGCGAACGACGAAACGTATCGTGTGCCGTTCGAGCTGCTGCGCGTGTACTCGCCTTCGGCCGAAGTGCAGGGCCACGGCCCGGGCCAGGAAACGCTGCAGACCGGCAAGCGCGACGTGACGATCATCGGCGTCGAGCCGGTCGGCCATTACGCGCTGCAGCTGAATTTCTCCGACGGCCACAATACGGGCATTTATTCGTGGGACATCCTGTACAACCTCGCGGTCGGGCAGGATGAACTCTGGCGGGACTATCTCGCCAAACTTGAAGCGGCGGGCGTCGATCGCGACGCCCCGATGGCGGCGAAGGCGTCGGGCGGCCACTGTCACTGACCAACCCAGCGTTGCGGCGTTTTGCCGCACCAGCCGGCCGGGGCGCGGCGGCACACAACAAATAACAGGCGAGGACGAGCGCGATGAGCAAGACCCACTTCGGTTTCGAAACGGTCGACGAGCGGGAAAAAGCGAAGAAAGTGGCGGGCGTGTTCCACTCTGTCGCGAGCAATTACGACCTGATGAACGATCTGATGTCGGGCGGGCTGCACCGCGTGTGGAAGTTCTTCACGATCGGCCAGGCGAAGATCCGCCCGGGATACAAGGTGCTGGACATCGCCGGCGGCACCGGCGACCTGGCGATGGCTTTCGCCAGGCAGGCCGGCGAGACGGGGGAGGTCTGGCACACGGATATCAACGAATCGATGCTGCGCGTGGGGCGCGACAGGCTGATCAACAAGGGCGTGATGACGCCGGCGCTGTTGTGCGACGCGGAGCAGATTCCCTTCCCGAGCAACTATTTCGATGTGGTTACGGTTGCTTTCGGGCTTCGTAATATGACGCACAAAGATGGTGCGCTGGCTGAAATGCGGCGGGTTTTGAAGCCGGGCGGGCGGGTGCTCGTATTAGAGTTTTCCAAGGTGTGGGACCCGCTCAAAAAAGCCTACGACCTGTACAGTTTCAAGGTTTTGCCGTGGCTTGGCGACAAATTCGCGAAAGATGCTGACAGTTACCGGTATCTTGCCGAATCCATCCGCATGCATCCGGACCAGGAAACCCTGAAAACAATGATGGAACAAGCGGGCCTGGATCGAGTCGAATATTACAATTTGTCAGGTGGCGTGGTAGCTTTACACGTCGGGACCAAATTCTAGTGTTCCACTCTTTCTTAAAGGATTCGAAATGTCCGATTCACGCTCACCCCAGTCTCGGGGTTTCCTGAAGTCGCTATTCAGGAAAGCCGGGCTCCTGGCACTGGCTGGCGTAATCATGGCCGGTGCCATCATCGCCGAAGATGCGGAAGCCAAACGCATGGGCGGCGGCCGCAGCATGGGCCGCCAGTCCGCAACGGCCACGCAGCAGAATCAGGCGACGCCGCCTTCCCAGTCGATGCAGCAAGGTCAGCCGGGCCAGGCCGCGCAGGCTCAGCGCGCCCAGCCGGCTCCGGCCGCAGCAGCCGCGGCGCAGCCCGCGCGCAACCGCTGGCTCGGACCGATCGCCGGTCTCGCCGCGGGCCTCGGCATCGCCGCGCTGCTGTCGCACTTCGGCCTCGGCGAAGCGTTCGCGGGCGCGATGGCCAACATGATCATCATCGCGCTGATCGTGCTGGCAGCCGTCATGCTGTTCCGCTTCATCATGCGCAAGCGCGCCGCCGCCAACACGCCGGCCTATGCGAACGCCGGCGCGGCTGCCGGATCGAACTCGCCGTTCGGCGGTTCCGCACGCACGGCGATCGACCAGCAGCCGGGCTACGCGGCCCCGTCAGCGTCGGGCGGCTATATCGCGCAGAACGCGGCAGGCGCCACCGATGTTGCGCCGCAACCCGTGGTGCCCGCGGGCTTCGACACCGAAGCGTTCGTGCGCAACGCGAAGGTCTACTTCGTGCGCCTGCAGGACGCCTGGGACCGCGGCAACGTGAACGACATCCGAGAATTCACCACGCCGGAGATGTTTGCCGAGGTGAAGCTCGACGTCGACGCACGCGGCAACCAGCCGAACCGCACGGACGTCGTACAGCTCGAAGCGGATATTCTGGGCGTCGAGGATCGCCCGTCCGAATATCTCGCGAGCGTGCGCTTCCAGGGCCTGATCCGGGAGTCGGAAGGGGCATCGGCGGAGCCGTTCGTCGAAATCTGGAATCTGTCGAAGCAAAAGAGCGGCAATGAAGGCTGGCTCCTCGCCGGCATCCAGCAGGTGAACTGAAGCTTGATCTGACGCATCGGCCAAACGGCCAGGCCGGCGAGTCCGGCCGGCGGCAAGGCCGGTTGCGAAGGTAGAATAGAAACCCGCGCAAGCCACCGCTTGCGCGGGTTTTTTCATCTCATAGCCGATGACGAACGCAGACGAAACCGCCCGCATCCCTGCCAGTCCCGCTGTCAAGACCGCGTCGAAAGCTTTCGCGGCCGCCGTCAATCATCTGCTCGCTCGTGAGTCCTGGGCTTGCGAGCGCATCAAACCCTACGCCGGAAAGACCGCCCGGCTTGCCTGCGCACCCTTTGCGCTGTCGCTCGTGGTGCAACCGGACGGCTTCGTTGCCGCCACCGAGGAGGCGCAGGCCCGGCATTTCGACGTCACCATCGCGGTTCCGCCCGACGCGGTCCCTGCCTTTCTGCAGGGTGGCCAGGCCGCGGTGATGAAGCACGTGAAGATCGAGGGCGACGCGGAGTTCGCCACGACCATCGCGAAGCTCGCGGAGCACCTGCGCTGGGAGCCGGAAGAGGATCTCGCCCGCGTGATCGGCGACGCGCCCGCGCACCGGGTCGGCGTTCTTGCGCGCTCGGTGCACGAGCAGGCGCTGCGCACGGGCCGCAACCTGCTCGACTCGCTGGCCGAATACTTTCTCGACGAAAAACCTCAACTCGTACGCCGCAGCGCCCTCGACACGTTCAATGCCGAACTGTCGCGGGCCCGGGACGCGCTCGCGCGCGTCGAAAAGCGCGTCGAGCGGATCGAACAAAAAGCCGAAGCCCGTGGCGCGCCAGCGTCCGGCGCCGCCGCAATGTCGCGCGGCACGCGCAAGTAACGGGCTGAACTATGCGTTTTCTGCGTTTTCTCAAGATTTTCTTCACGGTGGTTCGCTTCGGGCTCGACGAGCTGGTGATGAGCGGCATCAACGACCGCCGCGTGCGCTTGTTGATGCGCATCACCACCTTCGGCCGCCGCTTCGACGTGGAGCGCGGCATCCGGCTGCGTCTCGCGCTCGAAAGCCTCGGGCCGATCTTCGTCAAGTTCGGCCAGGTGCTGTCGACGCGGCGCGACCTGCTGCCGGTCGATATCGCCAATGAGCTCGCGAAGCTCCAGGACCAGGTGCCGCCATTCGATTCGGCGGTGGCGATCTCGATCGTCGAAAAATCGCTGGGCGCGCCGATCGACGTCCTCTTCGACGATTTCGAGCGCGTGCCGGTGGCGAGCGCATCGATTGCGCAGGTCCACTTCGCGAAGATCCGCTCGGGTCCGCACGCGGGCAAGGACGTCGCGGTGAAGGTGCTGCGCCCGGGCATGCTGCCCGTCATCGACTCCGATCTGGCGCTCCTGCGCGACATCGCGACCTGGGCCGAGCGCCTGTGGGCGGACGGCCGGCGCCTCAAGCCGCGCGAAGTGGTGGCCGAATTCGACAAATACCTGCACGACGAGCTCGACCTGATGCGCGAGGCAGCGAACGGCAGCCAGCTGCGCCGCAACTTCGCCGGGCTCGACCTGCTCCTCGTGCCGGAAATGTACTGGGACCTGTCCGCGCCCGCCGTGCTCGTCATGGAGCGGATGGTCGGCGTGCCGATCAGCCAGGTCGAGACGCTGCGGGCGGCGGGCGTCGATATTCCGAAGCTCGCGCGCGAGGGCGTCGAGATCTTCTTTACCCAGGTGTTCCGCGACGGCTTTTTCCACGCCGACATGCATCCGGGCAATATCCAGGTGAGCCTCGACCCGGCGCATTTCGGGCGTTACATCGCGCTCGATTTCGGGATCGTCGGCGCGCTGTCGGACTTCGACAAGAATTACCTCGCGCAGAACTTCCTGGCGTTCTTCAAGCGCGACTATCACCGCGTCGCCACGCTGCACCTGGAGTCGGGCTGGGTGCCGTCGAATACGCGCGTCGAGGAACTGGAGAGCGCGATTCGCGCGGTCTGCGAGCCGTACTTCGATCGCGCGCTGAAGGACATTTCGCTCGGCCAGGTGCTGCTGCGGCTCTTTTCGACGTCGCGCCGCTTCAATGTGGAAATCCAGCCGCAGCTCGTCCTGCTGCAAAAGACCATGCTGAACGTGGAAGGGCTCGGCCGCTCGCTCGATCCTGAACTCGACCTCTGGAAGACCGCGAAGCCGTACCTCGAGCGCTGGATGAACGAGCAGATCGGCTGGCGCGGCTGGTACGAGCGCCTCCAGATGGAGGCGCCGCAATGGAGCAAGACGCTGCCGCAACTGCCGCGGCTGATTCACCACCTGCTCGCGGAACGCCACGATTTGCCGCGCACGGGCAACGACGAGCTGATGCGGATGATCCTCCTCGAGCAGAAGCGCACGAACCGGCTGCTGCAGGCGCTCCTGATCTTCGGGCTGGCGGTGGGCGCGGGCGTGGTCGTCGCGCAAGTCTGGCTCTCCTACGCCTACGGCACCTGATGCGGCACTGATAAGGTAACCGAGCATGAGCGATCCGACGAAATCCGACCCGCCGTCTTTCGACACCCGCGATCCGAAGTCGCCGCAATTCTGGGACGAACGGTTCGACCAGCGTTTCACGCCGTGGGACCAGGCGGGCGTCCCCGCTGCGTTTTGCG
>Ga0247819_10000991_pt1 | contig 15807 bp, 12 predicted proteins | sample 13C_Xylose_Day6_FD_193428 | JGI IMG/M metagenome (GOLD analysis project Ga0247819, IMG submission 193428) | Soil microbial communities from agricultural site in Penn Yan, New York, United States - 13C_Xylose_Day6 | ecosystem: Environmental > Terrestrial > Soil > Agricultural land | place: USA...
CGGCTTTCATCATCCGGCGCGTTTCGACACACTGGCATGCCGGCAGTTTCGCCGGCAATCAACGGAATATGGAAATGCTCTCCCAGGACCCGAATCGAACCGCTTGCTATCTCGACCTCGCGGGAGGATGGCAGCTCGCTTCCAGCGATAAAAGCCACGCGACGACCATGGCGCTGCCGGGCGACGTGCACACGGCTTTGCAAAGGGCCGGCATCATCGACGACCCTTATGTGGGTCGCAACGAGGATGACGTGCAATGGGTGGCGCACGAGGATTGGGTGATCGAGCGCACAGTGTCGATCGATGCGGATGATCTCGGCGGCTACTGGTATCTCGACCTCGAATGCATCGACACGGTCGCCTCGGTCTTCGTCAACGACCGGCTCGTGCTCGAGGCCGACAATTGCTTCCGCCGTCATCGGCCCGATGTCTCCCGTACGCTGGTCGCCGGTGAAAACCGTATCCGCATCGTGCTGCCGTCCTCGATATCAGAGGGTGCACGCCGGCAGAGGGCGCAGCCCTTCTACGTGCCCTACCACCCCGGAAATTCGCCGATCGCCAACGGCAACATGCTGAGGAAGCCCCAGTGCCATTTCGGCTGGGACTGGAACATCGCGATTGCGCCGCTCGGTGTCTACGGTACGCTGGCGCTGCGCCGGCTGGAGATCGCCCGCATCGAGCATGTGACGACAAAGCAGATCTGGCTCGGCGACGGCTCGGTCGATCTGCAGGTAACGGTCACGCTCTTTGCCGATGGTCCGGGCATCGTCCCGGTTCATTTCTCTCTCGACGGCCAAAGGGAGCGGCTCGATTGCGCCGTCGGCACCGGCGAGACCCGCATCACCCACGTCTTTACCGTCAGTGAGCCGAAACGCTGGTGGCCGGCCGGCAGCGGCGAGCAGAACCTTTCGATGCTGACCGTGGAAGTGCCACAGGAGCAGGTGACGCGTCAGATCGGCTTTCGCACGATCGAGCTTCTGACCGACAAGGACGAGGCGGGAAGCCGCTTTGCCTTTCGCGTCAATGGCCGCGAGATCTTCTGTCGGGGCGCCAACTGGATCCCGGCCGACGCGCTGATGTCACGGGTGACGCCTGATGGTGTCGAGGACCTGCTGCGCTCAGCGTTTGACGCCAACATGAACATGATCCGCGTCTGGGGCGGCGGCTTCTACGAGCCGGACTGGTTCTACGATCTCTGCGACCGGCTGGGCCTGATGGTCTGGCAGGACTTCATGTTCGCCTGCAACCTCTATCCCTCGACGCCCGATTTCCTCGACAACGTCGCGGCCGAGGTCGACTACCAGGTCAAGCGCCTGTCGTCCCATCCGTCGATCGCGCTCTGGTGCGGCGACAACGAGCTGGTGGGGGCGCTCACCTGGTTCGACGAGCCGCGCAAGGATCGCGACCGTTATCTCGTCTCCTATGACCGCCTGAACCGTACGGTCGAAGTTGCGCTGAAGGCGGCGCTGCCGGACGCACTGTGGTGGCCCTCAAGCCCGGCCTCCGGCTATCTCGATTTCGGCGACGCCTGGCATTCCGACGGTTCCGGCGACATGCACTATTGGTCGGTCTGGCACGAGAACAAATCCTTCGACAATTACCGGTCCGTGCGCCCGCGCTTCTGCTCGGAGTTCGGTTTCCAGTCCTATACCTCCATGCCCGTCATCCGGCAGTTTGCTGCCGAGAAGGACCTCAACATCGCGTCGCCGGTGATCGAGAGCCACCAGAAGAACGTCGGCGGCAACGAGCGCATTGCCGGCACGATGTTCCGCTATTTCCGCTTCCCCAAGGACTTCCCAAGCTTCGTCTATCTCAGCCAGATCCAGCAGGGCCTGGCGATCCGCACGGCCGTCGATTACTGGCGCTCGCTCAAGCCCCATTGCATGGGCACGCTCTACTGGCAGCTCAACGACACCTGGCCGGTCGCTTCCTGGTCGAGCCTCGACTACGGCGGCAGCTGGAAGGCCATGCATTACATGGTGCGCCGCTTCTTCCAGCCGGTGGCCGTTGCCGCCATTCCGTCCGCCGACGGCAAGGAAATCACCTTTTCGATGGTCAACGACACCGCCGCGCCGGTGACTGTGGAACTGCAGGCCTTCGTCGTTACGCTTGACGGTGCGCGCACGCCGCTGATGGCGGCAGCAGGCACCTGCTCGCCGGACCGCGCGGCGACCTTGGTGAGCATCGCGGCGCGCGACATTCCCGAAAACGCACTGTTGTTCTGGTCGTTCGAGGCGTCGAACGGCATGCGTGGCGAAGGCCATCACGTGCCGGGCACCTATAAGGCTCTCGATCTTCAGCCCTCCAAGCTGTCGCTTGAGGTCTTGCCAATCGGCGACGGCGCCTACGACGTCTCGATCAAGGCGAGTGGCCTGGCGCTGCATGTGATGATCGAGGCCGACGTCGCCGGGCGCTACGCCGACAATGCCTTCGATCTCACATCAGGTGAAACGAAGGTCATCCGCTTCACGCCGAAGACATCACTTGCCGAAGGCACGGTGCCGCGCTTTGCCGCCTTCGATCTTGAATCCTGCCAGGGAAAGGGGTGACCCACCGTGAAACGCAGCCACGTCAATGACATCATCGCCAGCAGCGATGCCTTCATGCGCAGCTTCGGCTTCGTGCTTCCGCCCTTTGCCTATTGGTCGCCGGAAGAAATGAAGTCGCGCGTCGCTTCGGATTGCCCGACGATCTTCGATGCCCGGCTCGGATGGGACATCACCGATTACGGCAAGGGCCGCTTCGATGAGGTCGGTCTCGTGCTCTTCACGCTGCGCAATGGCGATGCCTCGAACCTGACGACGGGGCAGGGCATGGTCTATGCCGAGAAACTGATGATCACCCGCAACGGTCAGGTCAACCCGCTGCATCGCCACGCCGCCAAGACCGAGGACATCATCAACCGTGGCGGTGGCACGCTGGTGCTGCAGATGTACAATTCGCACTCCGACGGCTCTGTCGACGACGAAAGCGACGTCGAGGTAGCGACCGATGCGCGCCTGCGTCGGCTGAAGGCCGGCGACCTCCTGAAACTCATGCCCGGCGAAAGCGTGACGCTTTTGCCCGGCAACTGGCACGCCTTCTGGGCGGAAGACGGAGACGTGTTGATGGGCGAGGTTTCGACCGTCAACGACGACCTTACCGACAATTACTTCCGCGAACCCGTTGGTCGCTTCTCGGCGATCGAGGAGGACACAGCCCCCGTCCATCTGCTGGTGTCGGATTACGACGCCTGGCTCAGGGCCGGATGACGAAAAACCCGGCCGGGTCTCGTCCCGCCCCTGGCCGATCAGACCGATCACGATGATTTCCCGAGGAGGATTTTCGATGAAAGACGTCAGTTTTCAGCTCTATAGCGCCCGCAACTTCCCGCCCTTCGCCGATGTGCTGAAGGCGATCGGCGAGGCAGGATATAGCCAGGTCGAAGGTTACGGCGCGCTCTATGCGGCGCTCAGCGATGCGGAGATCGCAAGCTTCAAGCACGGTCTCGACGAGAACGGCCTCGCCATGCCGACGGCGCATTTCGGCCTGGATATGCTCGAAAGCGATCCGGCACGGGTGCTTGAAATCGCCAAGGCGCTCGGCATCCGGGCGATCTATTGCCCTTATCTCCTGCCCGAGCATCGCCCGACGAACGCGGCCGGCTGGCGCGCCTTCGGCGAGCGCCTGCAGGCGGCGGGCAAGCCCTACCGCGATGCCGGCCTCATCTTCGGCTGGCACAACCACGACTTCGAATTCTTCGCCCTGCCGGATGGCAGCATTCCGCAGGACCTGATCTTCGAGGGTGGGCCGGATCTTTCCTGGGAGGCCGACATCGCCTGGATCATCCGCGGCGGCGCCGACCCGATCGCCTGGATCAAGAAATATGCCAACCGGATCACTGCCGTGCATGTGAAGGACATCGCGCCGACGGGCGAGAAAAAGGACGAAGACGGCTGGGCCGATGTCGGCGAGGGTACGGTCGACTGGAAGGGCCTGTTCCAGGCGCTCTCCGGCACCAAGGCGCGCTATTTCATTGCCGAGCACGACAATCCGAGTGACTTCCAGCGCTTCGCCAAGCGCTCGCTCGCCTCCATCCAATCCTACTGAAAAACAGGTAGATCCATGACCAAGGAACTTGGCGTCGGCATCATCGGATGCGGCAACATCTCCACCACCTATTTCAAGCTTGCCCCGCTTTTCAGGGGCATCAAAGTCGTCGCCTGCGCGGATATCAATCCGGCGGCAGCCGAAGCACGGGCGACTGAGTATGGCGTCAAAGCGCAGAGCATCGAAGCGCTTCTCGCCAACCCGGATGTCGATATCGTCGTCAACCTGACGATCCCTGATGCGCATTTCCCGGTATCCAAGAGTATTCTCGAAGCGGGAAAACACGTCTACTCGGAAAAGCCGCTGGTGCTCTCGCTGGAGCAGGGTGAGGAACTCCGCGCCCTTGCCAAGGCCAAGGGCCTGACGGTCGGTTGCGCCCCCGACACCTTCCTCGGTGGCGCCCACCAGCTTGCCCGCAGCTATATCGACGCCGGCAAGATCGGCCGCGTGACGTCGGGCACCTGCCACGTGCTCAGCCCCGGCATGGAGATGTGGCATCCGAACCCGGACTTCTTCTTTCTTCCCGGCGGCGGTCCGATCCTCGATCTCGGGCCCTACTACATCGCCAACCTGATCAACCTCATCGGTCCGGTGAAGCGCGTGGCAGCGCTGTCTTCGATGGCCAATCCGACACGCACCATTACCAGCGAGCCGCGCAACGGCGAGGTCATCCCGGTGAAGACGCCGACCAACATCCATGCGCTGCTGGAGTTCGCAAACGGCGCAACGATCACCCTGTCGGCGAGCTGGGATGTCTGGTCGCATCGCCACGCCAATATGGAGCTCTACGGCACGGAGGGCTCGATTTTCGTCCCTGATCCCAACTTCTTCGGCGGCAAGGTCGAAGCGAGCGGCCGGGACAAGAACATCCAGCCGCTGGAAATGTGGGATCATCCCTTTGCCGTCGAAAACCAGGAGCACCCGCAGGGCCCGATGGCGAACTACCGCACGGCTGGCCTTGCCGACATGGCGATCGCCATTCTCGAGGGTCGCGATGCCCGCTGCTCGCTTGACCGCGCGCTGCACGGCGTCGACGTGATGGTATCGATCCTGAAGTCGGGCGAGGAAGGGCGGTTCATCGAACTCAGTACCACCTGCACCCAGCCGGCAGCCCTCGGGATCGAGGAGGCGCGGGCGCTGCTCATCGAACCTCAAGAAGAAATATCGGGAAATCGTGCCGCTGCCGCTTCATAGCTGCATCGGACCAGTTTAGACGTTTCTGAACAGAGGTTTCCGCAGCCGCGGAAACCTTTCTCATTTGCAGGATGGCGGTCTCTTATTCGCCATCAAAACCCGATCGCGGAGGAATTGCGATGACCTGGCTACCGGCGGAAAACCGCTACGACACCATGAAGTACAACCGCGTCGGACGGTCCGGCCTGAAGCTGCCGGCGATCTCGCTGGGGCTTTGGCACAATTTCGGCGGCGACACCCCGCACGACCGCAAGGTCGACATGTGCCGTACTGCCTTCGATCTGGGCATCACCCATTTCGATCTCGCCAACAATTACGGTCCGCCTCCGGGATCGGCCGAAACCGCTTTTGGCGAGATCATGCGCACGGACTTCGCGCATCTGCGCGACGAGTTGATCATCTCATCCAAGGCCGGCTACGACATGTGGCCGGGTCCCTATGGCGAGTGGGGCAGCCGCAAGTATCTGATCGCGTCCTGCGACCAGAGCCTGAAGCGCATGGGGCTCGACTATGTCGATATCTTCTATTCGCACCGCTTCGATCCGGACACGCCGCTGGAAGAGACCTGCGGCGCCCTCGACCATATCGTGCGGTCGGGCCGGGCGCTTTATGTCGGGATTTCCTCCTACAACTCGCAGCGCACCCGCGAGGCGGCCGCGATCCTGAAGGAACTCGGCACACCCTGCGTGATCCATCAGCCGAGCTATTCCATGCTCAACCGCTGGATCGAGGACGACGGCCTCGTGCACACGCTCGAAGATCTCGGCATCGGCTCGATCGTCTTCTCGCCGCTCGCCCAGGGCATGCTGACGACGAAGTATCTCGGCGGCATTCCGCAGGACAGCCGCGCCGCACAGAACCACTTCCTCAAGAAGGACTTCATCCGTCCGGCGATCATCGACAACATCCGCAAGCTCAACGGCATTGCCGAAAAGCGCGGCCAGACGTTGGCGCAGATGGCGCTCGCCTGGGTGCTGCGCGGCGGGCGCATCACCTCGGCGCTGATCGGTGCCAGCCGTTCCGAGCAGATCGTCGATTGCGTCAAGGCGCTTGAAAACGACACGTTCACGGCGGAAGAGCTGGCCGAGATCGACCTTTACGCGCGCGAAGCCGACGTCAATCTCTGGGCCTCTTCGGCCGAGCTCTGATCCTGCGAATACATTGATTTGCCTCGATTTTGAGCAATTCCGATTACTTTCCGGCGCATTAGACAAAAGTCGAATATGCGCCGGAAAGCGTCCGCTGGACATGCATAAGTGAGCGTGTAAGGTGCGTCGATGCCACCGGTTCGCGCTGCGACACGGATGGCTCCAAAGCATGCCGTGCGCAGCGGCTTTGCAGAAACTACAGCGCCGCGCGTCTTATGAGACACGCAAAGGTCGCTGTAGCACTTTGAATTGCTGCATGTTTTTATTCTTAAATCGAATAGGATTTAAGGAAACTGCAGTAGAGCTTAAAGCGCAGCGAGCGAATCCTGGAGATCGCGACGCTTTGGGAGGAGGAGCGGGGCCTCGCACGTGCCGCAAAGGCGGTGAGGTTCCATTGGGCGGAGGCGCGACCACGGTTGCGCCGGATTCTGCCTCGGCGGAAATAGGGAGGAACCATGGATCGCCGTTCATTCATTAAAAACGCAAGCCTCGGTGGCCTGGCTGCGGCTGGCGCATCGGCGCTCGCATCGCCTGCGATCGCGCAGGCAAATCCCAAGATCAACTGGCGCCTTGCCTCGTCGTTCCCCAAGTCGCTGGACACGATCTATGGCGGCGGCGAAGTCCTTTCGAAATATGTCTCTGAAGCAACCGACGGCAATTTCCAGATCCAGGTCTTTGCAGCCGGTGAAATCGTGCCCGGCCTGCAGGCTGCGGATGCTGCCGCTGCCGGTACGGTCGAGGCCTGCCACACGGTCGCCTACTATTACTGGGGCAAGGACCCGACCTGGGCGCTTGGCGCTGCCGTTCCTTTCGCGCTCAACGCGCGCGGCATGAACGCCTGGCACTACCATGGCGGCGGCATCGAACTATTCAACGAGTTCCTGGCGACCCAGGGTCTCGTCGGCTACCCCGGCGGCAACACCGGCGTGCAGATGGGCGGCTGGTTCCGCAAGGAAATCAAGACCGTTGCCGACATGCAGGGCCTGAAGATGCGCATCGGCGGCTTCGCCGGCAAGGTGGTCGAAAAGCTCGGCGTCGTGCCGCAGCAGATCGCCGGCGGCGACATCTACCCGGCGCTCGAAAAGGGCACCATCGACGCTGCCGAATGGGTCGGCCCCTATGACGACGAGAAACTCGGCTTCTACAAGGTCGCGCCCTACTACTACTATCCCGGCTGGTGGGAAGGTGGCCCGACGGTCCACGCCATGTTCAACAAAGCGGCGTTCGACGGCCTGCCGAAGAACTACCAGTCGCTGCTGCGCACCGCCTGCCACGCAACCGACGCAAACATGCTGCAGAAGTACGACTACCTGAACCCGTCGGCGATCAAGCGCCTGGTGGCTTCGGGCGCCAAGCTCAGCCCGTTCAGCCCGGAAATCCTGTCGGCGTGCTTCGAAAAGGCGAACGAAGTCTATGCCGAAATGGAAGCTTCGAACCCGACCTTCAAGAAGATCTGGGACTCGATCAAGGCATTCCGCGGCGAGTACTACCTCAACGCCCAGATCGCCGAATACAACTACGACACCTTCATGATGATCCTGCAGCGGGGCGGCAAGCTCTAAGCCTGCGACTGGCTACAGCGCTTTCCATCGCTGATGGGAAGCGGCATCGAACCGGAATGAAAGCCGCTTGCAACTTCGGTTGCGGGCGGCTTTTTCGTTCCGGCTTGCGGGTGGACGCGGTCTCCAGATTTCGTGGTAAGGTTGCTGTCTTAACGCTCGATGAGGAGGATGCCATGCCGAGCGAAAGCCAATCGATCGTGCACGGGCCGGACGGCGGCCGGCGCTACGACATGGGCGCGATACAGGCCGTGTTCAAAGCCGACGGCCCGGAGACCCAAGGTCGGTTCTCGATTTCCGAATGGTGGGTGGAGGCGCGGCACGAAGGGCCGGGGGCGCATAAGCACGACGACAATGACGAAATCTTCTACGTGATCGAGGGGACCGCCAGCATCCTGGTCGGCGACACCTGGCACCAAATGGAGAAGGGATCGATCTGTGTCATCCCGCGCGGAACGATGCACGACTTCCGCAACGAGAGCACGTCGCGCATGGGCCTGCTCAATGTTTTCGTCGGCGGCCCGTTCGAGGAGATGATGCCGATGATCGTCGACTGGTATCGCGACAATCCGGCCAAGCGGCTGGATTGAGCGGACATCGGTGGCTGGAGCAGGCTTGTTGCCACATGAAGAGGGCGGCCCTTGTGGGGCCAGCCCTGACTGCCGACAAGGGCATGTTCGATCATCGCAAGTTTGCGGGGGAAAGCCCGAACGCCATCCAAAACCTCCATCATTCCTGTGCTTGTCACAGGAATCCAGTCAGCCCACGTCCTTGGGCTGAAAAGAGTCTTTTGGCCCGACGGACGTCAGGTCGCTGGATCCCCGCCACAACGGCGAGGATGAGGGAAAATGGGATGCCCGTTTGCCAGAAAGCGATCTTCGGGGGGCAGCAAGCTGAGAGGGCGGCCCTTTACGGGGCCGCCCTCTGTCTGCATAAGCCGAACGTTACTTGAACGAAGGCGGCTGGCTCAGGTCGTTTGACGGCGCCGTCTGCGGTTGTGCGCCAGCCCCGCCGTTCTGGTCCGCCGGCTTCTGGTCGAGCGGGCTGCCGCCCGGAAGCTGGAGACCGCCGGGAAGGCCGAGGCCGCCGCCGTTGTCGGGGAGCGTAAGCCCGCCGCCACCGGTCCCGAATCCGGGCACCTCGATCTTGATGGTGTTCGGATCGATGACTTCGCCGCTTCCCTTGTAGTGCATGACCATCTGCGGGAACATGATCGTCAGCGCCACCATGATGATCTGGATGCCGACGAAGGGCACAGCCCCCCAGTAAATCTGCCCTGTCGTCACCGGTTGTGTCATCTTTCCGGTGACCCTGTCGAGATAGGGCACCTTGGCCGCGACCGAGCGCAGATAGAAGAGCGCGAAGCCGAACGGCGGATGCATGAAGCTGGTCTGCATGTTGATGCCGAGCAGCACGCCGAACCAGATCAGGTCGATGCCGAGCTTGTCGGCGGCCGGAGCCAAGAGCGGCACGATGATGAAGGCAAGCTCGAAGAAGTCGAGGAAGAACGCCAGGAAGAAGACGAGCAGGTTGACCGTGATCAGGAAGCCGGTCTCGCCGCCCGGCATCGCCGTCAGCAGGTGTTCGACCCAGATGTGGCCGTTGACTCCGTAGAAGGTCAGCGAAAACACGCGGGCGCCGATGAGGATGAACAGCACGAAAGCGGAAAGCCGGGTGGTTGCCGCCAGGGCCGAGCGAACGACGTCCATGCTCAGGCGGCCCTTGGCCGCCGCCATGATCAGTGCACCGACCGCACCCATGGCGCCGCCTTCTGTCGGCGTGGCGATACCGAGGAAGATGGTGCCGAGCACGAGGAAGATCAGCGCCAGCGGTGGGATCAGCACGATGATGACCTGCTGGGCAAGCCGCGACATCGCATTGATCTTCAAGCCGCGATCCAGAAGAGCGACGACGTAGATGAAGCCGACGCCAACGGTGGCGCCGAGGATGTCGGCGTTCTCGCCATGGGTCGGATAGAGATAGATATGCGCCGCGTAGGCAAAGGCGCCGGCGACGATGAGCGCGACGATCAGTGAGGTGACGCCGGAGCCGAGTGTGCGGGCGGCCAGCGGCAGGGCCGGCATCGAGTCACGCCGGACGAAGGTCATGATCAGGATATAGATCATGTAGAGGCCGGTCAGGACCAGGCCCGGGATAAGCGCGCCGGCATACATGTCGCCGACTGAGCGGCCGAGCTGGTCGGCGAGAACGATCAGAACGAGCGATGGCGGGATGATCTGGGCGAGCGTGCCGGAGGCAGCGATGACGCCCGATGCGACCCTGCGGTCGTAGCCGTAGCGCAGCATGATCGGCAGCGAGATCAGGCCCATGGCGATGACCGAGGCTGCAACCACGCCGGTGGTGGCTGCAAGCAGCGCGCCGACGAAGATGACCGCATAGGCGAGACCACCGCGGATCGGGCCGAAGAGCTGGCCGATTGTGTCGAGCAGGTCTTCCGCCATGCCCGATTTCTCGAGCACGATCCCCATGAAGGTGAAGAAGGGGATGGCAAGCAATGTGTCGTTCGACATCACCCCCCAGAACCGGTCGGGAAGCGCGTTGAGCAATGGCCAGGACAGGTTGATCGAATCCGACAGCGGAGCGAGCTCCACGCCGATGATGAAGAACAGGAGGCCGTTGGCGGCGAGCGAGAAGGCGACGGGATAGCCCAGCAGCAGGAACACGATCAGCGAGACGAACATGATCGGTGCCAGGTTTTCAGCAATGAATTCGATCATGGACGGGCCTCCGGAGCGACGACGTCGTCAAGCGGTGCATGGGTCGGCACATAGGGTGTCGGGTCGTCCATGTTGCCGGTCATGATCGCGACCTTCTTGATGATTTCGGATACGCCCTGGAAGGCGAGCAGCAGGAAGCCGAAGAGCAGGATGGCCTTGGCCGGCCAGATGATCAGGCCACCGGCGCTGGAGGAGCCCTCGCCCGAGATGTAGGACATCTTCACGTAGGGCACGAAGTAATAGAGCATCAGCAGCACGAACGGCATCAGGAAGAAGACGTGACCGAACAGGTCGATCCAGTGCTGCACGCGGCGCGAGAACTGGCCGTAGACGACGTCGATGCGGATGTGTTCGTTCTGGCTCAGTGTATAGGCGGCGGCGAACATGAAGGCCGCCCCGAAGAGATACCACTGCGCCTCGAGCCAGGCGTTCGACGACATGTTGAACATTTTCCGGATGATGGCATTGCCGGCGCTGACGAGCACAGCGACCAGAATGAGCCAGGACACCGATTTGCCGATGAACTCGGTCGTCGTGTCTATGAGTCGGCTGAAGCCGAGTAACGCTTTCATCGATTTCCTCCCCGCAGTGGCTGTTTTGGTTTTTGTGCCAAGCACAACCAGAGTGCCGATTTCAAGCCAGCGTTCAAGTCCGAGGCTCGATTTTCCCGGTTAGTTCCGCCACCCCAGACTAAAGTCGAATGGAGCTGTCAGGCGATTGCCCAATCATTGTGCACAACAGGGTGCCAACCAGTATCGCCAGTGGGTTTCACTGCAGATGTGAAGGGCGCAAATGGCAATACTGCGTGAACCACTCGTGCCGCGTCGTGGGCTACGTCACCAACTGTAACGTTGCAGTCTTGAAAATCACGGCGGTTTGGGGCTGGATGCGGCCGACAATTGGAGGATGCCCGAGGAATGACTGCCCTGATTCGCAATCCGATCCTGCCCGGCTTCAACCCGGACCCGTCCATCTGCCGGGTGGGCGATGACTATTACATCGCCACGTCCACCTTCGAGTGGTATCCGGGCGTGCAGATCCACCATTCGCGCGATCTGGTGAACTGGCGTCTGGTGCGCCGGCCGCTGGAGCGGGCAAGCCAGCTGGACATGCGTGGCAACCCGGATAGCTGCGGCGTCTGGGCGCCGTGCCTTTCCTATAACGACGGCCTGTTCTTCCTTGTTTATACCGACGTCAAGCGCTTCGACGGCAACTTCAAGGACGCACACAACTACATCGTCACGGCAGAGGCGATCGAAGCCGTCTGGTCCGATCCTGTCTACGTCAATTCCTCCGGCTTCGACCCGTCGCTGTTCCATGACGACGATGGGCGAAAATGGTTCCTCAACATGCAGTGGAACCATCGCAGAGGCGGCTCGCCGAAACATCCGGCCTTCGACGGTATCCTCTTGCAGGAATGGGACGAGCGCGCGCGCAGGCTGGCCGGGCCGGTGAAGAACATCTTTGCCGGCTCGCCGCTCGGTCTGGTCGAAGGGCCGCATCTCTTCAAGCGCAATGGCTGGTACTATCTGACGACGGCGGAAGGCGGCACGGGATACGACCATGCCGTGACCATGGCGCGGTCGCGCACGATCGACGGTCCCTACGAAATCCATCCCGATACCTACCTAATCACGTCAAAGGATCACCCTGATGCGCCGCTGCAGCGCGCAGGGCACGGGCAATATGTCGAGACGCCGGACGGGCAAGCCTATCACACCCATCTCTGCGGCCGGCCGCTGCCGCCGGAGCGTCGCTGCACGCTTGGCCGCGAGACGGCACTGCAGAAATGCGTCTGGCGCGATGACGGCTGGCTCTATCTCGAAAACGGCGGGCCGGTTCCCGAAGTCCTGGTCGCAGCTCCAGGCCCGGTCGGGGCCTTGGTGGAGCCGCGCGTGGTCGAAACCGATTTCGATGGGGCCGCGCTTCCGGCCGAGTTCCAGTGGCTGCGCACGCCGCTGCCGGAGCGGATCTTTTCGCTGGAAAGGCGGGCAGGGCACTTGAGGCTCTTTGCCCGCGAAAGCATCGGCAGCTGGTTCGAGCAGGCTTTGGTCGCCCGCCGGCAGGAGCATCATTCTTTCCGCGCTGAAACCTTGGTCGACTTCGCGCCGGAGACCTATCAGCAGGTCGCCGGGCTGACGCACTACTACAACCGCCACAAGTTTCATGCGCTCGGCCTCACCTGGCACGAGACTCTTGGGCGGACGCTGACGATCCTGTCCTGCCCGGGCGACTTCCCGCTTGGCCGGCTGCAGTTTCCTGTCGGAAGCGGCATCGCCGTGCCCGGAGGGCCGATCGGGCTTGCCATGGAGATCCGCGACAATGACCTGCAGTTCTTCTGGCGCGCAGACGGGGCGGTCGATTGGCAGGCCCTCGGCCCGGTGCTCGACGCTGGCGTGGTGTCGGACGAGGGCGGCCGCGGCGAACATGGATCGTTTACCGGCGCTTTCGCCGGCATGTTCGCCTTCGACACGTCGGGTGCGGGACTGGCGGCGGATTTCGATCTGTTCCGTTACGTCAGCCTCTCAGAGTGAGAATATCAGTCTGTAAGGTAACGCTTATAAGTACTCGATATCATTACGTATTTGTAATGTAGCGTTTCATATTCGGTTCAGGAAGCCGGACCTATTTTCGGGGTGCAAATAACGAAAGGATACCCCGATGAAACGTCTCCTGACCGCTCTGGTCGCCAGCTCCTTCCTGATCACACCGGTAGCAGCCTTTGCCCAGCCGGCAGGTTCCTTCGAGGTCGCACAGAACTACGACCGCTATCAGCGTCGACCTGTCGACCGCCACGTGGACCGGCATGTCGACAAGCACGTGACAATCGAAAAGCGTGTCATCGTCAAGAAGAAGGAACGCTGGTCGCGCGGCCATCGGTTGAGCCCCGCCGAGCGCCGCCACATGGCGCAGGTGCGCGATTATCGCCGCTACAAGCTGCGCCAGCCGCCGCGCGGCCAGCAGTGGGTGCGTGTCGACAACGACTTCCTGCTGATCAGCCTTGCGACCGGCGTCATCGTCGGCCTGACGTCTGCGCGTTGAACGATTTGATCGAGGGCAGCCTTTCGGGCTGCCCCTTCAAACTTATTACAGCCTCTGAAAGAATCTATTGACGAAGGGCGAAACCCCCTCTCCTCATCCTCGCCCTTGTGGCGGGGATCCAGTGGCCCGACGTCTGTCGGGCCAAAAGACCCTTTAGCCCAAGGACTTGGGCTGACTGGATTCCTGTGACAGGCACAGGAATGAAGGAAGTTTCCGATCGCCTTGAGCTTGCCAATGGTCGGCAGATAACCAGCGGCAACTTTGTCAGCAGTCCGGGGGCGCTTTATGGCTACCCCTTCGATTTTCCCTACACCGTCGTTCGACGCAGCGACGGAATGTCCGCGGCTTCAGTCCGACCCCGCTCTCCGAAAAGCAGTCGCTCCAGCGGGCCGGGCGGGGCGAGTGCCTCCTCCCCATTATCCTGTCCATCAAAGAACGGATCGAACATCGGCACGGGCCTGCCGGCGGCATTGAGGCCCATGCAGGTGAAGCGCGGTCGACGTGGTCTTGGACCGGCCGCCTGCATCAGGCCGCCCGCTGCGACCAGTTCGCGAAGGGATCGGGCAGATCCCGCCAACGGTCCGGCTGGAAGCTGGTGTCATTGACCAGGCAGGCGTCGAGTTCGGCCGTCAGCATCGCCTGATCCATGGGGTCGGCGCCGATGAAGACGATCTCCTGGCGGCGATCGCCCCAGACGGGATCGATGTAGGGACCGACAGCCTTCAGGAAGCCCGGGTCGCGCGGCCATTGCTCCCTAGGCACTGCCGCCCACCACAGGCCCATCTTTGATGTTCTGACCAGCGGCCCGGCCTGGCTCAGTTCGCCGACATGATAGGGTCGCGTCGCCAGCCAGAAGAAACCCTTGGCCCGCACCACGCCCTGCCAGGAGCGATTGAGAAACGCCTGGAACCGGGTGGGATCGAACGGGCGGCGGGCCTTGTAGACGAAGGAGCGGATGCCGTATTCCTCGGTTTCCGGAATATGATCCTTGAAACCATGCAGCTCCTTGTACCAGAGCGGGTGCTGTTCGGCCTTGGCAAGGTCGAAGCGGCCGGTGCCGAGCACGTCGCGCAGTTCCACCTGGCCGAAATCCACTTCCACCAGCTGCGCATCCGGGTTCAGCCCGACGATGATCTTGCGTGCGGCATCGCGCTGCTCTGATGTAGCCGTGCCGATCTTGTTGAGCACGACGACATCGGCGAACTCGATCTGCTCGACAAGCAAGTCGACCAATGTGCGGGTATCGCCTTCGCCTGCCGTCTCGCCGCGATCGGCAAGGAAATCGAGCGAGGAGTAGTCAGCAAGCAGATTGGCGGCATCGACCACGGTGACCATGGTGTCGAGGCGGGCGACGTCGGTAAGGCTTTCGCCATCCTCGTCGCGAAAATCGAAGGTGGTTGCGACGGGCAGGGGTTCGGAAATGCCGCTCGATTCGATCAGCAGGTAGTCGAAGCGGTTCTGTTCGGCGAGATCGCGGACTTCGCGCAGCAGATCGTCGCGCAGCGTGCAACAGATGCAGCCATTGGTCATTTCAACGAGCTGCTCTTCGGTGCGCGACAGGTTGGCGCCGCCGTCGCGGATCAACGCGGCGTCGATATTGATCTCGCTCATATCGTTGACGATGACGGCTACACGCAAGCCGTCGCGGTTGGACAGCACATGGTTGAGCAGCGTCGTCTTGCCGGCGCCAAGGAAGCCGGACAGCACGGTTACGGGAAGTCTTTCCATCGTTGTTTCCTGTATGTTATACCATTACGCTTGACGCGCCTATAAAAGGCGGACGCTTACGCCCGCCTGAACAATCCGGTCGCTCGTGGACTGGCTTTGCCATCGGCCGCGAGGCTTCGGCCTTGTGCGCCGGTCCTGCCTCGACCGGTCTCAGTCATCGGTTAGACCTGTCCGCCGGTCACTTCCGGGGCTTGATCTGTCCTTTCGTCATCCTCGGGCTTGACCCGAGGATCCAGCGGCTGAAAGCCCCACAGGGAGGCACGCTGGATGCTCGGGTCAAGCCCGAGCATCCAGCGTGCCTCCCTGTGG
>Ga0247819_10000994_pt1 | contig 15777 bp, 16 predicted proteins | sample 13C_Xylose_Day6_FD_193428 | JGI IMG/M metagenome (GOLD analysis project Ga0247819, IMG submission 193428) | Soil microbial communities from agricultural site in Penn Yan, New York, United States - 13C_Xylose_Day6 | ecosystem: Environmental > Terrestrial > Soil > Agricultural land | place: USA...
TCCGCGTGCAGAAGGTCCAGCAACTCGTCGATCAAGTCGATCAGTGCCTGCGCGCGTCCGACAATCACCTCTTTCTCTTGCGTGTACCAGCCGAGCAAAACGCCCTTGAGCGTGCAACGCAGCGAAATGTCGCCGGCTGAAGGCCAGCGCTTCATGATCCCATGAACTTGAATGCCCAAAGCGCGCCCATCCCCACCGCCAGTGTCAGGATTGTATTCCGGGTCTTCCAGGCGACCCAGGCAGCGACCACAGCGGCGGGGATCTGCGGGTTGCCGAGCACGAATTCACTGTGCCCGTTGGGGTATACCACCGCTGGAAGCACCAACGCCGCCAGCACACTTGCCGGTACGTAGCGCAGGGCTCGATCGAGCACTTCGGGAATTCGCCATCGACCATAGAGTTCGACGAACGAAAGGCGCATCACGAATGTACCCACGCCGACTGCCACAAACAGTCCCCACAACGCCAGGTCGCTCATGGTGTCTCCCGTTCGGCATCGTCAGCGTCCATCGTGTTCACAGTGCTTCGACGAAACCTCTCGATCAATAGCCCGGCAAGAACGCCACCTGTCGAAGCCATGACCAACCCAAGGTTGTAGGGCATATCGATTGCCAACACCGCGATCAACCCGCCAGCCGCTGCGGCTCCCAGGCTCGCGGCACTGCGCAGGTTGGGGACGAGAAGCGCCAGGAAAGACAGGGGGATGGCAAAGCTCAGGGACCACGACTCCGGGATGCTGGCGCCCAGAAAGACCCCGGCCAGAACCGAGAGCTGCCAGGTCAGCCACATGCCAATGGCGGTGCCGGCATAGAAGTAATGCCCGAAGCGATCGGGTTGCCCCGCTGAAAGCCTCAGGCTGTAGAGCGCGAACGACTGATCGGATAGCAGGTAGGACAAGGGCCATGTCCAGCGACGTGGCAAGTGATGCAGGTGAGGGGCCAGTGACGCGCTATACATGATAAAGCGCAAGTTGATGATCAAGGCAGTGACCACGATGGCCACCGGCAAGACACCGTTGTGCAGCAGCTGGAGTGCAACCATCTGCGCAGACCCCGAGTAAAACAGCAACGTCATGCCCATCGCCGTACCGGGCGACATGCCCATTTCGATGGCCATCACGCCGGTCACCAGCCCGAAAGGAATCACTCCGGGGGTCAATGGCATGAGCGTTCGAATGCCGTGCAGAAAAGCGTCCGTACCCGTTCGATACTGCATGTCGTTTCCTTGTCGTTCCTGTGCTGGTGACGTCAATCCGGCTGCGCTCTCAGGTTCCCGCCGGCACGAGATCTCACCGAAGCAAGTGCCCGTTTGACTGCATTCGGTCGCACCCCGGTGCCGATCAGGCATTTGGCCGGTACAATGCGCAGCTCAACCGTGCCAAACCAGATAAAAACATATGTCCTTGCCCAAGCACCACTTGGAACTGCTCAGCCCCGCCCGTGACGTGAGCATCGCCCGCGAAGCCATCCTGCATGGCGCTGACGCGATCTATATCGGCGGCCCGAGCTTCGGCGCCCGCCACAACGCCTGCAACGAGGTGAGTGAAATCGCCGGGTTGGTGGAATTCGCCCGTCGCTACCATGCCCGGGTGTTCACCACCATCAACACGATCCTGCACGACAACGAGCTGGAGCCGGCGCGCCAGTTGATTCATCAACTGTACGATGCCGGGGTGGATGCGCTGATCGTCCAGGACCTGGGGGTGATGGAGCTGGATATTCCGCCCATCGAGCTGCACGCCAGCACCCAGACGGACATCCGCACCCTGGAGCGGGCGAAGTTCCTCGATCAGGCCGGTTTCTCGCAGCTGGTGCTGGCCCGTGAACTGAACCTCAAAGAGATCCGCGCGATTGCCGATGAAACCGATGCCGCCATCGAGTTTTTCATCCACGGCGCGTTGTGCGTGGCGTTCTCCGGCCAGTGCAACATCTCCCACGCGCAGACGGGCCGCAGTGCCAACCGTGGCGACTGTTCCCAGGCCTGTCGTCTGCCGTACACCCTTAAAGACGAAAAGGGTGGTGTGATCGCCTACGAAAAACACCTGCTGTCGATGAAAGACAATAACCAGAGCGCCAACATCCGCGCCCTGGTCGAAGCCGGCGTGCGCTCGTTCAAGATCGAGGGGCGCTACAAGGACATGGGCTATGTGAAAAACATCACCGCCTATTACCGTCAGCGCCTGGACGCCGTGCTCGAGGATCGCCCGGACCTGGCCCGTGCCTCCAGCGGTCGTACCGCGCACTTCTTCGTGCCCGACCCGGAAAAGACCTTCCACCGTGGCAGCACCGATTACTTCGTCAGCGAGCGCAAGATCGACATCGGCGCCTTCGACTCACCGACCTTCACCGGTTTGCCGGTGGGCGTGGTGGAGAAGGTCGGCAAGCGCGACATGCAGGTGGTGACCACTGAGCCTCTGTCCAACGGCGACGGCCTCAATGTGCTGGTCAAGCGCGAGGTGGTGGGTTTCCGCGCCAACATCGCCGAGCCCAGGGGCGAGTTCGAGGAGGAGGGCGAGAAGCGCTATCGCTATCGCGTCGAACCCAACGAGATGCCGGACGGGATGTACAAGCTGCGGCCCAACCATCCACTGAGTCGCAACCTCGACCACAACTGGCAGCAGGCATTGCTCAAGACCTCCGCCGAGCGGCGCATCGGCTTGAGCTGGCTGGCGCAACTGGATGAACAACGCCTGCAACTGACCGCCACGAGCGAGGAGGGCATCAGCGCCAGTGTGGCGCTGGACGGCCCGTTCGGCCTGGCCAACAAGCCGGAGCAGGCGCTGGAGCAACTGCGTGACCTGCTCGGTCAGCTCGGCACCACCGAGTATCACGCCACGGACATCAGGCTCGATGCGCCGCAGGCGTTCTTCATCCCCAACTCGCAACTCAAGGCCCTGCGCCGCGAAGTGATCGAAGCCTTGACTGCGGCGCGTGTGGCCGCCCACCCGCGGGGCAGTCGCAAGGCCGAGACCAGTCCGCCGCCGGTGTATCCGGAATCGCACCTGTCGTTCCTGGCCAACGTCTACAACCAGAAGGCCCGGGATTTCTACCATCGTCACGGGGTCAAGCTGATCGACGCCGCGTTCGAGGCCCACGAGGAAACCGGGGAAGTGCCGGTGATGATCACCAAGCACTGCCTGCGCTTCTCCTTCAACCTTTGTCCCAAGCAAGCCAAGGGCGTCACCGGGGTTCGCACCAAGGTCGCGCCGATGCAGCTGGTACATGGCAACGAGGTGCTGACCCTGAAGTTCGACTGCAAGCCTTGCGAAATGCACGTCATCGGCAAGATGAAGGGGCACATCCTCGGCCTGCCATTGCCGGGCAGCGTCGCGGAGCCCATCGTCGGTCACATCAGCCCGGAAGACCTGCTGAAAACCATCCCTCGCGCGCCGCACTGACGTCGGCGGATAGCGCCTGCATCAAATACGAAAATGCCCGGTCGATAAGCCGGGCATTTTTGTGTGGGCGCGAGCTTGCTCGCGAGAGGTGCCCGGAGATTTTTCGCGAGCAAGCCCGCTCCTGCACAGGGTGCAGACGTAAAAAAGCCCGGCGGGTCAGGCCGGGCTTCTTGTCGAGTCCTGCGGTGAAACCCTGCATTCAGGCGACACGGCGTTCGATCAGACGGTCTGAACCACCTTCGGCAACGGCATCACTGAACAGCGAGTCGGTCTCAGTGGCAGCGACGGCGTCACTGAACAGAGGGTCGGTTTCAGTGGCAGCTACGGCATCGCTGAACAGACGGTCAGTTTCAGTGGCGGCAACGGCATCGCTGAACAGGCGGTTGGTTTCGGTCGCTGCAACGGCGTCGCTGAACAGACGGTCGGTCTCAGTCGCGGCTACTGCATCGCTGAACAGCGGGTCGGTTTCGGTCGCGGCAAAAGCGTTCAGTGCGAAGATCGAGAAGGCGATGCCGAGGATGGTTTGGCGTTTCATGGTGGTGTGCTCCGTGTTGTGCTGAGTGGGTATGGAGCTGATGTTACGCCGCTATAGAAATATGAAAACTTCATTGAATTAATGGTTGTTATTGACGTAGTCAATGATGCCCTCGCATCAACGGTCTCCTACCCGTTCAGGGACATGGGCTTGTCTCCGCCGTCCGGCAGACCGAAGCGACGCCTGACGAGGTTCAGGAACGCCCCGTAGGGCCTTCCCAGCGCCAGCATGATGACTGTCACGCCCAACGAACCGCGCAACAACGCGTCACTGTCAGCACCGGATATCGCCAGGATGGCGGCATAGATGGGGACCTGGAAGCTCACCAGCGCCAAAGCGTCCCAGGCGATCCGCGAGCCTCGACGGGGCCCGGAAAAGCGCATGACCCAGTCTCGCCAAAGACCATAGGGGCGACCCGACACAACCATCAGCCCGGCGCCCAGAAGCCGTGCATCCAGCACCTGTTCCCAGGTCATCCCCGCAATGAACCGTTCGTTGAGAATGCCCGTGGCGGTAAAGAACACAATCAATGCCAGCGTATCGGCCGCAAATGATCGCCACCGGTCACTTGACGCTCGGGTTGAACTAGACAAATCGCGGGCCTCCAGTCTGTTTCATCCCGACAGGGTGGCATCGATCGGCAGGACCAAAGGATTCAGCGGGACGATCAATGGCTCTGACCATGCGCGGTGTCCCTTTGTCCAAACGGTTTGCTCAAATGAAGAAGGCGCCAGCCTCAGCGAGCGCCTTCTTTTCCAGCCGTCAGTGACCTGCGGCATGCCTGCCGCTGTTTACACGGTCTTTTCGGCGTTGAAACCGTCGAAGTTTTCGAAGACACCCATGAAACCCGGAACGGTCGCTTCACGCGACCAGTCGCGCTGGAGTTCGCAGTACATCTGCACGCGGCTGATGAGCTTCGCACCGGCCTGTTCCATCCGGCGCAGCGCGGCTTCGTGCGCGGCGAGCGACGTACCGCCGACTGCATCGACCGGCACATAGACCTCATAGCCTTCCTGGATGGCGTCGAGCACCGGGAAGGTCAGGCATGCCTCGGTCCAGAGCGCGGTCATGATGAGCTTCCGGCGGCCGATGGCCTTGACCGCCTGCTTGAACTCGATGTCTTCCCAGCTGTTGATCGAGGTACGGTCATAGGTCGGCAGGTGGCCGAGCACGTCCTGCAGTGCCTGGATCGGCGGTTTGTTGCGACCGGTCGCAACGTTCACGGTCGAGTGGATGACCGGGAGTTGGTAGTTCACCGCTGCCTTGGCGACGCTGGTGATGTTGAAGACGAGCTCGTCACGGGGCATCGAGCGGATCGAAGACACCTGGATCGGCTGGTAGTCGATGATGATGAGGGCGCAATTGTCGGGCGACAACAGTTGGTCGGTATGGGGGTTACGGATATTCTCGCTAGCCATGGGTACGTCCTTTTCCTGATTGTTTTTCACATGCCCCTCAGGCTTCGTTGCCTGGGAGGGAGTGCCATTGTGTTGTTCCCATACTCGACGCGGTAGTAGCATGGCGGGGCGAGCTGTGTTGCAAAAAGGGGAACACTGATTTGGATATCGAAGAGTTGCAGACTTTCGTGGAAGTGGCCGACAGCGGAGGCGTTTCGTCTGCTGCGCTACGGCTCGGCGTGTCCAAGTCGATCGTCAGTCGCCGGCTCGCCCGGCTTGAACAGGAGCTGGGCGTGCAACTGCTGGCACGCTCCACACGCGGCGCTGCCCTCACGGAAGCCGGTGCCACGTTCCGCGACCACGCCGCCAGGGTCTGCGCCGAGATTGACCTGGCCAGAGAAGCGATCCTGCCCTCCGGACCCCTTCGTGGTCGTTTGCGGGTATCCGTGCCGCTTTCTTTCGGCCCGACGCATTTCGCCCCCGTGATTGCGGAAATGGCCCGGCGCCACCCAGGGCTACATGTCCAGGCCTGCTATAGCGATCGTTTCGTCGATCTCATCGCGGAGGGTTACGATTGTGCGGTACGGGTGGGTTATCTCCAGGACTCCAACCTGATCGCGAGATGCATCGGCCCGATCAACGGGAAGCTCGTTGCGAGTCCCGCTTATATCGACGCGCATGGTTCGCCGCAGACGCCGGAAGAGCTCATCGCCCATCAGGCTCTTATGCAGGCCACGGAGGCGTGGCAGTTCCTGGATGGCGACAAGGTCATCACGGTTCGTCCGCAGGGGCGCTTCAAGGCTGACAACGGCACGGCGCTGGTCGCGGCCGCCGTCGCCGGACTCGGCGTCGCCTACCTGCCCGATTGCCTCACCCATGACAGTGTGAGTAGCGGCGCGCTCGTGCCGATCATGACGCGGTATCCGCCACCCCCGGCAGGTGCCTACGTCGTTCGCCCGCCCGGACAGCATCCCGCGCGCAAGATTCGGGTCCTCACCGAGCTGCTGATCGAGTATTTCGGCGACACGCCGCACTTTGCGGGGACTGTGGCCGGTTGAACGCAGGCTGGACAAAGCTCCCACCGCTGTAACTGAGCTGCCCAGATTGGCGGTCAAAAAAAAGCCCGGCATTTGCCGGGCCCGATACATCAAAACATCACGCCGCCAGGTTGCCGGCTGCGATCTTTTTCATGTGATCCGCTTTCATCTTTTCCATCTGCTGCCCCAGTTCGTCAAGCTTGGCCTTGCCCAGGAGCTTCTTCGCTTGAGGAAACATCTCCGTTTCCTCCTCTTCGATGTGGTGTTCCAGCAGTTCCTTGACCACCTTCACGCGACCGGCAAACTCCGGCGTTCCGGGGTCGGTCAGCTTCAGGTCAGGCAACACCAGGGAGTCCACGGTACGGTGTTCCTCCTTGGCTTCGAAGTACATGACGTCCTGTTCTTTACCACCGGCTTCCTTGAAGGCCGGGTAGAGAATCTCTTCTTCCAGACGGGTGTGGATGGAGATTTCCATTTCCAGCTTGCCCAACAGGTCGGAACGTTTTTTCAGCGCCCGATCCGTCGATTCGCTCAGTTGGGTCAGAATCCCTTTTACTTTTTCGTGGTCGGCTTTCAGTAGGTCGATGGCGTTCATGGGTGTGGCCTCTGCTGTCACGGGGGTGAATACAGGCCGTTGTCTCACGGCTCTGTGCGATCCCTTAAGCCTCCGCATAGCTCGTGCCAACCAGGGGCAGAAAAATTATCTTGCCAGATCAAAAGGTTACGTGGTTGAAGGCATATCGCCTTCGTGCAGCCTGCCTGAAAAGGGCACGGTGAGTAGTGCAGTTCACGGCCTGTGCGGCCTTCGACCTGCGTCGGTGGAGCCATTACAGGTATTCATGCAGCGCATGGCTCAGTACTTCGAAGGTCTTGGCGATACGCCTGATCCTGCGCAGGTCGTTATGCATCGCCAGCCAGACATCAATCTCGAAGCCAAAGCTGTCCGGCAGGATCCCGATCAGGCCATGGGCACGTGCAATGCTCGATGGACACAGACCAAATCCCAGCCCGGCCTTGAGTGCGGCGAGTTGAGCGAGGTGGTTGTCGGTGGCAATCGCAAAAGGCTGGTGGGCTTCGCACAATCCTGCCTCCACGAGTCGGCGCAAGTCCGCGGAGCGCCGGTCGGGGCCGATCAGCGGGCCACGGCGCACGGCTTCCAGGCTGTCCGGCCGGCCATGCCGCGCCAGGCACTCGGCGCTGGCGTAAAGACCGACACGCAGGGCGCCGACGCGCCTGGTGACGATATCGGCTTCGGTGGGGCGGACCAAACGCACGGCGATGTCCGACTGTTGCCGGGCGATGTCTTCCAGCGGGTCGTTGATGCTCAGTTCGAGCTTCAACCCCGGATGGCGATGGTGGAAGTCGCGCAGCAGGCCGGGCAATACCTCGACGCCCAGCAGGTCGCCGCAGGTGATCCTGACGGTTCCGTGCTCCACATCCGTTTCGGCGCTTGCCATGCGGTTGAACGCTTGCGCGGCGATGGCCATCGCCTCGACATGCTGGATCAGTCGACGTGCCGGATCGGTGGGTGTCAGGCCGGCCGGGGTCCTTGTGAAAAGACTCACGTCCAGCGAGCGCTCCAGCGCCTCCAGCCGTCGTCGGGCCGTGGCCTGTGCGATGCCAAGCAGCTTCGCGGCCCCGCTCAGGCTGCCTGAACGCAGCACGGCGAGAAACACCCGCTGGTTTTCCCATTCGAGACCGCTCATACATTTCTGACCAACAGTTGCTCCATTTTTACGCTTTTACCTGGGCGATTGAACGGGGATCATGCGCCCCTGTTTTTCTGGGACGTCATTATAAGGAGTCACATCATGCGCTTCACCGGTCAGTGCCGATGCGGGCAACTCAAGCTTGAGATCATCGCTCAAAGCCTTCCGCCGTTATATGCCTGCCACTGCCTGAACTGCCAACGCTGGAGCGGCAGTGCGTTCGGCCTGCACATGCTGTGCGCGGCATCGGCCGTGCAGATAACGGGCACAGCCAGCACCCACGTGCATGAACACGCCGGGCAGGCCTCCACCCAGTACGCCTGCGGCGCGTGTTTTACCCGGCTGTTCAATGAAACCACAGCGGCACCGGGCATGCGGGTGGTGCGCGCAGGCGTACTGGACGGGGCCGATCAGTGGACACCCCGGGCGCATATCTGGGTCCGGCGCAAGCAGGCCTGGCTGGTGTTGCCGGAGGACGTTCCCCAGTGGCAGGAAAGCCCCACGCCGGAAGATTTCGGCAGGGCGCTGTTGGGGTGACAAAGGGTCGGTTGAAGCTCGGGAGCATCGTCGGTGACTCACGGCAGATCCGGCCCTCCTGCCACGCACGCCACTAGTGCGAAGACACATACATCGAAGGCGTTGCCGGTGCCGGCAGCGCATAGGTGGCTCTCATCCATTCAATCTCTGCCTGTGGTGTTCGGCCAAAGAAGCGCTTGAACTCGCGACTGAATTGCGAGGCACTTTCGTAGCCGACGTTGAAGGCGGCGGCAGAGGCGGTCATGGACTGACGCAGCATCAACAAGCGGGCCTGATGCAAGCGTGTCGATTTCAGGTATTGCATGGGTGAAGTGTCCGTCACGCTGCGGAAGTGCAAATGGAAGTTGGGCACGCTCATGCTCGCTTCCCGGGCCAGTTGCTCGACATCCAGGTGCTGCTGGTAGCCGCTGTGGATCTTGCGGATCGCCCGCGTCACCTTGCCGAAGTGCCCCTGGCGATTGAGCGCGGCGCGCATGGAGCCGCCTTGCTCGCCGATGAGGATGCGGTAATAGATTTCCCGCACCAGCGCCGGCCCCAGGATCTGCGCTTCGCCCGGTAGGCTCATGGCCTCGAGAAAGCGCAGCGTCGAAGTGCGCAGCGAGTGGTCCATGGGCGAGGCGTACATGCCTTTGGGCGGGGCATCGCTGGGGCCATGCACCTCATCCACTTGCAGCATCAACTCGCTGGCCATCTGGAAATCCAGGCGCATGTAGATCGCGAGCATCGGCTCGTCCTCGCTGGCGTCGGTTTCCATGGTGAAGGGCAGGGGGACGGACACCACCAGATAGTGCTGCGCGTCGTACACGTAGACGTCGTCGCCCAGGTAACCGCGCTTGCGCCCTTGGCAGAGGATGACGATCCCGGGGTCATACAGCACCGGCGTTCGGGTCAGTGGCTGGTTGGAGCGCAGAAAGCGCACGTCTTCCAGGGCACTGAGGTTGTAGCCCTCGACCGGCGCGAGTCTTTCCAGCAGGTGCACCATGCGTGTGCTGTTCGCGTCGGCCGGGTCCATGTGGGCGCTCAATTGTCGGTGGAGCGAGTCAGTGCTTCCCATTGATCGATCTCGATGGCGGCGCGTTGCAGTTTGTCACGCACCAGGCCCAGTGCGTCACTGCCCAGCAGCAAGTGCGCCGGTGGGTTGGGGCTGGCGATGATCTGCAGCATCGCTTGCGCCGCCTTGTGTGGATTGCCGGGTTGCTTGCCGCTTTTCTCCTCACGCGCCTTGCGCACCGGATCGAAACTGGCGTCGTAGTCCGCGAGGCTTCTCGGCGTGCGCCGCATCGAACGACCGGCCCACTCGGTGCGAAACGAACCCGGTGCCACGGCAGTGACAAAGATGTTGAAGGGTTGCAGTTCCTTGCTCAGCGTATCGGAGATGCCTTCGAGCGCAAACTTGCTGCCGCAGTAGTAGGCGATTCCCGGCATTGTGATGGTGCCACCCATGGACGTGATATTGAGGATACGGCCCTGGCGACGCTTGCGGAAGAAGGGCAGGAACGCCTTGATCACCGCGACCGCGCCGAACACGTTGACGTCGAACTGGCGGCGCATGTCTTGCAGTGGCGACTCCTCGAGAATGCCTTCGTGGCCGTAGCCGGCATTGTTGATCAGCACGTCGACCGGGCCGTGGGTCGCTTCGACATCGGCGATAACGCTGTCGATCCGTTCGAAGTCGGTGACATCCAGGATCACGCCGTGGGCGTGATCCGGGGACAGCGCCTGGAAGGCTTGCAAGTCGGCTTCACGGCGTACGGTGCCGATGACGCGGTGACCGGCCGCAAGCGCTTCACGGGCCAGCGCGTTGCCGAAGCCACTGCTGACGCCGGTAATGAAAAGGGTCTGGATACGGGGCATGGCGAGTTCCTGTCGGTAGGTGTGAGGCCATGGTAGCGATCGGCCAACCGCTGCCCCATGCCGGTTCGTCTTTGAGCCTTGCCTATTCCTATCAGGTGAATTCGAAGGAGTTATTTCGCCCGGCTGTTGTCACTTGCAATACGAGCCAAGGTCAGTGCCCGGCACGCACACCTTCGCAGTGCAATTCCCTTCACACAGAGAGGCAAGAACATGAACAGCATTATCTACATCGTCGGTCTGGTCGTAGTCATCGCGGTGGTCCTGTCCTTCCTGGGGCTGGCATAAGACGCACGGATCGAGTCGGCAAGTTCGACGCGATCCGCTCCTTCTCAGCTCTTCAGGGCGGGATTTGGGCGCGCGCAGGCGCCGCACTATTGGTGTGAGTAAAGCTTCAGCGCCTTGGCAAAGCCCTGTGCGCGGAAGATCGCGCTGCCTTCGCCCAGATCCCCGTCGCTGGCCACCAGATACACCTCGTTGGTTCCGGGTTTGAGCGCCATGCTGGTCGACCGCAGGAAATGGCCGTTCTCCCGTCCGGGAATCAGTATCTGTCCGATCGGCTGGCCGTTGGGATTGAGCACCAGCACTCGTCCCTGACTGTACATGGCCACATAGAGATTGCCGTCTTCGTCGACGCGCATCGAGTCGGGGGAGGGGCCATTGAAGCGATAGACCACGGCCTCGCCAAACGGCGCGATCGTCTGCGCATCCTTCAGTTCGATGCGGTGCAGCAGGCCCGTTGCGAATTCGGTGACCCACAGGGTCTTGCCGTCGGGGGAAAGGGCAATGCCGTTGGCGATGGCCAGCTTGGGCAGGATCGGGACGATGGCCGTGCTGCCGGGCGCCACGTAGTAAACACCGCCAGTCGGCTCGGTTGAGGTGCCTTTGAAATCGGTAAAGTAGAAACCGCCCGCTTTGTCGAAAACCAGGTCATCCACCAAGAAATTCCTGGCGCCGGCGATGATCGCCTGCGGGTCTGAGCCGTCGGCGTTGTAGGCCGTCAGATTGCCCGTGTCCTTGAAATTACCCAAGCCCGCGACAAACAGGCGTCCGTCCTTGTGGATGGCCAGGCCGGCGGAGCCCAGCGGGTTTTTTTCGACGACGACGCTGAGCTTTTTCTGGGTGTCGAGCTTCAGCACCTGACCACCGAACACCTCGACGAACAGCAGGTTGCCGTCGCGATCAAACGAAGGTCCCTCCAGTTGCAGGCCCTTGTCCGACACCTTGAACCACTGTTGCGCGGTAATGGTGGGCAGGTTCTGTTCCGGACCCGGAATGGCTTGCAACTGCCGGCCTTCCCTGGCGTAGGCGAGCGCAGGAATGGGGCCTTGTGCCTGGGCAAGGGTGGCTGCGGCACTCAGCACGAAGAGCATGGAAACGAGGATGTTGTTCTGCACAGTGATCACCTGCCTGTTGTTGTTATGTTTGCGGAGAATCAAGCGCCCATCAGCGCAATCAATGCCGGCACCGTGAGTACGGCGGTGTAATACCCCATGAACTGCACACCGATGTTGAAGCCCAGAAAACGTGACAGGAAACCACCCAGCAGGCCGACGGTGATGATCACCAGCAGGCCCAGCAAGCCGCCTTCCCAGATGCCGATCACCAGGATCAGGCCGACAAAGGTGGCGATCACGGCTTCATGGCTGATCTTGCGCGTCACGTACGAAGCCGCCCGGTGTGCGTAGTTCATGGTGAAGGGGTAGGCCACCAGAATCGCGACCACCACCGCCAGCATGCCGTAGCCGAAAAACTCCCAGGTGCTGAGCAGCGAATGCAGGTTGTGGACTTGCCCGGTGGCGGAGTCGACGGTGAAGCGTGGCGGCGCGTTGAACAGCGGCGCTGCCGGGCCCGCGGCCACCGGGCTCAATGGCAGGCCGAAGGCAATCAGCGGGATCAGGGCTTCGGCGATGTAGGTCGATTCGGTCACGCCGTTGCGGGCGGTGATCACCGTCGTCAAGCGATGGTAGACGTGCTTGACGCGAGCACCGACCACTTCGCCCATGATCACGGTCATGGCGACCGGACTGAAGACAAAGGTGGCGCTGGAAACCGCTGCGGTGGCTGCCGTCCACAGGCTTTGCTTGCGATCCAGGACCTTGAGCGGGTTGGGAAAGAAGCCTCCCCAGCTCTTTACGTCGGGTGACAGGGAAAAGCTGCGAACCTCCTGGCGTTGCATCTTTGCCCGCTCGGCCGGCGCCAGCATCGAAAACAGCGCTGCGATCAACGGGCCGATGGCGATGCCGAGGAAGTAGCTGACGCTGAGCTTGACCCCGTACTGACCGGTGATGCTCTGCAGGCCGACGATGACCATCACGAACGGCACCAGGGCCAAGACGGCTGCCAGACGCCCCTTGGAGAACCAGGCGATGGCGATGGCGGCCGCGAGGAACACCCAGGGCGCCGCGTGTTTGATCATGTCGCCAAACGGCGCGAGCATCACGGCAAACAGGACGGCCATGGGCACCGCGATCAGCGCGGCGATCACCGCACCGGAAATCATCTTGCGCAGGGCAATGTGCGGCACACCAAGGTTGCGCAGGAAGTTGGCCTCGCGCATCAACGGGGTTGCCATGGTGTCGCCGGGGATGCCCAGCAGTGCGGTCGGCACCGCGTGGGTCATGTGCTTGGCGACGGCTCCGGCGAGGAAAAACGTCAGGACACCGGGCGCGGGCACCCCCAGCAACACCACCAACAACGTCAGCGGGGCAAGGGTGGTGGTTTCGTCGCTGCCGGAGATCAGGCCGATCCCGGCGAAGATCACGGCGCCCAGGATTCCCATGCCCAGGGCGATCAGGATTTGATCCAACAGGACGGTCATCATGACTTGCCCCCATCGATCGCCACGGCGGGCCGCTCGGCTGCGCTTGCCATGTCGCTGGCCCTGGCAGGTGCCACGAGGTTTTTTTCGTGTTCTGCGAATAGGTCGTAGAGGTCCATTTCGCGCAGTTCGGCCAGTGTTTCCGGTGGCAGGTCCGACAGCCGACCGAGATCACCGAATTCGCTCTGCAGTTCCTTCAGCACTTCTGAACGCCAGGCGGGATCGGCCTGTTGTTCGACCACATGGCGCTTGGGTTTGAACAACGCAGCACTGATGGCGCCGCCTGCCAGGCAGCCAACGATGCCCACCAGCATGGCGTAGGCACGGGCCATCTGTGGCGAGGCAACCCAATGGGACAGCAGTTCCTGGGCCGCGAAAAAGGCACTCAGGCTGACCGTTGCGCCAATCGCGATGGAGCAGATCAGGTGACGACCGTCTACGGTGTCACCCCAGACTTCGTACAGTTCGGGTTTCAACAGAGTTCTCCCACCGCCCTTACGGGCTTTTATTGTTATGAACGTGAAGAGACAAGACGCTCGTTCAGCCTCCCGAACGACGTTTGGCGAGCACTGCGCGGGCGACGCTGGACGCCGTATCCCGGCCCAGTTGCGCGTCGATCCAGGTGCCGATGTCGATCAGTGCATCAAGGTTCACCCCATGCCGGACACCCATGCCGTCGAGCAGGTAGACCACATCTTCGGTGGCAACGTTGCCCGTTGCGCCCGGAGAATACGGGCATCCGCCCAATCCGGACACTGAGCTGTCGAACACGCGTACCCCGGCGTCCATCGCCGCACAGATGTTGGCGATGGCCATGCCGTAGGTGTCGTGGAAGTGACCCGCCAGTGCGCTGAGCGGGACCCCCTCGGCGCAGGCCTCGATCAAGGCCCGGGTGGCGGAGGGCGTGCCTGTGCCAAGGGTGTCGCCGAGGCTGATTTCATAGCAACCCATGCCATACAGTGCAGCACTGACGGCGGCCACGTCGCGGACGTTGACCTGGCCGGTGAACGGGCAGCCCAGGACACAGGACACATAGCCGCGCACCCTCACGCCGGCCTCACGCGCCCGTACCATGACCTCCTGAAAACGGCTGAGGCTCTGGGCGATCGAGCAGTTGATGTTCTTCTGCGAAAACGCTTCGGAGGCGGCGGCGAACACCGCGACTTCGCGGCACCCGACATCGAGGGCCGCCTGCAGGCCTTGAACGTTGGGCACCAGCGCCGTCCAGGTGACTTCGGGGCGGGCAGGCAGAGCCTTGAACACCTCGTCGGTGCCAGCCATCTGCGGCACCCAGCGAGGTGAAACAAACGCACCGGCCTCCAGCGTCTGCAGGCCAGCGTCTGCCAGTCGGGTCAGTAATTGCGCGCGGATCGCTGGCGGCAGGGTGCGTTGTTCGTTCTGCAAACCATCCCGGGCGCCGACCTCCACCAGCCGGACGCTGTCCTCAGGCCGGGTCATCACAACGCCCGCTTTTGCTTCAGCAGCTGAGCGGCATGATCGGAACGCACGTCCCGGGCTTCAACCATCCGCTTGACCAGCCAGTTCACTTCGTCGCCCCGCGCACCCGCCGACAGCGCGATGTTGCGGGCGTGCAGCGCCATGTGTCCGCGCTGGATGCCTTCAGTGGACAAGGCGCGCAACGCACCGAGGTTCTGCGCCAGGCCGACGGCCACGGCGATTTCGGCGAGCTCCTGCGCGGACTTCACCCCCAGTATGCGCAACGACAATTGGGCAAGTGGATGGGTTTTCGTGGCACCGCCTACCAAACCGACCGGCATGGGCATTTCCAGGGTGCCGACCAGGTGGCCTTGAGCGTCCTTTTCCCAGGTGGTCAGGGAGCCGTAATGCCCATTGCGACAGGCGTACGCATGCGCTCCGGCTTCCACTGCGCGCCAGTCGTTGCCGGTAGCGACGATCAACGGATCGATGCCGTTCATGATGCCCTTGTTGTGGGTCGCGGCGCGGTAGGGGTCGACGACGGCAAAATTGTAGGCATCGAGGATGCCCTCGATCACGTCTTCGCCCTTGTACTCGGAGGTGCTCAGCAGTTCGGGTGCAATGCGCACCTGGGCACGGGCCAGGCGCAGGTCGGCAAGGTTGGACAGGATTCGCAGGCGAACCTTGCCACCGCTGATTTCCTCCATCAGCGGCGCCACGGCTTCGGCCATGGTATTGACCGTGTTGGCGCCCATGGCATCGCGAACGTCGACGATCAGGTGCGCGACCAGCATCGGTCCCCGTGGGCTTTGGGCGAAGGTGTGGACTTCGATGTCCCGGCAACCACCTCCCAGTTTGTTGAGCAACTGGTCCTTGCGGTTGGCCAGCTCGATGATTTCCTCCTTGCGGCGCATCAGGCTCAGGCGGGCGTTGTAAGGGTCGGCAATATCGACGATCTGCACCTGAGCGCGCATCAGCGGCAGGCTGCTGGACGTCATGAAGCCGCCGGCATCGCGGGCCAGTTTTGCCATGAAGGAGGCCGCGGCAACCACTGAA
>Ga0247819_10000995_pt1 | contig 15775 bp, 12 predicted proteins | sample 13C_Xylose_Day6_FD_193428 | JGI IMG/M metagenome (GOLD analysis project Ga0247819, IMG submission 193428) | Soil microbial communities from agricultural site in Penn Yan, New York, United States - 13C_Xylose_Day6 | ecosystem: Environmental > Terrestrial > Soil > Agricultural land | place: USA...
CACCTACGGCAACCAGCGCCGCCAGTTCAACGCCGCGAGCGACACGGACGAAGAGGTGCTGCTCGACTACCAACGCCACCAGCGCCGCCTGCTGCCGAAGCTGGCGACGACCTACGCGCAGATCTTCGCGCACGACGAGTTCCTGGTGAAGTTCGACGCGGTGTTCTCTGGCAACGCCGACACCGACGACGACCGCCAAGACCTCGAGACGATCGCGGCCGCGTTGAAGCCCCTGTCGACCTGGCACGCGCTCGAGACCCTGCAGGAGGCTCGCGAGGCGACCGGCGGCGCCGGCTTCCTCGCCGAGAACCGCATCGTCGGACTGCGACAGGACCTCGACATCTACGTGACGTTCGAGGGCGACAACAACGTGCTGCTGCAGCTCGTGGCCAAGCGCCTGCTCACCGACTTCTCGAAGCAGTTCGCGAACGCCGACGCTGGTGCGATGGCCCGGTACGTCGTGCAGTCGACCGCCGAGCGCGCCTACCACGGCACCGGGCTGCGACGCATTGCCCAGACCATCGCAGACTTCGGGTCGACCGCCCGTTCGGTCAGCGGGCTGCGCGACGAGAACACCCAGCGCGAGCTGCTCACCGACCGAGTCGAGGCCATGATCGCCGAGATCGCCGGGCACCTGCGCGACGCGCGCAAGCTGCCCAAGGCCGATGCCGCGGCCGCGTTCAATCGCCACCAGAACCAGCTCATCGAGGCGGCCCGTGCGCACGCCGAGCTGCTGCAGTGGGAGGCGTTCACGCGCGGCCTCGCGAAGACGACCGACCCCGGCACCAAGCAGGTGCTCACGTGGGTGCGCGACCTGTTCGGCCTCGGCCTCGTCGAGAAGCACCTCGCGTGGTACCTCATGAACGGGCGGCTCTCGCCGCAGCGCGCGCAGGCCGTCACGGCCTACATCGACCGCCTGCTCGAACGGCTCCGCCCGCACGCGCAAGACCTCGTCGACGCGTTCGGCTACAAGCCCGAGCACCTGCGCGCGAGCATCGCATCGGGCGCCGAGCTCGAGCGTCAAGACGAAGCCCGCGCCCACTACGAGTCGCTGCGGGCGGCGGGCACCCTGCCGGTGCCCGAGAAGTCCAAGAAGTAGCGTCGAGCGCTGGGCTATTCGGCGGGCGGCTTCATGAGAGCGCCCGCCGCGAGGCCGACGGCGGCGCCGGCCGCGAGCCACAGCCAGAAACCCGTGAAGAGGCTCACCACGACACCCATGATCAGGCCGACGACGATGCCGACGATCATCTGCTTGCGGCGGGCTCTGGGTGACGGTGTCTCGGCGGCCATGTCACCAGCCTACGTGCGCGATCAGGTGCCGCGCGGCCGGTACTCGCGCACGTGCGCCACCTCGAACACGAGCGGATGCGCGGAGGTGTCGCGCGGGGCCTCGGCCGGCAGCTCGTAGACATCGAGCATGAGTTGCACCGGATAGTCGATCGACTGCTCGACGACCTTCACGAGCCGCCCGTCGACGAAGAACCGAAGCCGGTCGGGCAGCCACTCGACGGCGTAGTCGTGGAACTCGGAGAGGTCGCCGTCGACGTGCACCTTCTCGAAGTCCATCGCGAGTCGCGGGTCGCGCTGTGGCTTCACGCCCACCCCGACCAGACCTCCGTTCGGCCCGATCTCGCTGCCGAAGATCTCGAAGATGCAGATCTCGCCGCAGTTCACCCCCTCGTCTTCGAAGCCGATCGGCCACAGGGCGACCATGGCCGACGGGTGGCGGATGCCGCGGACCCGCGCCTCGATCACGCCGAAGTGCGGCAGCCAGAGTCGCTCCTCGCCCTGCTGCTCGCGGACGACGAGTCCAGCCCGGAACCGATGCTGGCCCGCCGGACTGCCGATCGGCCCCGAGAACTGGCCGGTCTGCAGGTGCGACACGCGCACATCACCGTCGAACTCGGGCGACCAGGGTGCGGTGTCCGCGTCGATGCGGAGCTTCAGCGTGCCTCCCGAGACCTCGTATCGCGCATGAGTGGCCGCCCTCGAGCTCCAGTGCGGCGTGTAGTACGGGAACCAGCGCGTGTCGGCCAGATCGCCCCCGTCGAACTGCTCGTCGACCACGAGGTCGTAACCCGAGAGGTCGAGCACCGGGGCATCGGTCATCGTCGGGTCCTGTCGTTCGGCGCTCGTGCGTCCGTCGCTCAGATGAGGCCGAGCGCGCGCACAGCGTCGCGCTCGTCTTCGAGCTCGGCGACGGTCGTCGCGATGCGTTCGCGTGCGAATTCGTCGACGCCGAGTCCTGGGACGATCTGCCAGGTGCCTGCCTGCGACACCACCGGGAACGACGAGATCAGGCCCTCGGGCACGCCGTACGACCCGTCGGAGACGACCGCAGCACTCGTCCACCCGTCGGTGGTCCCGCCGACCCAGTCGCGCACGTGATCGATGGTCGCGGAGGCCGCAGACGCGACCGACGACGACCCCTTCACCTCGATGATCTCGGCGCCGCGCTTCGCCACGCGCGGGATGAACTCGTCGGTGAGCCACTGTCTCGCACCGTCGCGCCCGCCGAGGCGCGCTGCGAGCAGCGCAGGCACCGAATCACCGGCCACGGTCGCGTGCTCGACGTCGGGGAACTGCGTCGCCGAGTGATTGCCCCAGATCGTGAGGCCGCGGATGTCGCCGACCGAGCCCTCGACGGCGACGGCGAGCTGGCCCAGGGCACGGTTGTGATCGAGGCGCGTGAGGGCGGTGAACCGTTCGCGCGGGACATCCGGTGCATGTGCCGCGGCGATGAGCGCGTTCGTGTTCGCGGGATTGCCCACCACGACGACGCGGATGTCGTCGGCCGCCCCCGCGTTGATGGCGGCGCCCTGCGGGCCGAAGATGCCGCCGTTGGCGGCGAGCAGGTCGCCGCGTTCCATGCCGGGGCCCCGCGGCCGGGCGCCGACGAGCAACGCGATGTTCGCGCCCTCGAAGGCCGCGTTCGGGTCGTCGGAGATCTCGACGTGCGAGAGCAGCGGAAAGGCGGAATCCTGCAGCTCGAGCGCGGCGCCTTCGGCCGATCTCAGCCCCTGGGGGATCTCGAGCAGGTTGAGTCGCACCGGCGTCTCGGGGCCGAGCATCGCACCAGAGGCGATGCGGAACAGCAGGGCGTAACCGATCTGCCCGCCGGCTCCGGTGATGGTGATCGTGACCGGTGCGGCGCTCATAGGGCGAGCCTACGCCCGTGTGCGCCGCCGTCACCAACCAAGCGAGCCGGCTTCGCCCTTGAAGGGGCCGACCACGTTCGATGTGATCCAGCCGCCGTAGAAGTGCCCGGGTTGGGGAGTCACGCGTTCACCGTCGACCGTGCATTCGTCGGTGCGTCCGGCGTACACGGCGACGCGGTCGGCGAGGATCTCGAAGCCGGCCTCGGGCGACGGGTAGTTCCATGCGGCGCGCTCGGCGAGCACGGAGCCGCCCCGGACATCGAGGTACCGTGCCGAGCCCTTGAACTCACAGAACGACGAGCCCGCGGCCGGGACGAGCGAAAACGGTGCGAACTCGGCGATCGGCAGGTAATAGACGGGCGGATGACTCGTCTCGAGCACCCGCACGACATCGCGGGTGTCGACGACCTGCTCGCCGCCGACGACGACGGAGACGCGCACGTCGACCGCCTCGATCCGTGGAGGGCGCGGGTAGTCCCACACGGACTCCTGCCCGGGTCGCAATGCGTGGGGGACTGGTCGCATGGACGTGAGGGTAGGCCGGATTCCTGTGAGCCCGCAGCACGATGGGCCGCAGACCCGCCACATGCTGCGGCGCGGCATCCGTTCGCGGCATCCGTCGCTCGGTACCGTGAGCAGATGCGAGAGATGTATCCGGAGATCGAACCGCTCGAGACCGGCATGCTCGACGTCGGCGACGGGCAGCACATCTACTGGGAGGTGTCGGGCAACCTCAGCGGCAAGCCCGTCGTCTTCCTGCACGGCGGCCCAGGTGCCGGCACGAGCCCGTCGCACCGTCGCCTCTTCGACCCCGAGCACTACCGCATCGTGCTGTTCGACCAGCGTGGGTGCGGATTCTCGATCCCGCACGCGAGCGAGCCGAACGCCGACCTGTCCGCGAACACCACTTGGCACCTCGTCGCCGACATGGAACGGCTGCGCGGCCATCTCGGCATCGACCGCTGGCAGGTCTTCGGCGGTTCGTGGGGCAGCGCGCTGGCGCTCGCGTACGCGCAGACGCACCCCGAGCGCGTCACCGAGCTCGTGCTGCGCGGCATCTTCACGCTGCGCCGCCAGGAGCTCGACTGGTTCTACGAGGGGGGCGCGTCAGCGGTGTTCCCCGATCTGTGGGAGGACTTCATCGCTCCGGTGGCGCCGGCCGATCGGGCGCACCTCATCGAGGCCTACGGGCGCCTGCTCGCCGATCCGGACCCCGATGTGTACGAGCCGGCCGCGATCGCGTGGTCGCGGTGGGAGTCGTCGACCATCACGCTGCTGCCGCAGGCCGAGACGATCGCGCGGTTCACGGCGCCCGAGTACGCCACGGCATTCGCGCGCATCGAGAATCACTACTTCCGTCACGGCGGCTGGTGGGAAGAGGGACAGCTGATTCGGGATGCCTCGCGGCTGAGCGGCATCCCGACCGTGATCGTGCAGGGCCGCTACGACATGTGCACCCCCGTCATGACGGCATGGGACCTGCACCGCGCCTGGCCGGAGGCCGAGTTCACGATCATCGACGATGCCGGTCACGCCTTCGACGAGCCCGGAATCCTCGACGCCCTCATCACCGCGACCGACCGTTTCGCTGAGGATTCGCAGGGAGATCAACCCCCTGACAACACGAATCTCTCAGAGTAGTTTCGGCTCATGACGTTCAATCCAGACGCCGACATCAGCAAGGGCAAGGCCTCGAAGCGCGGGCGCAACACGGGCATCGCCGTGGGTGGCGGCCTCGGTGCGATCGCGATTTTCGTGATCTCGCAGTTCCTCGGTGTCGATCTCACTCCGCTCCTCGGCGGCGCACAGCAGCCGGCGCCCTCTGATTCGTCACTCGAACAGTGCCAGACCGGTGAGGACGCGAACGAGAACATCGAGTGCCGCATGCAGGGAGCGTCGGCCTCGCTCGAGGCGTACTGGTCGACCGAGGCACCCGAGATCGGACTCGACAACTACGCCGGTCCGCAGGACCTGATCCTGTTCGACACCGCGACGACGACCGGGTGCGGCAGCGCGTCATCGGCGACGGGGCCGTTCTACTGCCCGCCCGACCAGATGATCTACATGGACGTGACGTTCTTCGACGAGCTGCGCAGCCGGTTCGGAGCCAGTGGCGGCCCGCTTGCGCAGATGTACGTGGTCGCGCACGAGTGGGGCCACCACATCCAGAACATCGGCGGAATCCTCGAACGCTCGCAGGACGGGCAGACAGGTCCGGCGTCGAACGCGGTTCGGGTCGAACTGCAGGCCGACTGCTTCGCCGGTGCGTGGACGGCGGATGCCGCAACCGTGCCCGACTCGAGCGGTGTGCCGTTCCTGCAGGAGCCCACCGAAGCCGAGATCCGTGACGCGCTCGACGCCGCGGCGGCTGTCGGCGACGATCGCATCCAAGAGGCCACACAGGGCCAGGTGAGCCCCCACACGTTCACGCATGGCACGAGCGAGCAGCGCCAGCGGTGGTTCGCGGTCGGCTACCAGAGCGGAGCCGGCGCGTGCGACACGTTCGGGGTCGCCGCTGGGCAACTCTGATCGCGAGCCGGCCGCCGACGCAGCGGAGAGTATACAGGCGAAACTGAGAAATCCTCAACCCACGTATGGGGGTATTGGGGCCGGCCCCTTCGAGGCGTAGGCTCCACCCAAACGGGGACCGGACTGGGCGACCCGACGTCGACCGCAATCGATGGCCCGGTCGTCGCTGGGATCGCGCGTGCACGCCACGACGCGGTCGAGCAAGTCGAGGAACTCGTGAGGCGCAACCGGATCCACCGTGGATCAGCCGATGACGGCCCGCTGAAGATGACGGCGGTCTCGGCGATCGTGTGCTCCGTGATCCTCGCCGGATCGCTCGCTGGGTGCATCGCGTCCGCGCCGAGCGAATCCGAGCAACCCGCGACGGTCGAATCCGTGGCACCCCGGACGAGCCCGGTCCCCGCTCCCGGCGGCACCACGATCGACGACGTCATCGAGGACGCACCACCGGCGCCGGTGCAGGATGCGGAACTCGACGACGTCGTCATGCTCGACACCGGCGTCCGCGTCTCGGTCGCCGAGCTCTCGAGCATCACGGTCGAGGCGGAGACGCCCGGCGAACTGGCCGGGCCCGCGGTCGTCGCCACGATCCGGTTCGACAACGAGTCCGGTGAACCCCTCGACCTGAGCGGCGCCATGGTCTCTCTCGTCGATGCGGCAGGAGACGTCGCGACGCCCACCACTTCTTCGCCGGCGGCACCGGCGATCGGAACCTTCGACGACGGCGAATCCGCCGAGGGAACCTACGTGTTCCGGATCCCCGAGGACACGCGGCACGAGATCACGTTGACGGTCGATTATGCGGCGGGTGCGCCGGTGGTCGTGTTCCACGGATCCATCGCCTGAACCACGAACGAGGAGCAGATCATGGAGTTCGAGTCGATCCGGAACCGGAAAGGTCTCGCCATGCTCACGGCGGTCGCCGTCGTGGCCTTCGGGATGCTGTTCGGCACCGCGGCACCAGCTTCGGCGGTCGCGAACGGGCCCGCCCCGATCGAGCAGCGGAACAGCAGCACCGTCACCGCCGATCCGCTGCCGACGGTGCAGATCGACTCCGGCGTCGTCTGGACGCAGGAGGTCGTCGGCAACACGGTCTACGCGGGCGGGAGCTTCGCGAATGCTCGGCCGGCCGGTGCTGCGCAGGGGACCAACCTCATCCCGCGCAGCAACATCCTCGCGTACAACCTCACGACCGGGGTGATCACCTCGTTCGCCCCCCAGATCAACGGGGAGGTGAAGGTCATCAAGGCCTCGCCCGACGGGTCGCGCATCTACGTCGGCGGCAGCTTCACCTCGATCGGCGGCCAGACCCGATTCAACATCGCCGCGTTCGACACCGCGACCGGCGCGCTGTCGACGACGTTCAGGCCGGCCGTCGGAGGTTCCTACGTCAACGCGATCGCGGCCACGGACTCCGCGGTCTACGTCGGCGGCCTGATCGGCGCGGGAGCAGGGGTGACCCGGAAGAACCTCGTCGCCTTCAACACCAGTGGCGCCCTGCTCGGATGGGCGCCGACCACCGACCTGCAGGTCGACAGCATGGTGCTGACGCCCTCGAACAGCAAGCTCATCGTCGCGGGGCGGTTCGGGACCGTCAACAACGTCTCCCAGCGTGGTCTTGCAGCGCTCGATCCCAACGACGGCTCGATCGTCCCGTGGGCCATCACCTCGACCGTGAAGAACGGCGTGGCCGTCGGCGCCACGGGCGCCGGCAAGGCGGGCATCTGGGAGCTCGAGGCAGACGGCAACGCCGTCTACGGCACCGGATGGGTCTACGCGAACGCGACGATCGGCAACCTCGAGGGGCTCTTCTCCGCGGCGCCGGAGACCGGCGACATCCGCTGGATCGCCGACTGCCATGGCGACCACTACGGCGTGTACTCCGACGGCACGAACGTGTACTCGACCGGTCACGAGCACTCCTGCGAGTCGGCCAACGGCATGCCCCAGCTCACCCCGGCCCCGGGCAACATGCGCAACGCCTCGGTGATGACGGCGGCGCCGAAGGGAACGCTGCTGCGCTCGGCGAACGTCAACGCGACATACGCCGACTGGAGCGGCTATCCGGCGCCGGCGTTCGTCAACTGGTACCCGGACTGGATCACCGGCGGCACCGACGGCGGCCAGGCGGGCTGGACCGCGACGGGCGCGGGCGACTACCTGCTGATCGGCGGGGAGCAGGCGTACGTCAACGGCCAGCGCTCCCAGGGCATCAGCCGGTTCTCACGCAATCCCTCGACCGGGAAGAACTCCGGGCCCAGGCTGTCGGACCCGGACTGGATGCCCGTCGCCTCGTCGACGACGAGTGGCAAGGTGCGGGTCTCGATTCCGGCCAACTGGGATCGCGACGACCTCAACCTGACCTACCAATTGATCCGCAACGGCGGCGGACAGCCCGTGGCGACCACCACGGCGCAGTCGACGTACTGGAGTCAGCCGCAGGTCGTCCTGACCGACACCGTGCCCGCCGGCTCCACTCCGAGCTATCGGGTCGTCGCCAGGGACGGCGACGGGAACACCGCGGACAGCGGGACCGTCTCGACCACCGTGTCGGGCACGCCCGGTTCGGACTACGCCGAAACGGTGCTGGATGACGGCGCCTCGCTGTACTGGAGGCTGGGCGGCACTGCCGCGCAGGGAGGGAACGACCTCGTCGGGAACAACGACGCGGTCATCCGGTCGGGCGTGACCTCGGTCTCGGGCGGCGCACTGCCCTCGGAGCCCGGGCCGTCGTGGAACTTCAACGGGTCGTCGACGACCGGGTTCGCCAACACGACGAGCCAGATGATCGTCCGTCAGCAGTACACGCTGGAGCTCTGGTTCAAGACCACCACGACGCTCGGCGGGAAGCTGGTCGGCTACGGCTCCTCGGCGACAGGCACCTCCAACAGCTACGACCGTCACGTGTACATGCTGAACGACGGACGCCTCTCATTCGGCACCTACCCGGGAATCGCCCGGACGGTGACCAGCCCGGCGTCCTATCGTGACGGCGCATGGCACCACATGGTGGCGTCGCAGGGCTGGGACGGCATGAAGTTGTACGTGGACGGCCAACTGGTCGACTCCCGTGGCGACGTCGTCGCGCAGACCTACACCGCCTACTGGCGGATCGGCGGTGACAACCTCGCGAACTGGCCGAACCGGCCGTCACGGGACTACTTCACCGGCCAGCTCGACGAGTTCGCCGTGTACAACCGCGTGCTGACGGCCTCGGAGGTGTCGGAGCACTACCTGAAGGGCACCGGCGTCGCCGCGCCTACGGCTGCGTTCACCTTCACGACCGACGACCTCGATCTCTCGGTGAACGGGTCGACCTCCTCGGCGCCGCCCGGACGCACGATCACGTCGTACAGCTGGAACTGGGGCGACGCGACCCCGGCCGGGAACGGCGCCACCGCGACGCACGCATATGCGAACGGCGGCACCTACACGGTCACGCTCACCGTCACGGACAGCCTCGGCCTCACCTCGTCGACCTCGAAGAGTGTCACGGTGACGCCGCCGCATGCGAACCCGACGGCGGCGTTCGGAACGCAGGTCAGCGGGCTGTCGGTCGGCTTCGACGGAACGACATCGACAGCGGCGGATGGCGCGACCATCACTTCGTACGCGTGGGATTTCGATGACGGCGACACCTCGACGCAGCCGGCGCCGACCCATCTCTACGACGCCGCCGGAACGTACGACGTGACCCTGACCGTGGTCGACAGCCTCGGGGCATCCGACTCGGTCACCCAGCCGGTCACCGTCGCCGCCGCGACCACGCTCGCGGCCGACGAGTTCCAGCGCACCTCGGCCACCGGCTGGGGAACCGCCGATGTCGGCGGCACCTGGAGCACCGTGTCCGGATCCTCGGTGAACGGGAGTGCCGGGTTGCTGAGCGTCATGAACAGCCAGACGCGCGCCACGACGCTCTCGGGGACCCTGCCCGCGGACACCGATGCGCGGCTCAGCGTCTCGATCGACAAGGTCGCCGACGGCGGCGGCGCACACGTCAATGTCGCACCCCGCAAGACTGCGGGTGGAGAGTACCGCGCGAAGCTGCGGTTCGCTGCGACGGGTGTCGTGAACGTCAGCGTCGCGCGCCTGGTCGGCACCACCGAGACGCTGCTGTCCAACCGAGTGCTCACCGGGTACACGCACACCGCGGGCGCCACACTCGACGTGCGGGTACGCACGGTGAGCACGGGAGGCTCGACGACGGTGCAGGTGAAGGTCTGGGCGCAAGGACAGCCCGAGCCCGTCGACTGGTTCGTGACGTCGACGGACAGCACCGCCGGCCTGCAGGGGACCGGCCAGTTCGCCCTCACCACCTACGTGTCGGGCACCGCGACCAACGCGCCCATCGGGATCGGCTTCGACCATCTGAGCGTGGTCGCGCCGAACTGAGCCGAACTGAGATGAGACGACCAGATGAGCGGTCAGCTCGGGAGGGAGAGCGATTCCAGCGCGGGGCGGATCGGAGACATGGCGGCCCGCCCGCGCTCCATCGTCCGGCGAGCCGACTGCGCGAGTGACGGATCGCCGAGCCACTCGAGCACTCGCTCCGCCGTCTCGCTGCCGGACGCCTCGGGCGGCACCGAGTACGGCCATCCGATCGCATCGAAGAGCGGAGCGAACTTGCGGGAGTACGCCATCGCGATGGCGGGGACACCGGTCGAGAGGGCATTCAGGCACGCGTGCATCCGCGAGCCGACCAGGACGCTCGAGGCCGCGATGATCGCCCGGGCATCGTCGAGGTCCCGCGGTGCCACGACCTCGAGGTCCGAGCCGAACTCCGAGGTGAGCGCGTCGACGGCGGGTACGTCGTTGTCGCGGTCGTGGGAGTCGAGCACGTGCGGCATCACGGCGACCGACCGGGATCGGGCGAGGAGCATCCGGATGATCGCGGTCACCGCGTCCCGGTACGCACGTGCGTCGAGGTGGGGATTCTCCTGCCAGAGCAGGCCCGAGACGTTGACGATCACGTCCCGCGGCGGGGCGAGCCGCGCGGGCGGCGCGATGGCGAATGCCAGATCGCTCGTGACGGCGTCGACCGGACGACCGAGCGACGCTGCCGCCCGGCCGCTGACCGGGTCTCGCGCGAAGACGAGCGCCGACCGGCGCAGCGAGCGCCGCGCGAGCATGCGACCGGTTGCCGTCGCGAAGGGGCCGATCGTCTGCGGGGACATCACGACGGGCCGGCCTGCCTGCACTGCGAACTCGTGGACTCCGGACATCACGGAGTGCCGATGCGACCCGTAGATGTCCGAGAAGCTGTCGCCCGAGCGGGTGTCCCAGACCAGGTCGAAGCCCTCGAGCCAGCGCTTCATGCCGAGTCGTCCGGTCGCGCGCTCCCGGACGAGCGACCGCACGCGGCCCCACGGGACCTCCGGCGGACGAGAGGTGAAATCGGCGAACTCGACCTCCGCGTCCGCCCACACCGTGCGGATCAGGTCTCGGCTGCCTCGGGCCAGCGCCCGAACGCCGAGGTTCGGGGAGCGTTCATCGGCCCACAACACGAGTACGCGCACTTCGGTCTCCATCCGGACGCGGCGCCGGCGTCGACTCCGATCCTATGGACCGCGTCGAGGGATCGGCTAGGGACAGGGAGGCGATCGTCGTGACTGCGGGCCTCGACCTGCGGACAGTGCTGCTGCTGCTGCTCGCGGTGGGCGCCGCCGTCGCCTCCTGGTACGTTGCGCGGTCGGCACCGAGACTCGTCGTCGCCGCGTGGACCGCTGTCTGCTTCACCGTGCCCATCTGGGTGGGCGTGCAGGCAGGGGTCTATTGGTCCGCACTGACGGCTGTCACGGTCGTCGCGCTCGCCGCGTGGTCCACCTCGGGACTCACCTTCTCGTACGTCGACCTGCTGGTGGTGGGATTCGTGCTGCTGGTTCTCGCCGCGTACGTCGTGGGGGGGTCCACCTGGGGGCATGTCCTCATCGTGCTGGTCGGATGGCTCGTTCCGTACGCCTGGGGACGCGTCGTGCTCGCGCGTGTCGATCCCGGATGGCTGTACTCCTGCATCGCGATAGCGGCGACCGCCGCGGCCGTGCTCGGCATCATCGAGTTCGCCACCGGCTTCAACCCGTTCGTCGCGATCCCCGTGCCGAACAGCGCGTGGACCACCTGGCACGAGCTCCAGCCGAGGGGCGGATTCATCCGTGCCGAGGGGGCATTCGGCCACTCCATCGCGTTCTCCTGCGCACTGGCCACGGGTTCGGTCTTCGTCATCGTGAGCCGGTGGCCGGTCTGGGTGCGTCTCGTGTGCATCTCGGCCATCATCACCGCGGTGGGCGTGAGCTTCAGCCGGATCGGAATGATCACGATGGCGCTCACGCTCGTGCTCGCCACCCTCCTGCTCGGTCGCTGGATCAACCGGACGATGCGGGTCGGCCTCGTCGGGCTGCTGCTCGCCGCCGCCGCGATCGCGCTGCCCCTTCTCGGTGACGTGTTCACTGCGGCGGGCGAGGAGGCCGGCGGCAGCGCGGAGTACCGTTCCGATCTCGCGCTGCTGCTCGGGGACATGCGCGCAGTCGGCATCACGACGAGCTGGACGGTGCTCCCGACGGGCGAGACGTACTACGGGTCCTTCCAGTCCATCGACAGCGAGCTCGTGCTGACCGGCCTGCGCTTCGGGCTCCTGCCGTTGGTCGCCCTCGTCGCGCTCGTCGTCACCTGCGTCCTCGGCCTGCTCCGCGGACGAGCCACGCCCGCCGCGGTCGCCGTCGCCGCGCAGATCCCGGCATTCGCGACGGTCGCGCTCATCACGCAGTACGGGTACCTCGTCTGGTTCCTCGCCGGCGTCGCGGCCACCTCGTATCAGGTCGAACGAGTCGACAGACTCCCCCAGCCCGGCCGTCACCGAGGTGCCATCGCAAGCGGAGCAATGAGAGAGCGAGTGTGAGAGCCGTGAGCCCGACGACGACGAACACCATGAGCCCGGCACGAGCACTCAGCGTGCTGCGCAAGCGCTGGTGGATCGTGCTCATCGCCACGGTTCTGGGTGGGCTCGGCGCATTCCTCCTCTCCAACACGCTGACTCCGATCTATCACTCCACCGCGTCTCTCTACTTCTCGCTGCGTACCGCGTCGAGCGGCTCCGACATCAACCAGGGTTCCGCGTACACGCAGGCGCAGATGCTGTCGTTCGCGAGGCTCGCGACCTCGTCGGTCGTGCTCGATCCGGTGGTTGACGAGCTCGATGGGGGGCTCAGCGCGAACCAGCTCCGCAGGATGATGAGCGTGACGATCCCGCAGAACACGGTGATCCTCGACATCCGGGTCGGGTCGACGGATCGCGAACGTGCGGCCCTCATCGCGAATGCCGTCTCGGACTCGCTCATCGCCGCCGTCGACGAGGTCGCGCCCGACACGGCCGAAGGCGATGCCACGGTGACGGCTCGATCGATCGATCCGGCGAACCCGGCAGTCTTCCAGACCTCCCCGAACAAGCAGCAGGATGCAGTGCTCGGCGCGATCATCGGTTTCCTCGCGGCATCCGTCGTGCTCGTCCTGGCGGCCGCTCTCGACACGCGAGTGCGATCGGAATCGTCGCTGAAGGCGATCACCGAGCTGCCGGTGCTCGGGGCGATCGAGCAGACCTCGTCGTCGGTGGATCCCAGGCCCGTGGTGATCCGGCAGCCCAACGGGAGCGCGGCGGAGGCTTTCCGACATGTGCGATCCGGGCTCAGGTTCGCCTCGGCGAGCCATCAGACACGCACGCTCGCCATCACGTCGTCGAGACCCGGCGAGGGGAAGACCCGGACCGCCGCGAACCTGGCGCTCGTCCTCGCCGAGACGGGAAGACGCGTGCTGCTCATCGACGCCGACCTTCGGAAGCCGAAGGTGGCCGACGCGTTCGGCATCATCGGAGCGGTCGGGCTCACCACGGTGCTGGTCGATGCCATCCCGCTGCGAAGCGCCGTGCAGCCGTGGCCGCGATCCGCGCTCGAGATCCTGCCCTCTGGGGCGGTGCCGCCGAATCCCGCCGAGCTCCTGGCGTCCGAGCGGATGAAGGAGCTCATCCAGGAGGTCGCCGAGGCATACGACCTCGTCGTGATCGACACCGCGCCCGTCCTCGTGGTCGCAGACGCGACCGTGATCGCCCAGCAGGTGGATTCGGTGCTGATCGTTTCCGACACCACGCGCGTGCGTCGCGCCCAGCTCGCCGCGACCATCGAGGCGCTCGAGCGGACCGGAGCGCACATCTCCGGTGTCGTGCTCAACCGCGTGAAGCCGCGCCCGCACGACGACTACTACTACGTGCGTGACGAAGGCGGTGACGCCCCCGGTTCCGGCACGCAGTCCCCGGTGCGCCATGCCAAGGCGAGCAGTGACTGGCCAGCACACCCGAGGGAGACCCTTGAACCGAAATGAGGGGCTCGTCGTCGCCGTCACGGGCGGCTACCACGGGCTCGGGAATCGCATGCGAGTCGTCCTCGGCGCCCAGGCGCTCGCGAGGTACGAGGGGCGAGCGTTCGCATACGTCTGGCCGACGGGGCGTGGATTCGGGGCGCGGCTCGACGAGCTCTGGGAGTTCCGAGCGCGACGATGGACGACGATCCGCTCGCGGATGCTCGCGTCCGCGTACCCGTATCGGGATGCGCGCCTCGAGTGGATCGACGACGCTGCGCGGCGCGAACGCGTGTGGCAGATCCGTACCCCGCACGCCCTCACCCTGCCGCCCGGCGCTCCCTCGTGGCACGCGGCGCTCCGAGCGCTCCAGCCTGTGGAGGGAATCCGGCGCACGATCCTGGAGCTCGCCGCGGCATCCGCTGATCGTCCCTACCTCGGCGTCATGATCCGAGCGCATTCGGTCGCGCACGATGCGACGCTGCGGGAGTCACCGGTGGAGTGGTACCTCTCGAGGATCGACGAGATCCGCTCGGAACGGCCGGAGCTCGGACTCTACGTCGCGGCCGACACGGATGCCGCATTCGTGCAGGTCGCCCGCCGGTTCCCCGATTGCCTGGGACAGACCGACAAGGGCGCCTACAACAGTCGTCCGGCGCTTCAGGCCGCCGTCGCCGACCTGTACCTGCTCGCAGGCTCGTGCCACATCCTCGGACCGCACTACTCGAGCTTCCCCGAACTGGCCCGTTTCCTGTCGGGCGACGCCGTCGCCCTCGAGACCTCGACATCGGCGCCGGAGACGCGCTTCGAGGTGCAGGGCGAGCCCACAGCCGGAACGCCATTGCGGCCCGAGCTTCGGAGCCCGGGCCGCAATTGACGCGTGCCGCTGCTGCGGCCTCGGTTACTTGAGGACGGTGCGAACGACGGGCTGGCCCGTCGATTCCCAGATATTGCCCGACTGCTGAGGTGCGTTCATGTCGGGTGCGAGGATGCCGCACCCGGCGAACTGGCGGTCGGGGCCGAACTCGTTGTCCGTCACCGAGAAGTTGCCGATCGGAGCCGGCGTCCGTGCGATGTTCACGGTGCAGCCGCCGTCGTTGAAGTAGTTCTCGGAGATCCGGATGTTTCCGAGCTGCGCCTTGCTGGTGTTCTGGGTGATCTGGATCGCCGCGTTGTGCGCGCCTCCCATGCGGTTGCCGGTGATCGAGATGTCGTTCCCGGCCTCGATCTGGATCGAGTCGCTGTGGCTCGGCGTGCCGTTCCACAGCGGGTCCTGCTCGTAGTGATCGTTGTCGTGCAGCCACGAGTCCCGGATCTCGACGTCGCCGCCGATCACGCGGATGGGGTCGACCACATTCGAGATGTCGACCCGGATCGCGGTGAACGCGCTGGCGAAGATGCCGTTGTTGTACGGCGACGGCACCGCGGCGGTGATCTCCGAGTCGATGATCGTGAACGGCAGTCCCGAGTTCACGTTGGAGACGAGGCCGACGTGGTTGTCGACCGCGCGGCCGAGGATGCGGGAGTTCTTGATCACCACGTCGGACGCCTTGATGATCAGGAGACCGTGCACCTCGACGCCGTCGATGACGGCGCCCGGGGTGGTCACCGTGAGGTCGCCCTGATGCACCGTGAGCTTCGTGCCTTCGGGAACGCCGGTCGTCTCGGCGCTCGGGTACTCACCCGGAGCCGGAGCGGGGTTCGACGGTGCAGGCTCGGGCGTGGGCTCCGGGTGAGTACCCGAGCGC
>Ga0247819_10000999_pt1 | contig 15739 bp, 17 predicted proteins | sample 13C_Xylose_Day6_FD_193428 | JGI IMG/M metagenome (GOLD analysis project Ga0247819, IMG submission 193428) | Soil microbial communities from agricultural site in Penn Yan, New York, United States - 13C_Xylose_Day6 | ecosystem: Environmental > Terrestrial > Soil > Agricultural land | place: USA...
GTATCTGCCACACCGACGACTTCACGCTTTCCGGCGCCGACCCCGAAGGTCTGTTCCCGGCGATCCTCGGCCATGAGGGTGCCGGCGTCGTCGTTGATGTCGGCCCGGGCGTGACCTCGGTCAAGAAGGGCGACCATGTCATCCCGCTCTATACGCCGGAATGCCGGACCTGCCCGTCGTGTCTGTCGCGCAAGACCAACCTGTGCACGGCGATCCGCTCGACCCAGGGCCAGGGCCTGATGCCGGATGGCACCTCGCGCTTTTCGATCGGCAAGGACAAGATCCATCACTATATGGGCTGCTCCACCTTTGCCAATTACACCGTGCTGCCGGAGATCGCGCTGGCCAAGGTCAACCCCGACGCGCCGTTCGACAAGATCTGCTATATCGGCTGCGGCGTCACCACCGGCATCGGCGCGGTGATCAACACGGCCAAGGTCGAGATCGGCGCGACCGCGATCGTCTTCGGCCTCGGCGGCATCGGCCTCAATGTCATCCAGGGCCTGCGGCTTGCCGGCGCCGACATGATCATCGGCGTCGATCTCAACAACGACAAGAAGGCCTGGGGCGAACGCTTTGGCATGACCCACTTCGTCAATCCGAAGGAGGTTGGCGACGACATCGTGCCTTACCTCGTCAACATGACGAAGCGCGGGGCCGACCAGATCGGCGGCGCCGATTATACCTTCGATTGCACCGGCAACACCAAGGTGATGCGCCAGGCGCTCGAAGCCTCGCATCGCGGCTGGGGCAAGTCGGTGGTCATCGGCGTTGCCGGTGCCGGCCAGGAAATCTCCACCCGTCCGTTCCAGCTCGTCACCGGTCGCAGCTGGATGGGCACCGCCTTTGGCGGCGCCCGCGGCCGCACCGACGTGCCGAAGATTGTCGACTGGTACATGGAAGGCAAGATCGAGATCGATCCGATGATCACCCACACGATGCCGCTCGAAGACATCAACAAGGGCTTCGAGCTGATGCACTCCGGCGAGAGCATCCGCAGCGTGGTTCTCTACTAAGCTTAAAATCCGATTCAGGAAAGCGCCGGAATCGATTGTATTCCGGCGCTTTTTCGGTCCATTTGAGAAACGGATTCAGGATGATCTATGTCGATGCCGATGCCTGCCCGGTGAAGGCGGAAGTGCTGAAGGTGGCCGAGCGCCATGGCTTCAAGGTGACCTTCGTCGCCAACTCGGGCCTGCGACCGTCGCGCGACCCGATGGTCCACAACGTCATCGTGTCGGCAAGCTTCGACGCCGCCGACGACTGGATCGCCGAACGCGCGCATGAGGGCGATATCGTCGTGACTGCCGACGTGCCGCTTGCGGTTCGTTGCGTGGCCGCCGGCGCATTCGTCACCGGCCCGTCCGGGCGCGTCTTCGACAAGAGCAATATCGGCATGGCGTCTGCCATGCGCGACCTTGGCCAACACCTGCGCGAGACCGGCGAAAGCAAGGGCTACAATGCCGCCTTCACGCAACGCGACCGTTCGACCTTCCTCGAGACACTTGACCGACTCGCGCGCCAGACGAAAAAGTGAGGCGCGGCGTCAATCCGCAAGGGATCGCAGGGGCACTCCGATGACAGCGACGACAAGGCTCAGGCACTGGCCGTTCTACACCGCGCTCCCCTGTGCTCTTGCCAGCCTGCCCGTCATGTGGTTTGCCGCGCCGCGCTATAGTTTCGAAGTCTCAGCCGTCACTTTTTTCTGCGTCTACCTGATCATGAGCGCCCGGCGGCTGCGGATGATGACGGGCAAGCATCTCAAGACGCATGCGAGAAACACCGACGAACCCGAAGCGGTGATTTTCCTGGTCACTTTCGCAGCGGCCGCCACGGCGCTGGTCTCGCTGTTCTTCGCGTTGAACGGCGAAAGTAAGGGGCCAACGCTCGAACTGGCGCTAGCCTTTGCCTCGGTCGTTCTCGGCTGGGCGACCATCCACGTGATGGCGGCCATGCACTATGCCCATGTCTATTGGGTGCCTGACGACGGCGCGCAAACCCCTGCCCCGCAGCGCGGCCTCGATTTTCCCGAGACGCCGGAACCCGGCGGCTATGATTTCCTCTATTTTTCCTTCGTGATCGGCATGACCGCCCAGACTTCGGACGTCGCCATCACCACCACGGCGATGCGGCGCATCAACCTGATGCACGCCATCGTCTCCTTCTTCTTCAACACCGTGCTTGTCGCCGCTGCGGTCAACGCGGCCGTGCAACTCGCCGGCTGATCCCACGATATCCAAGGAGCATTTGATGAAAGTCCTTTCTCAGAACACCGCATTTGGCGGCATGCAGGGCGTCTTCTCGCACGAATCCGCGGCCTGCAAGGGCGAGATGACGTTTGCTGTCTTCGTCCCGCCACAGGCGATCAAGGAGCCGCGGCCGGTGCTCTGGTATCTCTCGGGCCTCACCTGCACCCATGCCAACGTGATGGAAAAGGGTGAGTACCGCCGTATGGCAGCCGAGCTCGGGCTGATCGTCGTCTGCCCCGACACCAGCCCGCGCGGCACGGAAGTTCCCGACGAACTCACCAACTGGCAGATGGGCAAGGGCGCAGGCTTCTACCTCGATGCCACGCAAACACCGTGGTCCGAGCACTATCAGATGTACAGCTACATCACCGAGGAGCTGCCGGCCTTCGTCAGCCAGCATTTTCGCATCGATATGAGCCGGCAGGGCATTTTCGGCCATTCGATGGGCGGTCACGGTGCAATGACCATCGCGCTCAAGCATCCGGACCGTTTCCGCAGCTGCTCGGCCTTTGCGCCGATCGTCGAGCCGTCGACGGCCGACTGGTCCATCGGCGCCTTCGAGAAATACCTCGGCGAGGACAGGGCCGCCTGGCGGCAATACGATGCCTGCGCGCTGGTCAAGGATGGTGCCCGCTTCCCGGAGTTCCTGATCGACCAGGGCAAGGCGGACAGTTTCCTCGACAACGGCCTGCGGCCATGGCTCTTCGAGGAAGCGATCAAGGGAACCGGCATCGACCTGACGCTGCGCATGCATGAGCGCTACGATCACTCCTATTACTTCATCTCGACCTTCATGGGCGATCATCTGAAGTGGCACGCCGAGCGGCTGGCCTGATCCCAGTGAAACGGCCGGAGGCTGCGATGTCCCAACTTCTTCTCGTCGGTGCCGGCGGCGCCATCGGATCGATGGCCCGCTATCTTGTCGGCCTTTGGACGGTTCAACGATGGGGCCCGGCCCTTCCATGGGGAACGCTCATGGTCAACGTCACCGGCTCGTTCCTGATCGGCTTGCTTGCGGAGCTGATCATGCGCAAGTTCGGCGCTTCGCCGGAGATGCGACTGTTCCTGATCACCGGCGTGCTGGGCGGTTACACCACCTTTTCGGCTTTTTCACTGGACGCCATTATGCTGCTCGAGCGTGGCGATGCTGCACTCGCGCTCGGCTACATCGCCGCCAGCATCGTGCTTTCGATACTGGCGGTGTTTGCCGGGCTGGCCCTGATGCGCGCAATGGTCTAAAGGCTGCCTCTAAAGAACAGGAAGCAGGTTCGCTGAGATGGCAGGCATAGAACACAAGCAGGTGGACGGCGACGAGGCAGGCATGCGCCTCGATCGCTGGTTCAAGGTGCATTTCCCCGGACTGGGTTTCGGTCCGCTGCAGAAGCTGCTGCGCTCGGGCCAGATCCGTGTCGACGGCGGCCGCGTCAAATCCGACACGCGCCTGCAGACGGGCCAGACGGTCCGCATCCCTCCGCTTAACGTCGACGCCAAGGAGATAAAGACTGGCCCGATCGCCGGACGCGACCTTCGCCACTCGCCCGACGGGGAATTGCTGTCGCGCATGGTGCTGCACGAGGACGCGAAGGTTATCGTGCTGAACAAGCCGGCTGGGCTTGCGGTACAGGGCGGCTCCGGCGTCAACCGACACATCGACAAGATGCTCGAGGCATGGACCAACCAGCGTGGCGAAAAACCCCGTCTGGTTCATCGCCTCGACCGCGACACCTCCGGCGTTCTGGTGATTGCCCGCACGCGTGGCGCCGCGCAGAAGCTGACGGCTGCCTTCCGCGAGCGCGACACCAAGAAGACCTATTGGGCACTGGTGAAGGGCGTCCCGCGCAAGCGCGAGGACCGCATCTCGACCTGGCTGGTCAAGGAACAGACGCCGGACGGCGACCGCATGCGCATCGCCAAGCACGGTGAAGATGGCGCCGACCACGCCATTTCCTACTACCGTGTGCGCGAGCAGGCAGCACAGAACCTCGCCTGGCTGGAGATGGAGCCCTATACCGGCCGTACCCATCAGCTACGCGTGCATGCGCTGCACATCGGCCATCCGATCCTCGGCGACCCGAAGTATTTCGACGCCGATTTCAACTGGAGCCTGCCCGGCGGCATGCAGAACCGGCTGCACCTGCACGCACGCCATATCGATATCCCGCACCCGGATGGCGGTCGCCTGCGGGTGACTGCGCCGCTGCCGCCGCACATGGTCCAGAGCTGGAACCTGCTAGGCTTCGAAGAGAACGAGCCCGGCGAGGACGACTGATGAAACTGGCGCTTTTCGATTGCGATGGCACGCTGGTCGACAGCGGCGGTCTGATCCACGAAGTGATGGCACGGACCTTCGAAGCCTTCGAACTCGATCGACCCGAACTTTCCGCGACCAAGGGCATCATCGGCCTGACCCTTGACATCGCCATTGCTCGCCTGCTCGGACACGAGCATGTCGACGACCAGGCGCTGGCAATGACGGCCCATTACAAGGCGATTTTTGCCGGCGTGCGCGGCGAATCCGGATTTCAGGAGCTGCTGTTTCCCGGCATCGCGGAGATGATGCAGACGCTGTCCGGCCGCGACGAGCTGCTGATTGGCGCGGTCACCGGCAAATCGCGCCGCGGTCTGACGCATATCGCCGAGACCCACGGCTTCGACCGGATATTCTTCGTCTCGCGCACGGCCGACGACTGCCCTTCAAAGCCGCATCCAGCAATGGTCTCGGAATGCTGCTCGGAAGCCGGGATTGATCCGAGCGATACTGTCGTCATCGGCGATGCGATTTATGATATGCAGATGGCGAAGGCCGCCGGCGCCGCCGCCATCGGTGTTGCGTGGGGTTATGCCGACGTACCGGATCTCGTCGAGGCGGGGGCCGACTACATTGCACGGACGCCGGCCGACATCATGGAGTGGATGGAACACTATCATGCCTGATATTCGCGATGAACTCAGCGGTGCGTTGAGCCACGAGGACCCGGTCCGGCGCGCACAGATCCAGATGCTGAAGCCGCTGCCCAAGCGCTTCTACAAGGACGTCAGCATCGGCACTTCGGAAGACGGCGGCCACAGCGTGCTGCTTGACGGCCGACCGGTGCGCACGCCGGCGAAAAATCTGCTTGCGGTCCCGACCCTGAAGCTTGCCGAAATGCTGGCAGCCGAATGGGATGCGCAGGTCGAGGTCATCGACCCCGCCAAGATGCCGGTCACCCGGATCGCCAACACGGCGCTCGACGGTGTGGCGAAGGACCAGCGCTCGGTTTTCGAGGACATCTTACGTTTCGCTGGAACCGACTTGCTCTGCTACCGCGCGTCCAGCCCGGAAGGGCTCGTCGGACGGCAGAACGCCGTCTGGAACCCGGTGCTCGAATGGGCTGCGCAGTCGCTCGGCGCCCGCTTCATTCTGGCCGAGGGCGTCATCCACCAGGAACAGCCCGGTGAGGCAATCACCGCCTATGCAGAGGGCCTGCGCGCCTTTGCGACGCCGCTCGGCCTGACCTGCGTGCATACGATCACCACCTTGACCGGCTCGGCGCTGCTCGCGGTTGCGTTCGCGTCCGGCCGGCTGACCGCCGAACAGGCTTGGATTGCAGCCCATGTCGATGAGGACTGGCAGATCGAGCATTGGGGCACAGACGAGGAAGCGTTCAAGCGCCGCGAGGGCCGCTGGCAGGAGATGCAGGCGGCGACTGCCGTCCTCGACGCGCTGCGATAGCGGCGCGCCGGAACAGGCTGCGAAAGTCAGCTGCCCTTGCGAGAGATCTCTGACGTTGCGTTAGGCAGAAAGCTTCAGCCCGGCAATACCGGCAACGATCAGCGTGATGCAACCGAGGCGGACGAACGTCGCCGGCTCGGCAAAGAGGAAAATGCCGAGAATGACGGTACCGACCGTGCCGATGCCGGTCCAGACGGCATAGGCCGTGCCGAGCGGCAGCGTTCGGACCGCCAGACCAAGCAAGGCGATGCTAAGGATCATCGAACCGACGGTCAGGACCGTCGGCGTCAGCCGCGTGAAACCGTCGGTGTATTTGAGACCGATTGCCCAGCCGATTTCGAGGATACCGGCAAGCAGGAGGATTAACCAGGCCATTTCAAACTCCTAGAGTATGGAGCGAGGCCGTCCCCGCGGATGTTCGGTATCGAAAGTCTCAAAACCGTGCAGCCGTCTGCAACGCGGGTTCTATCTCACGGTTTTCTGACGGCAGCAAGATATGCCCGGGCAAATCAGCCCTGCACGCCCGGCAAGGCTTAAGCATTTCCAGCAAAAAGTGCGAAGCGGTTTCCCGCCAGGAAATGCGTCGCAACAGAGAGATGGAGTCAGCTCCGCTCACGCCGCAGCTTTGCCCACCATTCCAGCCGCTTGCGGATCTCTCGCTCGAAGCCGCGTTCCGGCGGGTCATAGAAGGTCTTGCGTCCCATCTTTTCCGGGAAATAGTCCTGGCCCGAAAACGCATCGGGCTCATCGTGGTCGTAACGATAGCCGTCGCCGTAGCCCTCGCCCTTCATCAACTTGGTCGGCGCGTTCAGAATATGCTTCGGCGGCAGAAGCGAACCGTTTTCCTTGGCCGCCCGCATGGCCGCTTTGTAAGCCATGTAGACACCATTCGATTTCGGTGCGGTCGCGAGATAGACGCAGGCCTGGGCCAACGCCAGTTCTCCTTCCGGCGAACCGAGATAATCATACGCATCCTTGGCGGCATTGCAGATCGCCAGTGCCTGAGGATCGGCAAGGCCGATATCCTCCACCGCCATGCGGACGAGGCGCCGTCCGAGATAGAGCGGATCCTCGCCGGCATCGAACATTCGGCAGAGATAATAAAGTGCCGCATCCGGGTCGGAGCCGCGCACCGATTTGTGCAGGGCCGAAATCAGGTTGTAGTGACCGTCCTGCCCCTTGTCGTAGACCGGCGCTCGTCGCTGCACGATCCTCTGCAGCGCGTCGACATCGAAGATCTCGTCCGCCCGCGCGGCGCGCCAGACCTCCTCGGCCAGCGTGAGCGCCGCCCGGCCGTCGCCATCGGCCATCCGGATCAGGCTTGCCCGGGCGTCCTCATCCAGCGGAAGAGGTTTGCCTTCCGTCTCTTCGGCGCGCTTCAGCAATTCTCGCAGGCTCTCTTCTCCATGCGGCTTGAACGTCAGCACACGGGCGCGTGACAAGAGAGCGGCGTTGAGTTCGAAAGACGGATTTTCTGTCGTCGCCCCGACCAAGATGACCGTGCCGTCTTCCATGACGGGCAAGAAGCTGTCCTGCTGGGCACGGTTGAAACGATGAATCTCATCGACGAAGAGCAAGGTCTGGCGGCCCGACATCCGCCGGGCCCTTGCCGATTCGAAAACCTTCTTGAGGTCGGCGACACCGGAAAAGATCGCCGAGATCTGCTCGAAGGCAAGCCCCGCCTCGCCCGACAGCAGCCGGGCGACCGTCGTCTTGCCCGTTCCAGGCGGTCCCCAGAAGATCATCGATCCGAGCGAGCCCGATGCGATCATGCGCGTCAACACGCCATCCACGCCCGTCAGGTGTTCCTGGCCGGTGACTTCGGACAGCGTGCGCGGCCGCAGACGATCGGCAAGCGGTCTTGCCGAGGTCATTTCCGGCGGCTCGGAGGACGAGAAGAGATCGCTCATCGGAAGAACTGACGAATGATCTGGCCATCGCGCTCGATTTCGACGCGCCAGAAGGAGGCACCCTCGGCCATCACGCTCTCCAATGTCTTCGAACTGTCGATCGACGCGCCGTTGACGGAGCGGATAATATCCTTCGGCGCCAGTCCGATGCGCGCGGCGGGCGAGCCACGGTTGATCTCGGTAACGACGACACCCTGCAGCGAGGTCGACATGCGCAGTTCGTCGGCCAATCGGGGAGAGAGATTGGCTACGACCGCACCGGCAAACGGATTGCGGCCCTCGATGAGGCGCTCGTCGCGGGGCGACGTCTCCGGTGCACGGTCGAGCTTCAGGCTGACATCGTGCGGTTTGCCGTTTTCGGAAACGGTGACGCGGGCCTCGTGGCCAATACCGACCGTGGTCAGGCGGTAGCCGAGGGCATCGGGATGTTCCACGGCGATGCCGTTGACCGCTGTGATCACCTGCCCCGGCTTGATGCCAGCTGAGGCTGCGGGCCCGTCGGTGACGACGGCGGTGACAAGCGCGCCGCGAGCGCGATCAAGGCCAAGAGCTTCCGCGACTTCTGAGGTCACGGGCTCGAAGGACGCGCCGATGAACGGACGCACGAAGGAGCCATTGCCGCCCTCGGCGGAGGCGACAAACACCTTTACCAGATTGGCAGGGATGGCAAAGCCGACGCCGTTCGAGCCGCCGCCCTTGGAGAAAATCGCGGTATTGATGCCGATCAGCGCACCGTTCATGTCGATCAGGCCACCGCCGGAATTGCCGGGGTTGATGGCGGCGTCCGTCTGGATGAAGAAGCCGAAATCGCCCGACGAAATCTGATTGCGGGCGAGCGCGGAAACGATGCCGCTCGTCACCGTCTGCCCGACGCCGAAGGGATTGCCGATCGCCAGAACGATATCGCCGACCTCGACCGCATCGGAATCGCCGATCGGGATGATGTCGAACGGACCATCGGACTGGATCTTCAGGACCGCAAGATCGAGGCGGTCATCCTTGAGCACGATCTTGCAGGGATATTCGCGGCCATCGGCAAGCGCCACCTTGATATCGTCGGCGCCTTCTATGACGTGGTTATTGGTAACGACGATGCCGTTCTTGCCGACGATCACGCCGGATCCGAGCGACGACTGCTTCTCGCTGCGGTTCGGCATGCGCTGCCCGAAGAACTCTTCGAAGAAGGGATCGCCCGAGAAGACCGACCGGCGCTCGACCACGCGCTCGGCATAGACGTTGACGACCGCATTCGCCGTCTGCTTGACCAGAGGCGAGAAGGAAAGCTGCATCTCGGTGCGCGACTGGGGCACGACCTTCGCATCCTGGGCCATTGCCGGACAGGCGAGAGAGACAGCGAGAACGAGCGTCGCAAGCGCCCTTGAACCAAAGATCATATGAAGCCTTCTCCTATTCGTCGCGGCTACGTTCAGATAGGATTTCGCAGGAAAAAAGGCAAACGTCACTGCGAGATACGCAAAGTCGGCGCCATCACGTAGAACGCACGAAAACGTGGTTATCCGCCTCTTTCTCAGTGATCGAAACTCTGGTCAGTTTGAGCAGACAAGACCCACACGTTGAAAGCGGAAAAGATCATGCCGGCCTATCGTCCACCGAGAATCGCATCGTCCGAAATCACGCCGGAGAGCTGCTTTCTCTCGCGCCGCGCCTTTCTAGCGACGACGGCAGGTGGTTTGCTGATTGCAGGCACTGGCGTCGGTTCGGTCCAAGCGGCTGCACTCGCCGCACCCAAGGGCAGATACACCGTCGAGGAGGATCTGACGCCGGAGGCCGACGTCACCGGCTACAACAATTTTTATGAGTTCGGGACCGGCAAGGCCGATCCTGCGGCCAACTCGGATACCTTCAAACCGACCCCATGGACCGTGAAGGTCGATGGTCTTGTCGGCAAGCCGAAGGAATTCGGGTTGGAGGAGCTTCTGGCGCTTCCAATCGAGGAGCGTGTCTACCGGATGCGTTGCGTCGAAGCCTGGTCGATGGTCATTCCCTGGACCGGGTTCCCGCTCGCAGCCCTGCTCGACAAAGTCGAGCCACTCGGCAATGCGAAATATGTCTCATTCGAGACCGTGGTGCGCCCCGAGGAGATGCCCGGCCAATCAGGCTTCTTTCAGGCTTTGCCCTGGCCTTACCGCGAGGGTCTGCGCCTCGACGAGGCGCGCCATCCGCTCACCATTCTCTCGGTCGGCGTCTATGGCAAGACCCTGCCAAATCAGAACGGTGCGCCGATCCGACTGGTCACTCCTTGGAAGTATGGCTTCAAGGGTATCAAGTCGATCGTGCGAATCTCGTTGACGGAAACGCCGCCGCCTTCGACATGGAACCTGTCGGCACCCAATGAGTACGGCTTCTATGCGAATGTTAACCCGACCGTCGACCATCCACGCTGGAGCCAGGCGACCGAAAACAGGATCGGTGGCGGTGGTTTCTTCGGCGCCAACCGACGCGATACCCTGCCCTTCAATGGCTATGCGGAAGAAGTCGCCGGTCTCTATGCCGGCATGGACCTGAGAGCGAACTTCTAAGAATGCCCAAGCTGCCCGCCCTGCCGAAACGCTTTCACTCCGCGTCCGTCTGGGGATTGTACGGGCTGGGCCTCTGTCCGGCCCTTGCCGCCTTTTACCTCGGCGCCACCGGACGCCTGCCTGGAAACCCCGTCAAGGAATTCGAGCACCTGCTCGGCATCTGGGCGCTGCGCTTTCTGGTCGCCACGCTGGCGATCACCCCCATCCGCGATATCTTCGGCGTCAACTGGCTGCGCTACCGGCGCGCACTCGGGCTGCTGGCGTTCTACTATGTGGTGATGCACTTCCTGGCCTATTTCCTGCTCGACCAGGTCCTGAACATCCCCGCCATCATCGCCGACATCGCCCGGCGCCCGTTCATCACCATCGGAATGGCCGGGCTGCTGATGCTCATCCCCCTGGCGCTGACATCCAACAATTGGTCGATCCGTAGGCTCGGCAGCAAATGGAACCAGTTGCACAAGCTTGCCTATGTGATCGCCGCGGCGGGAGCGCTGCATTTCGCCATGTCAGTCAAGGTGGTCGGCCTCGAGCAGATGACCTATCTGGCTTTGGTCACCTTGCTCCTTTGCTGGCGCCTGGTGCGCAAGCCCTATCTGAAGCGTAAACGGCAGGTCGCCAACCGACCGATCCGGACAGCGGAAACAGAAAAAGCGGCCGGGTGACGAACACCCGGCCGCTTTCAATTCAGCTTACCTGAAAAGATCAGGCTGCTTCTGCGGCGTCAGCTTCAGCTGCGACGCGAGCGCGATCCTTCGCACCCTTTGCATCGGTGTCGCGGTCAACGAATTCGATGACGGCGAGAGCAGCGTTGTCGCCCTGGCGGAAACCAGCCTTCATGATACGCAGGTAGCCGCCGTTGCGGGTGGCGTAACGCGATGCGATCGTGTCGAACAGCTTCGAAACGACAGCGGCGTCGCGGATCTGCGAGATCGCCTGACGACGAGCATGCAGGTCGCCGCGCTTGCCGAGAGTGACGAGCTTTTCAACGATCGGGCGGATTTCCTTAGCCTTCGGCAGGGTCGTAACGATCTGCTCGTGCTCGATCAGCGAAGCTGCCATGTTGGCAAACATCGCCTTGCGGTGGCTGGCGGTTCTATTCAGCTTGCGGCCGGCTTTACCGTGGCGCATTGCTATTCTCCTTCACTTGCAGGCATCTGCCCGCAGTCTAATGGTTAGTATTGGTCTTCGTAACGCTTGGCGAGATCTTCGATGTTCTCAGGCGGCCAGGACGGCACTTCCATGCCGAGGTGCAGGCCCATGGAAGCGAGAACTTCCTTGATTTCGTTCAGCGACTTGCGACCAAAATTCGGCGTGCGGAGCATTTCTGCTTCGGTCTTCTGAATGAGGTCGCCGATGTAGACGATGTTGTCGTTCTTCAGGCAGTTGGCCGAACGGACGGAAAGTTCCAGTTCGTCGACCTTCTTGAGAAGCGCCGGGTTGAAGGCGAGCTCGGTGACTGCCTCTTCCTCTGCTTCCTTCTGCGGCTCGTCGAAGTTGACGAAAACCGACAGCTGGTCCTGAAGGATGCGGGCCGCAAACGCGATCGCATCTTCACCGGTGACGGAGCCGTCCGTCTCGATGGACATCGTCAGCTTGTCATAATCAAGAACCTGGCCTTCGCGGGTGTTTTCCACCTTGTACGAGACCTTCTTGACCGGCGAGTACAGGCTGTCGACCGGGATGAGGCCGATCGGAGCATCTTCCGAACGGTTACGGTCAGCCGGAACGTAGCCCTTGCCGTTGTTGACGGTGAACTCCATGCGGATTTCAGCGCCCTCGTCGAGGGTGCAGATCACATGGTTCGGGTTGAGGATTTCGATGTCGCCAACCGTCTGGATGTCACCGGCGGTTACAACGCCCGGACCCTGCTTGCGCACAACCATGCGCTTTGCGTCGTCGCCATCCATCTTGATGGCGATTTCCTTGATGTTGAGCACGATGTCCGTCACGTCTTCCCGAACGCCCGGGATAGAGGAGAACTCGTGCAGGACGCCGTCGATCTGCACCGCGGTAACAGCAGCACCGCGAAGCGACGACAGCAGCACGCGGCGAAGCGCGTTGCCGAGCGTCAGACCAAAGCCGCGTTCAAGCGGTTCCGCGACCAACGTTGCCTTGGTGCGGCCCGAGGAGATGAACTCCACCTTGTTCGGCTTGATCAGTTCCTGCCAATTTTTCTGGATCATGTTTTGTGCCTTCCGTTCGTTGTCACCATCCAATCGTGACAACCGAGCCCCGAAGTCCGGGAGCACGCCGAAGCGCCCTCACCGGCATTTTGAACGCAAATGATCAGACGCGGCGCTTCTTGCGCGGGCGGCAACCGTTGTGCGGGATCGGGGTCACATCGCGGATCGAGGTGATCATGAAGCCCGCAGCCTGCAGCGCGCGAAGAGCGGATTCACGGCCGGAACCCGGACCGCAAACTTCGACTTCCAGCGACTTCATGCCGTGTTCCTGAGCCTTCTTGGCGCAGTCTTCAGCGGCGATCTGTGCGGCAAACGGGGTCGACTTACGCGAACCCTTGAACCCCTTGGCACCGGCAGACGACCAGGCAATCGCGTTGCCCTGTGCGTCGGTGATGGTGATCATGGTGTTGTTGAACGACGAATTGACGTGCGCGACGCCAGACGTGATGTTCTTGCGTTCGCGACGGCGAACGCGGGTGGCTTCCTTGGCCATAGGATCCCTTTCTTAGATCTCTGCACCGCCGTAATTCCAGCGGCTCCACCGGGAAAGGAATTTTCGTCCCCTGCCCTGCTTCTTCAGTTTCATCCAGGACCGGTGGAACCGGCCCTGCAGGCATTTCGCAAAACCGGTTAGGCAATGCGACGGTCGGGCAACGCCCTTCCCAAACTGCAAAAGGAGGCCGGCGCGTGCGCCAGCCTCCCAATCTCCCTATTCGGGAAATTACTTCTTCTTACCGGCGATCGCCTTTGCCGGACCCTTGCGGGTGCGGGCATTGGTGTGGGTACGCTGACCGCGCACCGGCAGGCTGCGGCGATGACGCAGGCCGCGGTAGCAGCCCAGGTCCATCAGACGCTTGATGTTCATCGACGTGTCGCGACGCAGGTCACCTTCAACCTGGTAGTCGCGGTCGATCGTTTCGCGGATCTGAAGAACTTCAGCGTCCGTCAACTGATGCACGCGGCGATCAGCCGGAATACCGACCTTCTCGACGATTTCCTGTGCGAATTTCGGTCCGATCCCGTGAATGTAGGTCAGCGCGATAACAACGCGCTTTGCCGTCGGGATGTTGACGCCAGCGATACGTGCCACGTCTATTCTCCTTGCGTTCCAGTTGCCATCCGGCAATAGGTGCTTCGTTACGCGACCTCAAGAGCCGCACGTTGATTGAGGTTCGAGACACGTCAAAACCGACCGTACCCGGACTTCGTTTCGTTGAAGACCGCGCCGATCGCTCCCATGTCGCGAGTTGGCGCTGTCTTTGGCGGAATCAGCCGGAAAAGTCAACTCCCCGGCGGTTCCTTTTCGGCAAAGACCCAGGGTCTAGGCCAGAATCTTCTCGATCTGTGCAGTCACGGCGTCTACATCGGCCATGCCGTCGACCGTCTTAAGCTCACCGGTGCCGGCATAGTGCTCCGACAAAGGTGCGGTCTTTTCCCGATATTCCGTCAGCCGACGCTTGAAGGCTTCCGGATTATCGTCCGATCTGACCGAGCCGCCCGCAGCGATAGTTTCCGCTACGCGATTCTCCATACGCTTTACAAGCGCCGTCTCGTCGACCTTGAGCTCGATCACGGCATCGAGCTTCAAGCCCTTGCCTTTAAGCATCTGGCCGAGAGCGACCGCCTGCGGGACCGTGCGCGGATATCCGTCGAGGATAAAGCCGTTGGCACAATCCGGGGCGTCGATCCGGTCCGACACGATCTCGTTGACGATCGCATCAGAAACGAGCTGTCCGGCGTCCATAACAGCCTTGGCGCGCTTGCCGACGTCGGTCGCCTGGGCGACGGCCGCCCGCAGCATGTCACCTGTGGAAAGCTGCGGAATACCGTACCTCTCCGTCAGAAGCTTGGCTTGTGTCCCCTTGCCAGCTCCGGGCGGTCCCAAAAAAATCAGTCTCATCGTCCCCTCTTTCCTCCGCGCAGCTTCGACTTCTTGATCAGCCCCTCATACTGCTGAGCGATGAGGTGACCCTGGATCTGTGCTACCGTATCAAGGGTAACGCTGACAACAATCAAAAGCGACGTACCACCAAGGTAGAACGGCACGCCAGTCTGGGCGATGAGGATTTCGGGCAGGATACAGACGAAGATCAGGTAGATCGCTCCAAGCACGGTGATGCGCGTCAGAACGTAGTCGATGTATTCAGCCGTACGCTCGCCCGGGCGGATGCCCGGAATGAAGCCGCCATGCTTCTTCAGATTGTCGGCTGTGTCCTTCGGATTGAAGACGATGGCCGTGTAGAAGAAGGCGAAGAACGCAATCATGCCGCCGTAGAGCACCATGTAGAGCGGCTGGCCGTGACCGAGCGCGCTGACGATAGATGTGGCCCAGCCGGGCAACGCCGCGGTGTTGGCAAAACCAGCAAGCGTCGCCGGCAGCAGCAGCAGCGACGATGCGAAGATCGCCGGGATAACACCCGCAGTGTTGAGCTTCAGCGGCAAGTGCGACGTGTCGCCCTGGAACATGCGGTTGCCGACCTGGCGCTTCGGATACTGGATCAGAAGACGACGCTGGGCGCGTTCGACGAAGACGATGAGCGCGATGACGGCAACGACCATGACGATGATCGCCAGGATCAACGGGGTCGAAAGCGCACCGGTGCGGCCAAGCTCGAGCGTTCCGGCAAGAGCCGTCGGCAGATGGGCGACGATGCCGGCGAAGATGATCAGTGAGATGCCGTTACCGATGCCCCGCGATGTGATCTGCTCGCCGAGCCACATCAGGAACATCGTGCCGCCGAGCAGCGAGATAACCGTGGAAATACGGAAGAACCAACCCGGATCGTTCACGAGGCCGTTGCCGCTCTCAAGGCCGACGGCAATGCCATAGGCCTGCATGACGCCGAGAAGCACCGTGCCGTAGCGGGTGTACTGATTGATGATCTTGCGACCCTGCTCGCCTTCTTTCTTCAGCTGTTCCAGCGCCGGAACGACGGAGGTCATCAGCTGAACGATGATCGAGGCAGAGATATAGGGCATGATGCCGAGCGCGAAGATCGCCATGCGCTCCACTGCGCCGCCCGAAAACATGTTGAAGAGCCCGAGAATGCCGCCGCTCTGGCCTTGGAAGGCCTGCGCAAACGCGTCCGGGTTGAGGCCGGGCAGCGGGATATAGGTGCCAAGACGGTAGACCAAAAGCGCA